>Ga0233425_10002630_pt1 | contig 34673 bp, 40 predicted proteins | sample Watercolumn_Towu_2_FD_181712 | JGI IMG/M metagenome (GOLD analysis project Ga0233425, IMG submission 181712) | Freshwater microbial communities from Lake Towuti, South Sulawesi, Indonesia - Watercolumn_Towuti2014_140_MG | ecosystem: Environmental > Aquatic > Freshwater > Lake | place...
ACGCCGGTTGACGGGCAAGGGACTATACTCCAAAGGGGTCGTATAGACCTAAACTAAAAAACTAAAAACGAAAACATGGCCTTCTCCGACAACCGTTACGCCGGTTGACGGGCAAGGGACTATACTCCAAAGGGGTCGTATAGACCTAAACTAAAAAACTAAAAACGAAAACATGGCCTTCTCCGAAATACCCAAAATAGAAACTTATGACACTTACATTAATACAGCATTCAAAAGAGCGCAGAAAGTCCAGGAAAACGACACAAGAAAAAAACAGCAGGCAAAACTCAGAATAATAAAAGAATACCTAACAGACGCACTGCTGAAAATAGTCAAAAAATTCCCGGACTTAAACAACCTTGACGAGTTTTACATGGAGCTTATAAAATCACTCCTTGAATACTCAGACATAAAAAAATCACTCGGCGCAATGATGTGGGCGCTGAAAAAAATAAATTTCTTTTACGGCGAATATGACCGAAAAATAAGGCACACAAGAGACCACGAGGAAATGCTCAGAAACGAATTCAGGATGCAGTTCTACGGCCGAGTAAAATCGGTGATGAAGCAGATAAAAACCGCTCTTCAAATACTTGAAGAAGCAAGAAAAGCAATGTCAGGATTTCCATCAATAAAAACCTCAATGAAAACAGGATGTATAGCCGGATTCCCAAACGCAGGAAAAACAACACTGCTCTACAAGCTCACAGGAAGCATGCCCGACATAAAGCCATACGCATTCACCACACAAGGGCTGAATGTCGCATACTACAAAGAAATCCAGCTCATAGACACGCCAGGAACACTAAACCGGCCGAACAAAACAAACAAAATAGAATTCATAGCATACACCGCAATGAAACACCTTGCAGAGTTCTTCATATATGTATTTGACCCGACAGAAGAATACCCAATTGAAGACCAGATAGAGCTATACAAAAAAATAAAAAAATACGGCAGAAAAATACTGGCTTACACAAGCAAGACAGACATAAGCACCAACAACAAAGAACTGCTTGAAAAATTCAAGCCACGGACCATAGAAGAGCTAAAAAAAGAGCTGGAAAAAATCAGCATTGAAGACGAAAACAAACAACAACAAACAACAGAATTCTGAAGCTCATTCAGCTTCTGCTTCGGCACTGCCTTTTTTTATCGCTTCTATCTTAATAGTATAAGTGCCCGGTAACTTAGTCCTTGCCTTATTAAACGCAGTCTTAGCAAGGCCAACATTATCCTTCTTAACAAAAATGCTCATTATCTCCTGACCCTCCCTGAACTGCGCAGCAATGCCCGCAGGCTTGCCAAACGGACGAGCCATCCCAGTACTCAAACGGTCAGCGCCGGCGCCGCTCGCAAGAGAATGCTCTCTCAAAACATGATGCGGATAAACCTTAAGATGAAAATAATAGCCGGTCTGGCCCAAAGCAGTCTCAAGAACTTTGTTCGCAACCATCCTTGCAGACTCAATCGCAAGATCCCTTACCTGAATCGCCTCTTTTGAAACAAGATTATAAACAAAATCATAGTCGCCAAGCTGATTGCCCATATTCCAGCGGACAATCCGCGGATTCTTAGTCATCCTGATAAAAGCCTTCGCCCTAAACTTTGAAGTCCTTGTATAAGGCGTTTCCAGGCGCCTATACGCCGAGAACCTTCGTTTTTTAGCCATGCACCAGCGGACAAATAGCTTATTTATAAAGCTTTTCATTCAACAGTTAAACGCCAAAAAAAAGCTAAAGACACTAAAAGAAAAATTTATATACTAATTAATTAAAGAAAAAAAAGAAGTGTGCAATTACGCACAAAACACAGAGGTGCTAAAAAATGAAATTAAACAAAAAAGGTTCTTTAGAATTGTCAGTCAACGCAATAGTCGTGCTGATAATAGCTCTGACAATATTAGGATTAGTCATAGCATTTGCAGTAAGCAAATTCACAGAAGTCAGCAACCAGATAACACCCCAAGGGCCGCCGACGGCAACTGCAACAGCAGAAATACCAGTCCAATTCCCAGGAGGCTCAAATGAAATCACGCTCTCAAAAACAGCAGACAGCACAATGTCAGTAAGCGTGTATAACAAAGAAGCGACTGATTTGAGTGCAGGCACTATAACAGTGAGTTGCGCGGGCGGTGGTACATTTGCTTTTACAGCGCCAACTACAACAATCAGCTCAGGCAAAACCGCAATGGTGCCAATTAAGATGTCTGCAGGTTCAAATGCTGTTGGAATATATGCGTGCAATATCGTGTTTGGAACAACAACAACAACAGTTTCAGCTCCAATATTAATAACAGTCAAGTAAATCAACCGCTTATTTTTTTTATTTTTAATATTTTTTCTTAAAACGGAACAATGAACAAGGGAACAATTGAGCTGTCTGCCAGTGCAATAGTAATACTAATACTTGCGCTTACTGTTCTCGGGCTAATCATAGGATTTCTGACAACAAAATTCGCATTCCTCACAAACAAAATAACAATAACAGAGCCGGCGCCAGAAGCAACAAGCGAAATACCAATCACACTGCCCGGAGGAAAAAACACAATTGAACTCCAAAAAAACACGCAGGCAAGCTTCGAAATAGGAATCTACAACCCAAGTGCAAGCCCAGCAAAAATAAAAAAAGGAACACTGCTTGAATGCACAGGCGCAGCTGAGCTGTTTTACACACTCCAAACGCCTGTGGAAGAAATAAAGCCATACACAAAAACAAAAATACCAATAACACTAATGCCTGCAGGAGACATACCCTCGGGAGAATACGGCTGTGCACTAAAATTCTATGACCTTGAATTCACATCAGCAGAAGGAGAAAGACAGCAGCCGCCTCCTCAGGCAAAAACGCTGATTGAACGGACAATATTCATAACAATCAAATAAGAAGCCAAAATAAAAAACAGAGAAAAAACAAAAAAGAAAAGTTTATATACCCCCTCGCAAATAAAACAGCCATACTTATTAACTGAGTATTAACCGAGGTGGAAAAATGATAAACAAAAAAGGTTCTTTAGAATTGTCAGTCAACGCAATAGTCGTGCTGATAATAGCTTTGACAATATTAGGATTAGTCATAGCATTCGCAGTAACAAAATTCACGGAGGTAAGCGGAAAACTTCAGCCGGTAAAAGCCCCAACATCAACTGCAACAGCAGAAATACCAGTCCAATTCCCAGGAGGCTCAAATGAAATCACGCTCTCAAAAATAGCAGACAGCACAATGTCAGTAAGCGTGTATAACTCAGATACAGCAAAAACAGTAGATACTGTGGCGGTAACCTGTGACATTGGTGCAGCATTTTCATTTACGGTTCCATCAACAACAATAAATTCAGGAGCAACAGCATCAATACCTGTGCTTATGAAAACAGGAACAACTGCAGTCGGAGAATACGCATGCACGATTGATTTTAAAGCCAGCGCTGCTGTTGTTGCATCATCGCCAATATTCATAACAGTCAAATAAATTTTTAATTTTTTTATTTTTAGCCAAACCATTTTATTGAGGAAAAATGAATAAAAAAGCAAGCCTGGAATTATCAGTCAACGCAATAGTAATCTTAATAATAGCACTTGTTGTGCTCGGGCTGGTAATAGCATTTGTCACAACAAAATTCGCCTCACTAAGCGAAGAAATAAGAATAACAGAAGTAACACCGCCCGCAACATCAGACATACCACTGCAATTCCCGGGAGGAAACAACAAAATAACGCTTGAGAAATCAAAAAGCACACTGATGGAAATAAGAATATACAATGCAGAAAGTTCAGCAATGGAAATACAAAAAGGGCTTTTCTTTGACTGCTCAGGGCAGGAAACACCATTAAAATATGAATTAAGAACAGCCACGGAAAAAGTCGATGCAGGAAAAGAAGTAAAAATACCAATAAACATACAACTAAAACCCGAAGCAAAACCTGGAGTCTATGCCTGCTCAGTGAATGCGTATGATAAAAAAACAGATGATAGTAATGGTTGCTGGGATGATGTAAAGAAATTTTCGTATGTAGTGACAAAAAGCAGTGATTGCAGAGGTATTGTCTCTGCCGCCAAACTTCTTCTCTCCAAACCAGTATTCATAACAGTAAAATAACAAAAATTCGCGCTCAAGCCTCATCTCCGCACTGAAGTGCGGAGTTTTACGGCTTTCGCACTAACTGCGAATTTTTGAATGTCAAACAAACGCCTTCATCTCAGCATTAAAATGCTGAGTTTTCGGCGTTGTTTAACATAAGAAATTTTTTTAATTCTTTATTATTCCATAACCAACAAGCCGGAACCTGTTGCCCATTCTTCTTGAAATAGTCACGCGGGAGCCAACATCTGCACAAAGCGGAATCTTCAGCTTGCAGGTGGCAACACCCTTCTTCAGCTCGCTAACAACCCCAATTGTTGCAGCAGAATTTGCATTAAGCATAAGCAGTTCATTTGAGGCAATCGGCTTAACCTCAAGCTCTTCTTTAGTTCCGACAGCCCTGTCAAGCAGATGAACCTCAAGCCGTATCTCATTCCACGACGGCGGAAGCAGTCCGGGAAGCCCAACAACAGTTCCTGTAAGATTATCAGACTTGACAATCGCCGGGTCAAGCGAGGTAAGAACAGCAACAGAACCGCCCGGAACAATCTCAGAAACAGGAGTCGTGCCAGTCATTAAGCCAATAACCTTTGTTTTAAGATGCCTCTGCTTCCCCTCAATCTCTTTTTTGGGCAGAATCTCAATCTCATCACCAATCTTAAGCTTTCCGCACTTAAGCGAACCGCCAAGAACCCCGCCCTTAATTGAGCCCGGCCTTGAGCCAGGCCTGTTTATGTCAAAAGAACGGGCGACAAGCATCAAAGGATTTTTTTCAAGGTCATGCTTCGGCGTCGGAATAAACTCCTCAATAGCCTTAAGCAGAACGTCAATGTTTATCTTATGAAAAGCAGAAATAGGAACCACCGGAGCATCCTTATACGGCGTGCTCTTCAAATACTCCCTTATCTGGGCATAATTTGCCTCAGCCTTTTCCTTAGCCACAAGGTCAATCTTATTCTGGACAATTATGACATTCTTTATTCCAACTATTTCAAGCGCAGTGAGATGCTCCCTTGTCTGGGGCTGAGGGCATTCCTCATTAGCAGCAACAAGAACAAGCGCACCATCCATTATCATTGCGCCGGAAAGCATTGTAGCCATCAAGCTCTCATGGCCCGGCGCATCAACCAGGCTTATACTGCGCACAAACTTTGAGCCAACCTCCTTATGGGAAAAAAACTTTCCATTCTTCTCAAAAATTGAGACATTCGCATAGCCGAGGCGGATTGTTATACCCCGCTTTATTTCTTCAGAATGAGTATCAGTCCACTTGCCTGAAAGCGCCTGCGTCAGCGTGGTCTTTCCATGGTCAACATGGCCGACAAGCCCGACATTAATCTCGGGCTGGGCGCTTTCATTTTGAGCCTCCTGCTTCTTTTTTGCCATACTGCGCGGATAAAGATATTGTTTATAAATGTTTATGTTTTTTTGACGGCGATGCATCCAGTTCAACACTAAATTTATAAACTTCACCTCGAATGATAAACTTTGATGTATGACCTGCTAATCATAGGCGGAGGAATAGCCGGAATAACCGCCGCAATATATGCCAAAAGATATGGAATGAAGTTGGCAGTCATTTCGCCTTATCTTGGCGGACTGCTTCTTGAGATGAACCAGCTCCACAATTACCCCGGATACACCGGCGCAACAGGGCCTGAGCTCGTAGAAATACTCAAAGAACAAATAAAAGGAATTGAGGTAATAAAAGAAGAAGCTCTTAAAATAGAAAACGGATTCAAAGTCACTCTGAGAAACAAAACACTTTCTGCAAAAACATTGATAATCGCAACAGGAACGCATAAAAAACACCTGAACATTGACGAGCACAGATTTCTTGGAAAAGGAATATCATACTGCGCAACATGCGACGCGCCCCTGTTTGAAGGAATGAATGTTTTGGTTTACGGCGACGGAATAAGCGCAGCATATTCCGCAATAATAGCATCAGAGCACGCAAAAACAATAGCAATAATATCACAAAAAAAGCTGTCAGCAGACAAAGCAATAATGGAAAAGCTAAAAAAGAAAAACATCCCGCTGATTAAAGGAAAAATAACCAGCTTATACGGCAAAAACTTTCTTGAGGGAGTTGTTTTATCCGGCGGAAAAAAAATCAGCGCTCAGGGGCTCATAGTAAGCATAGGAAGCATTCCAACAACAGGCATGCTTTCAGCATCCAGAATAAAACATGACGCAAAAGGATTCATTAAAACAGACAAAAACATGGAAACGGCAGTGAAAGGAATCTTTGCAGCAGGCGATGTGGTAAGCAAAGACTTCAGACAGCTCGTGTCAGCAGCATCAGAAGGGGCGGTTGCAGCGCACTCAGCCCATAAATTCTTATCACGGGCTTAACTTAACTATTTTCTGCCTGCCCTGCCTGAACGCGAGGCCTTGAAAGAATAGCATTAATCAATTCAACAGCGCTTTTCACAGTCTCTTTTCTTTCAGACTCAACCTGCCTGAACAATTCTTCTATCTCAGCAGTCTTTTCAACAATAAGCGCCTGCTTTTCCTCAAGAGAAATATCCATAAGATTAATCTTTTCTATCTGTTCAGAAATCACCCGATTTTTCGCCTCAATCAGCGATGTCGCCTCAGCAAGCTTAACAGCATCATCCTTTGAAACCTCAACAGCCATCCCCGTGAAATTATCATTCAGCGCAGTAAAGATGCCCAAAACAGAAACACCGACCGCAAGAACCATTATTACGGCAATAACCGGCTTAAGCACGCTTCTTATGTTCCTCTGCTCGTGAAGAAGCTCAGCAGAGCTTACTGCCTTAGGATAGCCTGCGCCGTACAGCGCCTGCTTAATTATTGCATCTTGATACCCAGCATTCCGAAGATTCTCAATAATATACTCATCCTTAAAGCCCCGTTTTCTGCACTCTCTTGCATAAGAAATAAGCTTTTCCATGATTCAATTCCGGAGCAACTAATATTTAAATGTTTCCGAACAATTTATATATTAGAACATCAATGAATTTTTTTTATGACAAAACACAAATACCAGCGGGTGGCAGTTTTTGTTGATGTGCAGAACATGTATTATTCTGCAAGACAGCTTTACCATTCAAAAGTAAACTTCAATGCCGTCTTAAAGGATGCGGTTGAAGGAAGAGAGCTCATAAGAGCATTTGCCTACGCAATTTCAGCAGACGTCGGAAAAGAAGAAGAGTTCCACAATGCATTGTCAAAAATCGGCTATGAAGTAAAATTAAAAGACTTACAAGTATTTTTCGGCGGGGCAAAAAAAGGAGACTGGGATGTCGGAATAGCAATGGATGTATTAAGAATGGCGCCAAAAGTTGATGCCATAGTCCTTGTATCCGGCGACGGCGACTTCAAAGAACTGCTTGAATATGTAAAAGCACAGGGATGCAGGGCGGAAGTAATGGCGTTTTCAAAAACAGCATCCGCAAAAATCAGAAGCGAAGCAGACTCATTTATTGACTTAAGCTCAAAAAAATACCTGATTCAAGATGGCAGAAAACCTAACACCGTCAAAGTTCAACCAGAAAATTAAGGCAGGAATAACCGCAATAGAATTCTGGGCGCCCTGGTGCGCCCCCTGCAGAAAGATGAAAACCGTATTTGAAAGAGTGGAATCAAAATTTTCGGAAATAAAGTTCGGCAGGATAAATGTTGACGAATGCAGAGAGCTTGCCTCAAAATGGGCCATAGTTTCAATACCAACGCTCATTGTTTTCTCAAAAGGAAAAGAAGCCGAGCGCTTTGTCGGAGTCGCCCCAAAAGAGGTCATTGAAAATGAACTAAGAACAAGGCTTGCAAAATGAAATTCTTCATAAACTTCAAAACATACCGGCAGGGAAGCGGAAAAAAAGCGCTCAGACTTCTGAAAAAAATTGAAAAAGCAAACGGAAAAATAATTGCGTGCCTCCAAACAGGCGACATACACCTCAGCAAAAAAACAAAAGCAGAAGTATGGGCTCAGCATGCAGACCCCATAAACTACGGCGGAAACACTGGCTGGATTCTTCCTGAAAACCTAAAAGAAAACGGCGCAAAAGGAGTGCTGATAAACCATTCAGAGCACAAAACCAAAGACATAGGCGCAATAGCCCGGCGGTGCAAAGAGCTAAAGCTTAAAACCATGATTCTTGCGCCAAACGCAAAAGAAGTGCTGAGAGCAAAAAAATACCGGCCGGACTACATAGGAATTGAGCCGCCAGACCTAATAGGAAGCAAAACAAAATCTGTCGCATCACGGCCGAAGCTGATTACAGAAGCAGTAAAAAACGCAGGCAGAACACCCCTGGTTATCGGCGCAGGAATAAAAGACAAAAAAGATATTCTTGCAGGAAAAAAACTCGGCGCAAAAGGAGTGCTTATAGCTTCAGCAGTCACAACAGCAAAAAACCCATTAAAAATACTAAAAGAATTAACCGACAATAACTGAAAAAGTAACAAAACCATAAGGATTATTTCCGGTATTTGCGTCTTCAGCAAATTTTTCTGCTGTGCAAGGTTTTGCACAATTCTGGCTGTTGCAGACGCACAAATTATAATAATACTGCCCCCTGCCACCATAAGAAGGATTATTCTTCGGAAGAATACCAAGCCCAAACGCCTTTATCTTATTTTCAGGAATAGAAAATGAATAAGAATAATAGCCAACATTGTTATTACCCTCCGTCCAGATGAACTCTGGAGGAAGAACCATTGCATTTTTCATCCCGCTGATGCACTGCTGAATTTGACATATATCAACTCCTGCCGGCGAGAGAGCACTGCCATAAGAAATTGTGACAGTAAAATCATTATTTGGTTGGTTTGATGGGGCTGCGCCAGTTACTGCGGGGTCATTTTTTATCCCAAAACCAAACTCAGCCATATCCTTGGCAGATATTTTTTTAGTCGCCACAGGCATCTCAACAACACTGCCTGAGGAAAGCGCCCTTTCTATTTCCTGCTCAAGCTGGCCTGTTACCGGCGCCAGCTGTCTTTCTGAAGTTGAATAAATCTTAAATGCAAGCGAAACACCCAAAGAAAGAATGACAATGCTGATAATAACTATCACAACCTGCTCAATGGCAATAGAAACACCTCTCGCGTTATGCATCAACGCATTTTTGCACTCCTATTATTTAAATGTTTTCGGAGCGCGCCGCAATTACTGCAATTACTGAATACACTTATTGAACGGCTGTATTCAATGCCAACATTTAAAAATGTACGCACTGCACCAGCACCATGGCCTACGAGAGAAATCTTACTCCAGCACAGTTCAAGGAATTCATCGAGAGAAAATCAAGGCGGACAATGAAAGAAACGCCATTCACAAGAAATGACCGGGGAGCAGTAGCGTTCTCCGGCGGAAAAGACTCAACAACCTGCCTTTACATACTCAAACAGCTTGGCTATAAAGTTGAGGCAATAACGATTGACGCGGCAATAGGAAACTACACAAAGCAGAACCTTGCGAACATAAAGAAAATGTGCAGAAAATACAAAATAAAACTGCACATAATATCATTCAGAAAAGAATTCGGAATGTCATTGTGCTACATCAGGTCGCTTCTAAAATCAAAAGGATACGAAGTCAATTCATGCATGCTCTGCGGAATACTAAAAAGATACCTGCTTAACAAATACAGCAGAAAACTTAAGTTTAAGTTCCTTGCAACAGGCCACAACCTTGACGACGAAGCGCAGGCATTCCTCATGAATGTATTCAGGAATGATTTTCCGCTCGCAAGAAAACAAGGGCCTTGCTCAGGAAGCCCAAGCAAAAAATTTGTTCCAAGAATAAAGCCTCTTTATTTTATTTCAGAGGCAGACATCGCAAAATACTCAAAGCTGATGAAATTTCCGGTAATATACACGCCATGCCCGTGCTCATATGAAGCACACAGGGGAAAACACGAAACACTGCTCAACGAGCTTGAAAAAGACAACCCGGGAATAAAATACTGCATACTCAGGTTTCAGGAAAAAATGAAAAGCCAGCTAAAAAAAGAGAAAACAAAAGAGGTGAAGGCATGCTCAAAATGCGGGGAGCCCGCAAGAGGAAACATCTGCAAATCATGCGAAATCTTTGAGAAACTAAAAAGCTGAGAATCAAACTTAAGAGCCACGCATTAAGATTCAGCCAAACAGCCATGTCCTGACTGTCGTGTTAAATGTCCTGTTTTTTTCAACATTGACATTCACAGTAACATTTCGGTATTTTATCACATTCACAAGCTCTGTCCCCGGAATAACTGAATCAACAACCTTTTCAACCTGCTTTTTCGGAGGCTCGGTTATTTTAAGCCTAAAAAAGTGGTCGTCAATATCACCGACATAAATCTCTTTAACAGTAAAATAAATCCTCTTTGAGACATTAGGGCAGATTTTGCCATAGCCGTCGTCAACAACCCGCTTATTTTCATAAAAGGTGTATTCATAAAACGCGCAGTTTCCTGTTTTTTCAGAAACCTCAAAGACATAATCCTGATTGGCATATTTCAAGTCGCCTTCAGATGTTTTGTATATCTCGCCGTCCTCGCTTAAAGTATAATTAACAGCTTCAAACATCTTTGTCAGGTTCTGAACTGTCGTGTTTTTCTGAACCTCCTCAGTGGCATTATAAGCAATAAGCTCTGTTGAGGGCTCAAGTGCAGTATAGGTTTCCATGCCAGTTATTGTCTTTTCCTTCCAGGGAATGAAAACAACAGCGCAGATAACGATAAAAAGAGCGACCGCCGGAAAAAGAATGGGAACATTCCTTTTTATTGTGTACGATGCCATACCTCGTTTTTCCTGCACGGCTTTTTATTTTTTTCTATTTTCGGGTTGCTAATACTTTAACCTATTTTTTTAACAATAGATATATTTAAATACTGCCATCCTAAATTTTCAGCCATGAAAATATGCAAGGACTGCGAAAAAAAATTCGGGATATTTGAGAAGATATTTTATAATGACTCGGGCGAGATGTTCTGTTCTGACTGTGTGAGAAAAAGAAAAGAAAAAAATGACCAGACAGAAGGAAAATTCGTTGAGCTGAAAGAGAGCCAAAAAGCAATCAGAAATGATTATGCACAGGTTTCAATACCCTCCGAGCCGAAGCAAAAGCAGGGCAAATATGAATTCCGCGTCGTAAAAATCTCGCCGGACCCGGCAGACCGGTCGCCTGTAACAATTGAGAGAATAGAAAAGGTGATAAACAAAATGGGTGATGACGGCTGGGAGCTTGTTTCAGTAATTCCACTGCATGTGCTTTTGATGAAAGCATCATCACGAGAAGAGCCTGCAATGATTTTCAAAAGGCAGAAAAGAGAAGCACTGTATGTCGATTACTGAGCGCAATTAATCTATTTTTTATTATTACTCTTCAGTAGTTAAATTGGGGAAAGCTTTAAAAAGCAGTCTTTATTCTTAAGCACAAATACACCTTAATCAGAGGAGTAAAAAATGACAAAACAAATAACCGAAACACCGATAGCCGTAATCAGCTCAAAAGCTCACTGCGCTTTAGAACTCGCAAAATTCAGAGCATCAGTTACAAAATGCCTTACTGACATGGGCTGTAGAATACAGCACTCCACAGCCGAGCCGCATGAATTTTTTATTTGCAGCAACACCTGCACATTTGAAAGAGTAAAAAGAGCATGTGAAAAGAGAAAAGACTGGAGCACAGAATTCAGCATTGAACCAGAAGTTGAATATCAAGCGCCTGATGAAGACAGCACCAAAAGAATAGTTGTTCTTAGCGAAGCAGACGAAGCAAGAGCCCAGGAAATTTACAGCAAGATATGCATTACCCTGATTGAAGCAGAAAGAATAAAAGGCGATTACCAGGCAGGAGTTTCACTTTGTGAAGAAGCAATGAAAGAAAATACCAGGCTAAATACTCTTAATACAACCCTTGAAGCACGCATTGCAGGAATTACAGCAAGGCTTAAACAGCTTGAAGAACAAAAAAGCCCGAAAGCGCACGAAGAAGCACTAAGAGCAAAAGAAAAGCAGATAGCCGAGCTTGAATCAGAACTTAATGCCTGCTATATAGCAGAAGAGAAAAGAAGCACAGACGCAAACCCCCGGCTTGTAAAACTATACGAACAAAAACTCGCAGAAAAAGAAAAAACAATAACCGCGCTTGAAGCGCAATTAGCGGAACATGATTCAGACAGAAAAGCACTGGCAGAACAGCTTGAAACAGCCAGAACACAAACAGGAATAAACACAGCATCTTTTGACAGCATACTAAAACTCGCACTAAGATATATACAGGACTTTACGCCAAACACTGCGAGAATAGCCCTGCTTTTCTCTTCTCTAAGAAAAGGCGAGGAAATAAAAAAAGCATTTGAACAGCCGGACTTAGCATATTTAATTGAGCGCGAAGGAAAAGAAGCTGTTGAAACCGCAAAATCATTAAAACCGCTTTCTGCCGAAGAACTTAAAGCAACACTTGAAAGATATTATGACGAAAAACACGGTGCAGAATACCTGGCAAAAAAAAGCAGAGTTCTATCACTTAAAGAGGCATCTGAAGCAAGCATAACCGCCCTTGAAGCGCAGTGCAGGTCGCAAAGCGAACAGGCAATAATAAGAACTCTTGAAGATGCAATAAGAAAAATAGGTGAAGTCACACAAGCAGAAATAACTATGATTGAAAATGCAGTTAAAGCATACGAAACAGAAAGAAATTCCGCAGTTGAACACACAATCAGTGTTTTAAAAGACAGTTTTAAGCACCTTGACAGCATAAAAACAAAAGAAGAAGAAATAGGCGCAATAAAAACAAAAAAAATCCCCTTGGCAATCCATCTTGATGAAGACCCGCAAGGAATGGAATACACCATAAGAGTAATACTGCCCATAGCAGAAAACCTTGCAGAAGGCCTTCACCCAGGAGTTAGAACGCTTGAGCCGGATGCAGAAGCAATCAGAGAATTCACAAATGAAATAGCCCAGAAAATGCTGTTCGGCGGAGAATGCCTTAGAACGCTGATGCAGAGCGCACCAGCAGAAATGAAAATACTGCGCGACAGCGAAAAAGGAATTGCACTTGCATCATACGAGCTTAAAATCTCAAATGGAAATGCAAAATCAGCGCTCTACGCAGTCACTCTTGTAAACGAAATGGCTTTCTCGCTTAAACACAGCTTTAAGAAAACAGAATACGGAAAAAAAGGATTCACACTCGAAGTTCTTCCAATAATTGAATCAAGCCTTGAATCAAAAATTTCTCAAGAGCCGGCAGAAGAACAAGCAGAACAATCCGCAGGACAACAATATGAAACGCCTGAAGAGCCTGTGCGAAGCAGAGACACAACCATCGAATATGTTCTCAATAAAATAAGGTCAGCAGGGGCAGGCGGAATAAAAGCGCCAGAACTTGCAAGACAGCTTACTGAAGAAAAAGAAATTTCAAGAAACCAAAGAGCAGTAATTTTTGTCAATATAAAGAAAACCGGCAGGGTGGCTGTGTCAGGCAGATGCCATAACACAGTTTACACTTATGTACCAGAAGATGAACCTGCAAAGCCAACAAAAAGCGAGCAATTATACCAGATAATACACGAAGCAACAAGAGAAAACGGATTTATCACAGGCGGAGAGCTGGCTAAGAAAGCAGCGGAAGCAGGGCTGATTGCTCATGCCAGTCACAGAGCAAACTTAAAAAAAATTTATGATGCACTTATTGACTCCGGCAGAGTCGTTCGGGACGGGCAATCCCGCGCAACAAGGTATCACACACAAAATGAATAATCATGATTTCCCTCGCAGAAATAGCAAGCCAGTATAAAATTCCATTGTTTGACCTGTTTCACCAGTGCGCAGTGCGAGGAGTCCATCTTGACGAAAACCCTTCTGAAAGCCAAATAGACGAAATTGAAAAAATCGTTGCAGGAATCCACAAGCTCTCAGCAAACACAATTGACGAAATCTGGAGCATGGTCAATTCTGAAAAAGGAAAAAGAATTCTTGCAAGATATGCGCCGTTCATCCACTCAATGGATGCAGGATTCATGGAATTTCTTGCAAAAAAACTTTTTGACGAACTCGGCGGACAGCTTAAAGCAATGTCCGGAGACATAAACCAAAAAACAATAGAAACAGTCCTTAACCTCGGAGTTTCAAGAGTTGAGTTCACTGGAGGCACCAAAAAGGAGATTCCTGAAGTGCCGAAAGAAATCCTTGCATACAGGCCAAACCTTCTTGAGGGGCTGGTTGAAAAATTTTTTAGAAAAGGAATTGAGCGGGAAACATCAGGCATGCACGATGAAGCAGTATTAAGAATAAAACAGAGAGAAGCAGAAACTCTTGAGTTTGCCAGAAAAATCATAAGCCCTGAAGATTACAAAACTCTTGAAAGCAGAATAAACGGAGCAATAGAGTCTGCATCACGCACAGCCCTTGAAATAGCAGAATTCAAGCGAAAGCTTGACGAAAACGCAGAAACAAAGCTTAAATGGCATCAGGCAGCAAGGGTTTACAGCATGACACGGCAGAACACCCTCAGCGACTTTGTCATGAAAAGAACAGTTTTCGGAGACTGCACAGGCGCAGGAAAAACCCTCAGCACGCTGGTGTCATTCAGCATTTTAAGAGAGCACTACAAAAGGAAAAACCCCTCTGCGAGAGGGTTAATAGTCTCGCACAATCAGGCAATACACTCTGTCTGGGGAAAAAGAGAAAACGGAGAATGGCTGATAAACAGGCAGTTAAAGTCGATGGGATTAAACGAGCTTAACATACTTGTTGTAGAATCAAGAGCAGATATACCAAAAATATCAGACAAATCATACGACCTTATACTGATAAACTATGAAAAGCTGAGGCTTGTGCCTGACGGAACGCCAATTGAGGCAGACTTAAGAGAAGCAAACGACTATCTTGACGCAGTAATCGCGAACAGCAACGACCTGTTTTTTGTAGCAGTTGACGAAGCCCACAACCTCAAAAATGTATGCTCAAACACAAGCAGAACATTCAAAGAAGTAGTTGAAGCGACAAAAAACTCGCACTTTGTTGTTGCGAGCGCAACCACAATTCCGAACAGGGTCAGCGACATAGGTTTTCTTCTTTACATGAAAGACCCGAGAAAATACAGGCATTACAGGAATGCCCCATTTGACTTTTCGCAGGACAAGCATTCCATATTCAACGAGATAGTATCAAAAAGCTGGTTTGAATTCACACTTGATGACTTAAAAGATGTTTTTTCACTCGGGCCCCTGCCCCTGGCTGTTGATTACGGAGACTCTCCAAACTCAAGAATCCTGAAAGAGCTGAAAGCACAGGGCATTGAAGTGCCAAAAGACCAGATACCTTCAGTATATGAGCTTTCAGAAAACGCTGCACTTGAGTATTTCGAGATGTGGAAGCAGATAATTCCTGGAAAGATTGAAAAATTAAGCGAGATACTGCTGAACCACTCAATCCCAAAAATCACAAAAATAGTCGAGGCAATACTGGCGAAAGACCCAAATGCAAGAATAAGCATATTCTCACGGCTCCAAAAATGCTTCAGCGAAAAAATGAAAAACGCGCTTTCAGAAGCAGGGCTTGAAGGAAAAATAGGAACGATAAACGGAAATGTCAGTGCAGAAGAAAGAGACAGAATTGCAGGCGATTACAGAGACGGAAGAATAAAAGTTGCGCTCTGCTCCAACCAGATAAGTGAATCATTCTCACTTGTATCAGGAAGCGACAACAATTATTTCATACTCGCAGAGCCAACAATCGTTCCAGGAGTGTACACACAGATAAAAGGAAGAGGATACAGGCTCGGCCAGACAGGAAACACATTCATGGTTCACCTAATCCCGCAAAGCAGAATGCTTGAGCAGATGATGGCAGAATACGCCAGAAACGCGCAGATTGAAGGAATAAAATCAAGAAAAACATTCAAGCCAAGAACAATATACGAAGACATATTCATCAAAAGACTTCAGACAACAATAAGGCAGGAAAGAGCAAAAGAGCTTTACTCTGTCAAAGACATATACGACCTTGCAGAAACAGCAGAAGAGCCGAAGGAAAGTAATCTTCCGAGCATGGCGCCTGTCGCGGGCATTGCAAGAAAACAGGGAAGCATGGAGCTTTTCAGCAAAGGCGTAAAAGCAGCGAGAGGATGCCAAGGCATAAGCGTTGAGGCGCTTGTTGAATCCTGCATGCCGCTCCTTGACGCATATACAACAGAAGACCTGATGAAACTTGACGGAGAAGTCACAACAGTAAGAAAAACCGCAGAAGCAATAGAAGAAATAATCAATGAAATAGAAGTGACAGAAAGAAGACCGCTTAGAGTGCTTGACTGGGGATGCGGGCCGGCATGCCTTGCAAGACAGATGAAAAAGCCGATTTACTCGCTTGACGCCTGGGAAGAAATGATTGCTGCAGGAGAATATTTTCTAAAGAAAGAAAAAAAGGAAGAGCCAGAGCTAATTTTATCCCCTGAAGGCGCAGTTAAGGAAATAAACGGAAAAAACATCCTAATAAAAGGGAATGCGAGAAAAATGCCTTTTGCAGACCGCAGTATTGACTTTGTTTCATCATCATATGCAGCAATGTACAACCAGCAGGGGCTTGGAAAGCGCGAATTAGAGGAAATCTTTTTAGAGACAAACAGAGTCCTTTCTGACAACGGCTACGGACTGCTTGTGCTTCCAAACAGGTCAACAAGGCAGGACCACCTCGGAATATATGAAAAAATGCTCAAAGAATACGGATTTGAGATTTTAGGCACAAAATTCCTTGCTGTTGAAGGCCCGAAAAACGGCTTCGGCGGAGCTTATACCATACTTTACAGAAAAACAAGAGACAAAAAAGGGCTTTCAGACTGGCCTGTTGAAAAACCGGTAATCATCTACTACAAAGAAATGATTATTGGAGGAGACAAAACAGTCCAGACATTCAGAAAAAGGCAGGAAAAGAAAGCAAAACCAAAAACAGAAAAGGCAGGCCGTTTTGTAATGTGCGACTTTGAGCCGGGCACAGGAAGCAAAGTAGAATATTTCAACGGAACACCATTAAGAGATTATATCAGACAGGCGATAAGCTAAGGAGGAAAAAATGGAATTAAAAGAAAGAATTGAAGGTGCAGTCAAAGAAATAGTTGCCGATATCCTTGAAGTAAGCAGGACAACTGCCATCACATGCGAGGATGTCTATAGAAAAGCAACGGGATATGCACGCGCATTTGAGAGCCCTGAATTCAGGACAGTTAAAGCAAATCTGGGAATTGGAAGGCATGCATCACAATTAGAGGCGATTGCAGAAAAAGCAAGAACAGGTATACTTCCAAAGGGATGGGAAGGAGCAGAAATAGAAGTAATAATAGCGCAGAACCAGAAAGGATGCAATGTAATACTCCCAGCAGCATACTTCTGCGAGAGCCTTGAAAATGACCTAATAACCCATGCCTCGGAGGCAGTAAGAAAATGCACGGGCGAAGATGATGTTTCTTTTGGGTTTGTTGACACGGGCAACAAACTGGCTTCAATAAGGGCAAAAGAAGGCGTGAATATCAGGCAGTTAGAAAGTGAGATTGCAAGAACACCTTATGCAATGGCCCTTGCAGGAATAAAAATAACTACATGCACAATCTGCCTTCCAGAACTATGCACATACACCCCGCAGGTGCCATTAACAGTAACAGCATCGTGGCTTGACAAAGGGCTTATCTGCCTTACAAAGCACGCAAGAGCAATTCTTCCGCCATATAAGAAAAACTTCACAATATTCGGACACGGATTTGAGCACTTTGAAGCAGCAGTAACCTCAGAATGCGCAGATGTGCAGAACCCTGTTGGAAAATATATATGCAGCAGAGGAACAGGAGAACTAAAACGAGCGCTTACTGCACTGCGTCTTAGTGTGGGCGACAGAATAAAGCTTGTTTCAAATAATGCAAAAACGCCTGCTTCAAAGTATCTGCTAAGAAAAATTTAATTTTTTATTTTTTTATAATTGTGAATGCTCTATTTTATAATACCTATACTCCAGAGGCCCGGTGTCCCGGATTCCGGAATCAAACACCTGCCTTCTTCTTTTGTACTCTTCCTCTATCGGGTTAGGAACAGCTCCGCCTGTTGACAAACACAGTTCAGCAACTCTCATTTTTATTGCGTGCATTCGCTCATAATCAATCCTGCCCTGATAGGAGTGGGGATGAAAGCCATACATTCCGCACTCACCAAACTTATACAACAAGCTTTCAAGATTAAAGAATTCTCTTGCTAAATTATGAACCTCAACATTCAATTTTTTTCTTTCATGGCCGACATACCAGCTGAAAGGACTGAAATGCCACATTTTATCGCAGAAAATGCGCTGAAATTTATAATCTTTTGGGAAAACCAGCCAAAAACAAACAACGCAGACATTTTTGTCTCACATTCCTCATTTTAATGCTACAAGTATATTTAAATAAATCCGGCTTAATAGCAACAGCTGAGACAAAAATGTCACAGACTTATTGCTTGTCTTAAGCAGGAGGAAAAAATGAATGCAGAACAATTTGTGGAAGAATACCAAAGAACAAGAAACCCAACAACCGCATTTTTTAAGGCGCTTGGAGAAAAAGACCTAAAACAACTTGAAGATGCAGTAGCTGGATTACAACAACAATATATAACCGCGCTTCAGCACGCAGCGACTGTCGGGCTGGTTGAAACTGTTGCAAGCAGAAGCCCGTATGCGGGCGTGGCAATGCTTGAAAGCATGGCAGGCCTTACAGAGTCGACAAGAAAAGCAGCATACATGGCTGTTGCAGACCATGCAGACAAAGGCTCAAGAGTAAACACTCTGCTACGAATTTATTGCCTTCAACAGGCAGGATTCAGCCCTGAAGAAAGCGGTGCTGTACAAAAGAAAACAGAGCCATACCAGAGAGCAGAGGCATAAATGGCTTACGCACCAACTGAAGAAAACAGAAGAAGCTATTCAACAGCTCCAACAAAAGGATACAGCACAACCTGTGTAGGCGCAACAAAAGGATATGCGCTCAGCCCCCCACAATATACCGGGCCAACAGAAAACACAAAAGCAGGCAATTACAGCTTAGAAAGGCTGGCATCAACAGCTTCAATGATTCCAACATACGAAAATGCAATGACCAGCACAACTGCAGTTCAGGGCATAACAACACACAGCTATTCAATAACAAGGCACCCGGACGGCAGTATTACAGAAACATACAGCACCACCTGCAGCGGGTTTCCAAATAACATACAACCAGGATACAGAATGCCTGCAATGCACGGCACACCCTCGGAGCTGACAGAACTGCTTCCAAGCTATGGAAGCGCCGTAAACCCATACGACACCGGAGAAAAAGAACTGCGGAAGATGAGACAAAAAGAAGATGAAGCAGATGCAAAAAAACAAACAATGCAAAACTTTGAAAAACTTAGTGTTTTCAACCCGGACAGCTTTATTAATTCACCAACACCATTCGTCGGAGAGGCAGAAGAAATAATGCCTTATGTTGAAGAGGCATTCAGGCAGACAACAGGAAAAGCTTTGCCAAACAATTTTAGCTTAGCCCTCTGCGACAGCGATGACTTAAAAAGAGCCCATAAGTTCTTCAATGGATGCTGGAGCGATGACATTCAGGGATTCTGCATAAACAGGCAGGTTTTTGGAGAAAGCAGAATCTTTGTTAAAAAAGACGAGCTTGCAAAAGTCATGCTGACAATAGGGCACGAACTCGGCCACATACAAACAAAATCACTGAAAGGCATTGAAGAAGAAGCAAAAGCATTTGCTTTCTCAATGGAATGGATGAAAAAAATAAAAGAAAACGACATTGCAGGATTATCCCACGCAATAATAACAGAACAACCGGCGCAGAACGGCCTGCACAATGTTGCATTTGATTTTGTGGCAAACATGCTGAGACAAGGCAACAATGCAATGGACATTTTTAACTGGCTTGCTGACGGAATGAAACTTGCAGCATAATCTTCTGCTGAAACTATTGTTATGTTAAACAATGCCGAAAACTCAGCATTTTAATGCTGAGATGAAGGCATTTGTTTGACATTCAAAAATTCGCAGTTAGTGCGAAAGCCGTAAAACTCTGCACTTCAGTGCGGAGATGAGGCTTGAGCGCGAATTTTTGTTATTGTAATTTTATTTAGTAATATTTATATACTCAAAAGAGGAAAAAATAGGCATGAGCGATTATTACAATGCAATGGACAGAGAACACGGAATAGGGCTTCCAGCAAACAAAATAGGGTTTACTGCAATTCCCAACAAAGACCAGCTTGACGAGCTAAAGGCAAAAATAAGGCTCGGCGTATCAAAACTTGAGCTCGGATTTATGGGCGCAGGCAAAAGCACAGGAGAAGCGCCCTCTCCCGAGATGTACGGCAAGGAAGAAAGAAATGAGATAAGGGAGCTTGCAAAAGTAAACAAAGTCGAATTGTCAACACACGCATCATTCAGAATAGCTCCGCTGTCAGGATTTTCAAAAGAAGGATTTGAAGAAAATGTAAGAAAAGACACAGTTGACGAAATCAAAAGAGCAATTGATTTTGCCGCAGATGTCGCAGAAGGAGGACCTGTTGTTGTGCATCTTGGAGAATTCCAAAGGCCGGTGTCAGTCGCAGAAAAGGAAAAATTCAGTGGATATGAATACGAAACAACATTGAAAGACGCAGAAGGAAAGACAGAAATAAAAAAGCGCTCCGAAGAAGCAGAAGCAACAGTAATGCTTGCCGACGAGAAAACAGGCCGCGTCTTTGGAATAGTCAAAAAAGACCAGCCGTTGTTCATGCCCGAGTTTGAAAAAGACCCAAAAACAAACAAGCCCGTGCTGAACGAAAGCGGAAACCCGGCTGTAAAAGGAAAAGCAGACGAAGCCCATACAATTGAAAAACTTGACTGGAACGGATTCAAGAAAAAGTATAATTTTGACAGTGATGATGAAGCAGCATTATTTGTTTACAAGGTAAGAATCGGAGAAAAAGAGGCAGAGCTTGAAGGCGCAATCGCAAGAGAAAAATACTACAAAGAGCATTATTACAACAATCTTCCTGAAGAAGAAAAAAAGAAAATGCAGGCAATGGCCCAGCGCTCAATTGACAGTTATGAACAGCAGAAAGAAAGAGTCAAGGAAGAAAAAGCAAACATCCAGCCAATAAGCATTGTCGGCACGCAAAAAACAGCGCAAAGCCTGGCAGAGCTCGGAATGTACGCAATTGAGCAGGAGAAAAAGAAAAACCTTGACAAGCCATTATATGTTGCCCCGGAAAACATTTTTCCAGAAACATACGGCGGGCATCCCGACGAGATGAAAGAGCTGGTTATCGCAGGCAGAAAAAGAATGGCCGAAATGCTTCAGAAAAAAGGATACAGCGGGGAGACAGCAGAAAAGCTCGCGTCATCGCACATAAAAGCAACATTTGACATAGGCCACGCATTCACATGGAAGCGCTTTTTCAACGGCGACGACAAAAAATTCAGCGACTGGCTCATAAAAAAGGTTGAAGAGCTAAGAGATGAAGGAGTGCTCGGCCACATACACATAACAGACAATTTCGGCTACCATGACGAGCATCTTCCGCCAGGCCAGGGAACAGCGCCAATAAAAGAGGTCATAGACCGGCTAAAGAAAGCAAATGTGGACTTTGTTGTTGAAGGCGGAAGAGAAAATGAAAAAGTATGGACCGAAGCGCTGAAAGAATTCGGAAGCCCGATTTACGGCATATCAAGGCCGAACAAAAGCGACCCATGGGATGTAATTGAGCATTCATATTTCGGCAGGACGGCGCCGCCCTATTTCGCCGTCGGAGAATACTCGCAGGAAATGGGCGAAAGGGTTGCAAAGGATTTCTCAAGCTGGGCGGGCATACCATTTGAGTAGCTGAGCTTATTAATGGCAAGCATCACAATTTTCTTCAGAAACAACTTTTATCCCGCTTCTTTTCAGCAGTGCAGTTGTGACACCATCGCCCTTTACAATCCTGCCGGTGAAACTGCCGTCATAAATCCTGCCTGAACCGCAGGAGGGGCTTTTCTGCCTGAGTATCGCTTCTTTTATTCCAAAGAGCTTTGCTATTGACAGCACTTCTTCCGCCCCTTTTATGAATGATGATGAAACATCTTCGCCATTTTTGTTGATGACTTTTGCTTTTCCGCTAAGCACTTCTTCTCCGCTTCCTTCTGCTTCAGCAGGCGCTCTCGGAGTGGGCATCCCGCCAAGCTGTTCAGGGCAGACAGGAATAAGAGCCTCTTTTTTTGAGAGCGCAATAACATTTTCATCCGGCCCGCTTTTTCCGTCATACCTGCACCTCACTCCCAGCAGGCACGCACTGCACAACTTCATCAGTGATACCTCTTCAGCCGGTCAAATAATTCCTCGGTTCTTTCTACAACCGCTTTTTCTTTCCCATGCATATAGCCAGGATTAACATCCTTAAACTGCTCCCTGTAAAAATCAAGATTTTCCCTCTCCTGCTCGCTTATTGCGCCAGTATATGCTTTTTCAACAAGCGCCTTAACTTTATCATATGTTTCTTCACGGGCAAGGCCGTACTGGTTTATTCTCTCATTTATAGCAGTATCTTTTTCTTTTTCCGGCTGAACCCCTTTCAGCTTCTCATCCATGCTCTCCTTTTTTCTTCTCTGGCTGCCATCATCTTTTTCCTTTTCCTCACCGCCTTCCCTGAAAAGGTCTTCAACATTTATCTGCTTTAATTCAGGAGTTTTTATCCTCCGGACAACCTCATCAATCTCCTCCTGTTCTGCATCATGCTGGCTCTGCTTTATCATTGCTTCAGCTTCTTCTATCTCCTTTTTGTCCTTGTCCTGAAGCTCCTTCAGCTTTTTCATCCTCTCTTTTGGCGAGAGCTTTTTTATTGCATCATCCATGCCTGCAAAGTTTGAAAAGAAGTTTATAAATTTAGCGCTAAAATGCAGTTAGAACACCAATTACCATGACAGCAGGCCGTGAGCCTTTTTGTAAAACTTGTAAGTATTCCACGCAGCATTCACGGCATCCTTTTTCGCCTTTTTCATGCTTTCATCAGTTTTAACAGCCCGCCCAAAAACAGGAATCTTAAAAGAAAAAGGCTTTAAGAGCTCTCCAAACCCCTTGAAGACATTAATGAACGGGTCGGCTGTTGACCTTAAAGAAAAATTTGAACTGCCGTGCTCCTCAACCTCAACAATCTTTCCTTTTTCTATCTTCCACTTCTTTTCTGTCTTTTCCTTTTTATCTTTTTCATCCTTCTTATTTTCATCCTCATTCAGAAAGCGCTTTATGTCATCTTCAAGAGCATTCATGGACTCATGAATCGTGGAGTCAATTTCCTTTATCAGCTCAAGGTCCTCGGCTTCCTTCATTTTTACATAATTCTTTATATCCTCTTTTGTCCAGACATAAGCTTTTAAATTCATCTCAGCCCTGCCGGTCATTACAGCCCTGCGCTCGTTATGGCCCGGCACCCACTCCATCTGAGGCATAGTGCGATAGTCAAAATTTGCAAGAACAACAGCATTATACTCTCCGCCGTAACCCTTCTGCGCCAGAATCTCAATTTCAGTCATTTCACCCTCAAAAGCAGATATAAGCTCTGCAGAATCCGCTTTCCTGCCGTCCGGGCTGAGCTTTCTTATATTTCTCAAATACGGCTTCACCCAATTCATGTAAAGCCTAATATTATTGTAATGCTGTTTAAGATAACTCTTGTAAAGCCCCCTGTAAGTATTAAGCTGTTTGTATGTCCTGAACTTCCATGTATAAAAATGAGTGAGCTTTCTTATAAGCACAGTCTTGAAAGTATCATTGCCGAATTCCATAGAAGAAACGGTTTTGTTTATATTGCCCCTTATCTCCTCATCCTTCACACCTTTTATTCTTGTCTGAAAAAAAAGGTTTGGAAGAGTGGCAAAGCCGAGCTGCTGAGCCATCCCGAAAATAGAAGACGGATTCTTAGGGCCCCCTTCAACAAGGTCTGCAAACTGCCCCTTAAGAACAACTTCGCCCTCCTGAGCAACATTATCATCATCACTGAACGACTTTTTATAATACTCAAGCTTTTCATCAACAATATTCAAGTCTCTTATCAGCTGAAACATTGTTTTTATCATATCCGCTATAAATTTCAAATACTGCGACACACGGTCCTGCTGAATCGAAATCCTCTGGGCAGAAATCCCCCAGTAAGAGGACATTTCAGAAGCAGAAAAAATGTCCGTTATTTTTATCACTTCCTCCTTCCTGAAACCCTGGTCAACAGTCAGCTGTGTAAGAACCCAGTAATACATCTCTTCTATACTCATACTGTAATTTTCATATATCAAGCGATGGGACGCAACAGACTTAGGATAGCCGGTAAAAACAGACCTGCCAACATGAAGCTCTCTTTTTTCAATGCCTGCAAACTCCTTGGCATCTATGCCAGATTCCTTAAGAAACTTTTTTCTTTCCTCAATAGTTTTGTAATCAGCAAACAGCTCTTTTCCTTCATCAGTCAAAAACCCGTGCTCCACAAGAAGTTTTTGCGTTATCATTTTTGCAGTTTCAGGACATTGCCGACAAGCTTTCCCTTCACCCCAAGCTTATTTTCTATTTCAAAAGCACAACCATGCCTGTCTCTGCCCCTGACAAACGCTTTCAAAAACCTAACATTCACAGCTTTTCCTGATTTCAAATGCTTTGCAATTTCAGCAATCATTCCGGCAGTTATTCCAGACTTTCCAACCTGAACCCGAACAATACCGCTTTCTGAAGCCATACAATCTTACTGCTACTGTATTGGTTTAAATAATTTGCGTTTTCGGATTTGATTAACCATACTTGCCGTCATATGTTGAATAATCAACAGTCAGCTCTTCTCCAGAATGTATCTCGCGAAGAGCCTTGAATTCCCCTGAAGGCATTCTTTTAAGATTCGGCGCTTTAGAATGATTGACAAAATAAGAAATATTCAGCCCATTAAGGCAGAAATCAGATATCCAGGCAGAGCCGTCTTTTTCTATAACAAAAAAGTCATCAACCAGCTTCATTATCTCACTGCCAATTCCATCCAGCTCGGATTTAGACAGCTTAAACCATGCCTCTTTTCTTAGAACTAAAAAAGGGTTCACACCCCGCGGAATATTCCTCACTGCAAAAACGCCGACACCAGAAATTTCAGAAGGCCTCAGCCTGCAATAAGTTTCTTTTAAATTTTTTATTACAGCCTTCCTGCATTCCTCAGCATTGCTTCGCATTTCCATTTTATCCATCAATACAAATAACCCCAGGTCTGAAGCTTATCTCCGTCAGAACTCCATTTTACTCCTATGTCAGTTCTGTAATACATATTCTGGAGCATTATGTTGCCGATTCTCTGATATGCCTGATTTCTCGCGCCCTGAACAGTTATCCCGGCGCCTGTAACCACAAGAACATATCCTGACTCGCCAGCAACAGTCCAGATTTCATTAACTCTTTTTACATCGCCAAGATGAACACCATCAAAAGAAGGCTTCTTGAAAAGAATTGAGAGGTCTTTATATATTGCAAACTCTCTTTTATCATCATAAGGAAACGGCGGAACAACAACGCAAACCCCAACCTGAAAACCCTTTTTTGTCTTGAGCTCAAATTTCTCTTTTTTTGCCAGCGAATACATAAAGTCGCCCATTCCAGAAATTATGCCCTCCATCTGTATGCTTATCGTAGGATAGCCGAAACGGGAGGTGAATTCAAGAGGATAAATGCCTTTCTGGTTTGCTATGCAGTTTATGTCTATATACCCGACATACCTTGATTTGGCAAGGCTTTCCTTAATCTTAAGAAGAGTGCTGTTAAACAAAGGATTTGGCTGAGACCAGTACATAAGAGTTCCCATTTCGCCGGTATACGGCCCGATATCCCCCGGAAAAAGCTTTTTGTGCTCAAAATTTACATTAACAGGATAAACAAAGTCCTCTCCGTTAAAAAAAGCGCCGACTGCAACCTCCACGCCGACAGCCATTTTCTGAAGCTGAAAATTTTTTATTTTTTTTGCCCATAACTTTTTGTTCTGCTCGAGTATTTCTATTAAATCTTTCCCGTCCTCCTCATGCGCCATAAAAAGAATTCCTTTCATATCCGAAGGAGTGTTGCCAGACGGCTTAAAAACATATCTTCCCGGATTTTTCTTCAAAAAATCTATTCCCGATTCAAAACTGTCAAAATCCCAATGAGGAAGCACAGACATACCTATCCGCTTCATTTCTGTCTGGCCGAACTCCCGGTCTTCCTCCAGCCGGTCAGTGTAAGCGCTTCCGCCGACAACAAATTTTCCTTTCTGCCTTAAGTCATCCGCAATATTCCCAAATCCGGTGTCATCAAATATTATCACATTAGCCCAGTCAATCTGGCTTTTCCAGTCATCAACTTTATCCAGAAATCCGTCATAGACATCTTTGTCACATTCAGCTTTTATGAAAATTTTAACTTCATGTCCCTCTTTTTTCATCTGCCACGCCAAATCACCGCTTAAGCTCTCCGACGACACAAACAAAAACTTTTTTGGGCTAAACACCTGCTTATTTTCTGAACCGCCGTTTCCATTCTCTTTTTTTTGCTCCATAATATGCCAACAAAACCAGGCATATAAAAATTTTGTTGTGGCTAAGAATTTGTTGAAGAAATAAACGCCGCGGACGAGATTTGAACTCGTACATCCTTACGGACACTGGATTTTTGAACGGCAATGGTGGTGGTCATAAGGACACCAGTCCTTAGCAATCCAGCGCATTACCAGGTTGTGCCACCGCGGCGCTTTGCAACCATCCTGAACAAATTAAGGTGATTTTATAAATTTTACTTTATGCGCTTAGAAACATTTAAATAATTGCACTTTACTTTAAACAATATGGCCCCGATTGATATTCCTGTTGCAACTTTTGAAATCAAGCGGACAGGAGTTTTTGACCTTGACCTTCTTTACAAGAACATGCGGAAGTGGTTTGATGACCGTGGTTTCGTGTTTCAGGAAAATGTGCACAAATTCAAGCCCCCAGAACTCGAGCTTGAATGGGAGGGCACAAGAAAAACAACAGGATACAGAAAGAACATTGTAGAAATGAAATTCCATTCATGGTACCACAAAGAAATAACAGCCAAAATTAGCGGCAAAGAAAAGAAAATGGTTGATGCGCGGTTTCAGATAAAACTAAGCACAAAAGTTGTTTATGACTACAAAAACAAGTATGACACGCCGTTTAAGCTGTGGCTTCAGGATTTCATGCACAGATTCGTGCTGTATTATTATGCAATGATAGTCTGGCCTGACATGGCATACTACGAGCTTGTTGACCTGCAGACAAAGATAAAAGAGTGGATTAACACCACAATTCCGGGAGGTGCTTATTAATGATAAAAGACTATATTATTTATGATGAATACATAGACTATTCAGGGCCTTTTGAGCTCAAAGAATTATACATGATAATTGACACATTCCTGAAGCATAACCATTATGACAAAAATGAGAAAAAACATTATGAGAAAAAAACCGAAGAAGAACGGTATGTTGAGCTAAAGCTTGAGCCGTTTAAAACAGTATCCGATTACATTAAGCTTAAGATACAGATGGAAATATTCATAAGAAACCTTAAAGACCTTGAGATAGAAAAAGCCGGAAAAAAGAAGACACTCCAGCAGGGAGACCTTTCAATACGGTTTAGGTCAGTAGTGCTTAAAGACTACGTAGAAGTGTGGGCGAACAACCCGTTTCTTGCCTTCCTGCGCTCAATCATTGATAAGTTCTTTTACAAAATGCACACAGGAGAATTCTCAGGAGAGCTTGTTAATGACACACGAATGCTGAAAGAAAGCATCAAAGCTTTTCTGAACCTATATCAGATAACTTAATTTCTTTTTCTTTTCCTGTTTTTAAATTTTTTAGCACTGCCTTTCCTGTTTTTGCCTCTTCAGGCCCGATAACGAGAAGATTTTTTGCATTTACCGCATTAGCATACTTAATCTGGTTTCCCAAATTCCTTTTAATAAGGTTGACAACAACTGAATAGTTTCTGCGAAGCACTGACGCAACTTCAAGCGCTTTTTTATCTTCATCAATAACCGCTATAAAAATGTCAGGACCAAAAACAGGCGCAGGAAGCGCCTTTTTTTCTGCGAGAAGCAGAGAAAGAGTTGAATAGCCCATTCCAAAACCAACTGCGGGCGCAGGCTCGCCCCCAAGATTCATTATCATTGAATCATACCTCCCGCCCCCGCAGACAGACCTCAGTTTTTCATCTTTGTCAAATATCTCAAACACAGTTCCAGTGTAATACGAGAGGCCTCTTGCTGTTGAAATGCTCGCTTTAACACACTTATACTGCAGGAGGCCGAGAACTTTCTTCAGTTCATCAAGGCCCTCTTTTGCAAGAGGCGAAGAAACTTTCACTTCTTTAAGATTATCAGCTTCAAGAAGCTTTATCAATTTTCCGCACTCTTTGACGCCCGCGCCTTCAAGCATTTTCCTGAAGTCAACGGCGCTTACCTTTGATTTTTTATCTATAACCCTTATAAGCTCTTCAGCTCCGCCCTTTCCGGCAAAATCCTCAGCAATGCCCTGAAGCAGTTTTCTGCTGTTAACCTTCACAACAAAATCAGCTTCCTTCAGCCCAAGATTTTTAAGCGCATCCACAGCAAGAGAAATTATTTCGGCATCAGCAACCGGCTCCGGCGAGCCGTACAGCTCAACATTAAACTGATAAAACTCCCTCTGCCTGCCTGCCTGAGGCCTTTCATACCTCCACACTCTATCAATACAAAACCATTTCACAGGCTTCACAAGCATTTTCTGCTTTTCAATAAACAGCCTCGCAAATGAAGGAGTAAACTCAGCCCTCATCGCAAGCTCTTCATCCCCTTTTTTCTCAAGAGTGAAAATCTGGCTTCTTATTTCATCGCCCTGTTTTTTGCTCAACAGCTCAAAATTCTCAATAACAGGAGTCGCAATGCCCCTGAACCCGAAACTTTCAGCAGTCCTCTTTAAACTACTAAAAACAGCTTGTTTTACCGCCTCCTCTTCAGGATAAAAATCAGTTGCGCCTTTTACGCCATTTATCATTTTAAAGCAAGGTTTAAGAAAGAGATATAAAAAGTTATTGATTGCGCGGCTTTCTCCTGAAAACCTTTGCGAGAATGCCTTTTCCATTATAAAAGTTCAAGGCGACTCCCAGAATCATCATCAAAACACCTGTTGAAAAAAGCAGAACAGCAGGAAGCTCCATCGGAGAAAGAATCACCTTGGCGGTTTCTGCAAGATTCATTTTAGCGCCCTCAATTATCAGCTCCTTAAAAGGAAAACTGACAAGCATTGCAAGATAGCTTCCTCCAATAAGAAAAAACGCCCAGCCGGATGTCTTAAGCGCTTTTGCAATGCCGTCTGAAAGAACAAATACAAGAAGAAGCGCTATAACCGCGCCTATAACCAAAAACATTTTCAGGCTGTTGATAAAATGCCTGCCCTGCGAGCTGAGAAGCACCGGCACTGTTTCCTTTTTTGTCATGCACTCAAGAAAAGTGCATGGATAATTTTTATAATACAAATCATTAAAAATAAGCTTTTCTATTACGAGCTCAACATACTTTTCTTTTTCGGTTTTCAATATGTCATCGCAGCTTATTGTCCGGTTCTGGCCGTTAAATGTTATTTTCTCGGACAAATCCCCCTGCCGGCAACCCTCTGCATGAATATCATAAAGCTGTTCAATGTCAGACGAGTTTGTAACCTGAGAAAGAGTTGTGTTAATGATAAACTGCTTCAAATTTTTTTCTTCTGTGAACCTGTCAAGAGTAAACATAATCAGCGAAAGCCAGACGAGAAGAAAAAAAAAGAAAATGACCGCAGAATACCTTGTCCTTTTAAGAAATGATTTTATTTTATTCAATTTTCTCGCCGGTTTTAGTATTGATTATCAGGATGCATTTCACCGGGCACACCCTTGCAGCATCAAGGTCTGCTTCTGCAACATCCTTTTCACCAACTTCTATTTCCCCGCCTTCATTCTTTGACTTCTTATACACCATCCCCTTAAATGAAACTTTATTATCATCCTTCATCTCCCAGCCGGGAGAAAAAGTGCACGCCCCGCAACCAATACAATTATGCCTTTCGTGCATTATTTTAAACGCCATGCCCGACCTTTAAACTGCATATTTATAATTCTTTGCTTTTCCTGTCTTTTGCACTAAATCCTGGCAAGACTTTTTTTCTGCTCAAATGCGCCGGCAAGCTTTTCTATCTCCTGTTCAGCCCGCGCATTTGACAAACTTTTTGTTTTTTCAAAATAAATTGAAAGCCATCCCAGCCATGCAACTTTCATTCCAATTATTGACTGGTCGCTCAGGCAGTCATATACTTTTTCTGCATAATCCTCTGCGCCCAAAACCCCGCCCCGGCTTAATTCTCTATACGAGCTGATTGACACCGGAATCTTTTTCGGCGCACCCGCCGAAATTTTTCCAATTTTTTTAATCTTAGGCCTGCTCTCCTTGATTATTGACGATTTGTAATACCTTGCAAGCTGAATAAACTCGCGCATAACCTGGCTGAAAGCAGGCATAACGCTGTCTTCAGGCTTTGAATAAGTCCTTGAGGATAAATGCTCTCTTGCGCCAAGCCTTACCTCAGCAACATTTAAGTCCTCGCAAAGCCCAGTAATCGTTATGAAAATATCCACCCCGAAGTCATTCGGAAAAAACCTGCTGTTAAGAAGCTTTGTGCATGCCTTTTGGGAAAGGCAGAATTCACCGGCGATAGGGTGCCTCACATCAGCATTAAACAAAGCCCTTGTCAAAGGATAAACAAGATGGCTTGAAATAAGCGCGTCATTCTTGTCTTTTGAATATCCGGCGAGAATAACATCAAACTCATCTTTCAAAACAGGCTCAACCAGCTTTTTAATATGTTCCTCTTTCAAAGAAAGCAAATCACCATCTATAAGCAGGACCGCTTTCACGCCGTGCATTTTTGCTTTTTGAATTATCGTTTTTACTGCAGAGCCTTTTCCACGCTTACCCTTTTCAGTGAGAACCTTTTTTTCGGCAATGGTTTTAACTGCCATAAACTTTTCTTTTGTTTTATCATCAGAAAATCCGTCAGAACAAACAATCAATGAGCCATACTTTGAAAAATGCTTTGCAAGAGCGCGGTCTATCGTCTTAACTATGCCCTGGATAGTGCTTTCGCAGTTCTTTGTGTTAACCCCCACTAAAATGTCATATTCCATCTTCCCAAACACAAACTTTTAAGTATATAGTTATTTAAAAATGTTGTCCTTTTTTTAGAAAAAACACAGCCCGCCCGGAAAAAATAGTGAATCAAACAATCTTTATCCCGCTAAACGAAATTTTTTTTTCTTCTTTATTTTTTGAGAAATCCCTGAACAGCGGAATCTTTACAGGAACTGCAAAAGGCGCAAAATTTGAGGTGATTATCGCCTCTCCTTTATCCAAGGACGCAATGTTCCTGTTGTCATCACTTAAATCCTGAGATGCAGACTCTATCACCGCCTGCCTTTCAGGCGCCATTTCTATCCCCAAAATTATCTTTGTGTTCATGTTGGCGAGAATCTGCCTCGGAATAAGCGAAGGAAGCTGTGTTATCGCTATAAGACCCACCTGAAATTTTCTCCCCTCCCGCGCAATTGTTGAAAATATGTTCGGTCCAGAATCAATGGCATCCTTTCCAAGAACTCTCGGCGCCTCTTCAAGGATTATTGAAATAACCGGCTTGCCTGAAAGAACCCCGCTCATCTTATGATGCCTGTACCTCGCGAAAATCTCGCCCGCAATCAATGAGCCGATAAGCAACTCAGTCCTGCCTGACAGCGACGAAGTATTCACAATAACAACCCCACTTTTCTCAAGCTCAACAACAATATCCCTGATTACCGCTTCTCCGGCATTAAGGTCAAAAACACCTTCGCAAAAAAGCTCTTTCCCAGACTGCCTTATGTTAAGAATGTCACAAAGCCTTCTTTTCACAACAGAAAGAGTCGCCTCCTGAATATTCTTAATCTCCTTTTCAACAAGAATCATCTCAACCCATTGCTCGCCATATTTTTTATATGCAAGCGAAAGGCACTCCTTCTGAGGGGTTGTCCACTCACCTATGCCGTTAAAATGGTCCGGCTTGACAAGCTTTAAATTAATCTTCAGCGTTCTTTCACCCGCAGGAACATTTGAAGGAGAATAATAAATTATCCGTTCCTTTTTCGGGTGGCTCCTGAGCCGTTCATAATATTCATCGTGCGGGTCAAGAACAAGAACCCCGGCATAATCTTTTTCAGCGATGCTCCAAAGCATTACTGAAGTAAGGTTTGACTTACCACGCCCGGTTGTAGCCGGAATAAGAAGGTGATGGCTGAGAACATCTTTTCCATTAAGGAAAACAGGAACATCAAGAACTTTGCTTCCAGACCTTAAATACCCCATAAACAAAGGATTTTCCGGAACTGCAAACTTAAGGTCATCTTTGTTCACCTCCCTTAATTCAGAGAAAACAGCAGGCATTATTTTTGCAGACTTGTTTTCCTGCACCGCCAAAATATTTTTAAGCGTTGCAAGAGTATAAAAACGCAGTTTTTCATCCATCAGCTCAGCGCCGGCACCCTCCTCAAGCCGTATGCCTGAAATAAGCTCAAGATTTGGCTGAGAAATCTGGCTTCCAAAACACAGGTCAACAACCTGCATGAGAATCTTAGTTTTCTTATTCTCCGCAATAAGAAGCTCGCCTATCTCAAAAGCCTCGTCATACTTCTGCCTTGCGATTACTGCAGAAAAACTTCCGCTTATAATCTGCCCCTTTGCCATAATAAAAAAATGGAGAGTCCATTTAAAAATTTATGTGTGCTGAAGCACTTTACCGGCGAAAGAATTATAAACTCCTTTAAAATATCTTCATTTGTGAAGATTGCAATTGCATCAGAAAGCCCCGACAGAAAAGCTGTTGTGAGCCGAAACGGAGCGAGAGCGCTGTATTACCTGATATTTAATGACGGAAAGCTCATAAGCAAGACAAGAAACTTCTTTTCATCAGGAGGCGGAGCAGCAGGATGGGCGCAGGTAAAAATGTATTTTCTTGAAGAAAAAGTTGAATTATTCATAGCAGAAGAAATAGGCCCAAACATGGACCAGGCACTAAAGAGCAAAAACATCAGGTTCAAAAGCTTTAAAGGAACAGTAAACAATGCCTTGAAAGAAGCGAATAAGTGAGAATCGGGGCACAGCCCCGCTTATCATAACATTTATAAATGAGCCGTATTTTCTGAAAAACCATGGCACGCAATAAAGGCACAATAAGGACAAAATCAAGATACAAGCTGAAAAAAGAAGTGCGGAGGCGGGGCAAAATAAGCATGAGTGCATACTTTCAAAGCTTTAATATCGGAGATAAAGTGCACCTTGTTGCAGAGCCGTCAATCCAGAAAGGAATGTATTTTGTAAGATTTATGGGCAGAGTTGGCGAGATTACCGGAAAAAGCGGAAAGTGCTACAAAATAAAAATAACAGACGGCGGAAAGGAAAAAACCCTGATTTCACATCCAGTCCACCTCAAGAGAGCGAAATGAACCCAAAAATAATCCAGGAAAAACCCCTTATGATGAATGAGGTGAAAGAAATGCTTCAAAAAATAAAAGAGAGAGACGGCGAGCTTAATTTCAGGGCAAATAAAACAGGAGAAGCGCTCGGCGAGATAGTCCAGATAATCGGTAAAGCATCAGAAGAGCTAAGAAAAAAAATAACAGAGCTTAACATACCCCGCCTTAAAGACATTCACACAGCAAAACTTGCCGATATAATGCCCAAAACCGTTGATGACCTGAAAGTCGTTCTCCAGGGATACACTGTAACAATAACAAATGACAACCTGAAAAAGATTGTTGACGTTATTGCAGAATACCAGCCGAAAAAGAAATAATTTTTTTGAACTCCTTTATTCTGATGCAAAATGATACAAAAAAGATATCTTTAAATAGAAGTTTAGGATTATTAATTGAAAATGGAACAGCAAGAGTTTCATGAGGAAAGAGAAGAGGAAGCCATAGTGCTTGATTTCCTGCAAAACGGGTATCCGCTTGACACAAGGCCGAGCCACCTCAAGAGCGCTGTAGCCCAGGCTCTCGGCAAGAACCATTTCCTTCTGCTTGAGCTTGTCCCAAAAAAAGGCATTTTTCTCCAGCCATACGAGCTTGTTTACATAGGCGAAGGAAAAAGAGACAAAATACACCACATTTTAGGAAAAATACCCATAGAAAAACTGACGCCGACAGCCCGTTCAGAGCTTGAATTTGTAATAAAAGACCTCATACAGAAGAGTGAACAGAAATTTGTAAAATTTTTCAACGAAGCACAGCCACTCTCAACAAGAATGCACCAGCTTGAGCTTCTGCCCGGCCTCGGAAAAAAACACATGTGGGAGATAATTGAGGCAAGAAAAGAGCCGTTTACATCATTTGAGGATATCAAAAAACGAGTAAAACTAATGCCTGACCCGCAAAAGCTCATAATAAAAAGAATACTCGCAGAAATAGCAGGAACAGAAAAACACAGAATATTCGTAAGAGGATGATAAAGTAAACTGCCCAGAGCTAAAGCAGTGGGCATTGCGAAAAAACAGAACAC
>Ga0233425_10002631_pt1 | contig 34668 bp, 34 predicted proteins | sample Watercolumn_Towu_2_FD_181712 | JGI IMG/M metagenome (GOLD analysis project Ga0233425, IMG submission 181712) | Freshwater microbial communities from Lake Towuti, South Sulawesi, Indonesia - Watercolumn_Towuti2014_140_MG | ecosystem: Environmental > Aquatic > Freshwater > Lake | place...
CGAGGATCGGCGATGGCCGCCAAGACAGGGGCCATGTCACCGTTGGGGCCTGAAGCGCCGGTCGCTACGCTCCCTCTGCTTCACGCCCCAACGGCGACGCTGTTACACCACGTGATGGGGCACGGCCAGTCCGGCGATCCCAATGGAAAGGCCCTGCCCCGCTGGCCCGCTTATGACCGCGCAGGCGAAGCCTTGCTGCAGCATGACATGAAAGGGAGTGCCAAGGCTGGCTTCGATCCGTTCAAGGAAAAGCTGGACCTGATCGAGGCCTTCGGGACCGCGCGGCCTTAATCCTGCGGCATGTCTCGCGCGACGCGGAAGCCGAGATGATCATTGCGGGCGCCCGGCGGATCGCCGATCCGCTGGGCGACGCGGACGCTCCAGCCCGACAGGCTCCAGCCACCACCCCGCACATTGCGCAACGTGCAGGGGCCGCTCAGCCAGGCGGAGCCGTCTACGGGGGCGCCGACATAATCCTCATGGTGGCAGTCCTCGACCCATTGCGCGACATTGGCGGTCATGTCGTGCAGCCCAAAGCGGTTCGGCGGATAGGAGCCGACCGTCGTGGTGCGGTCATGGTTGTTGCCGTAATTCGCCTTTGACGGGTCGATCGCGTTGCCGAATGGATACCAGCTGTCCGTTCCCGCCCTGCCCGCATATTCCCATTCGGCTTCCGACAGCAGGCGATAATGTTGGCCTGTGTGGCGCGACAGCCAGGCGACATAGGCCTGGGCATCGGCGAAATTCACGTTGATCACCGGACGGCGACCGCGTCCCCAGCCTGCGTCGTCGGGGCGGTAACCATCGCATCCGCCATCGGCGACGCAGGCGTCCCATTGATCGAAGGTCACCGCATAGCGTCCGACCGCGTAGCGATAGCCGATCTTCACCGCGTGGCGGGGTTCTTCCATCCGGTCGAACATCGCCAGCACGCCCAGCGCGCGACGCTCCTCGTCGGTCGATCCCATGACGAAGCTGCCCGGCGGGATCACCACCATTTCCGGACAGTCGCGGCAGTCGGCGAAGGCCGCCCCGGCCAGAACCGGCGGAAAGCGCGGAGCCGGTGCTGCAACCTTGGGAGGAACATAGCCATTGGCGGGGGGCGTGGCAGCGGCGAGCGCGGCGAGCAGCAGGAACATCGTCAGCCTCCGATCGGCGGGTCGATCGCGTCGGCGCTGGTCGCTCGCGCTGCGGTCTTGACCCGGTCGATGAGGTCGATCAGCCGCGCGGCGTCATGTCCGGTCGGGCAACGATGCGCCTCACCCCGGACGGCAGCAGCAAACTCGCGCAACTGCTTGGCAAAGAAATGGCCGAGCTTTCGGCCGCCCATAACGCCGGGTTCGACGAGAACGCCGGGCGGCGGAGAGACGAGGACCTCTCCGTTCCACTTCAAGATCTCGCCATCTTCGACCTCGGCCACACCTCCGGCGAAGTGAAGGACTTTGCGGTCGAACACCCGGCGTTGATTGTAGGAAATGTGGACGCTTGCCATGCGGCGCCCCGGATAGCCGAGCAGGATCATCGCCTCATCCTCGCCCTGCCAGCCCATCTGCCAGCGCGCAGCCTCGACCTGTACCCGCAGCGGATCGTCGTCGCCCATGACGAGTTGGACGAAGTCGAGCGAGTGCGGTGCGAACAGGGACAGGATCAGCCCCTGTTCGGCGGTGCGTTCGGCCCACCAGGGCGCCTGCGGCCCGTCCCAGAAGACACAGGAGGAGACCTCCACCGCGCGGAGAGCCCCCCAGTCCGGCATAGTGTCGACCAAACTGGCGACCGCCGCATTGTGGCGATAGGTGTGCCCGGCTGCCAGCACCAATTCACGCCGCTCGGCTTCTGCGGCCAGAGCCCGCGCCTCCGCGCCGCTTTCCGCCAGCGGCTTCTCGACCAGCACATGCTTGCCGGCGCGGAGCGCAGCGAGGCTTTGCGGCCCATGCAGCGCATTCGGACTGGCTATAAGCACCGCGTCGACATCCGGCCGGGCCAGCGCCTCTTCGAGGTCTGTGAAAGCGTTGGCGGCGAAGGGAGCGGCTGCCCGTTCAGCGGCACCTCTGTCGCTGTCGACCGTCGCGACGAGGCGAAAGGCGTCGCCGGCCCCGTCCAGCGCGGCGAGATGCGCGCCCGATATGCGACCACAGCCGATCAGCAACAGGCCAAGAGGTTCAGGCATGGGCGAGTGTTCCCCCGGTCGAGACGGGCTTCTCATGAACGAAGCGCCAGATGATGAAGGCGGCGATCAGCTTGGTGACGCCTGGTACGACCGAATAGGCCATGATTGTGCCGGCAATGGCTTCTGCCGACTGAGCGACACCCGCGCGTGCGGCAGCGGCATCGAAACCCCAGGCCGACAGAAGCGCGCCGACCACCAGCGTACCGCCGAAGGCGATCCCGGCCTTCTCGATCACCGACCAGATCGCCGAGTAGGTACCGGCCCGATTTTCGCCATGCTCGTCGCGGGCATGGGCGATGCAGTCCGACAGCAGCGACAGGACGATGGTCCCCCAGCCTGCGTTGCACGCCGCCATCACGGCCGCCAGCACCCAGGCCACAGGCATCGGAACATCGGCCATCTGTCCCCAAAGAAGCGTGACGAGGCCGTGGCCGCTGGCTGCGATCACATAGGTCCGCTTCTTGCCGATCCGCCGCGCGACCATCACCCATAAAGGAGAGCCTGCCATGACCGCGACGGCCATGATCGCCGACATCACCCCGATGTCGTGCAGGGGCTCGGGGCGCGCCATCGCATATTTCACGAAGAAGGGAAAACCGGCGTAGGAAATGCCCGCACCCACCGTCATGACCACCGCAGACAGGCACAATATCGCGAAGCGCCGGTCGGCAAAGGCGCGGGGCAGATCCTTGAGCGCGAACATCTTGGCCGCCGACGCTGGCTGGCGAATACGCCCGGCGAAGCGCCATGCCACCAGCAAGCAGCTCATGGAGATCAGCCCGAGCACAACCATCGTGATCAGATGCGCCCGCCGATCCATGCCGAGCGAATTGACGAGCATCGGCGCGAAGGACGAGGACAACAAGACGCCGAGACCGGTGAAACCGTGCTTCCATCCCATCAGTTCGGTGCGTTCGACAGGATCGGACGACATCTCGGCGAACTGCGCCAGATAGGGCACCGAAAAGGTCGAATAGACCGCCATATAGGCGCTGAAGGTAACGAACACCCAGGCGACCTGGATCGTGGTGGTCGCTTCGGGAACCGCGAAGGGGCCGAGCATCGCGAAGGGCGCAGCCAAGGCGCCGATCAGCAGCCAGCGACGGCGCGGCATGCGTGCGGCCATCCGGTCCGACGTCACGCCGATCGACAGATCGAAGATCACGCCGAAAAAGACCTTGGGAACGAAAATGGCGGCGCCCGCGATGGCGGGAGCGATGCCCATCACATTGGTGAGGTAGAAGAGCAGGAGGAGCGACGGCGCATCGCGGAACAACTGTCCGGCGACCTGGCCGAGCGCAAATCCCGCTTTGGTGGGCCTCGTCAGGCCCGACGTGCCATGTGCTTGATCCGTAAACGACATTCGGAGAAACTCCCCATCCGGCAGCGCGGTTGCGGATCGCGTTCCCGCCAGACCTTGCCTTGGATGGAGCCAAGTTGCCGCGCATCGTCCAGCACCGGACAGCCGATAGCGGAATCTCCGATTGGCGGATACTCGTTAGTCTGTGAGTTGTGAATGGAGGCGATCGGACGGAGCCTCAACATCCGAAAGCAGGACTGCCGACATGCCGGCTTCTTCGTAGCTGCACGGCCCATAAACTGCTTCGCAACTCGAAACAACCGGGATTTCCGGAGGATATTCTTGCGGCTTCGAAATCGATCGACGCCGATAAGGGGGAAGAACATGAAGCGCTACGTTACCTCAACTTCGCTCAGCATCCTGTCGATCGCCTTGGCGAGCACCGCCCTGATCGCGCCCCAGCCCCTGCTCGCAGCAGAGGCCGCCGAAGCCGCCGAAGCGGCGCCGCAAGCAGCAGAGGAAGACGGCAGCTTCGGCATGATCGTCGTGACGGCCCGCAAGCGCGAGGAAAGCCTGCTCGACACGCCGATCGCTATCTCCGCCCTGACCAGCAAGGACATCGAGCAGCGCGGCATCACCAGCGTGAACGACGTCGTGCTCAACACGCCGGGCATCAACGTGTCCAACACGAATTCCGGCCGCAACGACCGCTCTTTCCAGCAGATCTCGCTGCGCGGAATGACCCCGTCGACCACGACCTCGACGCTGACCGCCAGCTTCATCGACGGCGTGCCCGTCGCCTCCGCGACCGCGCTGAACGCCGTGATCGACCCGGCCCGCATTGAGCTACTGAAGGGCCCGCAGAACGCCTATTTCGGCCGCAACGCCTTCGCCGGTGCCATCAACGTCGTGACCAAGACCCCCGGCAACGCCTTTGGCGGTTCGATCACGGCCATGGGCGGCACGCGGAGCAATTACGACGTCTCCGTCGCGCTCGAAGGCCCTATCGTGGACGATCTGCTCAGCTTCCGGATCACCGGCCGCAGCTTCTCGAAAGACGGTTCCTACAAGAATGCCGCCAATCCGAACCAGACGCTGGGCGACCAGAAGACCCGCACCGGCACGCTGCAGCTCGAATTCACCCCGTCCGAATCTCTCAAGATCAAGGCCATGGGCATGTATTCGGAGGATGACGACGGCCCTTCGGCGCAGGGCATGCTGTCCGCTTACGAGATCCGCGCCAACAACGGTGCCGTCAACATCCCCGCGCGCAGCGGCAACAGCAACGGTACGATCATCGTTCCGGGCCTCGCCAATTGCACGCTGAACGGCACCAATCCGTTCATCTGCGGCGCGCTGCCGTCGCTGCCTGCGGGCTTCAGCCCCGCACAGAACACCATCGAGGATGCTCTTCTGGCTCGCATCCTCGCCAGCCCGACCCAGCGCGTGACGAACCCCAAGAGGGGAACCAAGGGCTATGGCCTCGTCCGCGAATATTATCACCTGCACCTAAATGTCGATTATGAGCTCGGCGATACCGGCATCACCCTGTCGTCGCTGACCGGCTACAACAACGAACTCTATTCGCAGCTGGCCGACCTCGACAATTACGACAGCTCTCTGCTGCGCAACCCCGTAGCCAACGGCACGAACGGTCTGCGCACCTTCTGGTCCTTCCCCTTCCTCGTCGAACGCAAGAACAAGGACTTCTCGCAGGAAGTTCGCGCCTCCTATGACAAGGGCGGTGCGCTCAAGGCGATGCTCGGTGCCAGCTATCTCGACACCAAGTCGGCCGGTGCGCTTCTCAGCGTCTTCAACGAGGAGCAGTTCGGCGGTGCTCGCGCCACCAACACGCTCACCCCTCCGGGTCGGGCCGAGACTTGGGGCGTGTTCGGCAGCGTCAGCTATGATGTCACCGAAGCGCTCAACATCAGCGCCGAGGGACGCTGGCAGCGCGACAAGGTCTATGCCTATGTCGGCGGCCGCCCGCTGACGATCGGCGCTGCAGCAGCCAGCACCTACGGCTTGCCCGCGGGCACGTTCGCGCCGCTGACCTCCTTCTTCAACAAGTCGTTCGACAATTTCATGCCGCGCGTCATCGTCAACTATGACGTGACTCCCGACGTGATGGTCTATGCGTCCTGGTCGCAGGCCGCGAACGTCACGCTGAGCGCGTTCAACACCTCCTTCCTTTCAGGTACGGCAGGCGAGTTCGCGGCAGCGGAGAGCATCGGTCTCGGCGTGATCGTCCGTCCGGAAAAGCTCACCAACTATGAACTCGGCCTCAAGGGCAAGTTCCTCGACGGGCGGCTCTACGTAACCGCGGCCGCCTATCTCGCGGACTGGAAGGACCAGCACAACAACCGTTCGGTGATCTTCCTCGACACCACCATTCCGAATGCCCTGCCCTCGATCGTCAGCGGCGTTGCCAACACCGGCAAGACCCGCGTCAGCGGCTTCGAACTGGACATCAATGCGGAGCCGGTGGACGGTCTGACGATCAATGCGTCGGGTGCGATCAACAAGAGTTCGATCCGCTCCTTCGCCGACCCATCGATCACCCGGCTGACCGGGGTTACCGGCGACGGCTTCCGGGGCAATCAACTTCCGCTCACGTCCAAATATTCCGCGAACCTCGGCGCGCAATATAGCGGCAAGCTGGCCGAAGACATGGGCTGGTTCGTGCGCTCCGACCTGTCCTACAAGTCGCGTCAGTTCGTCGATGCGGCCAACCTCACCTGGATCAAGGGCCGCGTACAGGTCAACAGCCGCATCGGCTTCAACGTCGGCAAGTTCGGGCTCGAGGCTTTCGTGACCAACCTCTTCAACAACAAGGATTATACCGCCGTCGCCCAGAACAATATTCTGGAGCCGAGCTTCGCCCTTGCCGGCGCCGCCTTCGGCTATCTCAATGTCGGCCTGCCCGAACTTCGTACCGTCGGCATTCGCGGCAGCTACAAGTTCTGATCCTCTCGGCAATCCGGTCGAGATTTGGGGGCGGTACCGAACGGTGCCGCCCTTTTTTGCGCAGCGCTGCCAGCCTGCCCGAACAGCGGACAAAGTCACGATGGCTTGCGGCAGCGGGGCGAGTCCGGGCATCCTCCCCACTGGCTCATGACGCAGACCTTCGCCTCGATCCCGCCCAATCCGCGCTTCATCCGGCGTGGCTATACCGCGTGTCGGTTCGGGCACATGCATTACCGGACCGCAGGACCGGACGACGTGAAGATCGCTTCGGCCATGCCGGCGCTCGTCATGCTGCACCAGAACCCCTCCTCGAGCTTCGAGTATGAACCGCTGATTGCACAGCTCGCCACCGACCGCCGGGTCTATGCCTTCGACACGCCAGGCTATGGCATGTCGGATGCTCCGCCCGCGCCGCCGGGCATGGCGGGCTATGCTGCGGCCTTTTCGGATGCGCTGGACGCGCTCGGGCTGGATCGGGTGGACCTGTATGGGTTCCACACCGGCACGCTGCTGACGACGGAACTCGCCATTCTGCGCCCCGAAAAGGTGCGCAGGGCGGTGATGACCGGCATTCCGATGTACGATGCGCCTAGCCGCGCGAAGAAGCTGGCCGAAGCCGAGGGGTTCCCGCCCCCGGACCAGGAGGGCAAGGTCATCCTCGACCTGCTCCAGCGCCTGTGGACCTATGTCGTCGCCTCACGCGACGATCGGGTGCCACTGGCCAAGGCCATGCTGAATTTCGCCGACAAGGCCGCCGTGCTCGATCGCTTCACCTGGGCCTATAAGGGCGTCTGGGGCTGGGATTTCACCCGCCTCCAGCATGTGCCCTGCCCCGTCCTGCTCCTGCAACCCGCTGAGGATCTGCGTGCCGTCTCGCTTGAGGCGGCCCGGCTCCTTCCCGATGCGGTCGTGCGGGAATTGCCCGATCTCGACCGCGACATATTCGATATCGCGCCGGAGATACTGGCCCATGAAATACGCTCTTTCCTCAACTGATACCGTCCTGCCCCAGGCAGGAGTCTCCCATTCGGTGCTCCACCCAGACTGGATCGCCGCCCAGGTTCTGGCCCGTTATGCAGTGGCGGGCGACGTCAGTTGCTTCCTGCTCTACCGCGGAATGAACGACGTCTATCTCGTGCAGGATGCCCAGGCGAAATATGCGTTGCGGGTCTGGCGCAAGACCTATCGGGAGGCTGATGACGTCGCCTATGAACTGGGATTTCTCGACTATCTTCGTGAGCAAGGTTTTCCGGCTTCGGTGGCCGTCCCCCAAAAGGATGGTGCGCTCTATTTCAAGGTAGACAGTCCCGAAGGCGTCCGCGCCGTCGCAATGTACGACTGGGCACCGGGTGTGAAATTCGGCGAACGCCTGTCGGTAGAGACCGCTCGTGGGATCGGAGCGGCCTTTGCGCGGATGCACCTCGCGGGCTATGCGTGGGCGGGCTCCGAACATGCCTTCAGCACGAAGACGGCAAAGGATTACAACATCTGCATGCCGGCGCTGATCGAGTTCGTCTATGATCGTCCCGACGACCTGCGCGACTACCCGGTCATCGCCGCCAATCTCGACCGGCGCCTCGACGAATATGCCGCGTCCGGCAAGGTCCCACTCGGCGTCTGCCACCGGGACTTCCATCCGTCCAACGTCCACATCGGCGATGACGGCAAGATTACCCTCCTCGATTTCGACGCGGCGGGCGAGGATTTCCTGATGCAGGACGTCAAGAATTTCGTCTGGGGCAATCTCTTCTACGGCTTCGATCCGGTCTATGGCGAGGCATTCGAAGACGGCTATCGGACTGTCCGTCCGTTCACGCCCGAGGAAGTGGCCGCTGGCGAGGTTTTCCTGATGGCCAAGGCGCTTCGCCTCGTCGCCGGCATGGCGCACAGTTCTACGGCGGTCGGGCGCGGCACGCTGCGCTTCCGTAACCTCGACTGGCTCGGCGACTATATCAAGACGCGCGCCCGCGCGGCGGGCCTGCTGTGAGCAGCACCAGCGAAAGCCGCTGGCCATCCCCCGCGCAAGCGTGGGGGATGGTCGCCCTCCTGTTCCTGGCCGGGATATTCTCGGTCATCGATCGGGGGGTTCTGGCGATCGTCGTCGATCCCGTGCGTCAGGATATCGGCATCGGCGACGAACGGATCGCCCTGCTTCAGGGGCTTGCCTTCGGGCTCTTCTATGCGCTGATGGGCATGCCCATGGGGCTGCTGGCCGACCGCACGTCGCGCAAAAGGCTCGTCGCTGCAGGGATCGCGCTGTGGAGCGTGGCGACGATCGGCAGCGGACTTGCCCAGGGCTTCGGCTCGCTCTTTGCCGCCCGCCTGCTGGTCGGCCTCGGCGAGGCGGCACTCGGCCCCTGCGCGATTTCGCTGATCGCCGACCTGTTCCCGGCCGATCGCCGGGGCCGCCCGATCAGCCTATACATGATGGGTCAGGGCCTCGCGAACGGACTCGCCATCACCCTGACGGGTCTGGTGCTCACCCACGCTGCGCAGGGGGCCTTTGCCGGCTTTCCCCTGCTCCAAGCGCTTGCACCTTGGCGCATCGCCTTCGTACTGTTCGGCGCCGGCGGGATCGGCGTGGCCGTGGCGATTGCGCTGTTCACCGAGGAACCCGAGCGCAAGGGCGCGGCCATACCCGCGTCCGCGAAAGGCGTTGCCGGCGCCGCCGAACTGCGCTGGCTGTGGGCCAATCGCGGCGTCACGCTTCCGCTCTATCTCGGTTTCGCCATCTGCTTCACCGCCGCCTATGGCGCTGGCGCCTGGACGCCCAGCCTGTTGCTGCGTGGCTATGGGGTGAGCCCCGCCTTTCTCGGCGCCTGGCTCGGCCCCTTCGCCATGGCGTTTTCGGCGACGGGTCCGCTGCTCGGAGGCTGGCTGCTCGACCGCGCGATGCGGCAGGGCCGCGATGGCGCGCGCTTCGTGATCCTCAGGCTGGCACCGCTCTGCGCCATTCCGTCAGGGCTGGCGGTGCTCGCCGGCGACCCTCGCCTCGCCGCGATACTCGTCGCATCGTCCAACGCCGTCTTCGCCTGCGTCGGCACGGTGATGTTCGCCACCCTTCAGACGCTGGTGCCGTCGAACATGCGCGGTAGCGCAATCTCGCTGACGCTCGTGCTGAACACGCTGTTCGGGGCGACGCTGGGGCCGTTGCTGGTAGCGACCCTGACCGAACGTGTCTTCGGCGATCCGACCAGAGTCGGCTGGTCGATCGCGATGGTCGTGCTTCCCTGCGTGATCGGCGCCAGCCTGCTCTACGCGCTGGCGGCAAGAAACATGAAGCTGCGAACGCAGTCCTGAGGCCTGTTAGGCTTTCGCATCCCACAATGGCTGCAGCACCGTCGCCGGGTCCGTCAACACTTCGGGACGTCGCGCGGCGGTTGCTTCGACGAATGCCGGCGGCAGCGAGTCCGGGTTCGCATTCTGGCGGCCGATGCCGGTGGCTGTCAGGTGGCCCGGACGGTCGCCCATCCCCATCCACGGCCGCCAGGAGCAGACATTGGTGAAACTCACCTCGCTGGTCGCGCGGGTCGCGCCGGGTCGGGTCAGGTCGTGCCGCTTGGCGTGGAAGGTGTTGCTCTCCGAGTAGCGGAAGGGTCTAGATGCGCCGGGAAAGGTCATTGCGGTGCGCGAACGCTCGGTCACCCAGACATCGTCGCCACGCACGTCGAACGGCAATATGTCGTGCTCCATCGATAGCCCGGGAATTTCGCGCGCAATATGGAAGGACAGATCGCGCCCGAAGCGGATTTTCGACGGAGGCAGGCCGCCTGTCGGCACCTTGCAGTCCTGTCCGGTATAGGGATTGCGCCAGACGTCGAGCGCCTTGCCGGTGACCGGGTCGGTGAACCAGGCCAGTTCGAAATTGATCGCCTCAAAGCCGTCGGCTACCTGCCGGTAGCGCGAATAGACCGCCGAGACGACAGCGAACAGCGGGTCCATACGATCGTCGACCACCCCATAATAGCGGGCGGACACCCAGCTGGTGACGAGCCCCTCGTCCAGCGCGCCGCGCATCATAATGAAGGTGCGCAGCCGCCCCTCGGCGCTTTCGACGTCGAGGGCAGTGTCGCCCTTGGACCGTGTTGCGCCGACAGCAGGTGCGAGCCCCATCACCGCGGCGGAAGCGGTCACCCCTGTCAGCAGGTTGCGGCGATCGATCATGTGGCGCTCCTCCACGCAGGCGCTGATAATGCGTCAGGCTGTTCCCGCGATTGCATGACAGCCAGCTTCGAACCCGATCTATCCGACGCTCGGACAGGCAGCAAAGCCGGATCGCGCCTCGACCGTCAGACCATAGGCTGCGGCGGATCACGGCCCGGCCCGGAGGAACCATGAAACGCCTGCTCAAGCTCGTCGGATTGCTCGTCATCGCGGCCGCCCTTTTGCTGGGGTCGATGCGCGCAGGCTGGTGGAACCCGTCCTATGACGAGGTCCGCGAGGCACAAGCGACCGCGCCTTCGACCTTCGAGACAATCGGAACCGCAACGCTGCACATGCGCGACGAAGGGCCGCGCGATGGGCCGGTCGTCATCATGCTGCACAGCTCGATGACCAATTTGCGCGAGTGGGATGGCTGGGCCGACGCGCTCAAAGACAAATATCGTGTCATCCGCTTCGACTGGCCGCCTTATGGTCTTTCGACCGACAGCGCGCCCTCGACCGGCATGCCCGGCGTGGTGGCGCTGCTCGAAAAGGTCGTCGCGGCCAAGGGGCTCGAGCGCTTCGCGATGGTCGGCACGTCGAGCGGCGCGACGATCTCGACGCTTTATGCGGCGCGTCATCCGGACCAGGTCACCGCACTGGCCCTCTCGGCCCTTCCGCTCGAAGCCCCGCCGCCGACCGATTTCAGCCGGCTGATGTGGGCGATGATCTGGACGCACGAAAACATCGTGCCGAACTATTATCCGCGGGCCTATTATCGCCAATCGCTTTCCGAACTGTACGGACGCCCCGAGCGCCTGACCGATGAGACGGTCGACTGGTATTACCAGACCAATACGATCCCCGGCGGCTTCGCGCGGGTGAAGGAATATTGGGAAGCCAATAAGAAAGCCGTCTGGGCCAAGGGCGCCGCGGGCGATGCGGCGAAGGTCACTGCGCCGATCCTGCTGCAGTGGGGCGATCGCGATCCGGTGCTGCCCAAGGCACTCGCGACGAAAGCGGTGTCGCAGTTCGAGAAGGCCAAGGTCGAGGTGATCCATTACCCCGATGTCGGCCATTATCCGATGCTCGAACTACCCCGGGATACCGCGCGCGACTTGCGCACATGGCTCGACAGGACCGTGAAATGAGGACTTCTCCCGACATCTACGGGCAGTGGGCGCTGCATGGCATCACCCTCGCCCCCGACGGTACGACGCTCTACGAATGGGACGCCGACATGGAGGTCGTCCGTGGCGATGCCGCACCGGGCGTGATCATATCGACCAAGGGCGGCGCGAGCGGCGGGCGCAATTCACGATCGCTCAGTTTTGCGGAAAAACTCGAGCGTCTGCCCGACGGCGTCTGGCGCCTGCGCTATGGCTATGAGGCCGACCCCGACCATGAAGCGACAGCCTCGCACGAATTTTTCGGTCTGTCGCAACTGACGTTCGACGCCGATCTGATCCGCGCCGAGGGATCGTCCTGCAACTACAACGGACGCTACGTGATCATGAAGCTGCGGGCGGAGCGGGTCTGATGCGACGACTATGGACCGCATTGGCGGCATTTGGCGCGCTGACGGCCCAAGCCCCGGCGCCCGAACGCCCTCCAAGTCCGACCGGCGCCGAATTGAGGGCACGTTACGCTTTGCCCGCCTCCCGCTTCGTGGAGATCGACGGGGAGACAGTGCACTATGTCGTCGAGGGACGGGGACCGGCCATCCTGCTGCTCCATGGCTCCTTCGCCAGTCTGCGCCAATGGGATGCATGGGCGGAGCGCCTGCGCGGGCGCTACACCGTCATTCGCTACGACCAGTCACCCATGGGGCTGTCGGTTCCCCATCCCAACGCGGACTATTCGATCGAGCACCGCTTTCGCATAATCGACGCACTGGCCGGCATTGCTGGTGCGAAACGCTTCCTCATCGTCGGAACGTCAAGCGCTGGCGTACCTACGGCGGCCTATGCGGCCGCAAACCCTGAACGGGTCACGGGTGTCATCCTCAACAATATCGCCGTGGGGCCGGTGCAGTTCGACATGGCGGGCCTGCCGCAGGCGCTCAAGGACGCGCTCGCCGACGATGCCCGGCATCCGGCCTATCATATGCCCGAATATTGGCGGCAGATATTGCTCCACAATGTGACGGACATATCGGCGGTAACGCCGGCACTGGTCGAGGAATGGACGCTGCTCAACAACCGCGTTCTTGAGTTCCCCGGTGCCGCCATGGCAGCAGCCCGGTCCACGCCGACGAGCCGGACGCCAGACGATCTGCCGAGGATTGCCGCCCCCACCATGCTCCTGTGGTCGGCCGACGATCATGAAACACGACTGGATCGCGAGGGGGCAAAGGCCATTGAGCTCGTCGGCGCGAAGGACAAGCAAATGGTGGTGGTCGACCGTTGCGGCCACATGATGCCGCTCGACTGCCCGGAGCGCGCACTCGAAAAGGCGCTGCCTTTCATCGCGCGGGTGGCGCACGACTGACGCTTCAGGGCTTCTTGTAGCCGGCAACCTCGGGCGGAACGTCCCGCGCATATTTACCGAAAGTGTCGACGACGCCGGCATCGGGGCCGTCCGTCGGGTCTCCGAGCAGATCCGGCCGGTCCCGCACCACGCGATCCAGCACCGCGCGCGGGATGTCGTCATGGGTGCCGGTGATCTTGTAGGAGTGCATGCGGCCGATCAGCACACCGTCCACGCCCGACTGCCCCATCTTCATCCACGGCCACCAGGGCCCCTGCCGCATGAAGCCGCCATGATAGCGCGCCGACACGACCGACCGGTCGTCGATCTCGGCGCGCGGTGTATAGAGAACGAAATGCTCGGACGGGTTGACGACCCGACCCGACGACGCCTTCGGCCAGCCCTCGGGAGTGACCGGGTTCACATATTCATGGGCATAGTCCCAGCCCAGAAGATATTGGTCGCCGATCACCTGCCAGGGCAGCCGGAAAGGCTCGGCGTCGCTGCCGCCCTGGGCATCGTTATTGACGGTCCTGCTGCCGTTGACCTCATAGACCTTGCGCGTGAGGCCCAGCGTCCCCCGGAACTTGTCGTTGAGGAAGGGCCAGGTTTCGACCCGCTCTCCGGTCCAGGGATTGTCCCAGACGTCGATGATCGCACCGCTGGCGAGGTCGGTGAAATAGCCGCATTCCTTGCCCATGACCTTCACGCTGCCATCGGGCAGGATCAGGTTGCGGATATTGGCGAAGCCCTGAAAGCCGAACAGCGGCTTGGCGCGCTTGCCCTTCACGACGGCATATTGGACGCCCTGATAGGCGCTGATGACGGGCTTGGGGCCGATCGTGCCCCACATCTTGGCGAAGCCATAAAGATTGTCGCGCGGATCCTGAATGTCGAGCGGACGGACCAGGCCGCCGCCCCTAGACGCGATCCCCGGCCCGGAGAGAACGGCAGCTCCTGCGGCAAATCCCATACCGCTGAGCAGGCCGCGTCGGGTCACGGCGCCGGTCATCGTGTCGATCAGCATGTCAGGCCACCAACTCCCTATCATGCTGCGCCACGGCAGCGCGGAAGGCCGGGATCAGGTCTCGGCCGATGCGTACGACATCCTCGACCGGATCGAAGCCGCGCAGGATGAAGGCGGACACGCCAGCCTTGTAATAATCCATCAGCGCATCGGTCAGTTGTTCGGGTGTGCCGACCAGCGCGCCCGAATTGCTCTGTCCCCCGCGCAGCTGGTTGATACCGTTCCAGAAGCATTTTTCCAGCCGGTCGCCCCGCGCCGCGATCGCCTCGGTTCTCCGGAAGCCGTCGGCCTTGGCAGCGGGTGCATTGACCGCCAGCTTCCCCATGTTCGCCGCCACCGCATCGCGGATAGCGTCGGCCCGCGCCCAGGCGGCTTCCTCCGTATCGGCCATGACGATGCGGATCGACATCAGGAAGCGCGGATCACGACCGTGGCGCGCGGCCTCGGCGCGGACCTTCGCCACCACCTCGGTCATACCCTCGACCGTGTCCGACAGGGTCGCGAAACAATCGCAGCATTCGCCCGCGACCGCGAGCGCAGCCGGGCTCATCCCACCAAAATAGACCGGGATTTCGGTGTCGGTCGGCTTGACCACGGCAAAGCCGTTGGTGAAGCGGAACCAGTCTCCCTCATGGCTGAACGGTGCCTGCTCAGTCCACATCCGCCGGAGCAGACCGATATATTCGCGGGCCCGGTCATAACGCTCGACCTTGCTCAGATAGTCGCCGTCGGCCTGCGTCTCCTCGTCGCTCGCCGCCGTGATGATATGGACGCCGACGCGGCCGGGCATCAGCCGGTCGAGCGTGGCGAGCATTCGAGCCGCCATGGTCGGCGGGATGAATCCGGGCCGGTGCGCTAGCATGACGCCCAGGCGCTTGGTCTGAGCGGCCACATAGCCGGCGATGGTGAAATTGTCGGGCATCGACGCCGCATTGGCGACCAATACCTTGTCATAGCCCCATTCGTCGTGGAGCCGCGCCATGCGGGCGATGCCTTCGGGATCGAAGGTTTCGAACGGCAGCGGATGGGTTTCGCTCGAAATATTGTGGTTGAGCAGGCCGTTAATCTCTACCGGCATGTTACTTTACCGCAGAACAGGCGTACCAGGAGCCGAGTAGCGTCCGGCCGTTGGGGTCTCCTTCGGTGAAGAAGTCCGATCGTTCAGGCTTCAGGAAGAAGGTGCCCTTGCGATAGCCGGCAGCGACAGCATCTCGCTCGAACCCCGCCTTTTCGGCGACCTGCACCCAGTCGGTGCGCGCCAGCGAGGTCATGAAAGGTTCGTTGTTGTAATGGCTTTCGAAGTCGCAGCGCATCTGATCCCACAGCGACAGATGCTCGTGCCGGGGCGGCACGTCGACATGGCACATGACGCCACCTGGCCGGAGCAGGCGGAAGCATTCCTTCATGATTGCGCGCATGCCCTTGGCCGACGTCTCGTGCATCAGCGCGGACGAGGTGACGAGGTCGAACATGCCATCCTCGAAATCGGTGGCTTCGGCATTTTGCTGGCTGAAGTGGATGGCGACGCCCATCGCTTCGGCGCGGGCATGGCCATAGCGCAGCATCGGCGCGCCGACATCGATCGCATAGACCTCGGCGTCCGGGAAAGCCTGGGCGATGGCGACAGTGGAATGACCGACCGAGCAGCCCAGATCGAGGATGCGGCGGGGCTTCAGATCCGGATAGAAATCATGGACGTGGCTGGCCAGCGTGTGGCCGCGCCCGTCATTCTTCCAGCCGCCGTTGAGGTTGCGTAGATAGGTCGAGGCGAAACGATCGTACAGAGCACCGGCGCGGAAATCCTTGTCCGCCGTATCGACCGTATAGCTGCCCGGCATGCGGTGATGGTCGATCGCGGCAATGTAGCGCGGGATTTCCAGGTCGGGGTTCAGGCGGAGGCTGCCCTTGGGCGTCGCGACCTGTGCTTCGACCTTGGCGGCCAGTTCGTCGAACTGGCGATCGATCGCACCGTCGAGCACCTGCCAGATGCGATCCTGGTAGAACAGGGAAAGCGTCAGCCAGAGCTGGTGCAGGGGATGTGCCTCGAGCGCCTGGCGGACCTGCGCGCTTGCCTTCGGCGTGGCGCCGGTCTTCGCAGTAATCTGCGGCACGATCACTTCGTCGAGCAAACGACGGTCGAGCGGGTCGAGATTGCGGTTGGTCCACATGCGCATGGCGAGGAAATGATCCTCCATGGCCTGCTCGTCATGGGTGGCCTGCGGCATGACCGCATGGCCGAAGTGCTGATGGTTCATCTCGGACATGGGATCGTTCCTTTGAAGATCAGTCGGCGGCAACGCGGGCGACTTCGCCCTCATAAGCCTGTTGTTCGGCGAGCGCTTCCGGCAGCAGCCGGTCACGCGCGACACCCAGCACACGGTCGTAGATCGCCTGTCGATAGGCGCCGCGATGTGTGCGCACCTCGGCGTCGGGCGAGAAAGCATCGATATCTGCGGGACCATGCAGCCCCGCCGCCTTCAGCAGCCGCTCATTGGCGTCGAGCCGGTCCTTCAGAACCACGACCTCGCCAAGCAGAGCCAGCACCATGCCGGCCAGCGCGTCGGTCGTCTGGTCGCCGAAGACGACAGGCTGGCTACCCTTGGGAAAGACCTTGCGGTCGAGATTTACGCGTTCTGCCATCGGTCTACTCCGGAATGTCGAAACGGAAGACGTGGCCCGTGCGCGCCACGATGTCCTTCTTGTCGAGGTCGGGTCCGTGGGCCTCCTCGGTCACCGCGTCCTTGCCTTTCAGATCATAGCCCGTCTGGCTCGAAAGGATGACGACGAGGTCTGTCCCGTCTTCTACCGCAAAAGGAAACTCGTGCCACGTGCCGAGATGCAGCGAGAAGCCCGCGCTGCCATCGAAAAGAAACGCGCGGACCTGGTCGAGTGCCGGCAACTCGCCTGCAGACGGCGGCGCCATCACCGCCACGAAAGGCTTGCCGGCCAGCGGCATGAACACCTGCGTATGCTGGAAATGCCGCTCCATATAGCGGACCTCGCCGGGGCGACGGTCCATATGCGCGACGGTGATCTCCACCGGATGCTCGCAGGAGAAGCGCGCCGGATAGCTCATCTTCACCGCGCCTTTGTAGAAATCGACCGAGACCGGCGAAACATGAGGAACACGCCCGATCACCTGCCCAAAGGGTGCAAGCGCCTCTGGAGTTGCATTCTCGATAGTCAGCGTGATTGTCTCTGCTGCGGTCGTCATCATGATTCCTGCGGTAACGATCGACGGCATGATGCGGCAGCCTAGGCGCTCCTCATCCCCGCAGGCGCATCTGTTCGCAGACCGGATAGAATGCCGCGCCGGTTCCGCTGCCACTGGTCGCATGGCATGACGGCGGCGAAGGCACGAAGCGCGGGGCTCAAGGCAATGACCGATCTCATCAACTCTTTCAGGCAGGCGCTGGGCGCCGATGGGGTGGAGACCGGCGAAGAGCGGCTGCGTTATTTCGCCAATGACGTCTATCGCACGGGCGGGCTGCCGCTCGCGGCCGTGCGGCCGACGACAGTCGAGGCGCTGCAACAGGCGGTCCGTCTCTGCGCCGCTGCGGGCGTGGCCATGATCCCGCGCGGCGGCGGCGCCTCCTATACCGACGGCTATATTCGCCCGGAGGGCGGCCATGTGCTGATCGACACGGGCGCGCTCGACGCCATTTCGATCGACGAAACCAACGCCATCGTGACTGTCGGCGCCGGCGTGACCTGGGCCAATCTCAAGGCAGCTCTGGAGGCCAAGGGGCTACGCACGCCCTTCTGGGGCCCCTTCTCCGGCCTTGCCGCCACCGTCGGCGGATCGATGAGCCAGAACACGCTCAGTCATGGCAGCACCGCGCACGGCATTTCCGCGCAGTCCGTCATCGGATTCGACGTCGTTCTCGCCAATGGCGACCTGCTGACGACCAACGCCTGCGACGCCATGCGCCATTACGGCCCCGATCTCACCGGCCTGTTCACCGGCGATTGCGGCGCGTTCGGGGTGAAAGCGCAGATCCGCCTGCCCTTGCTGCCGATCCTGCAAGATGCCGAGACTGTGTCCTTCGCTTTCGACAGCTTTGCAGATTACCATGCGGGTGTGCGCAAGGCGCAGTTGGCCCGTCTCGACGACAGCCATTTTGGCCTCGATCTGGCTCTGTCACAGGGGCAGATCGCCCGTCAGGAAGGGGTGAGCGCCCGGCTGAAGATCGCGCTGCAGGTCATGCAGAAGGCGCCCGACAAGCTGAAGGGCCTCGCGACCCTGGTGAAGATGGCACTTGCGGGCGAGAACCCGATGCGCGCCGGTCAATATATGTGTCACTTCATCGTCGAAGGCTTCGACGCGCAGGATGCCGCCCACAAGGCCGTCCAGCTCCGGCGTATCGTGAGCGCCCACGGGCGCGAGATCGCGAATACGGTGCCGACTTTCGTGCGGTCGGTGCCCTTTGCGCCGCTGTTCAATATCCTCGGCCCCGGCGGTGAGCGCTGGGTGCCGATCCACGGTGTTCTGTCGCATGATCAGGCGGTTGCCTTCAACGATGCCTTCCATGCCCTGCTGGCGGAGCGGAAGGCGGAGATGGACCGGCTCGGCGTCTGGACCGGCACGATGTTCTCCCCGGTCGGCCCGTCGGGCTTCCTGTACGAGATCGCGCTCTACTGGCCCGATGCCCGCACCGACTATCATCTGACGACGTTGGGCGCAGACCACATTGCCAGCATCAAGGATTATCCGGCCAATGCCGAAGCGAAGGCCTATGCCGACGACGTCAAAGAAGCCATCGTAGCCCTGCTCCAGCGCTTCGGCGCGGGCCATTTTCAGGTCGGCCGCGCCTATCCCTATCAGTCGCGCCTGTCGGACCGAGCGAAGGGCCTGCTCAGCGCGGTGAAGCGGGAGCTCGATCCACAGGGGTTGATGAACCCCGGCGCGTTGGGGCTTTGAAGCCCCTGCTTCAGTAGGCCGGAGTGCGGTAGCGACCGAGCGTCGCGATCATGCCGACAACGATCAGAAGGGCTGCGGCAGAGATCAGCAGGGCCGCGTCGTAGCCGCCCAGTGCGTCATAGGCCTTGCCGAACAGCATCGGCCCGAGCCCTGCGCCGAGGCAAAACAGCCCCAGCACCCCGCCATAGGTGGCACCATAATTCCGAAGGGCCGCATATCGGCCGGTGAAATAGGCGAGCATGTCGACCTCTGCACCAGCCGCAAGGCCGAGCATCAACGCCGCGATCAGCACGGGGCCTCCCAACTGTAAGAGCAGCGCGGCGATCACCGGTGACAGAAGGAAGAGCGCCGCGACATAGGGCGCATGAAAGCGGTCGAACAGATAGCCCACCACGAGCCGGGCGACGAGCACCGCAACCCCGACCGCAGCAGCCATGCGCGCGGCATCGGCCTGTGCCATGCCCCGGTCTACCAGCATCGGCACAAGGTGGACGATGAGACCGGCGACTATCAGTCCCAGCAGAAAGGCGATGGCGAGCAATGTCAGCGTCTGACGGTTCGTCTCGAAACGTCCGCGCAGCCTTTCGCCGGATGCCGGCCGGTCAGCCGTGCCGACAATCAGGCTCGCCGGAAGCCCGATCAGCAAGGTCGCGCCCGCCATCACGAGCACAGCCGTTCGCCACCCTTCGTCCGCGAAGATCGGGCCGAGCAGCGCCGGTGCGAGCATCGCCGCCGTGCCGGTGCCCATCAGCATCAGGCCAAGCGCCAGTCCCCGTGAATGATCGAAGCGCAGCGAGACGATCCGCGCCCAGATTGCCGGGGTTGTTCCAGCGCCCACAAGCGAGACGAGCAGCCACAGCATATCCCATCCGACCACGGAATTGCCGACCCGCGACAAGGCGACAAGGGCCAGCGGCGTAGCCAGGAAGCTGGTGATCGCGATCGGTCGGGCTCCCCAACGATCGGCTAGCCACCCCACCAGAGGAGCGGACAGGAAGATCCCGAATTGCTGGCTGGCAGCGGCCCCCGAAACTTCCGCACGGCTCCACCCGTACTCGGCCTGTAGTGGCTGCACGAACAGGCCGAGCGAATAGAATCCGATGCCCATGATGCCGACGCCGATGGCAAGCGCGGCGGCCAGAATGATCGGCCAACCTGCCGCCAGTTCCTGCCGCGCCTCGCTCGTCAATCCATGTATCATCGCGTCCGTCATCCCTGTCCGAGAAAAAGAAAAGGCCCCCGCGCGACCGGATCGGTCACGCGGAGGCCCGGTCGGACGGCAAGAGAGGGGACCGTCCGATAATCGATCACGCGGGCGCCTTCACCGGGAAGGGTGCGGGCGGCGCCGGAGGCTTGGGCGGGCTCCATCCGGCGGGCACCGGCGCGGGCTTCTGCTCACGTGCGTAATTTTCGAGGCTCGACAGCGAGGGGCCGTAATCCTCGGTCGGCGCATGCATCCACTTTTCGTCCATCGCCCGCGCAGCGGCAACCAGATCGGCCGGCAGGTCCTTCTCGCCATTTTCGGCCGTCTGGAAATGGGTGAAGTAGCTGATATGCCCTTCGGCCTGTCCCATCAGCATCCACGGCAGCCACGGCGTGATACGGCTCCACGCACCGATGTGCGGAATATGCGTCAGATGGGCATTCTCGACGTCTTCCTTCTTCACCACATAGATGAAGTGCTCGGACACGCGGTTCATGACGCCCGAGCTCTCCCGCACCCATTTGTCGGGCTGAAGCGCGTTCGGATATTGCATGTCGATGCCGGTGTGCAGGATCATCGTCCCGTTGGGACCATATTCCCAATCCTGCAGGAAGGGGATTTTCTTCGGCTCGCTTTTCTGCAGGCCGCCATAGGATGGCGCCTCCGGCTGAAATTCGCTGATCGTGAAGTTGAACGGATCATTGGCGATCGGCACCACCTTCACCCGCTCGTTGGTGTAAGGATTGTCCCATTCCTTCATGATCTCGCCCGTCTCGAGATTCCTGTAGAAGACGATTTCGCGCAGCATGCGGCGATAGGAACCGTCCTCGAGCCGCTTCACGCGAACGAAGCTGAAACCCTCGACACCGAAGAGCGGGCGAATCTTCTCGTTCGGGCGGACGCCATAGGCCTTGCCCTTGAGCCAGCCGCATTTCTCCTTGGACGGATCGATGTCGGCATCGATCCGCGCATAGGTGTCGCGGGTCCATTTCGGGTCCTTGAAGTCGATCTTCGTGATGAAGTCGATCTTCGGTTTGCCGCCGGGCTTGGCGCCGGTCGTCGCGGCGGCGCCCGCTACGGAGGGCATGCCCACCATGCCGGCCATCAGCGCGGCCAAGCCAAGACTTTCGCGGCGGGAAAAATTCTGATCGTCCATCGGCGCCCATTCCTCGGGGTTGGGGGGAATCTCTATGGTCAAAGTTGCGCGTTATCAAATCCTCTGCAGCGCCCGGCCTTATGCTATCCGCCACGCGGACAGCGGTTCGACGCAAGCCTTGCCGCAGGGCATCGAGGCGCGCCATGTTCGCCATGCGCAAAGGATCCAGACGGAGTCGCCTCCATGCTCAACACATTTCAGCAGGCGGATCATCCGATCCTGCCCAAGGCCACCGCAGACGAAGCGGCACGGCAGGAGTTCGCCAAGAGCTTCAAGGGCTTCATTCAGTCGACCCTGCTACCGGGTCTGACCCCCGTCTATCAGACCCGTGTCGCGAAAAAGTTTGAGAAAGCGCACGGTCGCCAGCCCGCCGATCGCCGCGACATCCGCAGCGGCATGGTCGAGGACATCTATTTCCAGCACTACGCCGCCGCCAACCGCATAGCCCAGGAATTGCTATGGGAGTCGGTCAACGGTTCGATCGATCGCCAGCTGCCCGAGCTGATCGCCAAGGCGCGCGAACTGTCCGCAGCCGCCAAGGCGCAGCTCGTCATCCCCGAAGGCTTCACGCCGCCGCGCTATGTGACTGCGCTCGACATCCATTGCATGCCTGGCGGATATTGCAGCGAGGTCTGCGAAGACGATGTCTCGGTCGGCGCTCTCTACGATCGGGGCGTTTACCTCTATGCGATGGGCTATACCGGCCCGAACAATGACGACATGGGCCGCTCGGTGGTGAACTACCTCAAGCGCCACATGCCCGAGTTCAAGCCGCGCCGCATCCTCGACATGGGATGCACGGTCGGCCACTCCACCCTCCCCTATAAGGAGCTTTTCCCTGACGCTGAGGTCTGGGGTATCGACGTCGGAGGCCCGTGCGTTCGCTATGCCCATGCCCGTGCTGCCGGCATGGGACTCGATGTCAACTATGCGCAGATGAACGCAGAGGAGACGAGCTTTCCCGATGGCCATTTCGACCTCGTCGTCAGTCATATCCTGCTGCACGAGACGTCGGGCAAGGCCATGCCGAAAATCTTCGCCGAGGCGCACCGCGTGCTCGCACCGGGGGGCCTGATGATACACGCGGATCTCCCGCCCTTCGATCTGATGGACCCGTTCACCCAGTTCATCCTCGACAACGAAACCTGGTACAATAACGAACCCTTCTGGGGTGCAATGCGCGACATGGACCAGTTCGCCCTGGCTGAGAGGGCCGGCTTTGACCGTGCCGACGTCCGCTTCGACACCGCGCCGATGGCGGTGATGGAGTTCGCCGCTGCTGCCGAAGGGTATAGCCAGGAAGCAAGCGAGGCCGTGGCCGAGCGCGAGTTCACTGCCGGCGAGTTCGCCCCCGGTGGCGGCTGGGAGGTGCTGATCGCCCGCAAACCCCTCGAAAAGAAGATGGCTGCATGACCGGAGCCCACGACATGACCCAGGAACGCCCCCACGTGATCCGCCACGCCCGGGGTAAGCGCCCGGACTTCTATGACACCCCGGGCCTCGACCAGGCGATGGCGATGATCATGACGCTCGCCAACGAACTGTCGGTTCTGCGCGACCGGCTCGACAGCGCGGAGCGCGTCGCCAAGGCTTCGGGTCTGGATCTCGCCGCCGGGATCGAGACGCTCGAACTCGATCAGGCCGCGCTGGAGGAACGCGAGGAGCGGCGTCAGGACTTTCTGCGGCGCCTGTTCTATCTCCAGCTGAAGGACGCCGACGAAGCCGCAAAGGCGCACACCGCCGAGGGCTTCAACCAGACCATCGCCGAGATCGCCTTGCAGGACTGACGGCAAGGCAGACGACCACATAAGGCCGCGCCGGAGCATATCCCGGCGCGGCCTTTTTCTTTATGGCCAAGCGCCCTGCCCTATTTGTGCAGAAGCCGCCTTGGCAGGCTGCCGGTCACCAGCGCATTTAAGCGCTTGGCAGCGGCAACATCGCCACGACCATGGGCATCGACGAAGAGCGCCGAAATGCGCGCGGCATCGGCGAGCCGCTCGATCTGTTTCGGCCCCGGCAGATCATAGCGGCAGATCGCGCCGCCGAAATAATGGTCGACCCCTTCGAGCACGAGACCATAGCGATCGCCGCCGGGCGCCGCCGCTTCATAGGGTATGAGATGGCCGCGCCAGCCCTCGCTGTCGGTGCCCGTAATGCCCGGCACGATGTCCCTCGTGCCCGTCTGAACGAGCGCCGGAACCGCCAGCTTGCCATAGCCTTCCGCCGTGCACAGCACGGGGATCGGCGCGGGCGGGCTGAAGGCGACGACGGCTCGGGCCTTCGGATCGGACAGCGGACCGCTGATCCCTTCGGGCGGGATGGCCGCCGCCCCGCCCATGGTCAACGCGACCAGCCCGCCATAGGAATGACCTGCCGCGATCCAGCGACGGTCGCCGACATGCGCGGACAGCGCCCGCATATCCTCGATCCGAGCCTTCCAGCTGGCGAGGCCCGGAAAATCCTTCATCCGGGGATGCTCGGTAGAATCGACATGGAGCGGCGCCAGGATGTGGAATCCGGCGTCGAGCCACGGCGCGAACAGCGCCTCGTAAAAGCGCGGCGACGAAGCTGCGCCGTGGCTGAACAGCAACAGTGCCTTCGTCCGTCCACGCGGTTTCCACTCGCTGACGCTGATTTCCCGTCCGCCCGGCCCGCTCAGCATAAAGCGACGTTCGGCGACGGGCTTGCCGGCGACCGCCGCGATCGGCGCGGCGGTGAACAGCGTGCCAGCCCCGGCCAACAAGGCGCGGCGATCGAGCGTGAAGCCGGCCATCAGGGGAGCGGCTTCTTGAGATAGGCGATCAGCGCCACGCGTTCGGTGGGATTGGGAATGCCACCAAAGGCCATCGAGGTACCGGGGATGACTGCCGACGGGCGAGTCAGCCATTTATCGAGCGTCGCGGCATCCCAGGTTATCCCGGCACCCTTGGCCTTCATGGCCGCCGAATAGCGGAAGCCCGTAACGGAGCCGGCCTTGCGCCCGACCACGCCCGACAGATTGGGGCCGATTTTGTTCGGATCGCCCGGCTTGATCGAATGGCAGGCGGCGCACTTCAGAAAGGCGCGCTTGCCTGCGGCCGCATCCTGAGCCTGAGCCGGCACGGACAGCGCGGCGAGAGCGAGAAGAGGAACAGTGAGTTTCAGCATCCGATTAACTTCCATGGGTTAGCGGCGCTTATGCGCCTTGAGCCAGCTGCGTGCGCGAAGCGACGCATTGGCGGAAATATCGGCCCAAAACAGGCCGACATCGTGAAAATGCATCGATCCTCCTGGCAGCGGTTTGAGCCCGAGATCCGCAGCCGGCTGCACGAGCAGAAGGCCGTCGCGGCATTCGGCCGCCACCGCGCCCGGTCTCAGAGGTCCCATGGTACCGAAGCCCGGATCACCGACAACAGTTCCCATAGCCTGCTCCGCCGACGAGGCGGGCCGCCTTCGATCGAACGTTACGGGGTTGACACACAGCGGACTTCCCCCTGCCCGTCCGCCATTCTGGGCCGAGAACGCAGTGGAATAGGCCTTCAGTGTCGGAGCGACGTCGCTGCCTGCGAGAACCGAGTTCCACTGAACGAAACACGCCGTCTGCGCCGGTTCCGAGCACAGCGGAACGCCAGCAAAGCGCGGAGCGAGATCACCGTCCATCAGGTTGATGCCGATGATATAGACCGCCACAAGTTTCTCTTGGAGCGCCGTTCCCTTGATCCTCTTCTCAAGCAGCGACGCGCTGTGTGCTCCACCCTGGCTGTGCCCTGCGATGATGAAGGGTCGCCCCTTGTTCTCATGCGCCAGATACCAGTCGAAGGCTCGCTCGATATCCGAAAAAGCCAATGCAAAGGCGGCCTCGCGGCGTGCCGGGTCCATCAGCGCCTTGGTCGTCGCCGCCCGGTAGCGCGGCGCGAAAATACGGCAGCACGCGGCAAAAGCGCTTGCCTGCCGCTGGACTGCGCTCTCCTCGGTCCATTTCAGGACAGCCGGATCGAGCGGATCATGGTTATAGTCGGTGGTCGAGCGCGTCGTGGTGGGATGGATCCAGAAGACATCGACGCCGCGCAGGGCGGTCTCCGGCGCGACGTCCTGCGGCAGGCTGTTCACGACGCTCCAATAGCGGCCCTGCGCATAATCGGGGGCAATCGGCTCCGCTGCCGGCGCGGCTACCGCGGCCATGCCGGCCATCATGGCCGCGATCCGTAGAAACCTCATCCCTGTCCCTTGTCAGATATTGGTCGCATATGGCTCCCCGTCGAGCGTCAGCGCAATCAAGCGGTGCGCTCGAGGACTTCGATCGCGGCACGTTCGGCGCTCTCCATAGCCGATTCCATGCCGAAATCAGTCCGTCGGGTATGCTCGCCGGCAAAGTGCATCACCTGCCACGGTTTAATCATGTCGCGGGCGAAGCCGTTGACCTGGCCCGGCGCCAGGCTGAATCCGCAGCCGCGCTGCAACGGATCTCGCAACCAGTCCTTCCACGTCGCAACCCGGATCGCGCCCTTCGAGGCAGGACGCAGACGGGCGAGCTCGCCCAGCAGCATCGCCTCCGCCTCCGCACGGTCGAGCGCCGAGACCGCCTGCGCCGTGCGACCGACGAGGACGAACATGCCGCGGTGCGCCCCCTCCCCGCTGTGATTGTCGATCGCCCAGAACATCCCCATCGGGCCGTCGCTGGAGATCGAAGGCGGCAAGCCGTCCTCCTTCCAGAAGGGGCGCTCGACGGTGACGTAGAGCCGGGCCGTGTTGGCATAGGGCATCGTCGTGATCGCCTGCCGCGCGATCGGATTGGGGCTGCCCGTGATCTCGACCTCGCGCAGCATGGAAAAGGGAATGGTGCAGATCAGGAAGCGGCCTGAATAGACGCTGCCGTCGCTGCAGGTCACGGTGCCTCCGGTGTCGGTTAGCGCGATGCCGATCGCGCGTTTGCCGAGGCGCACCCTATCGCCCAGCTTTGCGGCCATCGCGAGTGGCAGCGCGCTACATCCGCCAACGATGTTGTTGATAGCCGCCAGCCCCCCCACGGACCTGTGGTCGTTGGCCTCGCCGAAGGGATGTTCGCGCTCTGGTCCTTTCTCGTCGCTCGCCTCGGCCTCGCCGATACGCCGGTCGACCCGACTGCGCACCTCCTCCTGCCACATTCGCAGCACCGAAGTCTCGTCGATCCCGATGCCTGGCGCGGAATATGCCGCCAGTTCGATAGCCTGCGCGCTGTGCCCCTTGCGGGTCAGCAGTTCGCGCAGCGAAATATCATATTCGGCAAAACGCGGATTGAGCCAGTCGTCCAGTTCCTGAAGCGGATTATACTTCGACGATAGTGCCTGCCCGATGAGGTTCGGCGGGATGTTGCGCTCGTCGCCAACGCACTGGTTGAGAGGACTGCCCGACCAGGCCTTACTGTCGATCCACTGGCCAGCGAAATGACTTCCGAAGGTCAGCAGGTCGCGGTCTTCGCTGACCAGCTTCAGGCCGTGCCGCTGGCAGGCATCGAGAACGCGCGCATAGCCACGCCCCACCTGGCTCGCCCCCACATCGATCGGACCATCGACCGTCTGGACGGTCTGCACCCGGCCACCGACGCGATTGTTGGCATCGAGCACGACGACCTTGAGGCCCTGTTCGACCAGCATCTCGGCAGAGCGCAGCCCCGATAGTCCCGCGCCGATGATGACGACATCGGCCTTCTCGGCGGCGAGTGCCATGCGCGGCATACCGATAGCGGCGCCGACGGCGACACCGGAATAGAGGAATTGGCGACGGTTCAGGGTCATTTGCGTTTAATCTCCGTATCGAGCCACCAGCCGAATTGTTCGATCCAGTGGTCCGCAGTGGTGTCGCGCGTTGCCATGCCGAAGCCATGAGAGCCGCGTTCGTAGAGGTGGACCTCGGGCCGGTAGCCGGCCGCGAAAAGGTGATCGTAGAAGTTGCGAAAGCCGACCCCGACCGCCAGATCGTCCTGCGCCATGGCGAGGAACATCGGAGGAAGGCGCCCGGGCGCGGGAACGGCCTTGGGTTGGAGCCACGGCTCCTTCGGTGTTCCCGCCGGGAAGGGCAGGTTGGCCGGTGGGATCGGGGGATTGGCCGATCCGAATGGAAAACCATAGATCAGCCCCGCAAAGTCGGGCCGGTCCTTCGGGTCAGCCGCAAACATCGACATGCCGGCGACATGTCCACCAGCTGAAAAGCCCATGATGCCAACGCGTTGCGGATTGATCCGCCATTTTTGTGCGTTGGCCCGCACGATCCGGAGAGCCTCCAGCGCATCCTCCACGCCCGGATCGCCGCCGACACCCGGCGCCAGCGTTTCCTGCACGCGCTTGCGCATCGCCTCGTTGGTCTCGCCGGGGGGCGACTGGATCAGGCGATATTTGAGTACGAATGCCGCAACGCCGCGTGCGGCAAGCCAACGGGCCACGCGCGTGCCCTCATGGTGGATGGCGAGCAATCGAAAGCCACCTCCCGGGGCGACGACCACCGCCATGCCATTGGCCCTGGCCGGGTCAGGCAGAAAGGGCTGCAATGTGGGGACGGTGACGTTCCACAGCGTCTCGCCATTGTCGCGCGCCTCTTCCTGGACCGGAACCTTGGCCAACCCGGGCCAGCCCTTCATCACCGGCGGGCCTTTTGGCCACACGGGCATCGGCGGCAACTCGCCTTCGGTGGGCTGGGCGATGATCGGCGCTGCGAGGACAAGCGCGATAATGGCCAGTATATTCCGCATCATCGGACTGTCTCCGCTTGGGGCATCATCGCCGCCTCTGCTGCGGCAAGCTTCACTGGATCCAGATCGTAGCGGAGCACCGCCAGGATCGCGGCGCCCATGGCAGCGGCCGGGACAGCGGCCACGCACAACCGTATCGCGAAAATGGCACTCTCGCCCTGGACGGCGCCGGCTGCGGCCGAAGAGACATATCCCATGGCGGACAGGAATGCGCCCATCGCTGCCAGAGCGGCGGCGGAAGACAGCTTGTCGAACAATGTCGTGAAGCCGGCGAAGGCACCCTCCCGCCGCTGCCCGCTCTGCACATAGTCCCAGCGGACCGCGTCCGAGAGCATCGCATAAGCGCACAGGATCATGCCGCCGCCGGCAAGGCCGCTGACGAGCGCGCGGGCGATGATCGCCACCTGTCCCTCGCCCGATGCGGCTAGCATCCACGATAGATGCGACGTCGCGAACAACGCCATCGCGGTGATGTAGCAGGGCTTCTTGCCGACCGTGCGCGACAGCCGCACCCAAAGCGGCATCGATGCGACCAGCGCCACGGTCGAAGCCATGAAATAGGTGCCGAGAAGTCCGTCGCCGACCTTCAGCACGTGCCGGCTGAAATAGGCCAGCGACGCCGATCCGATCGCGGTACCGAAGAGCAGCAGGACATGCGCCAGAGCAAGGATGCGAAAAGGCCGGTTCGCCCAGGCCAGACGCGCCTGGCGAGCGAGATCGATGCCGCGCGGCGCATCGGTGGCCGCCACGGTGCGCGGCGCACTCGCGAGCAACCGCACGGCGAGCAAGGTAGCGAGCAGCACGACCGCGCCGACCGTCAGCGCCATCGCCATGTGACCGACACGATCGGCGCCGATGCGCGCCAGCATCCAGGCGGGCAGAGTCGATCCGAGCAGGGTCCCCACAGCATTGCCATAGGTGCGCCACGCCATCAGCCGCGTCCGCTCATGCGGATCGGCCGAGCTCTCGATCACCATGGCGAAGCCGGGGATGGTCAGCAGGGTAAAGCCCGAGGCGTGGAGCGCGAGCGCCAGCGTCACGACGATCTGGGTCAGCAGGATCGACCCCAAGTCTGGCACGCCGAACAGCAGCGCTAGCCCCAGGGGCATGGCGAAGCCGCCGGCCAGCAGAAAGGGTATCCGCCGGCCCCAGCGCGTCCGCGCGTTGTCGCTCCATGCCCCCACTGCCGGATCGAGAAAGCCGTCATAGATCTTCACGCCCGCGAAGATCAGCCCGGCGGCGCCCGCGGCCATGCCCTGATTGTCGGTCAGGTAGCGCAGCCCCATGACCGTTACGACATTCTGGCCGGCGGCATGGGCGACGGGCACCAGGAAGGAGCCGGCACGGATCGCCCAGCGCTGCGAAGACTTGTCGATCAGGCTGCTGGGATCGCCCATGCTCGTGCTCCGCGCTGTCTTGGATGGGGGGAGACTGCCGCCTGACATGGGGGGCGAGAGATTTGCTTTGGTCTCTATCCGCCCTGCGGTCAGCCTTAGACCAGCATGACGCTGATATCGGCCAGACCTTCGCGCAGCTTCTTCACTTCGGCATATTCGGGCGAGTTCCAGAAGCGCAGCGCGCTTTCCTTGTCGGGCCATTCGATCACGATGCCGGCCGCGCCATCGGGGCCCTCACCCTCCAGCACCTGCCCGCCCCGACCGCGCAGGATATATGTCCCGCCCATCTCTTCGGTCAGCTTCGCCACCGCCGGAGAATAGCGCGACATGAAGGGCTGAAGGTCGTGGACATGGGCGGTGATGATGAACCACGCGGGCATGGAAGCGTCTCCTGGAAGCGGTACGGCTTCCTGCTTCGCGCGGCGCAATGCGTCTCGGGCAGGTCTCTCGCGACTATGTCCGACAGGCGAACGGCAGCGGCGAGGAAACAAGGCTCAGCCTTTCAGGCGCAGCGCTATGCCCGCCGTCAGAAGCTGGACCTCCGGCACCGCTGCGGCGATCCGCTGGTTGACGATGCCCGCTTCGTCGCGAAATCGGCGGGCCAAAGCATTGTCGGGCACGATGCCCAAGCCGACTTCGTTGGTAACGAGGATGACGGGGCCATCCGCCTGCCCCAGAGCATCGATCAGCAGGGTCGTGGCGGCGAAGCAGCCGCTATCGGACAGGATCAGATTGCTGGTCCACAAGGTCAGGCAGTCCACGAGCAACACGGCGTCCGGCGCGGCATGAGCCGCGACCGCCTCGGCCAGCGTCATCGGACATTCGACGGTTTGCCAGTCTGCGCCGCGATCATCGCGGTGGCGATCGATCCGGTCGCGCATCTCCGCATCGAAGGCCTGCGCGGTCGCGATGAAGATGCGGCGCAGTCCGGTCGCCTCGGCGCGCTGCTGTGCATAGCGGCTCTTGCCTGACCGCGCCCCCCCGATCACGAGCAGATGCTGCGCGGTCATGACGCGCCGTTTCCGCCCGCTCGCGCCAGCTCGACCATGCCCGAAACGTCGAGGTGCCGTTCGATCGCGTCGGCCAGTTCGTCCAGGGCAGCGTCGACGCGCTGCCCGTGGTCCAACCCGTCCGATGCTGCGCCGAGGCGGTGCAGCAATGCCGCGCGGAAAGCGCCCTCTGCGAGGAGCCCATGGACATAACTGCCGAAGACGCGGCCGGACGGATCGACGGCGCCATCCTCGCCGTCGTCCTCGAAGTGAACGAAAGGCAGCACCCCGGCCGATCTGCGTGTCACGCCCATGTGCATCTCATAGCCCTTCAGCCGAGCGCCCAGAGCGATCCCGTTCACCTCGCGCAGCACCTTGTGTGGGGCGAGCCGCGTGTCGACGTCGAGCAACCCCAGGCCGTCAACCCGGCCCGCCGGTCCTTCGATCCCGTCCGGGTCGTCGATTGAGCGCCCCAGCATCTGATAGCCACCACACAGGCCGAGGACATGGCCGCCCCGCCGGACATGGGCGCGCAGGTCGATGTCCCAGCCTTCGGCACGAAACGCGGCGAGGTCGGCGATCGTCGCCTTCGATCCTGGCAGGATGATCAGCGCTGCCTCGACTGGCAGCGGCCTTCCGGGCGGCACCATGACCAAGTCGACGCCTGCCTCCGCCTTCAGCGGATCGAGATCGTCGAAATTGGCGATGCGCGGGATGATCGGGCAGGCGACCAGAAGGCGGTCTCGCTGGCCTGCAAGCACGTCCTTTTCCAGGACGACCGCATCTTCGCTGGGCAATCGCGCGACCGCCGGCACCCACGGCAAGACACCATAGCCACGCCAGCCTGATAGCGCTTCGATCTGGCGATAGCCGTCCTCGAACAGGGCGGGATCACCGCGAAACTTGTTGATGATGAAGCCCCGGATCATCGCCGCATCGTCGGGATCGATGACCGTTCGGGTGCCGACGATCGCGGCAATCACGCCGCCCCGGTCGATATCGCCGATGAGCAGCACGGGCACGTCCGCCGCGCGCGCGAAACCCATATTAGCAATGTCGCCGGCGCGCAGGTTGATCTCGGCCGGCGACCCGGCGCCTTCGACCACGACCACATCGCAGTCGCGTTCGAGCCGCCGGAAGCTCTGCATAACCTCGTCGAGCAGCGGGCGGCGCGCCTCGCGGAAATTGGCGGCGCCCAGCGTACCCCGGACCTTGCCATGGACTATCAGTTGCGAGGTCCGGTCCGCCTGCGGCTTCAGCAGCACCGGGTTGAAATCGCTGTGGGGCTGAACCCGGCAGGCGATCGCCTGCAACGCCTGGGCCCGCCCTATCTCGCCTCCGTCAATGGTGACGGCAGCGTTGTTCGACATGTTCTGCGGCTTGAACGGACGGACCGACAGTCCCCGCCTGACCAGCGCGCGGCACAAGCCGGCGACGAGCACCGACTTGCCCACGTCCGATCCGGTGCCTTGCAGCATCAACGCAGCCATGCGATCCCTCCCGCCACGATCCAAAGAAGCCCGCACGCCCTGACATAGAGGTGCAGCGCCCGGTCGATATCGTCTCCGGTCGCGTCTATGCGGCCGCTGCCGATCCAGGGCTTGTCCAGCACGACGCCGTCATAGCGCAAAGGACCTGCCAGACGCAGGCCCAGCCCGCCCGCCATCGCCGCCTCGGGCCAGCCCGCATTGGGCGAGGCGTGGTTGCCATGGTCGCGCCACAGCGTCCGCCATCCACCGGCCCCGGCGATGCACAGCATCACTCCCGAGATCCGGGCGGGGACAAGGTTCAGCACATCGTCCAGACGCGCCGCCGCCCAGCCATAGGCACGCCACCTTGATTCCCTATGTCCGATCAGACTGTCCGCGGTGTTGACTGCCTTGTAGATCCAAAGGCCCGGCAATCCTCCGACCAGCAGCCAGAAGAGCGGCGCGACCACGCCATCGCAAAAGCTCTCGGCAAGGCTCTCGATCGCTGCTCGCGCTACGCCGGCGGCGTCCAGATTATCGACGTCGCGGCCGACGATCCGGCCGACCGCCTCACGCGCCCCAGGCAGATCGCGCTCTGCGAGACGGCGTGCGACGGGCCGCACATGGTCGAAAAGACTGCGCTGGGCGAGCCCTGGGAAGGCCAGAAGCGCAAGGGCGATCCAGACGAGCGATCCCATCATCGATCGAAGGAATGCTTCAATTATCGCGAGACCACCGCCGACGAGCGCCACGAGAAGCAGCACCGACACCATGCCGAGCAGGCGCCGCCCTTGGTCGCCGAACTCGGGGCGGTTCCACCGTCTCTCGCACAGGGCGATCAGCCTGGCGAAGCCCCCGACCGGATGACCCACCCACCGATATAGCCGGTTGGGCCACCCAAGGGCCGCATCCAGCATCAGCGCGACGAGCGCCACGGGGTCAGCCATCGCCAAGCGCCTGGTCGAGCCTTTCGAGCGAAAGCGCGTTTTCCGGCAGTCCAATCCGCACCCAGTGCGGATGCTCGGCAAAGGGCCGGACGAGGATATGATGACGGGCAAGGCGCTCGAACAGAAGAGCGGCGTCTTCGGTCTCGACGAGGCGAAAGAGCGGGCAGCCTCCCTGGGGCGCATAGCCGTGGGATTTCAGCACCCGGTCGAGCTTCGCCGCGTCCATCGGAAGGCGGGTGCGCGCAGCGGCAATCCAGGATCGGTCGCGATAGGCGCTGCCGGCCATGGCGAGAGCCCCCGCGTTGATGGGCCAAGCCCCGAGCAGTGCCCGCAACCGCGCCAGGAATGCGGGCAGCGCCACGACGAAACCGAGACGAAGCCCCGCGAGACCGAAGAATTTGCCGAAGGAGCGCAGCACCACGAGGCGCTCAGAGCTCGAAACGTCCCTGGCCAGACTCATTTCGGGACAGACATCGGCATAGGCCTCATCGACCAGCAGCCAGCGTCTCGGCGCAGCACGATAGAGCGCCAGCAGTGACGCGCGATCGATCATCCGACCGTCGGGATTATTGGGATTGGCGAGGACGAGCGCACCCTCTTCTGCCCCGCCCTTTCCGGGCGCTGCGGCCTGCTCCAGCGTTGTGCAGCGCGCCGTGTCGAACATTTCGATATGACTGCGATAGGATGGGGCCAGGACCTTACCCGTCCCGCCCAAAAGACGGCCGATCAGGCGCAGCGCGAGCTCCGTACCCGGGACCGCGCACACATGCTCCTCAGGGCAGCCGAAATGCGCTGCGGCGGCGCGCTCCAGATCCGCCAGCAACTCTTCGTCCGGTAGCCTGGTCCAGTCGATCGTGAGAGGCTCCGAAGATGCCCACGGCTTGGGATTGATGCCCGTCGAGAGGTCGAGCCAGTCCTCAGCATCGCCGCCGAAATGCCTGCGGGCGGCTGACAGCCCGCCACCATGCCAGGTCCAGCGGTCCATCATCGCAGCCAGCCCGCCACGACGATGGACAAGAGCAGCCAGCTTTCGGTCAGCTCGATGCCAGCGCCGTGACTATCGCCCGATATCCCGCCCAGCCGTCGCGCGACGAAGAGATGCCAGCCGGCGAGCGCCGGCACCACCGCCAGCAACGGCGGAACCACGATGGATAATGCCGCCAACAGGGTCAACCAGGCCAGCAGATGCACTCGATGCGTGCCTGCGCGCAGGCGCGAGCCAAGGCCGCTATGCAGGGACGGAAGGCTCATCGTCCATGCGACCGGCCCGATCCGTGCGGCCAGCGGGACCAGCAACAGGGCGAGCCAGCTCTGCGCTTCGACGACCGCGTGGAGCAGCACGAGCTTGGTCGCAAGCTGTGCGGCGATGGCGACGACGCCGAAGCTTCCGACATGCGGGTCGGCCATCACCTTGGACAGCCGCGCCGGATCACCATGCGCGGCACCCAGCCCGTCGGTGATGTCGGCCAGCCCGTCCAAATGCAGCGCCCCGGTAACGGCGATCCAGGCGAGAATCCCCAGCAGCGCAGCCACCCAAGCGTCGTGCGGCGCGACTGCCCAGGCGATGACGGTCACCGAAAGGCCGACAATCAGCCCGGTTGCCGGCAGCCAGGGCATGAAGCGGTCGAAATCCGCTTGCCGAGCCAGGCGTGCCGGCAAGGGCAAACGCGTCATGAAAAGTATCGCGGCGATCAGACCGCTCATGCGCGGAGCCCAACAATCTGGGCAGCGCCCCCGTCCCCCGGCCATATCTCAAGGCTCAGCAGCGAAGCGTTTCCGATCTGAAAAGCCCATAGCTGACGAACGTCG
>Ga0233425_10002632_pt1 | contig 34665 bp, 32 predicted proteins | sample Watercolumn_Towu_2_FD_181712 | JGI IMG/M metagenome (GOLD analysis project Ga0233425, IMG submission 181712) | Freshwater microbial communities from Lake Towuti, South Sulawesi, Indonesia - Watercolumn_Towuti2014_140_MG | ecosystem: Environmental > Aquatic > Freshwater > Lake | place...
CCCCAAGTACATCAAGCGCGCCATCGACGCTGAGCTGCTGAACCCGGAACTGGCGCACTACGACCTGGCTCGCCTGGGCGCGGAGCTGGACGCCAGCCGCGACCTGAACTTCAACTACCTCGGCCTGCAAACCCTGTTCGACCGCTACTTCCTGCACATCGAGGACGACCGCATCGAGCTGCCGCAGGCCTTTTTCATGCGCGTGGCGATGGGGCTGGCGCTGAACGAGATCGACCGCGAAGCGCGCGCCATCGAGTTCTATCGCCTGCTGTCCAGCTTCGACTTCATGTCGTCCACCCCGACGCTGTTCAACTCCGGCACCCGCCGCTCGCAGCTTTCTTCCTGCTACCTGACCACCGTCGCCGACGATCTCGACGGCATCTACGAGGCGCTGAAAGAAAACGCGCTGCTGTCCAAGTTCGCCGGCGGTCTGGGCAACGACTGGAGCAACGTGCGCGCGCTGGGCTCCCACATCAAGGGCACCAACGGCAAGTCGCAGGGCGTGGTGCCCTTCCTCAAGGTGGTGAACGACACCGCCGTGGCGGTGAATCAGGGCGGCAAGCGCAAGGGCGCGGTGTGCGCCTATCTGGAAACCTGGCATCTGGACATCGAGGAATTCCTCGAGTTGCGCAAGAACACCGGCGACGACCGACGCCGCACCCACGACATGAACACCGCCAACTGGATTCCCGACCTGTTCATGAAGCGCGTAATGGAAGGCGGCGAGTGGACGCTGTTCTCGCCATCCAACTGCCCGGATCTGCACGACAAGTTCGGTGCTGACTTCGAGCAGGCCTACACCGCCTACGAAGCCAAGGCGGCTTCCGGCGAACTGAAGCTGTTCAAGAAAGTGCCCGCCGCTTCGCTGTGGCGCAAGATTCTGACCATGCTGTTCGAAACTGGCCATCCCTGGATCACCTTCAAGGATCCGTGCAACATCCGCAGCCCGCAGCAGCACGTCGGCGTCGTTCACAGCTCCAACCTGTGCACCGAAATCACGCTGAACACCTCGGAATCCGAGATCGCCGTGTGCAACCTCGGCTCGGTGAATCTGGCTGCGCACCTGACCGCCGACGGCCAAATCGACCATGCCAAACTGCAGCGCACCATCCGCACCGCGATGCGCATGCTGGACAACGTGATCGACATCAACTACTACGCCGTGAAGAAGGCGCGCGACGCCAACCTGCGTCACCGCCCCGTCGGCATGGGCATCATGGGCTTCCAGGATGCGCTGCACACCCTGCGCATCCCGTATTCCAGCAGCGAGGCCGTCGAGTTTGCCGACCGCTCGATGGAAGCCGTGTGCTACTACGCCTACTTGGCCTCGACCGAGCTGGCCGAAGAGCGTGGCCGCTATTCCAGCTATCGCGGCAGCCTGTGGGATCGCGGCATTTTGCCGCAGGACACGCTGGCCATGCTGCGCGAGGCGCGTGGCGGTTACGTCGAGGTGGATAGTTCCTCCAGCATGGACTGGGACGCGCTGCGCGCCCGCATCGCCCGGCACGGCATGCGCAACTCCAACTGCGTGGCCATCGCCCCGACCGCGACGATTTCCAACATCGTCGGCGTCTCGGCCAGCATCGAACCGACCTATCAGAACATTTTCGTGAAATCGAATTTGTCTGGCGAATTCACCATCATCAACGACCATCTGGTCGCCGACCTCAAGGCGCTGGGCCTGTGGGACGAAGTGATGATCGCCGACCTGAAGTATTTCGACGGCAGCCTCTCCAAGATCGACCGCATCCCGGCCGAGTTGCGCAATCTGTACGCCACCGCGTTCGAGGTCGAACCGAGCTGGCTGATCGAAGCCGCCTCGCGTCGCCAGAAGTGGATCGACCAGGCGCAGTCGCTGAACATCTACATGGCAGGTGTTTCCGGCCGCAAGCTGGACGACACCTACAAACTGGCCTGGCTGCGCGGTCTGAAGACCACTTACTACCTGCGCACCCTGGGTGCGACCTCGGCGGAGAAATCCACTTCACGCGCCGGTTCACTGAATGCGGTTCCCTCGGGCGGCGGCATCGCCACCGCCTCGGCGGCAGCGCCGACTGTGGACGAACCCAAGTTCTGTTCTATCGATAACCCCGAGTGTGAAGCCTGCCAGTAGGTCAGGCTCAACAGGAGATTAAGCAATGCTCTCTTTTGACGACGAAATCACCCCTTCCATCGCCCCGGCTGTACGCATGGGCGCGATGGGCTTAATGGGCGCCATGAATACCGCAACGCCGACACCCGCCGCCGCGCCTGTTTCCACCGGCCGCGTGCGGGTGGAGGACAAGCGCATCATCAACAGCCGCGCCGATGTGAACCAGTTGGTGCCGTTCAAGTACAAGTGGGCGTGGGAGAAGTATCTCGCCGCCTGCGCCAACCACTGGATGCCGCAGGAAGTGAACATGTCCGCCGACATCGCGCTGTGGAAGAGCCCGAACGGCCTGACCGAGGACGAGCGCCGCATCGTGAAGCGCAACCTCGGCTTCTTCACCACCGCCGACTCGCTGGCCGCCAACAACATCGCGCTGGGCACTTACCGCCACATCACCAACCCGGAGTGCCGCCAGTTCCTGCTGCGCCAAGCGTTCGAGGAGGCGATCCACACCCACGCTTACCAGTACATCGTCGAGAGCCTGGGGTTGGACGAGGGCGAAGTGTTCAACGCCTATCACGAGATCCAGAGCATCCGCGACAAGGACGAGTTCCTGCTGCCGTTCATCGACGCGATCATGGATCAGAACTTCACGACCGGTACGCCGGAGGCCGACCAGACCCTGCTGAAGTCGCTGATCGTGTTCGCCTGCATCATGGAAGGCATGTTCTTCTACGTCGGCTTCGTGCAGATCCTCGCGCTGGGTCGCCAGAACAAGATGAAGGGTGCCGCCGAGCAGTACCAGTACATCATGCGCGACGAATCCATGCACCTCAACTTCGGCGTGGACGTGATCAACCAGATCAAGCTGGAAAACCCGCATCTGTGGACAGCAGAATTCCGTGAGGAGATTGCCACCCTGTTCCAGAAAGCGGTCGAACTGGAATACCGCTACGCCGAAGACACCATGCCGCGCGGCGTGCTGGGGCTGAACTCCACCATGTTCAAGGAATACCTGCGTTTCATCTGCAACCGCCGCTGCCAGCAGATCGGCCTCGACCTGCTCTACCCCGGCGCGACCAACCCCTTCCCGTGGATGGCCGAGCAGATCGACCTCAAGAAGGAAAAAAACTTCTTTGAGACAAGAGTAACTGAGTACCAATCGGGTGGAGCACTTTCCTGGGATTAACCGCAGGATGTCTCAATGAAGTTTTTTCGGTGTTGGCTAACTTCGCGCAGCGAAGTTAAGGGTTGCGCATGCAACCCGGCCATAGCCAAAAGAACTTCTTCGAGACCCGCGTGACCGAATACCAGTCCGGTGGGGCGTTGAGCTGGGATTAATACCAAGCATTCGTTCGCGGACGCACAAGCTCGCCCCGAAGCGGTGAATGTTGCAGTTGGCAGCAAAATAACGGCCCGGCAAATCGTTGGGCCGTTTTACTTCGGTGGTGAATTAAACTTCAGACGGGTCAAAATCCAATGCAAATCCCGGGTAAGATTTTCATGCAATTCAAGATGTTAGTTATCTCAGATCTGCTCGGAAATGGTGTAGTTTGGAGAATTTTTTCCAGGCTTTGACCAGTTTGGCACGCTGTTCAGCCGCATTGTGTTCGATCCGGTCGCGCATCACGGCAGCGGCTTGCGCGTGGCCTGCACCCACCAGATCGTCCAGCAGGCGGTGAGCCACCGCAATGTCGTTCAGCGCCCCCAGTATTTCCTGCAAGGCGGACAGCGCAGCCAGATACCGTTTGGTTTGACCGGCGCTGCCAAGTGAAGCGAAGATTTCGGCGCTGTAGCGCAATTTCTTGCAGGCGATGCGCAAGCGGTGCAATTGCAGCGGCTCTGCCGCCGCCAGACCTTTGCCGCGCTTAGTGACGTTCTTGGCGTGCCGATCCAGGATTTGCAAGGCGAAGCGCGGCAGCGGCAGGCCATCTATGCTGAGAGTGCGCCAATAGGCGCCATGCATCCAAGCGCCCATATCCAGCTGGAAACGCTGGTAATCGATCGATTGCAGGCCGTGTTCGACCTCGCTCTGGCAATGTGCGCGCCGCGCCTCGCCGGCTTGCAGCAATTCGCTCAAACCGGCCTGCACTTGCATGTGCGTGCAGGCCGGTGCCAGCGTTTGCGTGACGAACACGTCCCACTCGCGCAAGCGGCCCAGCCTGGTGCAAAACCGCGCGGTTTGTTCGCTCAAGCGACCCAGTTCCGCATCGGGCCGGTAGCTTTCCGCCATTTTCAGCACGACAAGCAAACGGCGCAGGGCGACGCGCACCTGATGCAGATATTCTTCGTCCAGCCGTTGCAGCACGCCCGGCACGTTGGCATGCAGATGATGCAAGCAGGAATTGACCATCGCATGCAGGGCGGCGGGCACATCGGCGCAATGGGTGAGCGAGGGGATCACGGCCTTGGCGACCTTGGGGGTGAGTCGGGTGGCGAGACGGTAGCCGTAACCGGCCTTGCTGACGTGTTCGATTTCCATCGGCGCGACGTGCAGCAACACCTGCGCCAGCTTGAACAACTGCTCCGGTTCGCCCGACTTGAGTTCCAGTTCCACTTCAGAAATCGGCTGCACGGCGTCGCCCGCCCGGATTTCGCCGCTATCCAGACAAAGCACGATTTCTGCACTCCCGAACGAAAGCCGCCGCGTGGTGCGGGAAAAGTCGGTGACAAACAGCGGCTGCAACCGTTTGCGCACCGAGCCGGATAACCCTTCCGCGCCACACGCCTTCAGGGCTGCCCAATCGAGCGCTTCGCCCGCGACGGGCGTTTCCCACTCGTTACGGTGGTGCAAGCCCGCCCGCACGCTGCCCCCGGCTTTCAGCGTTTGCAGCCATTGCCTGCCGATGCGGCGAAAACGCAGCGCCATGGCTTGCCGCTGCAAAGCCAGGTCGGGCGTATCGTGGTAAACGCTGTACACCCTATGTGTGGCGGCGCGGGAGATGGACAATTTTCTGAGCAGCGCGCAACGCTTCAAGCGCGCCATGTGTTCCGGCGCGACGCGCAATTTGAGTTCTGTTTCCAAGGCCATATCCCCTCCTGCGGATTAGAACCGCACTATACACAAATGCATAAAGCCCAATCCGTGGTGACTTTGCATTTAAGAGATGGCTCCGCCATGACTGGACAGTATTTCCCATTTCTTAAATGGAAACATCATGAGTACAACATTTCGTAGAATGCAGGGAGCGGAGGAAAAGGATGGAGAAGTTGCCGAGGGTAGCCACTTTATCCAGCGTTTGTGGGGCACCAAGATGCCGCCATCACATCACGGGGAGTACCCTATGAAAACTTACAGCCGCAGCGTCGAACGCCTGATCGAAGGCATCGCCACCTCCGACGGCGCAGGCGTGAAGCTCACCCGCGTACTCACCGGCAAGCTGCAACGCCGCCTCGACCCCTTCCTGATGCTGGACGCCTTCGGCAGCGACGACCCGGACGATTACCTCGCGGGCTTCCCCGACCACCCGCATCGCGGCTTCGAGACCATCACCTACATGCTGGCCGGGCGGATGCGCCACCGCGACAGTGCCGGGCACGAGGGCTTGCTGGAAAACGGCGGCATGCAGTGGATGACCGCCGGACGCGGCGTGATTCACTCAGAGCTGCCCGAGCAGCAGGACGGCGTGATGGAGGGCTTCCAGCTCTGGCTCAACCTGCCCGCCCAAGACAAGATGGCCGCGCCCTGGTACCGCGATTTCGCCGCCGCCGAAATTCCCGGCTACACCACGCCGGAAGGCGTGACGGTGCGCGTACTGGCGGGCGAAAGCGGCGGCGTGGCGGGTGCGGTGCAGCGCGCCGGAACCGCGCCGCTCTACCTCGACCTGCACCTGCCCGCCGGAACGCAATTTACCGCCGGGTTGCCCGCCACGCACAACGCCTTCGCCTACGTTTATCGCGGCGCGGTGGACATCGCCGGGACAGCTGTGGAAACGCAACGCATGGCGATACTAGACAATGCGCCGGAGTCGGAATCAGTCACCATCAATGCGCCCAAAGCCGCACGGCTGATTCTCGTCGCGGGTAAGCCGCTCAACGAACCCATCGTGCAATACGGCCCGTTCGTGATGAACACGCAGGAAGAGATCCAGCAGGCCGTTGCCGATTTCCGCTCGGGCCGGTTGGCCTGAACCTTAGTCCAGAAAGGAACTGACATGACTCTGCTTTTCTCTCCCTACACCTTGGGCGGACTGACGCTCAGGAACCGTATCGTGATGGCCCCGATGACGCGCAGCCGCGCCACTGACAACACGCCGAACGCGCTGATGGCGCGTTACTATGCCCTGCGCGCCGACGCCGGGCTCATCATCACCGAAGGCGTTTCGCCCTCGCCCAACGGGCTGGGTTATGCTCGTATCCCCGGGCTATTCAGCCCGGCGCAGATCGAGGGCTGGCGCGCCGTGACGGAAGCCGTGCACCAATCCGGCGGTCGCATCTTTGTCCAGCTCATGCACACCGGGCGTGTCGGCTATGCCGCCAACCTGCCCGCCGGGGCGAAGGTGCTGGCGCCATCCGCCATCGCCGCGCCCGGCGAGATGTGGACGGATAACCAGGGCATGCAGCCGCATCCAGTTCCCACCGCGATGAGCGAGGCCGCTATCGCCGCCGCCATCGCCGAATATGTCGCTGCCGCCAAGAACGCCATCGCCGCCGGGCTGGACGGCGTCGAACTGCACGCGGCCAACGGCTACCTGATCGACCAGTTCCTCAACACCGCCTCCAACCAGCGCGAAGATGCGTGGGGCGGCAGCGTGGAGAACCGCATCCGCTTCGCCGTCGAGGTCGCCCGCGCCTGCGCCGCCGCCATTGGCGCTGAGCGCATCGGCATGCGCATCTCGCCCTACGGCGTGTTCAACGGCATGACGCCGGATGCGGAGACGGATGCGCTGTACGAAAAGCTGGTGGAGGCGTTGAACGCCATCGGCCTGGCGTACATCCATGTGGTGGATCACAGCTCGATGGGCGCGCCGGAAGTCAGCCCGACCCTGAAAGCCGCGCTGCGCGCCGCGTTCAAGGGCAGCTACATCCTGTCCGGCGGCTATGACGCCGCACGTGCGGAAGCCGATCTGTCCGCAAACCACGGTGACCTGGTCGCCTTCGGTCGTCCGTTCATCTCGAACCCAGACCTAGTGACCAAGCTGACGACCAACACTCCCCTCACCCCGCCCGATTTCAACACCCTCTACACCCCGGGCGAGAAGGGTTATCTGGATTATTGACGCCCACCAAAGAAAACGGCCTGTGGACACCACAGGCCGTTTGCGCTGCCGCCGCCGTCAACCCGTGACGCCGACCGCCTTGAGTTGATTGACCAGCTCGTTGTCCTTGGTCTCGATGTGCGGAACCAACCATTCGCGGAACAGGTGGGACATCACGGTCAAGCCATGATTGTCGTGATTGGGTGCCAAATCATTCAGTTGCCGCAACAGGTTGGCGTGCTCGCCGCGATGATCGTCCTGCCCGCGCAGGGCGTAGCGCAGGATGTAATCCTCCTCCAGAGCGAAATGGTCTTCGGTCAGCTGCTGGAGGTACTCGACGCGTCGTTGCAACATCTCGGACGACTCGCCATTGGTCACCCCACGCAACAGACCGCGAACGCAGACGGCGATCTCCTCGTGCTGCTCGTCCAGCACCTCGAAACCGAGCTTGATGACGTCGATCAGCGGTTCCAGCTCCAACCGACCGAACGTCGCCGAGGTTTCGCCCGTGCTGAGGTGGTAGCAATCACCGCCCCGACGTTTGGCCTGATACATCGCGTAGTCGGCCCGGCCCAGCAACTCTCCGATGGAAATGCCGTCCTGCGGACAGAAGGCGATGCCGACGCTGGCGGTGACCCGGCAGTCGCTGCCACAGATGTCCAGTGGCGCTGCGACCTCCTGGATGATCTTGTTCAGCACGGCGCTCGCCTCGCTTTCGTTGCTGACGCCCTGCAGGATCAGCGCGAACTCGTCGCCGCCCTGGCGGGCGATGGTGTCCACGTTGCGCACACACCGCGCCAGGCGGCTGGCCACGCCCTTCAGTACACAATCGCCAACGACATGGCCGAGGCGGTCGTTGATCTCCTTGAAGCCATCCAGATCCAGAATCGCCACGGCGAAGCCGCCACCTTCACGATGGAAGCGCGACAGCGACTGGTTGATGCGGTCGAACAGCAGGACGCGGTTGGGCAGCTCGGTGAGGGAATCGTAAAATGCCAAACGGTCCAGCAGACGACGGATGCGCTCTTTCTCGGTGCGTTCGCTGATGATGCCCATGACGAACGTCTGACCCTTGATCGCCATGCAGGCAAACGCGATATCGACTGCCGTCGCATGCCCATCCAGATGGTACAGATCCAGCGACAGCTTGGCGGTTTCCCCCGGCTTCAACGTCTGTAGCGCCAGTTGCACGGCCTGCCGGTTGCTGTCTTCCAGCATGGCCTCGAACCCGCACTGCGCCCCACAACCCTTGCAGCCCCTCAGCGCGGTGAACCGCTCGTTGCCATACACGCAACGCCCCTCCGCCACGACAAGAACCGGCATGGGCGAGGCATCCAGAATGGCCCGGAAGAACCCGTCGGATTCCTCTCCATCATTGAGAATTGTTTTGCAACCCATAGCGCCCCCTTTAGTCCGACTATCTCACCCCATCGCCATCTTCGGCAATATAACTATCGGCCTATATAATCACCCTACCACAACCCGCTTATCTAAATGGTCTTTGCGTTGACCTCCCCGGTTGTAACAACTTTATCGAGCCCTTTCCGGGCATTAGAATGCGGGCATTCCGGATCAGGGAGAGTATCGTGGATACCAATAGCTGTAGCGCGGGGCGCAGCCATGCATTCGGGGGTAGAAGGCTATGGTGCAATCGTACCTCATTGAAAATTAATACAGAACCCATGTTGGCCATTCCAGTTTTCGCTGGAAGTGGGATGGAATTGTTGGACTGACAGAAGGCCGCCATGTCCATCGCCCGCTACACCTCGCCCGCCATCGCCCTGCACTGGGCGGTGGCGCTGCTGGTTTTCGCCGCCTTCCCGCTGGGCGTTTACATGCACGACATGCCGCTATCGCCTGCCAAGTTGCAGCTCTACAGCTACCACAAGTGGATCGGCGTCACCGTGTTCATGCTGGCCGTGCTGCGCGTCATCTGGCGGGCGACGCATACGCCGCCGCCGTTGCCACCGGAAACACCGCAGTGGGAAAAAGCCGTCAGCCATCTCACCCATCTGGCGCTGTACGGCCTGATTCTGGCCGTACCGCTGTCGGGCTGGCTGATGAGCTCGGCCAAGGGCTTCCAGACCGTGTGGTTCGGCGTGCTGCCGCTGCCCGACCTGGTCGGCAAGGACAAGGCGCTGGGAATCTTGCTGACCGGGGTGCATGAAGCGCTGAATGTATGCTTGTTGTTGCTGGTCTGCATGCACATCGCCGCCGTCATCAAGCACCAGCTCATTGACCGCGATGCCCTATTGCAACGCATGTTGCCGGGAGGAAAACGCCATGAATAAGCTGTTGTTGCCCGCCCTGCTCTGCTGCTTGTCCGCCTCCGCCTCTGCCATCGAATTCAAACAGGTGCTGCCCGCCGAAAGTTCGGTGACGTTCGCCTACACGCAGATGGGCGTGCCGATGGAAGGCAGGTTCGGCAAATTTACGGCGCAACTCGCTTTCGACCCGGCCAAGCTGGCCACCGCACAGGCGCGGCTGGACATTGCGCTGGCCAGTCTGGACACCGGCGTGGCGGAGGCCGATCAGGAAGCGGCGGGCAAGCTGTGGTTCAACACCGCCGCCTATCCCGCAGCCAGCTTTGTTTCCTCCGGCATCAAGGCGCTGGGCGGCAACCGTTACGAGGCCAGCGGCAAGCTCAGCATCAAGGGCCGCACGCTGGAGGTCGTCACACCGGTCACCTTCTCAGCCAACGGCGCGAGGGGCGCGTTCGACGGCGCATTCAGTATCCGCCGCCTCGACTATAAAATCGGCGAAGGCGCATGGGCCGATGTCAGCGCCGTCGCCAATGAAGTCCAGATCAGGTTTCACCTCGTCGTCACCGCCGCACCCGGCAAGAAATAACTCAACCCCCCACAGGAGATCAGCATGAAGAAAATCCTCGCCCTCGTTTGCGCAACCGCCCTCTCCGGCGCCGCCTGCGCCGCCCCGGAAACCTACACCATCGAGCCGACGCACTCGCTGCCGCGCTTCGAGTACAACCACCTCGGCTACTCGATCCAGTTGAGCCGCTTCGACAAGATCAGCGGCACCATCACGCTGGATCACGCCGCCAGAACCGGCGCGGTGGACGTGACCATCGACGCCCGCTCGGTCAACACCGGCTACGCGCTGTTCAACGAACACATTCAGGGCGACGAGCTGTTCGCCACCGCCAAGTATCCGACCATCGCCTTCAAGTCCGATAAGGTGAAGTTCGATGGCGACAAGGTGGCCGCAGTGGACGGCGAGCTGACCATCAAGGGCGTGACCCGCCCGGTGACGCTGACGGTGAATTCTTTCCACTGCATGCCGCACCCGATGGTGAAAAAGGACGCCTGCGGCGCGACCGCCACCGCCAGGGTGAAGCGCAGCGAATTCAACATGAGTAAGGGGGTGCCCTACGTCAGCGATGAAGTGACGCTGACCCTGCCGGTGGAAGCGATCAAACAGTAACGGGAGGGGGGGGGAGCAAAAGACCGCCGTGAGCGGTCTTTTGTTGTCTGGCTTTGGTAGGCACGATTGGACTCGAACCAACGACCCCTACCATGTCAAGGTAGTGCTCTAACCAGCTGAGCTACGCGCCTACAAAGGACGCGCATTGTAACCGAAGCCGTGTTCACGTCAAAGCGAATTTGTCACGCGCCGGTGAGCTGGCGGTAGATGGCAAGGTAGGCTTCGGCGCTGCGCGACCAGCCGAAGTCGCGGCGCATGCCATTCTGCCGGATTTTCTGCCAGACGGCGGGATCGCGGTAGGCAGCCAGGGCGCGCTGTACGGTGTCGAGCAGGGTGCTGGCGCTCAGGCCGTGGAGGATGAAGCCGCTGGCCGTGTCGTCGGCCAGGGTGGCGTCGGAGCAATCCACCACGGAATCGATCAGCCCGCCGGTGGCGTGCACGATGGGCGGCGTGCCATAGACCTGGCTGTACATCTGGTTGAGGCCGCAGGGTTCGAAGCGCGACGGCATCAGGAACAGGTCGGAACCCGCCTCGATCAGGTGCGACAAGCCTTCGTCGAAGCCGACCATCACGCCGATCTGTCCGGGGTAGCGGTAGGCCAGTTCCTGCGCCCAGCTCTGGATGCCGGCGTCGCCGCTGCCCAGCAGCACCAGTTGCGCCGGTTGTTCGATCAGTTGCGGGGCGATTTCGAGGATGACCTCGACGCCTTTCTGGTAGGTGAAGCGGCTGACCAGGCCGAGCAGCGGGATGTCGGGATTGACCTCCAGCCCCATGCGGCGCTGCAACTCGGCCTTGTTCGCGGCCTTGCCAGACAGGTCGTCAGCCGAATAATGGCTGTGCAGATGGTGATCGGTGGCCGGGTTCCACTCGTCGTAATCGATGCCGTTGAGGATGCCGGTCAGTTCGTGCTGGCGGTGGCGCAGCAGGCCCTGCATGCCGAAGCCGAGCGCGTCGGTCTGGATCTCGCGGGCGTAGGTCGGGCTGACGGTGGTGACGTGGTTGGCATAGAACAGCCCGGCCTTGAGGAAGGACAGGTTGTTGTAATACTCCACGCCGTCCGGCTGGTAGCAGCTCCACGGCAGACCGAGTTCCGGCAGCAGGTGCGAGGGGAACACTCCCTGGAAGGCGATGTTGTGGATGGACATCACGCTGGGGGCGGGGTTGGGCGAAAAGTGCAGATAGGCCGGAGCCAGGCCGGTCTGCCAGTCGTTGCACTGCACCACGTCGGGATGCCAGTCCATCGGCGATTCGTCGCAGCCGAGGATGGCGGCTACCTTGGAGAGCAGGCCGAAGCGGCGGGCGTTGTCTGCCCAGTCGCGGCCATGTTCATCCTGATAGGGGCCGCCGCCGCGCTGGAACAGTTCCGGGCAATCCAGCACCCACAGCGGTACACCGTTAGGCATCTGGCCGGAAAGCAGTCGGGAAGCCGGGAAGCCGGGAATGTTGGAAAACTCGGCGACGATGGGCATGGGCGGCAGCGCCCTCAGGACTTGCGGATAGCCCGGCAGCAACACGCGCATGTCCGCGCCCAGGGCTTGCAGGGCGGCGGGCAGCGCGCCGCTGACGTCGGCCAGACCGCCGGTCTTGATCAGAGGGGCGGCTTCTGAGGTGGCGAAAAGAATGCGCATGAAATTCTCCAGTGATTCTCAGGGAAACGGCGAAGTCGGCATGAAGGCGCGGCGAGGTGTTTCGGCATGGCGTCGGCGCGTTTTGGAGCGGCTGGCAACTTGATCCTTTTGACTTGCAGGGGGGTGAAGGCTGGGTGCATTATAGCAACGTCTATTCAACAGAGGTAACCACCATGCCGCACAACGCGCTGAAGCAAGCCGAACAACTGGGTCAACAGATCTGGCTCGACAACCTGTCCCGCTCCCTCCTGCGCGAGGGGACGCTGGATCGCCTGATCGCCGAGGATGGTGTCAGCGGGCTGACTTCCAATCCGGCCATCTTTTACAACGCGCTGAGCAAGAGCCCGTATTACCAGGAGGAACTGGCGCAACTCAAGGCTTCCGGCCTGTCCGCCGAGGCGCGCTACGAGCGGCTGATCATCGCTGACATTCAGGAGGCTTGCGACAAGTTGCGCGGGGTGTACGAGGCCAGTCGCGGCGACGCCGGTTATGCCAGTCTGGAAGTGTCGCCGCATCTGGCCAACGACGAAGAAGGCACGGTGGCGGCGGCGCGGCGGCTGCATGCCGAGGTCGCCCGTGCCAATCTTTTGGTCAAGGTTCCCGCGACCCAGGCAGGCATCCGGGCGGTAACTCGGTTGCTGGCCGAAGGGATCAATGTCAACGTTACCCTGATGTTCTCGCTGCGCCATCAGCGCGATGTGGCGCAGGCCTATCTCGCCGGGTCGCGGCAATGGTTGGCTAAGGGGGGCGCCCCGCGCGCGCTGAAGTCGGTCGCCAGCATCTTCATGAGCCGGGTGGACACGCTGGTGGACAAGAGGCTGGACGCCATCGGTACGCCGGAAGCGCTGGCGCTGCGCGGCAAGAGCGCCGTGGCGGTGGGCAAGCTGGCCTACCAGCAATACCTGGCGCAGTTCCACGGTGCGGATTCCGCCGATCTGACGACGGCGGGCGTGCGTCCGCAACTGCCACTGTGGGCGAGCACCGGCACCAAGAATGCGGCCTATTCCGATGTGCTTTATGTCGAACCGCTGATTGGCGCGGAGACCGTCAACACGCTGCCCGACGCCACGCTGGCCGCCTTCCGTGACCATGGTGCGGCTGCCGATACCATCTCGATGGGCGTGGCCGAAGCGCAGCAGACCGTGGCTGCCCTGGCCGCACTGGGGATAGATCTCGACGAAGTGGGCGAAACCTTGCAGGACGAAGGTTTGGTGCTGTTCGTGCAGCCTTACGACAAGTTGCTGGAACTGGTGAGCTGAGCAGGAAGGCGCACAAACGACAACGGGACGCTCAGCGTCCCGTTGTGTTTTATGGCTGATCGAATCAGAACGTATAGCCGATGCCGATCGAGGCGACCGGATAGTACTGGAAGTTCTTCAGCTTGGCATTCAGGTCGGCATTGGCCCTGGCAACGTCGGCGGCCAAGGTTGGGCCGGCCAGGCCGGTGGTGGTGATGTTGGCTCGTGGAGCGCCCTGGAACATGATGCCGAGATCGGTGGCAAAGGAGAAGCCGCTATCCTTGGGGGCGCTGCCGAAACCGATGCCGAGGTAAGGGGCGACCTTGTTGAAGTCCACGGCTGCGTTCACCGAGGCACCTGCTGCGGGATAATTTACGCCGCCCACATTGATAAAGCCGCCAGCCGGTTGGGCTGCCATGGTGAACTTGTTGTTGTTGTACATCACGCCGCCAGATACGCGGAAGCTACCAGCAAAGGGATGCCAGTCAGCCAGCGCTTCAAAGCTACCCAGGCTGAGAGTGCCTTGGTAGTTGGTGGTGTTGAGTCCGTTGACGGTGGAAGTATTGAAGTTCTTGCTGAAAGTGTTGAAACCCAAGCGTGCATCAACCGACTCGGTTACCGGGATGGCGACGTCCAGGCCATAACCCAGCGTGGAAATCTTGGCGGCGGCGGTCACGTCGTCTGCCAGGGCAGACAGGGGAAGTGCGCTCAATGCGATGAGCAGGCCGATCTTTTTCATTTAGTAAAACTCCCTTGTAGTTGAGAAGTGATGAATGATGCGGCGGGCAGTCTAATTGCATGGAGTCATGTGGACAATACGGGAAAGTACCTATTCCAAAGTTATAGCTACCCGAGTTTTCTGGCGTGGTTCATGGCGCCCAGCAGGCCGATGTTGGGGAGGGTGACGATGTGCAACGGCATCGTGCCGAGCAGTCCGGCGTAGCGCCCCTTGTCCAGAAACGCGCGCAGAAAGCTGCCTTCTTGCAGACGGGGGATCATCTTGGCGGCGATGCCGCCCGCCAGATAGATGCCGCCGTGCGGCAGGGCGAGCAGGGCGGCGTTGCCGACATATGCGCCGTACAGTGCGGCGAACAGTTCCAGCGCCTGGTTCGCGCCCGCCTCACCCGCTTCGGCGCGGTGGGCAATTTCGGCGGCGTCGTCCGCCGCTGCGCCCGGCGCGCGCCCGCTCTCGCGCAGGAAATCATGGATCGCCACGATGCCGGGGCCGGAAACCAGCCGCTCCCAGGAAACATGGCCGTGGCGCGCCTGCATGTAGTGCAGCAGTTCGGTTTGCAGGGCGTCCGCCGGGGCGAAGTCGATGTGGCCGCCTTCCGAGGGGTGGACGGCATAGCCGTCGCCTTGCCAGCTCAGCAAGGCCACGCCCAGCCCGGTGCCCGCGCCCACCGCCAGCCGCATGGCGCGCGGTTGTTCCATCCCGGTTTGCAGGGTGAACAGGTTGGTCGGGCGCAGGGCGGCGATGCCTAGTCCCACGGCCTTGAAGTCGTTGACCAGCTCTACCCGGTCGATGCCGAAGCGCTGTTCCAGTTCGTCGGCGTCCACCTCCCAGGGCAGGTTGGTGAACTTCACCCGCCGCCCCGCCACCGGCCCGGCTACGGCCAGACAGGCAGCCTGCGGCCTGGTGTCGGCCAGAAACAGGGCGAGGAGGTCGCCCAGACTAGCGTACTGTGCGCTGGGATAAGCCTGCTGCCGCAGCATCGCACCGGCGGCATCGGTCAGTTGCAACAGGGTTTTGGTGCCGCCGACGTCGGCGGCAAGGTAGGCTGCCGTCATCGCTAGAACGCCTGGAGGTCGGCTCCTTCCACGTTCAGCGAATGCCGCCAGAACTGGTCTTCGCGGTCGAACAGGCGGTAGGTGCCGCGCGGGCCCCAGCTTCCGGCGGCGTAGGTGTTGATGAAGTCGCGCTCCATCGCCCACACCTTGAGCACCGGATCGACCACCCGCCAGGACCACTCTACCTCGTCGTAGCGCAGGAACATGGAGTGGTCGCCCTGCAATACGTCCAGCAATAACCCCTCGTAGGCGTCATTGTCAGCCTCGTCGTCCTGGCGGTAGGCCGCGTCCAGGCTGATGGTGCGGGTGTTGAGATCCAGCCCCGGCACCTTCACGTTCATCTCCATCTTCAGACAATCGTTGGGCTGGATGCCCAGCAGCAGCCAGTTAGGGTGCGAGGGTTCGCAGCGCGAATGGCGGAACAGGTCCTGCGGCGGTTGCTTGAAGCGGATGCTGATCGCCGAGGCGCTTTCCTTCATGCGTTTGCCGGTGCGCAGGTAGAACGGCACGCCCGCCCAGCGCCAGTTGTCCACATAGAGCTTCATGGCGGCATAGGTTTCGGTGACGCTTTCCTCGGCTACCCCGGTCTCCTCGCGGTAGCCTGGGACCGGCTGGCCGTTGATCTGTCCGCTGGCATATTGACCACGGAAGGCGTGGGCGTTGACTGCGCTCTGGGTGATTGGTCGCACCGACTTCAGCACTTTGACCTTCTCGTCGCGCAGATGCTCGGCTGCCATGCTCACCGGCGGCTCCATCGCCACCAGGGCGAACAGCTGCATCAAATGGCTCTGGATCATGTCGCGCAATGCGCCTGCGCCTTCGTAATAATCGGCGCGGCCTTCCACGCCCAGCGTCTCGGAATGGGTGATCTGCACGTGGTCGATGTAGTTGCGGTTCCACAGTGGTTCCAGCAACAGGTTGGCAAAGCGGAACACCATGATGTTCTGCACCGTGCCCTTGCCGACGTAATGGTCGATGCGGTAGATCTGAGGTTCGTTGAGGTGGTGGTACAGGGTGCGTTGCAGCGACTGCGCCGACAGCAGGTCGGAGCCGAACGGCTTCTCGATCACCACCCGCCGCCAGCCGGTCTGCTCCTTGAGCAGGCCGTTCTCGCTCAGCCGTTCGATGATGCGCGGGAACTCGGTCGGTCGCACCGCCATGTAGTAGGCGATATTGGTCGGGAACGTTGTCGTGTCGTTCAGTTTGTCCCGCAGTTTGGCGTAGGCGTGCTCGTCATTGGGCAGGATGGCCTGGTAGTGCTGCCGCTGGCAGAAACGCGTCAGCGCCTCCTGATGGATGCCTTCTGGGAACAGCGGCTTCAGCATCTGGCAGACTTCCTCGATCCAGACTTCGCGGCTGCGCGGTTCGATGCTGCAACCCAAGATCACTACCTCGGCGGGCAAGCGCCCGGCCAAGTCCAGCCGGAACAGGGCGGGGATCAGTTTGCGCCGCGCCAGGTTGCCTGCTGCGCCGAAGATGACCAGCGTGCTGGGCGGGATGGTCTTCATGTTCAGCTCCCCGATTTGATGGCGTGGCCGCCGAAGGCGTTGCGCATGGTGGCCAGCAGGCGATTGGCATAGCCGGTGTCGTCCTGGCTGGAAAAGCGCATTTGCAGGGCCAGCGTCAGCACCGGCGCGGCCACGCCCTGATCCACCGCTTCCACGACTGTCCAGCGGCCCTCGCCGGAATCGGCCACATAGGGAGCGATGTTCTCCAGCTTCTGGTCCTGCTTCAGCGCCTCGGCGGTGAGGTCGAGCAGCCAGCTGCGCACCACCGAGCTGTGTCGCCAGAGTTCGGTGATCTGCGCCAGGTCGAGGTTAAATTCTTCCTTGCCGCGCAGCAACTCCAGCCCTTCGGCGTAGGCCTGCATCATGCCGTACTCGATGCCGTTGTGGATCATCTTGGTGAAGTGGCCGGAGCCGACCGGGCCGACGTGCGCCCAGCCGCGATCCGGAGCGGGGGCCAGCGCCTTGAGCACCGGCTCCATCACCGCCGCGACTTCGGGTGTCGCTCCCACCATCAGACAGTAGCCGTTGTCCAGCCCCCACACGCCGCCGGAGGTGCCGGAATCCATGAAGCCGATGCCGCGCTCGGCCAACCGGGCGCCGCGCCGCTGGCTATCGTGGTAGTTGGAATTGCCGCCGTCCACCACGATGTCGCCGGGCGCGAGCATCCCGGCCAGCTCCACTACCTGCTGCTCGGTCGGCGCACCGGAAGGCAGCATCAGCCAGACCACGCGCGGTGCTTCCAGCTTCGTTGCTGCATCGGCCACCGAGGTCGCCGCCATCATGCCGCATTCCGTCGCCAACTGACCGACCACCTCGGCGGAACGGTCGTAGCCGACCACCTCGATGCCGCTGCGGCGCATCCGCCGCACCATGTTGCCGCCCATCTTGCCCAAACCGACCATTGCCAGACGCATGTCACCACTCCGTATCCGTTAGAATGCGCCCATTTTACCGGACTTGACCGATGATGGCCGTGACTCACTGGAAAACTTTCGATTCGGACGCTGAACTGGCGCAGTTGGCGACCGCGCGCATACTCAGTGCTGCGCGGGAAGCCATCGCCGCCCGGGGCGTGTTCCATCTGGTGCTGGCGGGCGGCAGCACCCCGCGCCGGGTGTACCAGGCGCTGCGCCATGCCGGGGCTGATTGGGCGCACTGGTGCATCTGGTTCGGTGATGAACGCTGCCTGCCGCCGGACCACCCAGAGCGCAACAGCCGCATGGCGGGCGAAGTCTGGCTGGATCATGTCGCCATCCCCGCCGCGCAGGTGCATGTCATGCCCGCCGAACTTGGCTCGTTCGCTGCCGCCCAGGCCTACGCCGGAGCGCTCTCCGAGACAGGGGATTTCGATCTGGTGTTGTTGGGGCTGGGCGAGGACGGCCACACGGCCAGCCTGTTCCCCGGCCATGACCTGGGTGAAGCCGTCGATGCTCCGGACGCGCTGGCAGTGTCCGACGCACCCAAACCGCCGCCCGAGCGCGTCTCGCTTTCGGCTCGTCGCTTGTCACGCTCACAACGGACGCTGTTTCTCATCACCGGCGCGGGCAAGCGTGACGCGGTGATCGCCTGGCAGAACGGGCAGGCCATCCCCGCCAGCCGCATTTCGGCGCTTCACTCCCTGGAGGTATTTCTTGCCGTTTGAGCAGACGCCGGTTTCTGCAGCGCTGGATGCGAAACTGAAACTCCTGGCTGAAAGCCACCAACGGCTGTTGGGCGAACCGCTGGTCGGGGCCGATGTGGCGGATGCTGTGGCCCTGCGGCAGGCGCTGTGGCTTGCGCCGCGCGTCATCGTCGCCCACGGTACGGAGGTCGACCCGGTGTTCTTCTACGGCAACCGGCTGGCCTTGCAGTTGTTCGAGTTTGAATTTTCCGTCTTTACCCGCCTGCCTTCGCGCCTTTCCGCCGAGCCACAGGCCCGTTCCACCCGCGCCCACCTGATGGAAAAAGTGGCGCAGCAAGGTTTTGTGACGGGCTATTCGGGCGTTCGTGTGTCGAGTTCAGGCCGCCGTTTCACGATCGAAAATGCCACGGTGTGGAATCTGCTGGATGAGTCGGGCGGGTTGCACGGACAGGCAGCGACCTTCCCGTCCTGGACTCCGCTGGAGACCTAGTGGCTGTGCTGCACGGCATCGCCGATGCGCATCACGTATTGCAGCAGCAACTGGTTGTCGGGCAGGTTCTGCCGTGAACGATCCTGCGCCAGTTGCAAACGGATGCGTTGCCCTTCGTCGCCGTAATCGCACATCACTGTCAGGCGGTGGGGCAGATAGCCATAGCGGCTGATGACGTTGGCGGCATTGGCTGCGCCGACCAGGGCTGATCCGGCATCGAGCCAGTCGTAACGCAGGCCCAGACGCCATTCCGGGCGGAGCGTGTGCACGCCTTGCAGGTAGCCGCCACTCTGGGTGAGGGCGTAACTGGAGGGGGTGAGCAGGGCGTAGGTGAGCACGCCGTTCTGCTGGCGGCGGAAATACTCGCCTTGCAGGCGGAGTGCGGGTTCGTGCTCGTCGCCCTGTTGCCACTGGAAGCCTGCCCCCAAGGTGCGGACATCGCCACTGAAGGTCATGGCAACTCCACCGGGTGTGCCGGGAAGATCGGGGACTCCGGTGCTCAGGTTGTCGGCCTGACGAGTCTGGTGCGCGGAGAGGCTGATGCGCCAGTGCTGCTCCGGGCCGGAGGAACCCTTGAGCCGGGCGAACAAGGCACCCGCCCCGGCGCCATTCTTGTTGCGATCCGTGCCGGGGAAACCGCGTCCGCGTCCGAGTTCGCCGCCGAATTCCAGCCCGCTCTCGGTGTCCGAGCGCCATTTCAACTGCACGCCGTCGTCCCCCAGCTGGTTGTCCCACAACGTGCGGTAGATCAAAGGCTGATCGACGAAATCCCAGTGATGCGCATGCAATGGGTTGAGCAAGCCGATTTCGGAGAAGAACCGGCCAAAGCGCAGGTTTGTTCCGTGGCCGGGGAGCGTAGAGTCGAGATAGGCATTTTCCACCGTCACCACGCCTGCCGGGGTTAGCGCGAAGGAGGCCAGGCCGCTCAAGCGGGGATTGACCGCGCCGCTGAAAATCAGCTCGGATTCTTTAAGGTTGAATCCCTTTTCCAGATTGGCGTTGTTGGGCGATAGGGCAAAGCCGGTGGCAGGCATGGCCGGGTCTTGCTGCAACTGGCCATAAACTCCAGTCAGGTACAGAGAAATGCGGGCGGCGCGGGCATCCGCATCATGGTCATGTGCCTCATGGGATGACATCGGCTCGGCAGGTGGGGCGGATTCTTCGGCGCAGGCGAATGGGGGCGCAACAAGCGCCATCAGCAATAGGGCTACTCTCTTCATGGTGTATCCGGGCAGGAAAATGGATCAATGCGCCCGGCATCATGCGGGCGCGGCTCAGATGGCTTGAGGAGTTGAGCGGGGAGGTGCGCGCGCCGGGGCGGCAAGGATGGTGCGGGAACGGAATTCAATCAATGGAGCGGGTGTGATCTCCCCGCTCACCGCCAGTGCCGGTGGAAGTTGCGGCGTACTGATCGGCGCGCTGCCGAGTTGCCCGTAGGCGGCGCACAGCTCGCACGGCGCATCGTGCGGCAACGATTGCTGCTGCTCAGCCAGCGTATGCGCGATGCCATGCGCCAACCCGCCTTGCTGCACGAACAGCAGGGCGAAAGCGAGTAGCAGGATCAGGCGGATGCGTTTCATGGGGGTGCACCATAACAAAGGATGGGCGGGGGCGCAACCGGGCTACGGTCGGGTGTGCATATGGGCAGAATACTTCCGCTCAGTTCTTGCTTTCCAGCTTGTCGGCCTGGGTGAAGGTCCAGGTGCGGGTAATGCTGAGGATGTCGGTGTCGCGGCGGATGTCGGGCGGGAAGGCGGAGTAGGGCGCGGCCATGCGCACGATGCGCATGGCGGCCTCGTCCAGCACCGGCTGGCCGGAGGAACGGCTGACTTCGATGTTCTCCACGCTGCCGTCGTTGCGGATGGAGACGGTGAGTTGCAGGCTGCCGAAGATTTTTTCGCGGCGGGCCTGTTCCGGGTAGTTCATGTTGCCGATGCGCTCGACCTTGGCGCGCCACTCTTCCACGTACTGGGCGAAGCGGAATTCCTGCGTGCGTGCGCCGATGAACTTGCGCCGGGGCAACTTCTGGTAAGCCTCGAAATCCTTGTTGATCTGCGCTTCCAGCCGGGCGATCTCCAGGCTGCGCTGCACCAGATCGTCACCGCTGCTGTCGCCAACCTGGTTCTGCTTGGGATTGTGGCCGCGTTCTATCCGGGTTTTGCTCTTGAGCTGCGTCATCAGCCGCTTGTTCTGTTGCTCCAGTTGCTGCAGGCGGCGGGTGGCTTGTTCTTCGGTGAAGTGCTGGTCATCGGAAAGCGTGGGGAGCGGGCTTTTGGCCTGCTTGTCGGCGCTGGTGTTGCCGCCGCCGTCGAGATTGGCCTGCGCCAGCGCATCGGCCTTGTCCGGTCGTCGCTTCGACTTGCTGTTGACCAGGGTGACTTCCAGCGGTTGCAGGGTGCTGAGGGCGCGACGCGGGTCGGGCAGAGCGAGCCCCACGCCGAACAGCAGGAAGGCGTGCAGCAACAGGGAAAAGCCCACCGCCAGCGACAGGCGGCGGCCGAGATATTCCCTGAGCTGCACCACGGTCATGGCGCGGGCTCCGTGGCTTGATAGCGCGCATCCAGTGCCAGATCGAGCAGGTCGATTCCGGCAATCACCAGCGTGACGCGGCTGTTGGCGGGCAGTTCCGGCAGCGAGGGGAAGCGGCTGATGAGCGGCAGGCCGTCCACCCGCGCCAGATTCTCGCGGATGACCTGCGCGCCGATCTGCTGCGCGTTTTCCTGTTGCAGCCAGCACAAACACCAGTAGCGCTCCATGTCGCGCTGGAAGTCGGCGTAGATGCCATACATCTGGTCGAAATCGCGCATCGCGGCAAACAGCATCGTGTCGTTGCGCTGGTAGACCGGCGGCTCGCCGCGCAGCAGGGCGATGAGCTGGCGCTGGTTCACCAGATCGACGTAGCGGCGTAGCGGCGAGCTGCTCCAGGCGTATTGCGCCACGCCCAGCCCCTGATGCGGCGCGGGTGCGGTGCTCATGCGCACCTTGCCGTTGTTCTGGCTGCGGTAGATGGCGGTGTAGTTGGCCTCGGCCAGCTCGCGGCCCCATTCGCTGTTGACCAGAATCATCAGCTCGGACACCACCTTGTCGATGGGCGAGCCGCGACGGCGGATGCCGATGGTGACGTGCTCGCCCTCGATGGTGAAGGTGTAATCCACCTGCTGGTTGCTGTTGTCGGCAGATTTGCCGCGCTTTTCTTCCAGCTTCTGCGCCAGTCGCCAGAGCAAGCCCAGTTCCGTCGCGTAAGCGTAATCCAGCTTGCCTGCGGCCAGCGTTTCCTCGTTGAACAGCGGCTCCAGCGTGTCGTGGCGCAGGTTGGCGGCGACATGCACGCGCTCCAATCGGCTTTCCATCGCGCTGATGTCCAGCGTTTCGTCGCTGACGGTGAGATACATCGACAGCGCCGGGCGGACGTGGTCGGCGTCAAGGGTGAACACTTCCACCACCGAGTCAGGCAGCATGGTGATTTTGTCGCCGGGCATGTAGACGGTGGACAGCCGCGCCATCGCTACCTCGTCGCCGGATGATCCGCGCGGCATGCCCAGCGCGGGCGCGGCGATGTGGACGCCGATGCGCCAGTCGCCGTTCTCCAGCCGGACGACAGAGAAGGCATCGTCGATCTCGGTGGTGCTAGCGTCGTCGATGCTGAAGGCGGAAACGTCGGATTGCGGCAGTTCCTCCCAAGACGCCAGTTCCACCGGCGGAAAGCCGGTGCCCTTGGGGAAATGTTCGGTCAGGAAGCGCTGCAAATGATAATCGCGGGTGGAGGTGATCGCGCCGCAGCGGTGCAGCAGATGGGCGGCGGAAAGTCCGGTGGCGGCGCAGGCCGCCTCCAGCGCCTTGACCTCAAGGGTGTTGCGGTCGGGCTTGTAGAGCAGTGGCTGCAACTTGCCGGAAAGCTCCTCCGGCAACTCGAAGCGCGACAGCGCCTCGGTGTAGCGCGCCTGCTGCTCGGCTTGCAGCCGCTTTTTCTCGGCCCCGGCCAGCGCGGCCTTGAGTGCGTCGGGCGGCGCGGCTTTGTAGCGGCCCTTGCCCTTTTTGTAGAAATACATCGGCGCGGAGTGTAGTCGGATCAGCGCGCCCGCCGCTTCCAGTGGGGTCGGGGCGTGGCCGAAATACTCGGTCGCCAGCTCCTCGAAGCCAAATTCCTCCGGCGGGCAGCATTCCCACAGAAAATCGGTGTCGATGTCGGCGGAAATCGCCTCGGCCCCGGCCATGAATTCGGCCAGACCGGGCGCGGCGAAGCGCAGCATCACGTTGGCGGCCTTGATCTTGCTGCGCTTGCCGGAGGTGTTTTCCACCTGGAGCGAGGTGGTATTGTCGGCAAGGATGGCGCCAGCCTTGAAGCCGCCGTCTTCTTCGTAAAAGATGTTCATGGGGGTGTGCGGGATACGGTTGCCGGATTATAGCAGTTCGGCACTTCCAGCCTTTTGGTGCGGAAAGCAAAACGGCGTGGATCGGTAACGTGGGCGTAACCATGCAGCAGTAGAGTGAAAGGGGTCCACGTTATTGAGGCAAGAAAATCATGGGCCATACCACAGCAAGAAATGTGCGTACGACAGAGCGTGTGATTGTTGAATTGGAAAAACTGCGTGATGCAGCATTAGCGCACGAGCAATCCCTACAGGATGAGTTGGCGCATGTTCCTGGCGAGCGGCGTCACAGCGCGAACAATCTGCTGCATTACCTGGCTATGCGGCAATCCGATATTCGGGATTTGCAGCGCGATCTGGCGACCCTGGGGTTGAGCCGTCTGGGGCGAGCGGAGGCGCACACTCTGGCAAGCGTGGAAGCCGTGCTGGGTGCGGCGCGAGCCCTGATGGGACGAGCAGAACACAGGGCGGATTCCCGTGTCGCGGTGGGCATCAACGGTGGGGATTTATTGCTTAGGCAACATGCTCAGCAGTTATTGGGAGATGCGGGACGGAAACATCCGACGCGCATCATGGTGACCATGCCGGGCGAGGCGGCGCGAAGCCCGAGCCTGATTCCAGATTTGCTGGCTGCGGGTATGAACATTATGCGCATCAATTGTGCCCATGATGGCCCGGAAGATTGGCATTTGATGATCCGGCGCTTGCGTGAGGCCGAGCAGTCACAAGGGAAGAAGTGCCAGATTTACGCGGACCTGGCAGGGCCAAAGTTGCGCACTGGGCCGATACAGCCGATCGGTCGGGTGGTGGAAATCAAGGTGAAGCGCAATTTATTGGGCCAGGTTGAAAAGCCAGCGCTGGTCTGGTTGACGCCGAGCGAGCAGGCCGAGGAACCGAATGAGGCCGTGGCCGCCACTTTGCCCGTGGGCGTCGCTTTGCTGGCGATGGCGGAGTTGGACGATGAGCTGCATGTGACGGAAGCACGGGGTCGGACGCGCGTTCTCAAGCTCATTCGGAACGAGGGGAAATCCTGGCTGGCAGAATGCAGGCAGCACAGCTACGTAGAGAATGATGCCAAGTGCCTGCTGCTACGTCAGGGCAAGGTTGTCGCAAAAGGCTACGTCACACCCATCCCGGATGTGTTTCCGCCGATTGTGCTGCATGTTGGAGATATTCTGGTGTTGACCCGAGGTGCGCAGATGGGGCGTCATGCCTGGTATCGGCAGGGTAGCGGAGAGTTGCTAGAGCCCGCCAGCATTCCCTGTACGCTGGATGCCGTGTTCGGTAGCGCCAAGCCGGGCGAGCCGATCTGGTTGGACGATGGCAAGATCGGCGGAGTCATCGAACGTTGCGCGGCAGATCGGATCGAGGTGAGGATACAGCAGGCGTTGCCGCAAGGCAGCAAGCTCAGAGCGGGCAAGGGCATCAACTTGCCGGAGACGGAACTGGAGATGCCTGCATTGACCGAGGTGGACATTCAGCATCTGGATATCTTAGCCAAACAAGTGGATGTGATCGGCCTGTCTTTTGTGCGTACTCCCGATGACGTGCTCAATCTGCATCGCTTGCTGGATGAGCGCGAAGCGAGCCAAGTGGGCGTAGTGCTCAAGATCGAAACGCCGCAAGCGTTCAGCAATCTGCCGATGATTTTATTGGCCAGTCTGCGCCGTCCGCCAGTGGGTGTGATGGTGGCGCGCGGCGATTTGGCGGTGGAAATAGGCTTTGAACGCCTGGCCGAGGTGCAGGAAGAAATCCTGTGGTTGTGCGAGGCGGCGCATATTCCGGTCATTTGGGCGACGCAAGTGCTGGAAAGCATGGCCAAGACGGGCATGCCGTCGAGAGCCGAAGTGTCCGATGCCGCTCTGGCAGTGCGGGCCGAATGCGTGATGTTGAACAAGGGGCCTTACATCGTCGATACGGTGCGCTTTCTGAGCGGCGTCCTTGAGCGCATGAGCAGCCACCGAGACAAGACCCGCCCCATGTTGCGTCGCCTGTCAGTTTCCAAGATTCTTGACCACGAGCATTAAGTCCGCGCCAGAAAACCGTTGCGCGACGCGGTCGGTATTTTGACGGTCGTGTCCGATATTGGCGGACACCGTGCGTAATCAGCCGCCAACGGTAAACAACCCTGCTTGAGCCGCCGGATTCCTGATGGATTCAACGAAAACGGCGGAACCGGGAGACCGGTTCCGCCGTTTTGTACCGATGGCTGAGCTTACTTCAGACCCAATACCCAGCCTACGATGGCCTTGATGTCTGCGTCGCTCACACTCTTGCCGGTCGGAGGCATCGCCATTGCGCCGAACGAGCCGGAACCGCCAGAGCGAACCTTCTTTTCCAGCTTGGCCTGAGCACCCTTGTCGCCCGCGTATTTGGTGGCGACATCTTTGAATGTCGGACCCATGGTTTTTTTATCTACCGAGTGACAGGCTGCAGTGCAACCGGCCTTTTTGGCTATTGCCGCGCCATCATCAGCCCAGGCGCTGCCGACAATGCTCAAGCTGGCGATCAGTGTTGCGTGTACGAGTTTCTTCATGCTGTCCTCCTTGCTGGTTGAAGTGAATTTCATCTCGGGGAAATTCTACTCCCAATCGATAGGCTTGAATGTAGGGTGCGGCTTTTTTGATGTTCGGCCCGCTCCTGCATTACACTGACGACCGCATCGCCCCGAAGCCCCGTTGCCTAAAACCTCTGTCATGGCAGCTTGGCCGAACACATCGTGTTCCGGGTCTGACTGTGAAAACGGCAGGCCTCCCGGTACTTGGAAAGGGGATTTCACCCCCGTCGTGTTTGCGCGCGACGGGTGTTGACCCTTTAATTTTCATAATGTTGAAAAATAAAGGAATTCATCATGTTGAAGCAATTTCTTTGGCCACTCTTCTTGTGCTTGTCTGTGAGCGGACAGGCAGGAGCCGAGACCTTGACCCTGGCGGCGGCGTCAGACATGACCTACTGTCTGCCGGAAGTGGTCAAAATATTTCAGGCGGGGCATCCCGGCAGCGAAATCAGAACCGTATTCGGTGCTTCCGGTGCCTTATTTGCCCAGATCAAGAACGGCGCGCCTTATGACGTTTTCCTTTCTGCCGACATGCGCTATCCGACCGAGTTGATCCAGGCAGGGGCGGCAGAGCGGGCAACGCTGGCAAATTATGCGCGCGGTCATCTGGTGCTCTGGTCGATTGATCCAGCGATTCAGCTAGAACCGGGCATGGCGGGGCTGAGATCGGCAGCAGTGAAGCACATCGCCATCGCCAATCCGGATACTGCGCCCTATGGCCGCGCGGCGCGCGGCGCGTTGGAGCAAGCTGGATTGTGGGAGGAGCTCAAATCGAAACTGGTGTTCGGTGAGAACATCGCGCAAACCTTACAGTATGCCGAGAGCGGTAATGCCGACGTTGCGTTCCTGTCTCGTTCGCTGGTGCTTTCTCCCCGGATGGCGGGGAAAGGCCATTTCCAGGCGCTCCCGGAGGGGAGCTATCCACCTATCGAACAGGGGCTTGTGGTGACCGGGGTGGGAGCCCGTCAACCGCTGGCCAGCCAGTTTGCAGCCTTCATGCGCTCGCCGCAGGCGCGTGAGATTCTGCGGAAGTTCGGATTTTCGACCCCGGAAAGGGAGCATCCTTGAATTTCGAGGCGCTGCTCGACGGAGAGTTGTGGGAGGCCATCGTCCTGACTTGCCGACTTGCCATTACCACGACTGCCGTTTTGTTGTTGATCGGCATGCCGCTGGCGTATTGGCTGAATGCATCACGCTGGCGTGGCACGGTGTTGGTTGAGGCGTTGGTCTCGTTGCCTATTGTGCTGCCGCCGACGGTGATCGGTTTCTACCTGCTCATGTTGATGGCGCCACAGAGTGGTTTCGGGCGTTATTGGCTGGACATATTTGGTTACACCCTGACTTTCAGCTTCACCGGGCTGGTCATCGGTTCGGTGCTGTACAGCCTGCCTTTTGCTGTGCAACCTTTTCAGGTCGCGCTCGGCAGCGTCCCGGTCGAGTTGATCGAGTCTGGCACAGCGTTGGGCGCCGGGCGCTGGGCGCTGTTCTGGAAGGTCATGCTGCCAGTCGCGCGCCCCGGCATCCTCATCGGCTGCATGCTGAGTTTCGCACATACCCTGGGCGAATTCGGCGTGGTGCTGATGCTGGGCGGAAGTTTGCCCGGAAAGACGCGGGTGGCATCTATCGCGCTGTTCGACAAGGTGCAGCAACTCGACTACCCCGCCGCACACGCCTACGCGCTGGTGTTGCTGTGTATCGCGTTTGGCCTGTTGGTAAGTATCGCCCTGCTGCGTGCACACTCACAAAAACAGGGCGCGTGACAGACGGGCGGGGCTGTGTGGGGCGGAGCATAAGTGTTGATGGATCCCAACTCCCGTTGTGCGGTTCATCAGCGCCTTCTTACAGTGCAGCCAGCGCGGCGTTGAAGGTCGCGCTGGGACGCATCGCGGCGGTGGTTTTGGCACTGTCCGGGTGGTAGTAACCGCCCATGTCCACCGGCTTGCCCTGCGCCGCGATCAGTTCGGCGTTGATCTGCGACTCGTTGGTGGTCAGCGCCTGTGCCAGCGGGGTGAAGCGGGCTTTCAGTTCGGCGTCCTTGTCCTGCGCCGCCAGCGCCTGCGCCCAATACAGCGCGAGGTAGAAGTGGCTGCCCCGGTTGTCGATCTGGCCGACACGGCGGGCGGGCGAGCGGTCGTGGTCGAGGATCTGGCCGTTGGCCGCATCCAGCGTGTCCGCCAGCACCTGCGCCTTGGGATGTTTGAACACCTGCGCCAGATGTTCCAGCGACACCGCCAGCGCCAGAAACTCGCCCAACGAATCCCAGCGCAGATAGCCTTCTTCGAGGAACTGCTGCACATGCTTGGGCGCGGAACCGCCAGCCCCCGTCTCGAACAGGCCGCCGCCGTTCATCAGCGGCACGATGGAGAGCATCTTGGCGCTGGTGTTGAGTTCCAGAATGGGGAACAGGTCGGTCAGATAGTCGCGCAGCACGTTGCCGGTGACGGAGATGGTGTCCAATCCTTTACGAATCCGCGCCAGGGTTTCACGGCAAGCCGCTGCCGGTTCCAGAATGCGTAGATCCAGCCCGCTGGTGTCATGATCCTTGAGGTAACGCTCCACCTTGGCGATGATCTGCGCATCGTGACCACGGTTGGCGTCCAGCCAGAAAATGGCGGGCGTATTGCTCAAGCGGGCGCGGGTCACGGCCAGCTTGACCCAGTCCTGGATCGGCGCGTCCTTGGTCTGGCAGGCACGGAAGATGTCGCCTGCCGCCACCGGCTGGGCTATCAGCGTGTTCCCGGAAGCGTCGACGATGCGCACCACGCCGTCGGCGGCGATCTCGAAGGTCTTGTCGTGCGAGCCGTATTCCTCGGCTTTCTGCGCCATCAGGCCGACATTGGGAACCGAACCCATGGTCACCGGATCGAGCGCGCCGTGGGTCTTGCAGTCCTCCACCACCGCCTCATACACCGTCGCGTAGCAGCGGTCGGGAATCAGCGCCAGCGTGTCGGCGGGCTGACCGTCCGCCCCCCACATCTTGCCGCCGTCGCGGATCATCGGTGGCATGGAAGCGTCGATGATGACGTCGCTCGGCACGTGCAGGTTGGTGATGCCCTTGTCGGAATTCACCATCGCCAGCGCCGGGCCGTTTTGCATGGCGGCCTTCAGGTCGGCCTCGATCTCGGCGCGCTGCACGTCCGGCAGGGTGGCAATCTTGGCGTACAGATCGCCCAGACCGTTGTTGGGATTCATCCCCAGCGCGGCAAAGGTGTCGGCATGTTTGGCGAACACGTCGGCGAAATACACCGCCACCGCGTGGCCGAACAGAATCGGGTCGGACACTTTCATCATGGTGGCCTTGAGGTGCAGCGACAGCAGCACGCCTTCCTGCTTGGCGGCGGCGATCTGCCCGGCGTAGAAGGCGCGTAGCGCGGCTCGGCTCATCACGCTGGCATCGATGACCTCGCCCGCCTTGAGGCTGGTCTTCTCCTTCAGCACCTTCACGCTGCCGTCCGCGCCCGCGAACTCGATGCGTACCGTGGTCGCCGCATCCACCGTGACGGATTTTTCGCTGCCGTAGAAATCGCCGCCGCTCATGTGCGCCACGCGGGTTTTGGAATCCGCCGCCCAACGACCCATGCGGTGCGGATGCTTGCGGGCATAGTTCTTCACCGACAACGCCGCGCGGCGGTCGGAATTGCCCTCGCGCAGCACCGGGTTCACCGCGCTGCCCAGCACCTTGCCGTAGCGCGCCTTGATTTCCTGCTCGGCCTCGTTCTGCGGGGCTTCCGGGAAGTCCGGCACTTGGTAGCCCTGCGACTGCAATTCCCTGATCGCCGCCTTCAATTGCGGCACCGATGCGCTAATATTCGGCAGCTTGATGATGTTGGCCTCGGGTTGCAGCGTCAGCTCGCCCAGTTCGGACAGTTGATCGCTGATGCGCTGCGCTTCGGTCAGGAGCTCCGGAAAGTTCGCCAGAATGCGCCCGGCCAGCGAAATGTCGCGCGTTTCGACGGCGATGCCAGCGGCGGAGGTAAACGCCTGCACGATGGGCAGCAGGGAATGGGTTGCCAGCATCGGCGCTTCGTCGGTCAGGGTGTAGAGAATCTTCGGGGTGGTCATGAGTATTTCCGGAATCGAGAGGTTGAAATGAGTCGCATCCTGCTGTTCAACAAGCCCCATGGCGTCATCTGCCAATTCAGCCGCGACGGGATGCACCCGACGTTGGCGGATTATATCGCCGTTCCCGGGGTTTATCCCGCCGGGCGGCTGGATACGGATAGTGAGGGTTTGTTGTTGCTGACCGATGATGGCAAGCTGCAACACCGCATCACCGACCCGAAACACAAGCTGCCCAAGACCTACTGGGTGCAGGTCGAGGGCGTCCCCACCGAAGCCGCGCTGGCGCAACTGCGGCGCGGCGTCACCCTCAACGACGGCCCCACCCTCCCCGCCGAAGCCCGGCTGATGGACGAACCCGCCCACCTCTGGCCGCGCACCCCGCCGGTGCGCTATCGCAAGGAAATCCCCACCTTCTGGCTCGAACTCACCCTCCGCGAAGGCCGCAACCGCCAGGTGCGCCGCATGACCGCCGCCGTCGGCTTTCCGACACTACGCTTGATCCGCTATGCGATTGGGAAATGGACGCTGGAAGGGCTGGCAAATGGGGCATGGCAGGAAGCTGTGAATCGGCGGAAACAACCCGCTGCCACGGGGCTGACTTAACGAAGCACTTGAACTCCAATCTGTGTTTTATTAGGCCGTCTAATACCGAATGTCTAGTGCTAAAGTTATGGCAATACCATGTTTTAATGATTATTTCCTAATCTTCATTGACAAGGCTGCCGGATTTAGACAGCATGACAGCCACTTTTTCAAGCCGTCTAAATCACGTTAGACCTCACCCCTCACCGACCGGCACAGTGAATGAATCTTTTCGCAAATAACATACCGCGCATTCCCGATGCGCCGAAATCCATTCAGAAGGGAACTCCTCTGAAGCACCTGCTTGAGTCAGAGGCAATTGACTGCTTGGCGCATAATGTTTTTCTCGTACATCCTCGGTTTGATGAAACGTTGTTTCGTCGTTCGGCCTTGGAAGGATTGGAACCGCTTGGCATTCTTGAGCGAGGGCAACACTTGGCGCGGGCGCTTCGTCAGTGTCTGCCTTACAAATACGAGACAGCCATTGAAATACTCTTGGCCTCTCTTACGTCGCCACTGATCCGAACAGACGATCTTGGACTGGCAGTATTTTTTTATCTGCCGCACGTTTGTTTTGTTGCCGAGTATGGGCTTGATCCCACTGGGAATGACGGGCACGACCCGTTTGAGATTTCCATGGGGGCACAATACGAACTCACGAAACGGTTCAGCGCCGAGTTCTCCATACGGCCATTCCTGATTCAACAACCAGAACGCACTCTTTCGCGACTGCTTGAATGGAGCACTGATTCAGACCCTCACGTCCGGCGGTTATGTTCGGAAGGCACGCGTCCCCGTTTGCCCTGGGCCACAAGAATTCCCGCCTTCATTGAAAATCCTGATCCTGTATTCCCAATTCTCGAAGCCCTGCGAGACGATCAAAATCTTTATGTGCGTCGCAGTGTGGCGAATCACCTTGGCGACATTGCGAAGGACCACCCCGAAAAGGTCTATGCAATATGCGAACGGTGGATGGCCGGTGCGTCTTCCGAGGTCAAGTGGCTCATTCGCCATGCGCTTCGGCACCCCGCCAAAAAGGGAAATGCAACAGCAATTCAACTCAGAGCCGCAGCCAAATAACTCAATATCTCAAGGAGATCATCGTGAATCACTTCATCGAACTCGTCACATTCAAAACCAAGGTCGGCGTTACGCAGGATCAAGTTGTCTCTGCATCAGATGATGTCAATCGCTTCTTGAAAAGCCAGCCCGGTTTCGTCTCAAGAAATCTCGGCCAGACCGAAGATGGAACTTGGCACGACATCTTGTTCTGGGAGAGTCAAGATTATGTAATGGCCGCAATGGAAAAAGTCGCGTCCTCGTCCTCTTGCGCTACTTTCTTTGGGCTGATCGATTCAGCGAGTGACAGCATGACACTCTTCCCATCCCTCATAAGTATTGGCAAATAACCGTGAGGTCTAACAATTCGCTCCAGCGGACGGCCCTGACGGGCCGCCGCTGAGCTCAAACGTTATACGGCTTCAGCCAGCGCATCATGAACGCTCGGCCTAAACACCACCACGGCATTCGGGAACGGTGCGCTGTTCTCGCTGCCACCGAATTTCAGCCGTCCTCGCACGAAAAACACCTCCCCCTTCGCGCAGTAGTCGTGCCACCACCGCGTATCCACTCGCGCCGGGAGCAAGCACACCACCGTCGCCCCGTTTTCTTTGGCGCTCTTGTATGCTTTTTCCACCCAGGCCGCGATCTCCCGGCCATAGGGCGGGTTCATCCAGCACACCCCGCGCCAGTCTTTCGCCAGCCCGTTATCGTCAGGGCTGTAGTAGCTGCCGCACTTTGCGTTTTCCGGCAAGGCGCACACATCTACCTCAAACCGAAACACCTTGTGCAGCCGGTCAAAAAATTCTTGCGGGGTGGCCCACAGGTCTGTCTTGCTGCTGAACATCAATTCGTTATTCATAGTCCACCGCAAAAGCCGTATAACATTATGGTCAAGCCGACTGGCCGCCTGCGGCGTCCATCGGCTTACCTCCAACGTTGGGCCTACGGCAAATGAAGAGGGAGAGTTCAATGCGCAGTGTCGGGAAGCAGCCTCGCTCTTGTCAGCGGCATGGCGCTTTCATCACGCACTGCGGGCCGAGTCGTGAGCTTCCGGCGCACTTGTCACCGCTGTCTTCCTTCCCGTCCCGAGTGCCCGATGCGTCGGAATCAAATGCGCCTCGCTCACCGTCGTTCGGGGTGCTCCGAATAAGTTCGCCCGCAGTGCTTCTCTCTCCGAAAGCACACCGCGAGGTGGGCCGCGCCGCTCTTGTTGGCTATACCCGGTCGCGCGTCGCTACTGGTGCTGCGGCGCTTCGTGGCGGCAATGTAGGTTCCGCTGTCACCGGCAAGCAGGCTTTGCTGTCCTTTCTCCTGGGAACCTGGTTGCCCAACCCGGCGGTCAACCGGACGCTGCGCCAGCGGGCGTCATTTCTTTCCGTGGCATCTTGGTCGTCTGTGCTCTCGCCAACCGTCGGCGATGCGCAGCGCCGGTTACCTTCACGTTAGGTGTTCTATGTCACTCGAATATTTCCCAGTCCAAGCAATCAATATCGACATAGATCAAGTTGTTGAAGATTTAACAGCGCACGGAGTGGTTGTTCTCGTTACAACCAGAACTCATGCGGAGCAAATCGCAGCTCAGGCATCTGATAAGCTTGGCATCGACGATGATGTTGAGGATGGGCCCTACCTTCAACATCTATCATTTGAAGTTGATGATAGAGGATGGGAGGACTGCCTGATGTATACAGAGCGTGCGAATTACGAACCAGACGAGCTGCGCGAAATCACAATTCGGGCAATTCGTGATTGGATTGCCAATGGTGAAAAGAGCTATCATGTTTGCAAAATACACACCTAACCCTGCGCTCAAGCGGGACGCTTCGCGGCGTCGCCGCTCGCGCCCCTTAGCTCCACGTTAGGCCGCTTTGCCATGGACGCTCCGGAATCTCTTTACAGATATCAGGCGCTGACTGCACATTCGCTTGCGTCGGTAGTTAACAAGACGATATGGCTAGCCAAGCCTTCCACATTCAACGACCCCTTTGACTGCGCCATTACTCTTGACCGTCAAAGATACAAGCAATCTGTGATACACGCTATTTCAGTGGCAATGGAGCGTGCGAAACCAGCCGGACTGAAGCCAGAACACCTTCACGACGTCTGGCCTGGAGACAAAGAGGCGTTTGAGCAATTCCGTTCGAACCTGGCGGAAATGGTTCAGAATTTGGGCGTCTGCTCATTTAGCGCAACTTCGACCCACTTACTCATGTGGTCGCACTACGCAAACCATCATCGCGGGTTCTGCGTCGAGTATGACTGCCGCGAAGGAACACAATTGCGTCAGCTTGCGCATGAAGTCAAATACGAAGACGAAGTCCCAAGTCTTACCGCCGCCGACTTTGCACCTCCTAAAAACGAACATGCCATCGACATTCTTTGGCTCACAAAAGCCAAATGCTGGAAATACGAGGAAGAGTGGCGAGTAATGACGAATGAAGGAAACAAAGTGCATCAGGCTCCTTCTCAAATTCTGTCAGTCATATTTGGTGCTCGAATGCCTGAGGCCGACCGATTTATGCTTGCTTATGCTCTTCGGCACGAATCGGACATCGAGTTCAAGGAGGCGAGGCTCAAGGAGGGGCAGTTTGCAATTGAGGTCGTTCCCGCATGAGTCAGCGGCCTAACCCTTCGGGCAACTGCACCAGCCATTCGGCCAGCTCCCTGAAGCGAAAATTGCGCGACAGGACGTTTCGCCCTTGCGCATCCTGCGCATATACTGTGATGACTTCCTTTGCGAGATCGATGCCTACTGTCGTAATATTCATGTGGACTTCTCCTTCGTATTTCAGATTGACCGGAATTCAATCTTGGCACATCGATGCCGTGCGGTTTTGCCGCTCTACGATGCGGGAAGTCCATTTATATTCGCTCAAGCGGGACGGCGCAAAAGCGCGCCGCCCCTTAGCTTCACTACAAGGGCTTCCCCATCTTCGCAAGCACTCCTGATTTTCTATCTCATCGTCTTTCTCCGAACCATTTTTCATTCCACTGCGCGCATCGTGCGAGAAGGTGAAGGACTGCTAAA
>Ga0233425_10002633_pt1 | contig 34656 bp, 27 predicted proteins | sample Watercolumn_Towu_2_FD_181712 | JGI IMG/M metagenome (GOLD analysis project Ga0233425, IMG submission 181712) | Freshwater microbial communities from Lake Towuti, South Sulawesi, Indonesia - Watercolumn_Towuti2014_140_MG | ecosystem: Environmental > Aquatic > Freshwater > Lake | place...
TTCCCCCTTGTTTCCATATTCAATTTCTCCTCTTTTTTCATATCCTATTTTTTCCGGCGTATTTTCTCTGTCGCTTATTATTTTTCTCCCCGCCGTTTTAATATCTTCTTTTTTTATGGCTTCCGCATTTTTTTCAGCAATTATTATACTTATCTCATTATTTAATTTTTCAATTTCTTCAATTATTTTATTTTTAATTACTTCATTTCCGGGCTCATTAATAAAATTTTCATCTTCTTGATTTAAGGTGATTTTATATTTTTTCGTTTCTTCTTCGGATATTATTTTTACAGGCAATTTTTTAATTTTTTTAATTTGCTCATCTTTTTTTATTTTTAGTGATTCAGAAAGCGAATAAAAATTATCTATTTTTTTATCTATTTTTTTTCCTTTTCTTTTTTTATCCTCTTTGTCTAAAATATTTTTTATTTCCTCGTTAAATAAAGCAATGGCCCCTATTATTTTTTCTTTTTTTTCTTTTAATCCTTTTTCGTTTAGCCATTTAAAATTTTCAGAATTAAAATCAATTTTAATTCTGATATTTTCAAATTCAACTTCGTCTTCGTCGCTAATTTTTTTAATAGCTTCTTCCTTTTGCTCCGCAAGATTCTTGATGATTCTTTCTACCATTAAAGCATAAAGCATTTCTTCATTTTCACCGTTTTTTATAATCATTTTCTTTTTTTCTTCCTCCTCCTCTTTTTTAAATATCCTTCTATTTTTTAGGTTTGGCTCTTTGGACGCGCTGATTATAGCTTCTATTTTTTTTTCTTCTTCCTCTCCGACCTTTTTTAATTCTACCTTCGTTTCTTTTATAATTACTCCCCCTTCTTTTTTAAACTGTTCTCCTTCCCCGTCTTCAATTAGGCCGGCGCTTATTTCAATCCGCTCTTTTTGCTCATCTCCTTTTTCTATTTCATTTTTTATATCTTCGCCAGTTTCTTTTAGCGCCGCTTCGGCCGAGTTTTCAATATCGCCCGACCCGCCTTCTTCTTTTATTAATTCATCTATTTTTTCATAAAAACTAAAAAATTCATCTTCGTCATAATTATTAAACGAAGAATTTAAAAATTCTATTTTTCTTTTTATATCAGCGACTTCTCCTTCAGTAATTTTTCCTTTTTTAAGCAAAAAATTTATTTTATCTTGACGCCTGTTAAATTCTTTTATAATTTCGTTCCTTTCCGTTTTTTCATTAGAAGATTTCCCTTTTTTATCTTTTTGTCCGGAGCTTAAAAAGTCATCGCCTGTCTTTATTTTAATTTTTCCTTTCATATTTTATTCATCTCCTCTTATTTTTTTTCTTATTTCTTCTATTTGTTTTCTCTCTATTTTTTTTATAAGTTCAGCGATTTTTTCGTCCCGCTCTTTTGCTATTTTTTTAATTTTAAGCAGACAGTCAGCATGCGCTTTTTTTATAAGCGTTATTTTTTCAGAATTGCTTAAAAATTTTTTTTCTTTAGCCATAAAAAAATTTTTAGGCCTTGTCTGCTCCTAAAAGCGCTTTATTTAAATTAGCTATTTTTTCTAAAATATTCTTATTATTTTCTTTTTCTCTTTTTCTATATTTTTCAACCGCTATTTCTAGATTTTTTTTGAATTTTTTATCAATAGCTCCCGTTTTTTCATCTAAATATTTTACTTCCAGGGCGGCTGAAAATCTGTCAATCTGCTCCGGAGTCATATGCGCTAAAAGCGCGAGCCACGCTTCTTTTATATCAGCCGGCATTTTTGAATCAGAAAGCAGGGCGACCAGTTTTTTTACCGGCGCTTCCATATTTTTTAATATATTTAATATATTTTTATTGACTAATAAATTTTTAGTCATAAATTAATATTAAAACTTAAATAAACTTTTTATTTTATCCGTTTATGCCTATTATTATACTAAAATTAGGAGAGGCAAGCAAGCAGCTAAAATTTATTAAGCCGGCAGAAATGAGAATTAATAAAATAAGACTTAATTTTTTCTAAAAAAGAGAAACAGTCCGCCAAGCCCCATCCAGATAGCCACTAATGAAATAAGCCAGCCCGCGACAGGGATTGAAAAAATAAGCCAAGAAGCCGTAACCCCGGTTACCATAATAAGCATTGGCGACTTGCTTTTTTCTTTATAAAATTTTTCCATTATTTTTTTACCCAAGCCGATACCGACTAAAACTTTGCTTATCATAATAGCTACAATCCAGAGCGCGGCCAGTATTAAGGCCAAAGGCGCTCCGATCAAGCTTATTATTAAAAGAATTCCTATAATCGGCGTTAAAAATAAGATAATAATTCCCCAGCCGATTGCCGGGCCGATTTTAGTTTCTGTTTCGTTGATTAGTTTAATTATTTTATCTTTCCAAAAAGCGATTAGAACCAAGCCGATAACCAGAGATGAAAACAGGGAATAAATCATTCCCCAGGCATAAGTTATATAAGTTTCTGCTTTAGTTTCGGAAATTTTCGGTTCATGGCGATTAACTTTTCCTTTTATTTTCGCTCCGTTTTCAATGTTAGCTTCCGAGCGGCTCGTATAATTAAGATCGCCGCCGATATTAGCCTCCTTGGCAATAATCAAGCTTGACTTTTCGTTTTTATTATCCATTCTTAAATTAATATTCCCGTCGACCGCGCCGGAAATATTCGCTTCAGCGGCGCCGCCGTAAAGCGCGCGGCCGATTTTTCCCTTCGCGTTTATAACGGCCGCTCCTATTAGCGCCTCCCAACCAACCGTTGACTTGTCGCTAAGATAAACTGACGCGCCAAAGGCCATTATATTTTTTTCAATCTGGCTGTTAATATTAATTGAATTGCCGGCCAGTCTGGCGCTGCCGCCGACTACGCCGTTAATATTTATCGCATGCCCGGCGCAAAAGATATCGCCCGCAATCGAGCCGTTAATAACAATATTCTGGCCGGCGCAAAAGATATCACCATTAACTTTGCCGTCAACAATAATAGAAGCTCCGGCCGCGTATAAATTGCCGTCAACAACTTCGTCTTTAGCGATGGTGACAGCCGGCTCTGATTTTAGCCAATAAGCGTGAGTAGCCGCGGGAATAGTTAAGGCGATTAAAAAAACCGCTACAAATATTGTTTTTTTCATAAGTTTATGATTAAATAAATTAACAGTTTGCTATTTAAATATTAGCATAAAAGTTAAAAAATAAAAAACATAATTTTGTCAATCTTAAAACAATGAAAAAGGCGATAAAAAACATATCAGCTATAAAAGAACTGTTGGCAAAAAAAATAAATTCGCCGGCTGATTTGATGCGGGCAAAAAGAGAGGTTGCAAAAAAATATGGGATTAAAATTTTAAGAAATTCGGATATTTTAAAAAAGGCTGATAAAAATTCGGAATTATATAAGATTCTACGCAAACGAGCAGTTCGGACTTTATCTGGAATCGCTCCGGTCGCGGTTTTAACTAAACCTTATCCTTGCCCGGGCAAGTGCGTTTTTTGTCCGACTGAAAAAGACGTGCCTAAAAGTTATCTTTCTAACGAGCCAGCGGTTATGCGCGCGATTAGGAATAAATATAATCCCTATAAGCAAGTGCAAATGCGCTTGAAAGCCTTAGAAGCGAACGGCCATAATCCGACTAAAATAGAATTAATCGTCATCGGCGGGACCTGGAGTGTTTTGCCGAAAAAATATAAGTTTTGGTTTATTGCCAGTTGTTTTAAAGCGGCCAATGAATATGGGGGAAAAATAAATGACAAATTTCAAATTACAAATCAAGTTCAAAATCCAAAATTTAAAATCCAAAATTTTTACAAAGCGTTATTATTTGAGCAGAAAAAAAACGAGAAGGCGAAGTATAAAATTATTGGATTGACCCTGGAAACGCGGCCGGATTATGTTAATGAAAAAGAAGTTTTGGAAATGCGAGAATTGGGTTGTACGCGCGTGGAATTGGGCGTGCAGGCTACCGACGACAAAATTTTAAAATTAAATAAGCGCGGGCACGGCGCAAAAGAAATCTCGGCGGCGACAAAATTATTAAAAGATTTCGGCTTTAAGATTACTTACCATATTATGCCCGGGCTTCCCGGATCAACAGCGAAAAAAGATTTAATAATGTTTAAGTCTTTATTTAAAAATGAAAAATTTCAGCCGGATCAGATTAAATTTTATCCGACTGTCGTCACAAAAGGGAGCTTGCTTTACGAGTGGTGGAAGAAGAAAAAATATAAACCTTATTCAGATAAAGTTTTGCAAAAATTAATTATTGATTGTAAAAAGGTTGTGCCGGAGTATGTTAGAATTATCCGTTTAATCAGGGATATCCCGGCCGAATCCATAGAAGCTGGAAATATAATTACTAATCTGCGGCAGATAATGCAGGACAAGAGAGTAAAATGCCGATGCATAAGATGCCGCGAGGCAAAGAACAAAAAATTTTCAATTTTCAATTTTCAATTTTCAATTATTGAATACAAAGCTTCGGGCGGTAAAGAATATTTTATTCAGGCGGAAAGTAAGGACGGAAAAACACTTTATGGGTTTTGTCGGTTGAGGCTAACAGCCCCCCTGATAAGGGGGGGTTGGGGGGTTATAAATATTTTTAGGAATGAACAATCCCCCCTGCCCCCCTTTATCAAGGGGGTAAAAACTGGTGGAGTGGCGCTTATCCGCGAACTTCATGTTTATGGGGAATTAGTTCCGATTGGGGGAAAGAAAAAGGTCCAACATGCCGGTTTGGGTAAAATGCTTATGGCCGAAGCGGAAAAAATTGCGCGCGTAGAAGGTCTTAAAAAAATCGCGGTGATTGCCGGCGTCGGAGTAAGGGGTTATTATAGGAAATTGGGGTATAAATTGGAAAATACGTATATGGTTAAAGAGTTATAATTTTGACTAATGCTTTTAAAATGATAAAATAAACTATATGAATACAAAAAATATCACTAATTTTATTTTTGAATTAGGTCAGTTAAAAAGACAGAGGCGCAGCGGTTTTTGGTACGCCGGCGTAAAAAATCCGGAAACGGTCGCCGAGCACGTTTTTCGCGCGGCGCAGATCGGTTATATTTTAGCGGTTATGGAAAAGGCCAATCCGGAAAAGGTAGTTACCATATTAGCCATCCACGATAATGGCGAGGCCCGCATTGGCGACCAAAATAAAGTAGCGGCCAGGTATTATAATAACGGCGAAGCTGAGAAAAAAGCATTTAATGATCAATTAATGACACTGGGCAAAGAAATTGGCGAGAAATGGAATAAGTATTTTAATGAATATGAACACAGAACAACCAAAGAAGGTATAATTGCGAAGGACGCGGATTGGTTGGAAAATGCTTTTCAGGCCAAGGAATATTATGATGAGGGCTATAAATCGGCGATGGTTTGGATTAATAATGTAGAAAAAGCTTTAGAAACAAAAGCGGCTAAGGCGATAATTGAAGAAATGAAAAAAACCGATTTTACCGAATGGTGGCAGGGGCTTAAAAAAATAACTTACAAAAAATTAAAATAGCAATCATTATGGAGTATAAATTTTTAGAGAATAGCGACAGCGATATTTTTAAAGCTATTAAGCACGAAGAAAAGAGGCAGTCGGAAGGAATGGAATTAATCGCTTCCGAGAATTATGTTTTTCCGGAAGTCCTAGAGGCGATGGCCAGTCTTTTAAATAATAAATATTCGGAAGGCTATCCCGGACACAGATATTACGGCGGCCAGGAATTTACCGACGTCGTGGAATCAATCGCGATTGAGCGGCTAAAAAAATTATTCGGCGCCGAGCATGCGAACGTCCAGCCTTTATCCGGTTCGCCGGCCAATGCCGCTGTTTATTTTTCTTTCTTAAAGCCGGGCGATAAGGTTCTCGGCTTGCGTCTGGACCATGGCGGGCATCTTTCCCACGGCCATCCGGTAAATTTTTCCGGCCTGCTTTACAATTTTACCCAATACGGAGTTGATCCGGAAACCGGGGTTATTGATATGGATAAAGTTCGGGAAATCGCTTTGCGGGAAAAGCCGAAAATGATTGTCGCCGGCTATAGCGCTTATGCCCGGGAAATTGAGTGGGAAAAGTTTAAGGCTATAGCCGATGAAGTCGGCGCTTATACATTCGCCGATATCGCCCATACGGCCGGATTAATCGCGGCCGGAGCCATGGTCAACCCGGTTCCTTATTTTGATGTTATTTCCACAACAACTCATAAAACATTGCGCGGACCAAGGGGGGCGGCTATAATGTGCAAAGAAAAATTCGCCAAGCAGATTGACCGCGCCGTTTTCCCGGGAATGCAAGGCGGTCCGCACGAGCATATTATCGCGGCTAAGGCTGTTGGCTTTGAATTTAATTTAAAACCCGAATTTAAAGATTACGCCCAACAGGTTATTAAGAACGCGAAAGTGATGGCTAAGGAATTTATAAATTATGGATTCAGGGTTGTATCCAACGGTACTGATAATCATTTAATGGTAGTTGATATGACTAATAAGGGTCTGTCCGGAAAAGAAGCCGAAGCGCTTTTAGATAAAGTAAATATTTCCGTCAGCCGTTCCACAATCCCTAACGATCCTAATCCGCCGATGAATCCTTCCGGCGTCCGTTTCGGCACCCCAGCCATAACTACCAGAGGAATGAAAGAAGAGGATATTAAATTGACAGTAAACTGGATTAATGATGCGATCGCAAATAAAAATAACGAATCTAAATTAACGGAAATAAGGAATGAAGTAAAAGAGCATTGTTTAAAATTCCCCGTTCCAGGAGTTTAATCACGCAACAGAGAACAAAAAATAATTGTTATGTATTATGTAATTGACGGCCAAGCCTTGGCCGAAAAAATTAAAGACGAAATAATTAAAGAAATTATCGGGGCTAAAAAAGGCCTTGATATTTATTCTTGCCCAAGACCCAACCTCGCGATTATTTTAATCGGCGAAAGAGACGATTCGGAATTATATGTAAATTTAAAAGAAAAAGAAGCGAAAAAAGTTGGAATTGATACGCATATTTATAAGTGCGCCGAGGATGTTTCCGAAAAAGAAGTTTTGGATTTAATTAATTTTTTAAACAAGGACGATACGATTGACGCAATTTTAATCCAGCTGCCCCTACCGGTTAACTTGGATACTGATAAAATAATTATGGCTGTCAGTCCGGAAAAAGATGTTGACGGTTTTCATCCGGAAAATTTAAAAAGGCTTTTAGGCGCCGGAAGTCATAGTTGCGCCTGCTGTCATCACTGCGAAGAAGGTATTATGCCTCCGGTTTACGCTGTTGTTTTTGAGATGTTAAAAAGCATTAATTATGATTTAAAAAACAAAAGAACCGTTATCCTCGCCAACTCGGAAACTTTTGGAAAGAACCTGATGAATTTATTAGTTGAAAAGGGAGCGCAGGTTGAAATTATTAGACCAGATGATAAAAAATTGGAAACTAAAACTAAAGAAGCTGATTTACTAATAACAGCCGTTGGCCGGTCGGAGTTTATTAAAAGAGAAATGATAAAAAAGAATTCTGTTATTATTGATATAGGAATTACGAAAAAAGGAAAAAAGGTTGTCGGAGATGTTGATTTTAATGATGTAAAAGATAGGGCCGGCTATATTTCTCCGGTTCCGGGAGGAGTCGGTCCGATGACAATCGCGATGGCCTTAAAAAATACTTTGGAGATGCATAAAAGAAGATGCGGAAGCTAATATAATTCGCTCCGCGGACCACTCCGTGGAGGGTACTTTTTCCCCGCCTGCCGGCGAGGCAGGTAGAAAAAGAACCAAAAAGTCGCTCGCTCAGAAAAATTTTGAATCACTTACTAGGAAGCCTAGTAAAATTTTAAACTCGCCAGCCCCTCATAAGGAGCTGGCTTAAATAATAAAATTTTACACGACCTCTATGCTCGTGATTATTTCAAAATTTTTCAAGGCGAGCTTTTGATATAGAAAATAAATTTATATTTGACAGAAAGAAATAATTTAAGTAGGATAAGAAAAATGTTTAAATAATTAAACATATAAATCGGTCATTAGACAAAATAAAAAGGAGGAAGTATGGAAAAAAGTTTTGTGGCAACAGTAGATAGTACTTATTGGTATTCGCCTAATAAAATAATTCGCATTTTTTTTAGGGCGGAGAACATTGACGAGACGTGGGCTAAACCAGGGCAGTTTATAACTTTGCCGGCTTTGGAGCCGGGCTCAAAGCCGCGTCGTCCCTTTTCAATTTTTCAGTATTGGCATGGAGGCTTTTCCGTTTTAATTAACGTCGTAGGCAAAAACACGGGAGCTTATTCCCGTCTACGCAAGGGCAATGCCTTAGAAATAACCGGTCCGCATGGTAATGGCATAGAAGTTGAGGAATGTGGCAATCTTATAATTGCTGGTAGTGTTGGTTTTGCCGCCTTGGATTTGCTTATACGCAAACTAGAGCCTAAGGGTTTATTAAGAGGTATTATTGTCGGCTCTAAAGATAAGGAATATCTTGAGAAATTAAAACTGTATATGAAATTGGGTAGCATAAAAATAAAAACTATCCATGAGGCAAAGGGTTTAGTTACTGATTTATTGGCTAAACAGCTTAAGCTTAAAAAGAATAAAACCTCGGCCGTAATCGCTTGCGGACCGTTGCCGATGCTTAAGAAAGTAGCCGAGATGTGCGCAGCCAATGGTAACCCCTGCACGGTTGTCTTAGAGCAGACAATGGCTTGCGGAGGAAAAGGTTCCTGTCTTGGCGATGTTGTCTTTACAACCAAAGGAGAACCTTTGCAGATCTGCAAACACGGTCCGGCGTTTAACGCTAAGATAATAGACTGGAACAAACTTTTGCCCGAATACAAGCCGATTATAAAAATTGAGCCGCCAGTGGTAAAAAAAGTTAAAGATGATGCTTTCGGAGTTGTTTTAAAGGGACAAGCCAGCAGAGAAGATTTATGGCTTCCATATCCTTTTATGAACGGAGCTGGTTGCCTAAATTATCCGGAAGTGGAGGTTGGTATAGCCGACATTTCCCGATTAGGGATGGTCGTCACCAAGGGGGTTTCTTTGGAGCCTTGGGCAGGAAATCCAGGGCCAAGAGTTTGTGAAGTCCCGAGCGGAATGTTAAATTCTATCGGCTTACAGAATGATGGGGTTAAAAAGTTTATAAATGAACATCATCCAAGATGGAGGGAATTGACTACGCGTATCTGCGTTAATATTACAGGAAAGACCGTAAAAGAATATACTCAAGTAGCAAAGCTATTGTCCGATAGGGCCGGAGAATGGATATTGGATGTTAATATTGGTTGCCCGAACGTTAAAAAGGGAGGCATACTTTTCGGCTTAAGCGCGAAAATGTCAGCGCAGATTGTAAGAGCTATTCGTAAAGCAGTGCCCGAGACTTTTATTTTTATCAAGCCAACTCCCAATACTGATTTGCCGAACCTAATAAACGTTATTCGCGCCTGTAAAGACGAAGGCGCGGACGCGTTAGTGCTCGCCAACAGTCGCTTAGGCATGGCGATTGATATCAACACCATGAGATCAAAAATAGCCATGGGCGTTGCCGGACTGACCGGTCCAATCCTTTTGCCGCAGACAGTAGCTTTAGTTTTTTCAGTGGCCAAAGCCAACCTTGGTTTGCCAATTGTCGCTTCCGGGGGAGTATCTTCCTGGGAGGATGCAATTCAACTCTTTGCGGCTGGCACTAACGTTGTCGCTTTTGGAACAGAGCTTTTATCAAACGGCAAGATTGCGACTGAAGTGCATAATGGAGTTGCGAGGTATATGAATGCAAAAGGAATTTCGCATATCCAGGATCTTGTCGGCAAGGTTGAATTGCCGGTATTTTAAATTTACATCCCGCCATGAAGGCGGGATAAGCCGATCCGCCTCGCCACTGGCGAAACAGCTTCTGGCTTAAAAATAAGGTCGAAATTAATCGACCTTTTTTAATTTTTAATAATTTCGTCATTCTGGCGAAAGCCAGAATCCAAGAGTTAAAGAAGAGCATGGATCCCGGATCGGAGGCCGGGATAACGACTAAAAAAATAAGGCTGGGTTAGAGCCTTAATAGAGTAGTTATTTTTTAGTTTCAATTTGGAAAGGAAGAATCTTGCCAGCGAAAAGCGGAACTATATCGTTGTAAGATCCGGCCACGGTCCAGAGTCTGCGGATAACTTTTATTTTTTTACATCCGATAACATTAATATCGCAGACACGTTCGCCAGAATTTTTAATACGGCCATAATGACTTATTGCCCTTTGCCAGGCGAAACCTTGGAGATTTTCCAGTTTATCGGCGTTTATAAAAATTTCCACCGTTTTAGGAATGGCGACAATACTCGGGGTTGATATTCCAGCTGGAGCAGTTAAAGGATCATTTTTGAGGTAGTTGCGATGGGGAGCGTCATCAGTCCCAAACATAAAATGTTCATCGTCGGAAACCATAGCTTCGCGGACGGCCATCATATCATCCAAAGATTTCAGGCAGGGCAGGCAGTGGAAAATAGGATTTTTTACTTTGCCGTTTTTATAAAGACCAATTTCGTAAGTGCGAGTGGCATGATGGATGGTTAGGGTGGCTCTAACGCGGAGCGAACAAGATTTAACGAAATTAATAAGCGCTCGAGTAGAAGCGTGTTCAACCGTAATATACAGATCGGGGAAGTCTTTAATCAATTGAGCCAGATAAGGAATGCCCCTGATTTCGCGTTTCAGGGGATGAATTTCTTTGCCGGTTCTCGGATCAACAATCAGCTCGACATGGATTGAAAAAATCATCTCCAATCTAACCATTTCGCGGAAGACGTCATATTTTTCCTTAAGCCGGTAAAGCTTCACGCCCGCTTTAGAATTGATAGAAGTTCCGGCTGGAATCAATTTTACAATCCTAACGCCTTTAGCGTAGGCGTCTCTGACCGTTTCTACGGTAGTCTTGTTGGTTAGCATTATTGTTAGAAGCGGTTTAAATTTTGGTTTCCTTTTTTGTATCTCCTGGTAATACGAAACAGCGTCATCTCCTGTTATAATTGGCTGCTTGGTGTTGCCCATAGCCACTACATATTTGTAATAGGCGGAAAAAGGAATAACATCGCTCATCAGATCGCCTTCTCTTAAGTGGGCGTGGGCGTTAAAAAATCGAAAAAGTATAACGGAAATAATAAGTTCTCCAACTTTTTCAATAATCAGACTGCCGATTCTTTCGGTAATAATTTTTTTCTTCAAAGCTTCCTCCTTTTTTGTTGTAAGGTTCAATTTTTTGACGCAATCCTCCCTGTTTGCTAATCTTAAGTTAGTTTATAAAAAGAAAATTGTCAAATAAACGAGGCTAATATGCGAATTTTACTAATGATACGAATAATATTAATAATTTGTATCTTATTAGTATAATTAGTAGGCATTAATATATTGGCATCTTAAATTATGGACAAGATCCAACAAGTTAAGGAGCTTTTAAGAATCCATTACGGTTATGAATCTTTTCGGCCCGGGCAGGAGCGGGCGATTACTAACGTTTTAAATGGAAAGTCGGCAGTAATAATTATGCCGACCGGCGGAGGCAAGTCGCTCTGCTACCAGTTGCCAGCTTTGGTTTTAGACGGAATTACAATTGTCATTTCGCCTTTAATTTCATTAATGAAAGATCAGGTTGATTCTCTTAGTCGGGTGGGCATACCGGCGACTTATATAAATTCATCCTTGTCGTTAATAGAAGAAAAGAGAAGAATTGAAGATGTAAAAAATGAAAAATACAAACTTCTTTATATTGCTCCAGAAAGATTTTATAATGCAGAATTTACGGAAATGCTGAAAAACATAAAATGTTCTTTATTCGCTATTGATGAGGCGCATTGTATCAGCCAATGGGGGCATGATTTTCGGCCCAGTTATTTAAAGCTAAAAAATGTTATTACCAGTTTAGGCAATCCGACCGTAATCGCTTTAACCGCAACAGCTACGCCAGAAGTCAGAGAAGATATTATTAAGCAATTAGGATTAATTAAGCCGGATATTGTTATTACCGGATTCGCCCGGCCGAATCTTCAATTCGGAGTAATTTCCACAAATGACACGCGCAAACCGCAAATGGTTTTAGATGCGATTAATAATGTTTCCGGCGGTGGCGGGATTATTTACGTGGGCACGCGAGCGCGGGCTGACGAACTTTTAGCCATTCTTTTGGAAAATAATATTGAAGCCGCTGTTTATCATGCCGGCATGGAAGCGGATGACCGGAAGTGGGTTCAGGAAAATTTTATGGCTGATAAAGTAAAAGTAATTGTCGCGACTAACGCTTTCGGGCTGGGGATTGATAAGTCGAATATCAGGCTTGTAATCCATTATGACATGCCGGGAACCGTAGAAGCTTATTATCAGGAATCAGGCCGGGCCGGACGCGACGGTCAGCCCAGTTTTTGCCTTATGCTTTATAGTCCGCGCGACCGTTATTTACAGGAATTTTTTATAAAAGGCGATAACCCGCCGCCGGAAACAATTTTGGAAATTTACGAAATTTTAAAAAATTACGAATCAGATACGGTTTTGATAACCTACTCCGAATTAGCCGAGATGCTTTCAGAAAATTTGCCGGATATGGCGATTGGCACAATTTTAAAAATTTTAGAGCGGGAAGGTTATATTTCCCGCATGCGGGAAAAGAATGGGAATGCCAACGTTAGATTTTTAAAAACAGTTGCGGAAATAAAAAATATTTTAGGCGCTAGGGCAAAAAAGAGCATTGAGGTATTAGAGAAATTGGAAAATAGATTTAAGGAAGAGATGTTAAAAAATTGGGAGGTTAATTTGGAAGAGGTGGCTGGAATCTTAGAAATAAAAAAAGATACTTTAGTGCGCTTAATTAAAAAGTTAAGCGAGCAAGGCTTAGCCGAGTATACTCCGCCGTTTAAAGGCACGGAAATAAATATTTTAAAAAGAGTTGAACCGGAAAAAGTTAATATTGATTTGGCCGCGCTTAAAGAAAAATTAAAAAGCGCTTATAAAAAATTGGATGAGATCGAATCGTATGTTTATCATTTTGGCTGCCGCCCGTCTTTTATTTTAAATTATTTCGGCGAAAGCGGATCCGCGCCTTGCGGTAAATGCGATAATTGTTTAAACGGCGGTTATGAATACAGAAGTCAATATATTACCGGGGAAAATAAAAATAAATCAAAATGGAAAGTTAAAAAAATAAAAGAAATAGAAACCGGCAACGATTTATCCAAAAAGGCCGGGCTAGGAACGAAACTAACTCAGTTGGAAACCTATGATTTATATAAACAAGGCATGAATATTGACGAAATGGCGCAGGCAAGAAATTTAAAGCCCGGTACGATTGTTGAACATTTAAGTTTTTTAATTGAAAAAAAGAAAGATGTTGATATCAATAAATTTGTTAAAAAAGATAAAAGAAAAAAAATTGAAGAAGCGATAAGAAAAGTCGGGACGGGGAAATTAGCGCCGATAAAAGAAATTGTTGGGGAGGATATTAGCTGGGATGAAATTAGAATGGTAGCCGCGAAAACACGGAATCAAAAGTAAATAAGAATAATTTATCACCCCTTCTTTAAAAGGAGGGGTGCTTAGCAGGAAGAATTTATTTGTTGACTTTTTCTTTAAAATATATTACTTTTTTATTAGCAAAGCTGACCAATTTCATTTAAGGAGGTTGGCTTTTTTGTTCATTAAAATTAAAGGTAATTAGGCACAAATGGTTGATTGGTTAATTAGTTAAATAGTTAATAAGGAAAAAAAGAAAGCGAGGGAAGATGAAAAAAGAAATTTTATTTAAAGATGTAAAAACAGGAGATGTTATTTCTCATCCGGAAAGTCATACTAACCCTAAGTGTTATAAGGGAATGTTTTTAGTGAGCGGACTAAGAGTAGGCTGTGATTTAATACAAATACACAAAAACGGAATTCCAGCCGGCTTTTCTACTTATTACCCAAAGGAGATGGTAGAAAGAACGGCAGGTGTTAAAGTAAGGTTTTTCGGCAGAATGAGGAAGTTAAACATACCTGTTGTGATTGAATGGGTATGGATAAAAGGAAAAAAATAAGAGAAAAGGAGAGAAAGATATGAAAAAAGTAAAATTTGCCTTTATTGCTTCGGGCGGTGGGACAGATTTTCAGGCTTGTATTGATGATATTCAGTCAGCCACGGGATTGACGAAAGACTTAATAGATCCGGTCGCTCTTTTTGCTACTAATAAAAAGGCCGGAGTTATTGCCAGAGCCCAAAAGGCCGGAGTCCCCGATGTTGTTATTGATTTTGACGATTTGGGCGGACTTATTCCTTTTAACGTGAGATTGACCGGGGAATTGGTGGCGCGTGAGATTGAAGTTCTTTTGTCAGTCGGCTGTAAGAAAAAAGTTTTTCCTATTGAAGGGGTATTAATGGTCAATATTCATCCAGCCCCCTTAAAAAAACACGGCGGCGATGGCATGTGCAATTTAAAACCTCATCTTTCCGTGCTGGCTGAAACTTATGACCTTATTAATCGCGGCCGGAAAAAAATAGACGATGATTTCTTTACCAACATTGTCGTTCATAAGATTAATTCGGCTAATGGTTATGACAATGAAGATGATGAGATTGTCTTAGAAAAAGAAGTAAAAATTCCAACAGCTATTATTGCCGGTTATTTTAGCGCTCGTTTAAGAGCTGAAGAAAGCCTTAAAAAGTTGCGTTCAAGCATTCCGGTACAGAATTTTTTTGGACGGGGGTTATGGTTATCATCGGAATTTAAAGATGTAGTTAGAACTATAATTGAGGAGGCCGATAACTACAAAAAAGAGTATGATGGTATGTTGGCAGTTGCCAAAGAGTTGCAACAACACGTTTTAAAGTATGAGCATGAAATTCTGCCGTTAGCCATGAAGGCGATAGTGGAGAAATTAAGAAAGGATTAATAGTTAATCTTTAAGAAAGGGAGGTGAAATTGAATGGAAAAGATAATGCATCTTTATAAGGATGTTGGCGAAAAAGTTATCAAAGGCAAATTATTGGGAGTTGAAGAATGCTACAATATTAAAACTTTAGGGCCTTTGACTGACTGGGAACTAAGCATTATAAGATGGCTTTTGGCCAATACTTATGAACAGAACAAACTTTCTGCCTGGACCCAATTAGTAAATTCTTCGCCACAAAACAATAATCACGAAATTGTAGAAATCGGCCCGCGTTTAAGCGCTACCACTCCTTGGGCAGCTAATGCCCTTTCAATTATCAAGGCCTGCGGCATAACTAAGGTTGAAAGAATTGAAAGGTCCAAGAGGTATGTTCTAAAGCTAACGGCGCCGGAGAAAAGAGAAGAATTAATTTCCAGTCTGCATGACCGGATGCGAGAGATGGTTTACCTCGAATCGCTTTCTACTTTTGAAACCGGCCAGAAACCGGAACCGGTTTATGAGGTTCCGATTATTGAGCAAGGCATAGATGCCTTAAGGGAGATTAACTCCAGGCTTGGCTTAGGAATGGACGAATGGGATTTGAATCACAATTTCATTCTCTTTGCGGAAAATGCGGACAATATTGGTCGCAACCCAACCAATGTGGAATGCTTTGATCTGGGGCAGTCAAACAGCGAACATAGCCGGCACTGGGTTTTTAATGGCAGAATTATTATTGACGGCCAAGAAATGCCGCAGACATTTATGGAGCTTATTAAAGCTCCCTATAAAGCTAATCCAGGAAATAGTGTGATCGCTTTTAAGGATAATAGTTCGGCTATAAAGGGCTATGAGATTACAACTATTGTCCCCGAGCTTCCCGGTCAAGTGAGCAGATTTAAAAAGCAAAACCTGACTTACCATATTATCTTTACTGCCGAAACCCATAATTTTCCAACCGGCGTCTGTCCGTTCCCTGGAGCTGAAACCGGAACAGGCGGAAGAATAAGAGATGTGCACGCTACTGGCAAAGGTAGTTTAGTTATAGCTGGCACAGCCGCTTACTGTGTTGGCAATCTAAGAATACCCGGCTATGACTTGCCTTGGGAAGACTCAACTTTTGAGTACCCGGGCAATTTAGCCACGCCGCTGCAAATAGAAATTGAAGCGTCTAATGGCGCTTCCGATTATGGTAACAAGTTTGGCGAACCAGTGATCCAGGGTTTTACCAGGTCATTTGGCTTAAGACTTCCTGATGGCGAGAGGCGCGAATGGGTAAAGCCGATAATGTTTACCGGCGGGATTGGCCAAATTGACAGCCGGCATACAGAAAAAGGCGAGCCGAAAAAAGGAATGCTGGTTGTAAAAGTCGGCGGACCGGCTTATAGGATCGGTATTGGCGGCGGCGCCGCTTCCAGCATGATTCAAGGCGAGAATATTGCCGAACTTGATTTTAACGCGGTGCAGAGAGGCGATGCGCAAATGGAGCAGAAAGTTAATAGGGTTATTAGGGCTTGCGTGGAAATGGGGGACAATAATTTTATTGTTTCTATCCATGACCAAGGCGCAGGCGGAAATTGCAATGTTGTTAAGGAGATAATCTATCCGGCCGGAGCTAAGATTAAAGTAAGAGATATTCAACTCGGCGACAATACTCTTTCGGTTCTGGAAATCTGGGGAGCGGAATACCAAGAACAGGATGCGCTACTTATTTGCCCCGAAAGAATGAAAGAATTTATGATGATCTGCGCAAGGGAAAACGTTCCTTGCGCGATTATTGGCGAGATTAGCGGTGACGGTTATATAGTGCTTCATGACGAGACTGATAATAGCACGCCAGTTAACCTTGATCTTAAAAAGATCATGGGGGAGGCGATGCCGCAAAAAGTTTTTACCGACATAACCATTGAGCCTGTGTTGAAGCCGCTCGCCTTGCCAGAAGAACTTACTTTGCCCGAGGCCCTGGAAAGAGTTTTGCGTTTACTTTCTGTCGGGTCTAAGAGACTTTTAATCAATAAGGTAGACAGGTCGGTAACCGGACTTATTGCCAGGCAGCAATGCGCTGGGCCGTTGCAGCTTACTTTGGCTGATGCCGCGGTTGTTGCCCAGAGCCACTTTCCCAATGAACAAGGTTTTTATACTGGCGCGGCCACAGCAATCGGCGAGCAGCCGATCAAGGGCCTTATTGATCCGGCGGCGGGAGCCAGAATGAGTTTTGGCGAAGCGCTGACCAATTTGATTGGAGTTAAGATAAGCTCGCTGAACGATATCAGTTCGTCCGTCAATTGGATGTGGCCAGCAAAACTTCCAGGCGAAATGGCCAAAATGTATCGGGCCGCCGAAGCTTTAAGCGAAGTTTATTTAAAGGTTTTAGGAAAAATTGACGGCGGTAAAGATTCGCTGTCAATGGCCGCCAAGCTTAATAAGAAAGACGGAAGTATTGAGGTGATAAAAGCTCCTGGACAGGTAGTTATTTCTTTATATGCGACTTGTCCGGACATCACTAAAGTTATAACGCCAGATATAAAAAATCCTGCTGACGGAAACCTTTTAGTGTTTTTTGATCTGTCAGGAGGCAAACAAAGGTTGGGCGGATCCGCTCTGGCCCACGTCTACGGCCAAATCGGCGATGAAAGTCCGGACATTGACAATCCAGTGGCATTTAAAAATAGCTTATTGGCAATTCAAGAAGCTATTGATGCCGGTTTGATACTTTCATTGCACGACAGATCGGATGGCGGCCTGATAGTTACGCTTCTGGAAATGGCTTTCGGCGGCAACTGCGGTTTTGACTTAATGTACTTAAGTGATATTAATCCAGTTTCGTTTTTCTTTAACGAAGAGCTGGGTTTGGTTTTAGAAATGGGGCTTCAGGAATATAACCAGTTCGTTAATATTTTAAAGAAGTATGATTTGCAGTTCTGCGCCAACTTTCTCGGTCATACCTCAAGAGAGAAGAAAATCAAGATTTCGTATTATGATTCGAAAAAGGCAACGAACATTGAAGTGCTCAACGCCGATATGCGCGAATTGCGTCAAGCTTGGGAAGAAACAAGCTATCAGCTTGATTGCCTGCAAGCTAATCCGGAATGCGTAGAAGCGGAAAAGAAAAATATTTTTGACCGTCGAGGCGTATTTTATAAGCTTGCTTTTAATCCCGAGGTTTTTGATTATGAATCCGAGCCTTTTGATTTTAGGCCAAGAGTAGCAATTCTGCGGGATGAAGGGTCTAATGGCGATCGTGATATGAGCTCGGCTTTTTATCAAGCCGGCTTCCAGGTTTTTGACATTACTATGACTGACCTTTTGGCAGGGCGCGCGCATTTGGCTTATTTCCGGGGTTTGGTTTTTGTCGGTGGTTTCAGCCGGTCAGATGTTTTCGGCAGCGGCAAGGGTTGGGCTGGTATTATCAGGTCTAATTCTGATTTATTAAAGCAGTTTGATGATTTTTATAACCGGTCAGATACTTTTAGCCTGGGGGTCTGCAATGGCTGCCAGTTAATGGCGCTTCTTGGCTGGGTGCCTTGGAAAGGAATAACAGACGCCAGACGACCGGTATTTATTCAGAATAAGTCAGGTAGATTTGAAAGCCGCTGGTCTACGGTTAAGATACTTCCTTCGCCAGCCATTATGTTTAAAAATATGGCAGACTCTATTTTAGGAGTTTGGGTGGCTCATGGGGAAGGCAGGCTTTATTTTCCTGATCCAGAAATAGGAGAAGGAGTGCTTAAATTTAACTTGGATTGCCTGCGGTACGTAGATGATATTGGCAACTATGCTGAAGAATATCCGTTTAATCCCAATGGCTCACCCAGCAGCATAACCGCTCTTTGTTCGCCAGACGGCCGGCATTTAGCTATGATGCCGCATCCGGAAAGAACATTTTTGAAATGGCAGTGGGGCTATATGCCGGAAGAGATGAAAAAGAATCTGCCGGCCTCGCCCTGGATGCAGATGTTCGTTAACGCGAGAAACTGGTGCGTTCCGAAACTTAAAAATTATAATAAAAAGAAATAAGGAGGCTAAAAGATATAAAAATAATCGGAAGGTAAAAAACCTTCCTTTTTTTTATTGTATTGTATATTATTTTGTCATTCCGGACTTGATCCGGAATCCATGTTTAATTAGTAGAAAATTTAAAACACACTTAAAGTAAATAGAAAAAGCGTGCTTGATAAAAATAGTAAAATTAGTGTTTCTACTGTTAACTCCTGGATTGCGGCCTGCCTCGCCGGCAGGCGGGCTCGGAGACCGCAATGACAATTTAGATTTGAATGGTGTTTAGCTATGGATTGACTTTTCTATATTTTTCAGTAAGATAAAGAAAAAACAGGAGGTAATATGAACCTTACAACTAATCAACAGTGTTTATTAAGGAAAGCGTATAGAAATGGAGCAATACCTTTTTTAGTATAGTCGGAAATTTTACGGCGGAAAAATTTGTTCAAAAATGTTATCTTAAAATATGTAGTATTGGATATATGCTAACAGAAAAGGGAGAACAAAAAATGATAAAAAAATAAAAAGAGGCTTGGAAATAATTCTTGGCTGCTATAAAGAATAATAAAAAAGAAAAGGAGAGAAGATGAAAAACGAAGACAGGTATCAAAGAGAGGTAGTTGAGCCAAACGACAAAGCTTCTCAGCTTGCGAGTGAAATATGCAGGCAAAGCGCCGGAAATAATGAAGTTATAATAACAGAAGCCGGAGAAGGTTTTAGGGGTGGAAATCTTTTGTCATTGAACGCGGCGGTTTTAATAGCGATGCTTAAGAGGAAAATGAAGTTTCTTATCGGCTCGGACGGCGCTGGGCACAAGCCGGAATTTCATGCTTTTCTCAAGACAAAAAGAGCCTTCAGACGACTCGGTTGGGATCTTATTACTATGCTGGCAGACGACATGTGGACTAAAGGAGCTTTACCGGTTCTAATCTCAAATCAAGTGGATGCTAAAAAGGTGACAGATAAGAATTTTCCTTTTGTTGAAGCGTTGTTTGAGGGATATGGCAAAGGCTTACGTCAAGCAGGAATAATAAATTCGGCCGGAGAATTTGCTATTATGAGATACGCCATAACCGGCTTTCCCGACGATGGTTCTCCGCGACAGCTTTTAATGACGTGGAATGGAAGCTGTATAGGTATTATTCATAATGACCTAAGAATAACAGGTAAAAATATAAGGCCGGATCAGCCCATTGTCGGTCTTTGGGAGCCGGGTATGAGATGCAACGGAGCGACATGGCTTATAGATATGTTACTTTGCAAATATAACAGAGATATAAAAGCCATGGAAAAAGATTCCTGGGCAAGGGAGTTTATTGAGAAACTGACAATTCCCTCTTTAAGCTACGCGCGTTTAATGACCAGGGTTATGGGTTATAATGCCGATGGCACTATAGGTAAAAAAATTGTTAAAATTGCCGGCGCTTCCCATAATACTGGAGGAGGGATTTGGGGAAAATTCAGGGAAAAGCTGCCTGAAGGAATTGGAGCTGATTTGCATAATATGCTAAGCCCAGCGCCGGTTTTGCTGGAAGCGCAGGAAATTTCTTGGAATATGCCGGGGCTTAGAAAAACTGATTTGCGGATGTGCGGCACTACCCACGGTGGTTATGGTGCTTTTGTAATATGTGAAACACACAGAGATGCCAAAGATCTTCTAAGTCAGGCAATACTAAGGGGTATAAAGGCGAATATTGTTGGCTGGACAACAAGATCTAAGATAAGAGAAGTTGTTATTGAGTCTAAATTTTTACAAAGAGCAACAGTATCCTCGAAGCAATTGGGGCTTAGATAAAAATAGTTATTAATAAGTTTAGGCTGGAGTTTGGCCTCCAATAGCCTTGCAGTAATTTTAAACGAGCGAATTTTATTCGCTCTTTTATTTTTTAAGAAAAGATGTTAAGTTGAAATACAAGAATTATGAAAAAGAAAACCCAAAAAAAATTATTGAAAATAGTCAGGGAAAATTATAATAAAATCGCGGATGAATTCAATGAAACGAGAAAAAAATATTTATGGCCAGAGTTGATTAAGCTCGCCGGCCTAGTTAAGAATGGCGATAAAATTTTGGACGCTGGTTGCGGGAATGGCAGACTCTCTGAAGCTTTTCGCGGCAAAGAGATAAATTACGTAGGAGTTGATAATAGCGAGAAGCTTATAAAGTTGGCGAGGGCAAGAAATAAGATGCAAGTAAATATAAAATTTATTGTTGGAGATATTTTAGAGTTAAATAGATTGCCTGTAAAAGATTTTGATTTCGTTTTTTGCGTAGCGGTTTTGCACCATCTTCCCGGAAGCGATTTGCAACTGCAAGCCTTAAAACAAATGAAAGAAAAAATAAAAAGTGACGGAAAAATTATTCTAACCGCTTGGAATTTATGGAGCCAGCCTAAATTTAAGAAGCTTATTTTTAAATTTTGGTTTTTAAAAATTTTAGGAAGAAACAAGATGGATTTTGGCGATATTTTGTTTAACTGGAAAAATAACCGCGGAGAAATTTTAAGCCAGCGCTATTATCATGCTTTTATGAAGGGCGAACTTAAAAAAATTATAAAAAAGTCCGGTTTGAAAATTGAAAAATTTTATAAAGATAAATATAATTATTACGCGATTTTAGGAAAATAAAAAACGCTCCGACTCTAAATAGGAGCGTTTTTTATTTTTTTTTAGAGCTATATAAAAATAATCCGAAATTCTTTTACTACCAGAATGAATAGAAACCCCGAAAATTTGATTTTTCCGAAATGGTGCTCTATTCTGAAAATAGTTCGAACTTTTTTTGCCGCCACTGGCGGCAAATATTCGCCTGCCTGATTTGTGCGGCTCGCCCCGCACGCGGGGCTCGCCGCGTTCTTTGACAATTTTAAGTTTTTCTATAAGTTAATAATAACTCATTTCAGAAAATTTTTCAAATAAAAATTTTCTGATTTGGCGGCAAATTCTTTAGCACTTTTACAAAAAGAAAAAGCCCCCTTTGGAATTTTCGTCGTTGACGAATTCCGCAGGGGGCATGGGTGCGAGGCGAGAGACGAAGTGCAGGTTCAGGCCGTGATGATGTAGTAGGGCATTCCGCCGGGTAGTGCCTTCCACATTTCACGCGGCAGTAAACACTTGGCCTTGCCAATCGCGATGCCGAGTTGGAAGAGCTGTTCCATGCGCTGATGAAATCCCGTCCACTGATTGCCGTGCTTGTCGTTGCAGGCGTTGAGGAGGGACATGCCACCTCCACCGGATTCCTTAAACTCGTCGGGTAGCTCATCTAGCATGGCTACGATCTCGGCCCTGTGGCTTTCCAAGCGCTCGGGGTGAAACCTAACGTTCCTGACGATGTCCCCTGCCTTGACGTGCTTACTCGTGTCCTCGCCCTCTTTGAACAGGCAGTCTACAAAGACTGCGTTGACCCTCTCGGGATCAAGAGCCGTACCTGTACTCATTCTGTTTACCTCCTTTTCAATATTCAGATTTCCACGATTCCCTTATGGTAGGGGTTATCCATTGCGATTTTGGATAATACTTAATCCTAACATAATCGCAGGAAAAAGTCAAGCCATGTTTATGTCAATGTTTATGTCAATAGCGATGGGCTTGAAAAATTTCCTGCTTTGGCGGCAAATTCTTTTCGAAAAAAAACCGCCTCGGCGAAAATTCGCTTTGGCGGTCGACAGTGTGCCTGATTAATCTTAACTAACTTAGCAAATTACTGTGACTTTTTTCTGAATTTACTAACTTCAAGCAATTTTTTGATGCGCCCAGCATACTTTCGTATCTCCTCATCATATTTTTCATTTAAACACTCTTTGAAGACCTTCAATGCTGTTTCGAGTAGTTCCTGTAGTTCGGCCTCCATTTTGTATTGAGCTGCTTCTTTAGCAAAGCTTTCAAATGTTTTCAATCCTACATAAGGTTTCTTTACGAAATCGCACTTAAAGATTTCAATGTCTTGCCTTAAGCAGTCCATGCCCCTTCCTAGCAATTCTTTGGCGAGGTTATCGTCTATAACATATTTAGCGATATTTGCTGCCTCAATGAAATTATCTGGCGGGCAATCACTGGGGTTTTCAATTAACTCCTTGATATTCTTTCTGGCTTCCTTGATACCAAGAACGATACCGTGAAGTTTAGAAAGAGTGTTGCCCTCGCTTAATGCCTTCACATCTTTTGCTGTCCATCCATTCCTCTCAAATGCAAAATCCAACTCTGCTGCTTGACGACTTGTCATTATAGCCATGACTTGTCTCCTTTCTTTGCAACATGTTTATACACGTTGCTAGTGGTTATTTATCCCTTAAAATAAGGGGCACAAGTAAATTGCTAATGAAAATTCTCAGTTGGTCTTTGTGTAATTGATTATGCTCCTTCGATAGCTTATGGCGTGGCAACAGCGAACGGACCGCGATTGCCTTCTAAAACAACTGTTTAGATTGCTGCTGTAATCCTTTTTCAATATACAGCACCATTTCGGAAAAATCAAATTTTCGGGGTTTCCGCCGCAGGCGGCACAGATCCCGAAAATTTGATTTTTCCGAAATGGTGCACCCGGCAGGATTTGAACCCACAACCCCTTGGTCCGAAGCCAAGTGCTCTATCCAGTTGAGCTACGGGTGCATTTTAATTATAAAAACTCCTTTTTGGAGCTTTCTTAAAATAAAGCATAACATTAAATAATTTTAAAATCAACCTATTTGCTTCTGGATATAAAATTTGGTAAAATATAATCATGAAGCTTTTAGCAATTATAATAAATATTCTCTATAAATTAAGAATACCTTTTTTGATTTTTTTCGTGCTTGAGATTGAAGAATATCTTTGGCAAAATCCGGGTAAAATAAAAATTTTTCTTAATAAAATCAACCCCGGAGCATTGTGGAAAATTGCCGATACAAAATTGATTTTTTTAGTCCAGCGCTATTTAAAAAATACCCCTGCTTTTAAAAATATTAAGAAAAATAATTTCCCCAATTCTAATTTAGATTCTTTGCGCGATTTTAAGAGGTTTTTTCCGTTTTTAGACAAAGAAAATTATGTAAAAAAATATTCTATGGAGGAGCTAAGCCAGAACGGCAGATTGCCGCGCGCCGGTAGCTTATATAAAAGCGCCGGCACTTCCGGCCCGCCTACTCTATGGGCGGAGAGCATAGAGGAAGAATTGTCTTTTGATAAGGCCGTTTCTTTTATCGCCTCTACTATGATGGATATGGCCGCCAATGAATATGTTATTCTAAACTGTTGGGCTCTTGGATCCTGGCCTACCGGAATAAATTTCGCGGTTAGTTCCCGTTTTCACGGAAAGATAGTTAATATCGGGACGAATCTCAAGGAAGCTATTAACGTTTTAAAAATAGTCGGCCCTAAATACAATTATCTTTTAGCCGGCTATCCGCCGTTTATTTATAATTTAATTGAAGAGTGCGGGAAAAAAGGAATTCATCTATCTAAATATTCTATTGACATAGTTTCCGGCGGCGAAGGATTTGTAGAAGAATGGCGCAATGCTTTAATTAAAAAACTTGGACCGAAAAGAGCTATTTTTTCGGTTTACGGTTCAACCGACAAAGGGCTTGGAGAAGGGCTGGAAACTAATCTGGCTTATATTGTCCGTTCCCTTCTTTATGTCGCCTCAACCTTATTAATAAGCAAAAGACAGGCCAAGGAAATTATGCAGTCACGCTTTTTAACTCGGGTTCTTCCTTTTTCTGAAAAAACAGCAAAGGAATTTCTGCTTTCTTTTTTAAAAAGAGAAGAAAATATCCAGCGCCTGCCCATGGTTTTTCAGTTTGATCCTACCCAATATTATAATGAAAATTATATTTTTATAGATCCGGATCAAAAACGGGAGGTTAATGAATTTTTAAGCACTATTCTCTCGCCCTCTATTAGCATGCCGCGAGTCCGTTATAATATCCACGACGAGGGTTTTATTATGAATTATGAAGAAGTAGCGGCCGTGCTGAAAAAACATAAAATAAATATTAAAAAATTAAATATGCGCCAAGACCTATATTTAGATTTACATTTGCCTTTTCTTTTTGTTTTCGGCCGCACAGACGGGACTATTTCTGTCGATGGCGCTAATATTTTTCCGGAAGATATTGATCAGTGCCTGCGGTTATCAAAAGAGCTTTATCCGCTTGTCAACAGCTTCCAGCTATTTACGGAAGAGCGTTATCGTTTTGGCGTGGCTATTGAGCTCAAAGACGGTATAACGCCTTCTTCGGAATTGGTAAAAAAGTTTAAAAATCATTTAAAAAAACAATTGCCTAAATATAGCTTCGGCTACAAAGAATTAACTCATGAGGGCCTGCGGTCCGCCAATATGGCTCTGGAGGTTTATGCTTTTTGCAAAGATAGATTTTGCGACAGGACTATTAAAATGCGTTATGTTAAACATTGATTTATTTTCTTTATTATTAAGATTTTCAAAATCTTGGGCGTTAAAATATGAACGTCGGCGCAGGCAAGCTATGGCGCGCTGGCTAGAAAATGTTGATTCGGAAATTTTAGAAAATTATGGAAAAAAATTGGCCTTGCATGCTTTTAAGCAGGCGGCCAGGCATTCAGTATTTTATGAAAAGCTATTAGCCAGTAAAAAAATTTCAATTAATTCTATTCGCGCCATTAATGATTTTGCCAAACTGCCGATTTTAGAAAAGGAAATTTTTAAGAATAATGAAATTATTGATTTGGCCGTTGGCCGAAATTTAGAGGATGTTAATTCAATTTTAACAAGCTCCGGCTATTCCGGCCTTTTTTCTTTCGGAGTTAATACAAAAACAAATTTAACTAATACGGCCAGATTTATTGATTTTGTTTTAGATTATATATTTAATATCAGCGGAAAGAAAATTTTAATCATAAATTGCCTGCCTATGGGGGTAAAGATCTATACTAATTCGGCGGTGCTTGCGGAAGTAAGCGTCAGGGAAGATATGGCCATAGCCCTTATTCAGAAATTCCAGAAATATTTTCAGGAGATGATTATTGTCGGTGAAGCTTTTTTCCTGAAAAATCTAGTTGAAGAGGGGATTGAAGCGGGTATAAATTGGAAATCTCTGCCAATCAGCCTAATAGTCGGCGAAGATAGTTTTCCTGAATCTTACCGCGATTATATAGGCAATCTGCTCGGAATTGATCATGATGCCAGTCCGCTTAAACGGCTTGTGGGGTCTTCTCTGGGCATTGCCGAATGCTCTTTGAATTTATTTCATGAAACTCCCGCTACTATAGCTCTCCGCCGGTTTGCCTGCCAAAACAAAGAATTTAAAAAAGAAGTTTTTGGCGAAGAAGAAATTTGCCCGATGCTTTTTACTTATTATCCAACCCATACTTACCTTGAAGAAACTAGCGGCGGCGAAATCATAATTACTATGCTTTCGCCTGCGAAGATTCCGATAATCCGCTATAATAGCAAAGACTGCGGCAAGATAATCAGTTATCGCCAACTTAAAGAAATACTTAAGAAATTTAATAGAGAAGATCTTTTGCCAAGATTAAAATTGCCGCTAATAGCTATTAAGACTCGCGCTAATTCAGAAATCGGAGATATTTCCGGCGATAAGATCCGCGATTTTATTTTTTCCAACCCGCAAATAGCCCGCGAGCTTACCGGTTTTTTTAAGATAAAATCAAATAAAACATCAACTCAGGTTAAGCTGCAGCTTAAGAAAAACGGCTTTTGGCAGAAAGAATATGAAGATATAATTAAGAGCAATTTCACTGCTATTAAAATTATTATAAAAGCAGTTCCCTATTATGATTTTCCAGAAGCGCTAACTTTGGATTATAATAAAAAATTTAAGTATACATAATTATGGTTAAACCTTATTCCCGGCTCGGCAAAATAGGATTTGTTTTGACCGGCGGATCGCTAAGAGGAGCCTTCCAAGCAGGCGCCCTGAAAGCTTTTAAAGAGGCGAATATAATACCGTCTTATGTTGTCGGCGCTTCTGTCGGGGCTGTAAACGGAGCGACTTTTTCCGCCGGCAAGCTTGATACTTTAATTAAGACTTACCTTGATATTGCCGCTAAGCCGAAAAAATACCTTTACAAATTTAACTACCACTCTTTTTTCCGGGGATTTTTTTGGTCGCAGTCAATTCTCGTAAATAAACCTCTGAAAGAAGTATTAGAGGAGCGGCTAGGATTTCAAAATCTGATATCTTCTCCGATTAAGCTTGATATTTTAACAACTGATTATCAGGGCGGCGGCGCGGTTGTTTTTTCCAATAAAAATCCCAAGCATCAGAATCCGGAGCTTTTAGCCAACGCTTTACTTGCTTCTTCGGCTATGCCGACTGTTTTTCCGCCGTTTGTTTATAAAAAACATCAGCTTTTTGACGGCGAAGTAAGAGAAAAGGTTCCGATAAGTTTTGCTATTAAAGAAAAATGCGATACTATTTTTGTGATTTTAGATGAATCAAGGGAGCACTTAAAAACAAATGAGCGCTTTGATAGCGTTCATTCTATAATCCAGCGCACAGTGCAGCTGGTAAGCTGGCATATGGCTAATAAAAATCTTTATGGCGCCGAAGAAATAAATAAAGATATTAAAGCTTATAAAAATTTAAGCGATAGGATTATTAAAGTAATTGACGCTAAAGTAAAAAATAAAGATTTAAAAAATGAGCTGAAAAAAGATTTAACCGGCCTGCTTGGTAAAAAAAATATTTCCTGTCAGCGCAAAAGGCTTGTTAACCTTTTTATTATTGAGCCGGATCCTAAAAAAGAGAATAAGCCGTCCTTATTGAATTTTAAAAGCATTCCAGCTTATTTGGACAGCGGTTATAATAAAACTTTAAAAATATTGAAAAAAGGCGGACTAATGTAAATTTTATGACTATTTATGATATTTTTAAAAAAGCAGTTGCCTTAGGAATTAAAAATGATTTCCGCCCCCAAGATGAAGCGCTGGACTATTATTGGCGGGAAATTATTGAAGGAAAAAAAGGAGAAAAATTTATCAATCCCTATGCCGATACGGGAGTTGTCTGGACCGCCGATCTTAAAAAAGAAATTAAAATAGTGGTTTTGCAGATAGACTTGGATATAAATGAAATTATAGCTATCCGGGAAAAATATAAAAAAGAAAAAATTCTTTTTTTAGTTCATCATCCGCAAGGCCGGCCGGATGCGACCTTTCCTCATATTCTAAAGATTCAGCTGGGAAATTTAAAATCCCAGGGCGTTAATACAAGCGGACTGGTTAAATATTTTGATAAAATAGTTGAAGAGTTAGTTAATGAAACGCTTGGCTCAAATCCAGACCGCCTGCCGAAAATTTTGCGCTTGCTGAATTGCGATTGCCTTGCTATCCATACCCCGATTGATAATCTGGCCGCCCGCTACATGGAAAGAAATATTTTAAAATCAGGAGCCAGAAATTTAAAAGACTGTTTGAATTTTCTGCTTTCTATCCCTGAATATAGCTTTTTAAGTCGCTTTTACGATTTGACTCCGAAAATTTTTTCCGGTCGGCCGGAAAATAAGCTGGGAAAAGTTTTATTGACCGAATTTACGGGCGGAGAAGAAGGGCCGGTTGAAATTTTTAAAGCTATGAAGCGCTCCGGAGTTGACACGATAATCGTTATGCATATGAGCGCTAAAGCGATAGAAACAGCTAAAAAATTAAAGCTTAACGTTATTTGCGCCGGCGACATAGGATCTGATTCAATCGGCTTGAATTTATTTTGCGATTTGCTGGAGAAAGAAAATATAAAAATAATTGCCGGCAGCGGATTTACAAGAGTTATAAGGAATTAAATAATCCCGCTTATGCGGGATCAAAAAATTATGGCCAGAAGAAAACAACGCCGCGTCGCCGCTAAAAAGCGATAGGTAAAATAAGAAGCGCTAAAAAGGCGCTTCTTATTTTTTTAAAGCGTCTTTCAGTGTTTTTCCGGTTTTAAATTTGGCGACTTTCACTTCCGGAATCTGGATGCGCTCGTTCGGCTTTTGCGGGTTGACTCCTCCGCGGGCATGGCGGGTTTTTGCTAAAAAGGTGCCAAAGCCGGTAATAGTAACTTCGTTTCCCGCCTTAAGCTCGTCGACAATTATTTTTACTAAAGCTTCAAGCGCATCTTCGGCTTGTTTTTTATTTATTCCTGTTTCCGCTGATAATTTTTCAATTAAAGTTGCTTTATTCATATTTTTAACTGATTATTTTAAATTATTTAGTTTATATTAATATATTCAGTGATTGGTTTAATGTTTTTTGCTTTTTTAGTTTTCGGATCAATCGTGATAAGCGCGGAATTAAAGATCGCTCTTCCTTTTTCCGGAATAATATGCGTTTCTTTAATCTGATTTAAAAAAGTTCTTATTATTCCTTCCTTGCCTATCCCAAGGCATTCGTCAGCCGCCCCTACCATGCCGACATCGCTTATAAAAGCCTGCCCATCTTTATTAATTGAGGCATCGGCAGTCATTACGTGAGTATGGGTTCCAAGCACGGCTGAAACGCGGTTTTTTGCGTAGTGGCTAAGAGCTATTTTTTCAGATGTGGCCTCGGCGTGGATATCAATAATTATAGCAGAGTAATTCCTGTTTGCCAAACTAGCCAGTATTTCGTCAAGTTTTCTAAAAGGGCAATCATAATCCATTGCCATAAATACGCGTCCGATTAAATTTATAATAAGAACATTATATTTCCCCGCAGCAATTATCCCGTAGCCCGCTCCCGGCGCGCCGGAAGGAAAGTTAGCCGGCCTGATAATTGGGAAATTAGCGTCTTTTATTTCTTTAAATTGCTTTTCTTTATCAAAAGCATGATCTCCTAAGGTAAAATAATCAACTCCGGCTTCCATTAATTCTTTTAGGGAATCAATATTCACGCCAGCTCCGTGGGCAGCATTTTCCGCGTTAGCAATAATAATATCAGGTTTTAATTCCCGTTTTAATTTTGGCAGAATTTTTTTTATTGTTTTTCTTCCAATTTTGCCGACAACATCGCCGATAAATAGTATTTTAAGCATAAAAATTGTCTTTGCGGGGAGTATCAGCAACAAAGCAATTTGGCATGTCGCTTGGAATACGAAGCCTCCGGTCTCGCAATAACATTATACTAACGGGCATATTCCGTCACCCGCATTTCCCTAATAACGTTAACCTTAATTTCCCCGGGATATTTTAATTCCTGTTCTATTTTTTTAGCTATTTCTTTGGCTAAATTATAAGAGCCAAGATCATCTATTTTGTCAGGAGTAACAAAAATCCTAACTTCTCTTCCTGCTTGGATAGCATAAGATTTTTCCACGCCTCCGAAGGAATTAGCGATTTTTTCCAGTTCTTCCAGCCTCTGCAAGTATCTTTCGTAGGTATCATGGCGCGCTCCCGGCCGAGCCGAAGAAATAGCATCAGCGACTTTTACAACAATTGAAATCAGGCCGCGCGGGTGGTCGTCGTGGTGGGTTTCAATAGGATCTATAATTTCCTGCGGCAGTCCGAATTTTTGAGCTAATTGTTTTCCTATTTCCGGATGAGTGCCTTGCACTTCATGGTCTACAGCTTTGCCAATATCATGCAAAAGACCTCCTTTTTTAGCCAGAGTTACATCAACTCCTAGTTCTTCGGCCAATAAAGCCGATAAGTGAGCCACTTCAACCGAATGTTTTAGGGCGTTTTGCCCGTAGCTTGTGCGATATTTGAGTCGGCCGATAATCTGCACTAATTTAGGATCAAAGCCGGCAATGCCAAGCTCATACAAGGATTCTTCTCCGGCTTTTTTTATATCAAGGGCCAATTCTTTCCTTGCTTCTTCAATAGCGTCTTCAATTTTGGTAGGATGGATGCGGCCGTCTAAAATTAAGCGGTCAAGAGCCCTTTTGGCAATGTGGCGCCTGATAGGGGAAAAGCCGGAAACAGTTATTGCGTTAGGAGTATCGTCAACGATTATTTCCGTGCCGGTTAATTGTTCAATTACTTTTATATTTCTCCCTTCCCGCCCAATAATTCTTCCTTTCATTTCATCAGTCGGAAGATCAACTGTGGTAGTCGTTATTTCCGAAGTGCAAGAAGAGGCGAGCCGCTGCATCGCGCTGGCGAGTAAATCCCTTGATTTTTCTTCTAAAGTTTCCGTTGATTCTTTTTCTAATTTTCTCAAGCGCGATATTAGGCTTTCCTTATTTTGCTCTTCTAAATTTTTAAGCAGGATTTCTTTCGCTTCCTCCTTGTTCATTTTCGCTATTTTTTCTAATTTTTCCAATTGCTCTTCTTTTATTTTTTTTATTTTTTCTTTAACTTCTTCGATTTTATTGACTTTATCATAGAGCTGCTGCTGTTTTTCTTGCAGCTCTAATAATTTTTGGGAAAACGCAGTTTCCCTTTTTTCCAGCCGATTTTGCAGGCCGTATATTTCTTGCCTTCTTTTTTCTTCTTCTTGCTTGGCGCTGTTTATTATTTCTAGAGCCCTATCCTGAGCTTTAAGAGAAATTTCTGTTTGTTTGGCCTTAGCTTCGGCTATTATTTTTTCCGCTTTGGCTTCGGCAGTAGTAATGCGATTTTTTGATCTCTGCTGGCGCAGAATATAGCCGATAAAAAAACCAGCAACAGCTAAAATAATGCTTAGTGCGTATTCCATAGTAAGAATAGTTTTCGGTTGAAAAATTTGCCAGCAAAAAATTAGCCAATTTTGTTGGCTGAAGATAGTTTTTGGTTGAGAACGTTTTTATTATTCGAAATAAAGATTAGTTGCATCTGATTCAATGAGTTTTAATTTGCGCTAATTTTATCCAATTTCTGCTATTTTATAGCTTTGGCAGTAATTATTTTCAACTGTGAACATTTTAAATTATTATAACTCTTTTTGAGCTTCTTTTATCCTATCATAGTGTATTTTTTTTGGCAAGGGCAGGTACTGTCAAACTGAACTAAGTTGTCTGAAGAAATGGGTACCTGCCATACGCCCCGAGCGAAACGAAATGTAGCGAGAGCGCAGCGGGGCGCGACTGAAAGGAACGAGTTTTGTTCAAAAATATTTACTTTATTAAAAGAGCCCTTTTGAAATTTTTTTGGGCCGGGTTGACAGGCGAGTGCTTGACGTGAAACAAGAAATCTGCTACACTAAAAAGTCAGTAATTATGCTGATAAAACGAACTTTAACAAGGAGGAAAAATGATGAAAACAGCACTGATCGTTTCTTTGATTGTTTCCGTTCTGGCGGCGGCCATTCTTATTACGACAGGCTACGGCCTTGTGCGCGAGGTGGACGCTTTGGTGGATAGGGCACAGGTAGCGGCGGATCGTGAAGACATGACCGAGTACCTAACGGAGCTCAAGCATAATCTGGAGCGTCGCGGGATGACTCGCGGACACTTTGCGCTCATCTTCAAAACGCCCGCCAATGACCTCGCCCTTCATTTTAAGACAGTGAATCGCGTCCTCGAACGGCTATACAGCATCAAAGATATCCCGAAAAACGAGACCGCCTACCAGGTGGCACTTGACGACATTCGTGGCACAATCCGCGAGTTGCCGAATCCAGCCATAAGATACCTTTGGACGGAATACTGGTTTCTGTACGTTCTCGGTATCGGGATCTGGCTGTGGCCTGTCGTTATCATTATTGACGACCATTTCTAATATCAACCGCCGCAAACTTTGCCCCTCGTGGAATATTCCGCTTGGGGTTTTTTTTAAAAAAATTGAAAAAGGGCTTTTTAAAAAATAAAAAATTATTTCATTTTTTATTTTTGCGAAACCAGATGCACAGTGTTATGCCGAAAAGGAGCGAGCGTACCCGACCGAAGGGAGGGGGAGCGAGCGATTTCGGCATAACGTTTTGCCCATCATCCGAAGTGCGAAGCATTTGGGTGGAGCTTTAGCGTAACCGCATATGGGCTGTTAGGCGACGTAATAATCAATTCTTCTTTCCTTATTATAGAATTTAATTGGGGGCTAATTTGTTTTTTGATGTCGTTATTCCCCAAAGATAAAGCAAAGTCACTACTACATATAAACTGTTATCATATACACTGAATGAAATACTTAAAATATTGTCGTTATCACTAAAGACTGGCGATATGGCTGGTAAAATATAAAAAATTATAATAGCTAAAATAAGTTTAACGAGTAAACCTATTAAAATAGAGTAAATGCTTAGGTTGATTAGCCAGAAAAATGAAACTTGTTTTTTAAATATTTTAAGTATTTTTTGAACGATAAAGTTTATTACTGCTACAACAAAAACATACATAATCCAGCGAGTAATAAAATACGTGAAGAAGTCAACTATTTCCCAGCCAAGTGGTACGTTTCCTTGGCTCCAGTTAAATTGAAATACCTTCCAGTTAACTAAAAAAATAAATTGAAATGCTATATATAAAAACCAAGTAATAAAAAACAAAGTAAATAATTTACGATAAAATTTTTCTGGAAGATTGTTGATAAATAAACTTGGTTTGAATAGATCTGCGTTCATAATGTTTTCGTGGGATTTAAAAATTAATTATCCCTCAATTAAATTAATTAATGATGAGAAGAATTGATTATTATTTCGGCATAACGGCTTCGGAATCAGCGAAGTTCGTCCGCCTCGGGCGGGCGAATTTGCGAAAATTGCGAGCTGAGGCATTTTCCTTTTATTTTTTATTAGGCGAGGGTTTGATTTCTTTCCTTATTATATTCTAAAGAAAAAGAAATCAAAAGCGCAGCGTCCCCTTGAGTTTTACTCAATTTTTGTTTTTTCCAACTTATTTGCAAAGTGCTTGAACAAATCTCTGAACAATTCAGTTAAATGGGCAATAAAATTATTGCTGTCGCTTTCGTAATGCTGGTTTTGAATATCCACCAATAGCGCGCCGATACAGCGCTCGGCCATCATCATATTAAACTTTCTTTCAAAATCAGCATCCTGCATTACGATCGGAAGTTTTTTATATTCTTCAAGCCAATTTTGCAGATATTCAATAACCTGCTCGATGCCAACGCTTTGGTCGCGCAAACTTTTAATTCCCGCCCAAAGATGAAAAGTAGTATCGTAGAATTCCGGGCGGTAAGACCAAAACAAATTTGACATCAATACGTATTCTTTATCCGATAGCTTGAAAATATCATCATAGGTGAAATGTCCGTGCATGAATTCCATTTTCATTGATGGCAAATGTCGGCCAGCCAGAGAAAGAAATTTTTCCACATTTTTGACTTCAGCTTCGGCCAGATGTCCTTTGGTTTGCGCGATTTTTGTCCAATGCGAAACGCGCTCTCGCGTAAACACTAAACTACTTTGTTCATTTGGTTCACGCTCAAATAGCGGATCGCGCAAACATTTAGTTTTGTATTCCTGGTAGAGAGCGCAAAAATCTTTTATTTGTTCCTGATTGGCGAAAGGGGGTTGATAAATTTGTGGCGCGTTAACATATTCCAAAAGCAGATAGCCGTAACCGTCTTTTTCGTTCCACCTTGAGCCGTCATATAATTTGGGCAATCTGATTTTTGCGCTCTCGTTTTGGTCGTTAAACCTGTTGATCATGTCTATCTCATCAACATCTGGCTGAAGCCCTTGGATTTTAAGAACAGCCGGTTTTTCCTGCCAAGCGCCTTTGTAAATCAAACTGCTAACCTTATCTTTATCATAAATCTGGCCGCGAAAAATTTCTTTCTCTGGCTGGAAATTTGTTTTGGTCGTTATTTCGTCGAGCGCTCTTTGCTCGTTATCTGCAAAATTGGAATGCTCGAAATATTTTTCAGTAATTTTATTGCCCATATTTTATCGTATTAAAAAACAAAAATTGAGTAAAATTTCAGATAACGGCTTCGGAATAAGCGAAGTTGCCGGAGGGATTTCGAAGCGAAGCGGAGAAATACTGACAGGCAATTTCGCGTATTCCGTGTTATGCGAAGCCGCGAGCGTGAGCG
>Ga0233425_10002634_pt1 | contig 34654 bp, 32 predicted proteins | sample Watercolumn_Towu_2_FD_181712 | JGI IMG/M metagenome (GOLD analysis project Ga0233425, IMG submission 181712) | Freshwater microbial communities from Lake Towuti, South Sulawesi, Indonesia - Watercolumn_Towuti2014_140_MG | ecosystem: Environmental > Aquatic > Freshwater > Lake | place...
CGGGTGATCTCCGACATCCTCGAGTCGAACGGCTCGAGCTCGATGGCGAGCGTCTGCGGCGCGACGCTGGGCCTGATGGCCGCGGGCGTGCCGATTTCCCATCCGGTGGCCGGGATTTCCGTCGGTCTCGTGAAGGAGAACGAGGATCGTTGGACCCTCCTCACGGACATCATCGGTGACGAGGACCACTACGGCGACATGGATTTCAAGATCGCCGGCTCGCAGAACGGCATCACCGGCATCCAGCTCGACCTCAAGATCGCCGGCATCTCGCGGGCGATCATCGAGGCCACGCTGCGGCAGTCGCGGGAGGCCCGGCTCGAGATTCTGCGGAGCATGCTGTCAGCGATCCGCCGGCCGCGGCCCGAGATCTCGGTGTGGGCGCCGCGGCTCCTGCGGACGCGGATCGATCCGCAGAAGATCGGCCTGCTCATCGGCCCGGGAGGCAAGACCATTCGTGCCATCCAGGAGAACACGGGTGCGAGCATCGAGGTCGAGGACGACGGCACGGTGACCGTGGCCAGCCACGATGCCGAAGGAGCGATGGCGGCCATGGCTCAGGTCGAGGCCCTCACCGCGTCGATCCAGATCGGCCGGATCTACGAGGGGCGTGTCACGAGCATCAAGGACTTCGGCGCCTTCGTCGAACTCGTTCCCGGCAAGGACGGGCTCTGCCACGTCAGCGAGCTCTCCGACGAGTTCGTGAAGAGCGTGGCCGACGTCTGCCGCGTGGGCGACACCATGCGGGTGAAGGTCATCGCGGTGGACGATCAGGATCGCGTGAAGCTCAGCCGCAAGGCCGTGCTGAGGGAGCAGGCCGAGAAGGCCGGCGCCCCGGCGGGCGAGTGATCGTCGGTCCAGGGGGCGCGTAAGAGCGGGTCTGCCATGTCGTCCGACGACGATCGGGACCGCTCGCGCGCCGAGACGTATGCTGAGTTCGCGGCTCTCGTGGGCGGCCTCGCCCACGAGATCCGCAACCCGCTGTCCACGATCAAGCTCAACATGGAGCTGCTCGCGGAGGACTTCGAGGAGACCGATCCGGCTTCCCCCACGAAGCAACGGGATCGGCGTGCGAAGGCGAAGATCGACCTCGTGCGGCAGGAGTGCGACCGGCTCCAGAAGCTGCTTGGCGATTTTCTCGACTTCGCGAGGCAGGAGTCGCTGACGCTCGAGCCGGGCAGTCTGAACACGGAGATCGACCAGCTCCTCGACTTCTTCGCGATCCGCGCCAAGGAGGCGGGGGTCGAGGTGGTTCGGTACCTCGACCCGGAGTTGCCCGCGGTGCGGCTCGATCGTGAGACGTTCCGCTCCGCGCTGCTGAATCTCCTGCTCAACGCGGTGCAGGCCATGGAGGGAGGCGGGCAACTCGTGGTGCGCACGCGTCCGGCGGGCCTCGGCGTGCTCGTCGAGCTCATCGACACCGGCCGCGGCATGGACGCCGAGACGCTGGCCAAGGCGTTTGGAGCGTTCTACACGACCAAGCAGGGAGGCTCCGGGCTCGGCCTGCCGACGGCTCGGAAGATCGTCGAGGCGCACGGCGGCACGATCGACGTGGAGAGCGCGCCGGGACGGGGCACGAAGGTGACGATCTGGCTGCCGGCGCCGCCCCGGCTGCCACCGTCGGCCGACGCTGCCCGCGCCACCCCGGCCTGACCCGCGGCAACTGGACGGCCGCCCCGGCACCCCCGTACGATCCCCGACATGGCCTCCCCCACTGCGGCATCCCGACCCATCGATGCCTCCACTTCCCCAACGCCGGCCGCGGAGCCTGCCGGCGCGATGCGGGTGCTCGTCGTCGACAACGACATCGTCCATGCCCGCACGATGGGTGAGGTGCTCGGCCGGCTCGGCCATCAGGTGACGGTGGTCGGCAGCGGCTCGGAAGGCAGCCGGCGGATCGAAGCCGACGTGTTCGACATCGTGGTCACCGACCTGATGATGAACGACATCGGCGGGCTCGAGATCCTGGCACGCGCCAAGCGCGTGTCGGCCGAAACCGAGGTGATCGTGGTCACGGGCCACGGCACGATCCCGTCGGCGGTGTCGGCGATGCAGCAGGGGGCGTTCACGTACCTGCAGAAGCCGCTCGACATGGCCCACCTTCGCGCCGCGGTCGAGAAGGCGGCGGAGGGCGTGCGGCTGCGGCGTCAGAACCAGGAACTCCACCGGCGGCTCGATGAGAAGTTCGGCTTCGAGGGGGTGATCGGCTCGAGTCCGCCGATGCTCGCCCTCATCGACCGGCTCAAGCGGATCGCCCCGACCGATGCCACGGTGCTCATTCAGGGTGAGACCGGCACCGGCAAGGAACTCGTGGCCCAGGCGATCCACCAGAACAGCCCGCGGAAGAACAAGCCGTTTGTGGCCCTGAACTGCGCCGCGCTGAGCGAGAACATCCTCGAGAGCGAACTCTTCGGCCACGTCCGTGGGGCGTTCACCGACGCGTCTGCCGACCGGGTCGGCAAGTTCGAGTACGCCAACGGCGGCACGCTGTTCCTCGATGAGGTCGGCGACATGCCGATGGCCACGCAGATCAAGCTGCTGCGGGTGCTCGAGTCCGGGGAGATCACCCGCGTCGGCTCCAACACGCCCGTCCGCGTCAACGTCCGCATCCTCTCGGCCACGAATCGCAACCTGGAGGATGCCATCGCCTCGGGGGCGTTTCGCAGCGACCTCTACCATCGGCTCAAGGTGGTCACGATCGCCATCGCGCCGCTTCGCGACCGGGCCGCCGACATTCCGCTGCTCATCGAGCACTTCGTCAAGCAGTTCGCCCGTCGGCACGGCAAGACGATCAAGGGCGTGTCGCTCCCGGCGCGGATGAAACTCGGCGCGTATCCCTGGCCCGGGAATGTCCGGCAGCTCCGCAACGTGGTCGAGAGCATGGTGGTGGTCGACTGCGACGAGACGCTCGATGTCGATGACCTGCCGCTCGAACTCGAGCCCGACGTTATGCCCGTCGAGACGGCGGCGATCGGCGAGGCTGCCGGGGGGCTCACGTCCCTCGTGGGGCGGCCGCTCGAGGAGGTGGAGAAGATCTTCATCGCCGAGACGCTCAAGCTCACCGGCGGCAATCGCGAGCAGGCGGCGAAGCTGCTCGAGATCGGGGAACGCACGCTCTACCGAAAGATCAAGGATTACGGCCTCTCCTGAGCCGCCAGTCGCATGGGACGCATCCATCACCTTTCGCCGTCGGTCGTGAACCGGATCGCCGCCGGCGAGGTCGTGGAGCGTCCGGCCAGCGTGGTCAAGGAGTTGCTCGAGAATGCCCTCGATGCCGGGCCGACCCGGATCGACGTCACGCTCGAGCAGGGTGGGATCGGACTCGTGCGGGTCGTCGATGACGGCTGCGGCATCGAGCGGGCCGACCTGCCGCTCGCGGTGTCGCCGCACGCCACGAGCAAGCTGCGCGTGGCCGAGGATCTGGAACACATCGGCACGCTCGGGTTTCGCGGGGAGGCCCTGGCGAGCATCGGTGAAGTGGCGCGATTGGTGATCCGTTCGCGCACCGTGGAGGCGCCCGGCGCGACGCTCACCGTGGACGCCGGCCGGATGGGCGAGGTGATGCCGGACGGCGGCGCGGTGGGCACGACGGTCGAGGTGCACCAGCTCTTCGGCACCGTACCGGCGCGGCGGGCGTTCCTGCGATCGCCACAGACCGAGTGGTCGCACGCCTCGGAGGCGTTCGTGCGGACGGCGCTCGCCCATCCCGGGGTGGCGTTCTCGCTCACGCACCGACCGGGCAGCGCCGACCGTGGTCGCCGTGTGCACGACCTGCCGGCCACCGAGTCCTGGCGGACGCGGATCGCCGACCTCCACGGGGCAGCCGTCGCGGAACGACTGATCGAGGTGGAAGCGACCGACGGCGATGTCTCCGTACGCGGGCTCGTGGGGCGGCCCGAGGACGACATGGCGAGCGGACGGCTCCAGTACCTGTTCGTGTCGGGGCGACCGTTCCGAGATCGTTCGATCCTGCACGCCGTCCAGGAGGCCTACCGTGGGCTCCTGCTCACGGGCCGTCAGCCGATCGCGTTCCTGCGGTTCGACCTCCCGCCCGACGCGGTCGACGTCAACGTGCATCCCGCCAAGATGGAGGTGCGATTCCGCGAGCCTTCGCGGCTCTATCGGCTCGTGCTGTCGGCGCTCCGCTCGCGGTTCCTGGCCGGCGCGGTGACCACGCGGCTCGCCCCGCCGCGGGCGCCCCATCCGGAGCCTCCCCGGGGCGGTGGGCTGTTCGACGCAACGCCCGCCTCACCGGCCCGGCCCTGGCCCTCGGTGTCGAGGTCGGCCGCGCCGGATCGTGCAGGGCCCGCGGCAGGCACCGCCGTCGCCGAGCCCGCGCCTTGGGAGCGTGATGATGCCCTCGCCGCCGACACGGCGGGTGAGGAACGCGCGGTGCAGATGCACGACCGCTACATCGTCGTCGAGACCTCCGCTGGCATCGAGGTGATCGACCAGCACGCGCTCCACGAGCGACTGCTGTATGAGCGGCTGAAGGCGTCGGTGGCGGCCGGTGGCGTCGAGGTGCAGCCGCTGCTGGTGCCGGAAACGCTCGACCTCGCGCCGGGCGACCTCGAGCTCGTGGGCGAACACGCCGGCACGCTCGCCCGCGCGGGCATGCGGGTCGAGCCGTTCGGCGGCTCCACCGTGATCGTGACGTCGAAGCCCGTGCTCGCCGGTGACGTGCCTGCCGCCGAGATCGTTCGCGAGGTGCTCGACCGGCTCGCGGCCACGTCGGCCGCTGGAAGTGGCTCCGCGCTGCTCGTCGACGAGGTGCTCCACGGCCTTGCCTGCCGCGCCGCGATCAAGGCGGGCGACCGGCTATCGCAGGCCGAGGTCGACGCGCTCGTCCGCGACCGGCGCGTGGTCGCCGAGTCGCACCACTGTCCGCACGGCAGACCGACGTCGCTCACGCTCTCGCGGCATGAGCTCGACCGGCAGTTCCGTCGCATCTAAATCACGGGCGGCACGCTCCGGAGGAGTCGTCATGATCTGTGTGAGCATTGGTCGTGGCCGTCACGGACTCATGATCGCCGAGCATCGGCACTTGGCGGAGAATGGCGTCGGTCTTGTGGAGTTGCGACTCGACTTCATCCAAGGCGATGTCGAGATCAATCGGCTCCTGAAGGACCGACCCTGCCCCGTGGTCGTCACCTGCCGACGTCGTGCCGACGGAGGTCGCTGGGAGCATTCGGAGGATGCGCGGCTGCGGCTCCTCCGCACCGCGATCGTCCAGGGAGCCGACTACGTCGATCTCGAGGACGATGTCGCGGCGACGGTGCCGCGCTATGGATCGACGAAGCGCATCGTGAGCCACCACGACTTCCACAAGACGCCCGCCGACCTCACGCTGCTCCACAAACGGCTGGCATCGATGGATGCCGACGTCGTCAAGATCGCCGCCATGGCGAATCACCCCACGGACAACCTCCGGATGCTCCAGATGGTGCATGCCAGCCGCCTCCCGACCGTCGGAGTCTGCATGGGTGACATCGGTGTGCCCACGCGGATCCTCTGCGGCCGGGCGGGGGCGCCTTTCACGTTTGCCACCCTGAGCGATGACCGCGCGCTGGCGCCGGGACAGATCGGTTGGCGGCAGATGCGCGACGTGTATCGCTACGATACGATCCGGCCATCGACGCGCATCTACGGCGTGGTGGCGGATCCCGTGGCCCACAGCCTCAGCCCCGTGGTCCACAACGCGGCACTCGCCGCCGCCGGGATCGATGCGGTGTACGTGCCGTTTCGCGTTCCGGCGGACCAGCTCGATGAGTTCATGGCCGGCGCCGCTCGCTGGCCGCTCAGTGGCCTGAGCGTGACACTTCCTCACAAGGAGGCGGTCCTGCGTCATGCGGCGCGAGCCGACGCGCTCGTGACGGCGATCGGCGCCGCCAACACGCTGTCGTTCGGGCCGAATGGCATCGCGGCCGCGAACACCGACGCCACCGCCGCCGTCGAGAGTCTCGTCGCGGGCATCCAGGCGGATGAGCAGCCCGCAGTGGGGGAGTCCCTGCGGGTCAAGACGGCGATCGTGCTGGGGGCCGGTGGCGCGGCCCGGGCGGTGGCATTCTCGCTGAAGCAGCGCGGCATCGAGGTCACGGTGGCATCGCGGACGCTCGAACGGGGGCGAAAGATCGCGGCGGAGGTCGGCTGCCGGGCGATCGACTGGGCGGCACGCCACCGGATGCCCTATGACTGTGTCGTCAATGCGACGCCGATCGGGATGCACCCCAACGTCAATGACAGTCCGTACGACAAGGAACACCTGCGGCCGTACATGGTCGTGTTCGACACCGTGTACAATCCGGAGAACACGCTGCTCATCAAGGAGGCGCGCAGCGTCGGCTGCCGAGTGGTCACCGGCGTCGACATGTTCGTGCGGCAGGCCGCGATCCAGTTTCGCATCTGGCACGGTGCCGAGCCGCCACCGGGCGTGATGCGGGATGCCCTCAAGCGGGCCACGGCGTCGGCGAAGCAGCCGAACTGAAGCGACACGCCTCATGATCCAGTCCTCTGTCACACGGCGCGTGACGCTCGTCGGCTATCGCGGATCCGGGAAGTCGAGCGTGGCGACGATGCTCGCGCGTCGACTGGCGCTTCCGTGGCGTGACGCCGATGCCGTCCTCGAGGAACGGGTTGGCATGTCGATCGCCGAGTTCATCGGCACCCGGGGGGAGCCGGCCTTTCGTGACGTTGAGGCGGACGTGCTGGCCGACCTTCTCGCCGGCGAGCCGTGCATTCTCGCCACGGGCGGCGGCGTGGTGCTCCGCGAGGGCAATCGCGTGCTCCTCCGATCCGCCGGCCGACCGATCGTGTGGCTGCATGCGTCCGCCGACGTCGTGCGGTCGCGGCTTGCGAACGACCCCGCCACCTCCGTCCGGCGTCCGGCGCTCATGGGTGCCGACCCGCTCGCCGAGGTCGAGGCCGCCCTCACGATGCGGGAGCCGCTCTATCGGGCATGCGCTGACGTGGCCTTTGATGCGGGGGCCGAGCCAGCCGACGCGATCGCTGCACGGATCGCCGACTGGCTCGCCGGTTGGTCCGGCGCCGGCCCTGGCGACGAGGCTCCGCCATGAGTGGGATTGCATGGGGTGGCGTCCTCGAACCCGCCGGTATCGTCATGATCGCGGCGGTCGCGGCAGTCGGCCTCATCGTCGGCCTCCTGCTGACGGCGGCAGTGAGCCGGCTTGTCGAGCCCCTGCCGCGCCACGATCACGTGATCCGGGTGGCCGTGCTGGCGGCCGCGGTCATCGTCGCGGTCGGATCATGGTGGATGGAGGTATCGAGGAGCACGGGGGCCGTCGGCGACGGTGCCGGTCACGCGGGCCCGGTTTCAGGAGGCACGGCGCGGTGGGCCGGCCACCTGATCCTGGCCGGATTCCTCGCCGCGGCCTCGTGGGTCGATCTGCGGCACCGGGTCATTCCCGACGTCATCACCGTACCGGGCGTCCTGCTCGGCCTCCTTTGGACCACGGTGGCCCCCGGCACGCTCTTGCCGATCGAGCGGCTGGTGCCGCGATCGTACGCGCCGCCGCTGATTGAGCCCGATGTGCTCGGCCTCTGCGGTGGTCTGCACGACTCGTGGCCTGCCTGGCTCGGCTCGCCTTCGGCCGCGGGGCTCGTGGCGGCGCTCGCGGTGTTCTCGGTGTGGTGGCTCATCGGCACGGAGCCGACCGCCGCCGACGGTGCGCCCGCTACCTGGTGGCGGCGGATCGTCACCCCGCGCACCCTCGTCGCCATCATGGGTGTCGGGATCGTCGCAGCGGCTTGGGGGGCCGGCGGGGATCACTGGCGTGGGCTCGTGTCGTCGCTGGGGGGGCTCGCGGTGGCTGCCGGCATGATCTGGCTCACCCGCGCCGGCGCATCCTACGCCCTCGGTCGAGAGGCGATGGGCTTGGGCGACGTCACCTTGATGGCGATGGCCGGAGCGTGGCTCGGCTGGCAGCCATGCGTGCTGGCGGTGTGCCTGGCGGTGTTCATCGGTCTGTTTCATGGGGTGGTGCAACTCGTCATGCAACGTGACGCAGAGCTTCCCTTTGGTCCGAGTCTGTGCCTCGGCCTGGCCGCGGTCGTGGTGTGGTGGCGACCGATGTGGGACGTCACGAGCACGGCCTTCGAGCGACCGGGCGAGCTTTTGACCGTGGTCGGAATTGTGATCGCGCTGACGGCCGCGAGCCTCTGGATCTGGAGTCGGCTGCGGCCGTTTCCCGCCGACTGACGGGGGCCTCGCCGGGCTTGCCCCGCCTCCCGTGGCTGCCTACCATCCCGCCCCCTTCCCCGGGAACGGCGAGCTGCGGACATGCCAACGACGAACCCTCTCCGCGATCCCCCGTCGACCGGGACGTGGCTCGCCATCCTGGTGCTGGTGGCCGGCGGATGCACGGCGAATCCCTTCAAGAAGCAGGAGACGCTCGCCCCCCCGAGCCTCGAACCGCCTCCGGGCGTCGCCGCGCCGGCCCACACGATCCCGCAGGCATCGACCGCGACGCCCGTCCCGTCGTACGCCGACGTGGACGGACGGCAGCTCGAGGCGGCGCTCGTGCGCACCCGGCAGGAATCCGAGCTCATGCAGGACGAGATCACGGCGCTGCGCGAACAGCTTGCGAGCACGTCGTCGCAGCTGGCGCAGTCCCGGGTGGCCGGCATGCCCGCCACCGGCACCGACCATCCGCCGCGCGCGAGCAACGACGGCGGGGTGCCGACGACGCCGGTCGTCATGCACTCGGCGATGGGGCAACTCGTGCTGCCCGACCTCCAGCCACGCTTCGACGGCGCGGTCGTGCGGATCGACATCCCGGCCGATCGGATCTTCGAGGGCGGTACGGCCAACCTCCTGCCGGAGGGGGCGGCGGTGCTCACCGGGGTCTCGAAGGAACTCGACCGCGTCTATCCGGGCCACTTCATCGGCATCGAGGGGCACGTCGACTCGGAGCCGCTGCAGAACGCGTCGTGGTCGTCGCCGCACCAGCTCACCGCCGCGCGTGCGGCCGCGGTCTTCGACTTCCTCACCACCCGCACGCCCGTGCACGAGAACCAGCTGTTCATCGTGGCCCACGGCGCGAATCACCCGCTCGTCTCCAACGCCACCGCGGCCGGGCGGGCGCGGAACCGGCGGATCGAACTCGTGATCTACCCCGATCGCGCCGCTCGCGACGCCGCCGGCCGCTGACCGGTTCGCCGGGCCGCACGTTCGAGCCCCCCGTGTTCGCACGGCGACGGCACGCAGCCATGGAGACGGTTCCTGGCGGCCAGTTACACTCGGGCCGCATGATCACGATCGTCGACTACGGAAGCGGCAACCTGCGAAGCGTGCAGAAGGCCTTCGAGCGGCTTGGCGCCGAGGCCCTGGTCACCTCCGATCCCGAGACCGTGGCTGCGGCAGACCGCGTGGTACTGCCGGGCGTCGGGGCGTTCGGCGACGCGATGCGGGCGCTGCACGACCGGCACCTTGTCGAGCCGCTCGTGGCCCACATCCGGGCCGACAAGCCGTTCTTCGGAATCTGCATGGGGCTGCAGTTGCTCTTCGAGGCCGGCCGCGAGGGAGGTCGTCACGAGGGGCTCGGCGTGCTGGCCGGCGAGGTGGTTCGCTTCGATCTCCCGGAGCGTTTCAAGGTGCCTCACATGGGATGGAACACCGTGCGTTGGTGCGACGGCCGGGGCCCGCGCGACGCCGACGGCTGGTACTACTTCGTCCACTCCTACCGCGCGCTCCCGAAAGACGCGGCGGTCGTCGCCGCGGTCACCGACTACGGCGGCGAGTTCTGTTCGGCTGTCGCGCGAGGGCGGCTGTTCGCCACCCAGTTTCATCCCGAGAAGAGCCAGGCGACGGGCCTGCGGCTCCTCGGGGCGTTTCTCGACGCCTGATCCGCCGAACCTGTCCACGGAGCGACGCGACATGGAACTCTGGCCGGCGATCGACCTTCGCGGTGGCAACTGCGTGCGGCTCTTCCAAGGCGATTATGCGCGGGAGACCGTGTTCGGCACCGATCCGGTGGCCGTCGTCGAACGGTTCGTCGTGGCCGGCGCCCGCCGGCTCCACATCGTCGACCTCGATGGCGCGAAGGCGGGCCTCCCCGCGCAGGCCGAACTCGTCGCCCGCATGGCGCAGGCCGCGGGAGTGCCGTGCCAGGTGGGCGGTGGCGTCCGCACGTTCGAGACGGCGGCGGCCTACCTCACGGCAGGCCTCGCGCGGGTCATCATCGGCAGCGTGGCGATCGATGATCCTGATCTGCTCGTCCGCATCGCCCGCGCGTTTCCGGGCAGGGTGGTGCTCGGTCTCGACGCCCGTGACGGCCGCGTCGCGGTGCGCGGCTGGCTCGACACGAGCGAGATCGTCGCCGTCGATGTCGCCCGCCGTCACGCCGAGTTGCCGCTCGCCGCGATCGTGTACACGGACATCGCCACCGACGGCACCCTTGCCGGCCCCAACCTGGCGGCACTCCGCGAAATGCTCGGCGCAGCGACGGCCCCCGTGATCGCATCGGGGGGCATCGCGACGCTCGACGACATCCGCCGGGTGGCCGATCTCGGGTGTGCCGGGTGCATCGTGGGGCGGGCCCTGTACGACCACGCCTTCACGCTGCCCGACGCGATCGCCGCAGCGGCCGAAGCGTAGGCGCCGGTGACGGCATATCCTGCCCCGATTTCCCCGCCGCAGGGCCTCGGCCCCGTTGCCCCCGGGTTTCCCCAGGAACCTTCAACTTCCGGCCGCGAACGGGCCGACCGTACGGGTGTCTCGTTTGCCGGGCCCCTCCTCCACGTCTACGATCGTCGCCATGGCCACCGATGTGCGGATCAAGGAACGCCTTCCGGAACTGACCCGGCGGATCGTCGAGACGTATCAGGACGTCCCGTCGATCAACTACCTGGGCCACTGCCCGCTCCCGAACTACGAGTCGATCATCGCGGCGTGCGAGGACCTCAAGGAGATCCTCTACCCCGGCTACCGGCGTCGCGAGAACCTCCATCTCGGCAACGTCACCTACCATGTCGGCGACCTGATCGACGGCTTGCACGACAAGCTCACCACCCAGATCGGTCGGGCGCTGCGCCACAGCCTGTCCGCGCAGCGCACGGCGGCCGAGCATGGTGTCGAGCTGCCGGTGGTGTCGGAGTCCGTACGTGGCTGCACCGAAGAGGCCGACTTCGAGGCTCTCGGCCAGGCGAAGACCGTCGAGTTTCTGGAGCGGATTCCCGATCTTCGTCGCGTGCTCGCCACCGACGTGCAGGCCGCCTACGACGGCGACCCAGCCGTGCGCACGCTCGACGAGGTGATCTTCTGCTATCCCGGCCTCGAGGCCGTGACCATCCATCGTCTGGCCCATCTGCTGCATCGGCTCGAGGTGCCGCTCATTCCTCGCATGATGGCGGAGTGGGCCCACGCGCGGACCGGCATCGACATCCATCCGGGCGCGACGATCGGCGATCACTTCTTCATCGATCACGGCACGGGCGTCGTGATCGGCGAGACGTGCGAGATCGGCAGCCACGTCAAGCTCTACCAGGGCGTGACGCTCGGTGCGCTCTCGTTCCAGACGGATGCCGACGGCCATCTCGTGCGCGGCACGAAGCGGCATCCCACGATCGAGGATCGCGTGGTCGTCTACGCGAATGCCACGATCCTCGGCGGCATGACGCGGATCGGCCACAACTCCGTGATCGGCAGCAACGTGTGGCTCACTCGCTCGATCGAGCCGCACACGACCGTGGTGCTCGAACGGCCGAAACTCCGGATGCGTGGCGAGATGCCCGAACCGGGCGTCGACTGGCAGATATAGCCTCACGCCCGCCGGGCCATCCATGGCCCCGGCGGGCTTGGGCCCAGCGGAGGGGCAGCCGAGGTGCCGCTCGCGGGCCGCGGCTCGGCCTCCAGCCGAGCCTGGGGCTCTCCGGGAGGGGCGGCCGGTGCCCCGGGAGCGGGCGTCGCTGACAAGCGAAGCCATGGATGGCGAAGCGCCGGCAGCGTCGAGTGAGCGGAGCCCAGGATGGGCGAAGCGAACGTCCCGCGACGGGGCACCGGCCGCCCCGACCCGCCGGCGTCGATCGCTCCCACCACGCGTGTATGGCGGTTTCACGGCCGGAATCCTCCATGGGCCTCGCCGCGGCGGGTCCGCTACGCTCTTTCCGTCAATCGTCCCTGGAGAAGATCCCATGCGTCGCCTGCTCCTGTCCATCGTCTGCCTCGTCGCGACCGCCGCATCGTCGTTCGGCCAGGCGCCGGTGGCGGCGAAGGTGCCCGTCGTGTTCGCGGCCTACACCACACCGCTCGATGAGCCGTGGAACATGGTGATCCACCGGGCGCTCACCGACGCCGAGAAGGCGGGTCGGATCACCTACGCCTGGCAGGACAAACTCGCCACGCCCGAGGCCATGGCGTCCGGCCTCCAGTCCGCCCTCGTGCGCCGTCCCGACGTCGTCGTCGCCGACGGTGTCGAGGCGATCGATGTCCTTCGGGCGGCGGCGGCCGCCAATCCCTCCATCGCATTCGTCGTGGGCACGTCCTCACCGCCCGTGCCACCGAACCTTTCGGTCTTCGACAGCGACCTCTCCCAGCCGGCCTATCTGTGCGGTGTCGTGGCCGGCCGCCTCACGAAGTCGGGCATCGTGGGCGTCGTCGCCGGTCGCAGCGACGTGCAGGTGCACCGTGCCATCAACGCCTACATCCAGGGCGTGCGCGACACGAATCCGGCCGCGAAGGTGAAAGTGACCTTCATCGACTCATGGTACGACCCGCCGAAGGCGCGGCAGGTGGCCCTCGATCAGGCCGCGGCCGGTGCCGACGTGATCTGGGCCGAACGCGAAGGGGCGATCGCAGGTGCCCGCGAGAAGGGCGTGCTGGCGTTCGGAAACCTCGTCGACCAGAGCGGCGACGGGCCCGACACGGTGCTGACGGGCCCCGTGTGGAGCATGACGCCGCTCGTCGATCACGTCGTCAAGCAGTCGGCGGCCGGCATGGTCCGGGGCGAAAGCCTTCAGGACTTCTCGTCGCTGGCCCGCGGCGGTGCCGTGCTCGCCCCGTGGCACGCCTGGGCCGCGAAGTTGCCCCCCGATGTGCTCGAGCTCGTCCGTGCGAAGCAAACCGCCATCAAGACCGGCGCCCTGCGACTCGATCCCTCGGCCGATCGGCCCGCCGGCGACTGACACGAGTCAGCGGAGAAAGTCGCGGATAGCCTGGAGGTAGGCAGGTCTCTCCGAAACCCCGTTGTGGTCGGCGCGAGGGAACGCCAGTTCCTCGACGATGCCGGTGGGGAACGCGTCGAGCAGGTCCCGCGTGTGGGAAGCGGGCACGACCTCGTCGGCGCCGGCGGTGATCACAAGCGTGGGCACGCCCACCTTCGGCGCGTCATTCACCGTCTCGAAACGGTCGGCGAGCAGGAGGCCCACGGGGAGATACGGGAACAGCCGTCGGGCGATCGCGACGATGCTGTCGAACGGCGTGACCAGCACGAGCCGCCGCACGGGGCGGGTCACGGCGAGCCGCGTGGCCACGGCGGTGCCCAGACTGCGGCCGATGACGTCGATCTCGGCGTGCCGCTCGTGCACCGCGTCGAACACCGCGGCGGCGTCGGCGTGCAGGGCCTTCTCCGACGGGCTGCCGCTGCTGCCGCCATAGCCGCGGTAGTGCGGCGCATAGATCGCCCGATCGGGAAGGGCCAACGCGAGCTCCGGCAGGGTGTGTGACACGTCCTCGGCGTTGCCGCCGAAGTAGAGGATGGCCCGCGGGCCGTCGTGCGATCGCGTGGCGATGCGGAGGATCGCCCCCGGCACGTCGAGCGTGATCGTGGGAACGATTCCGCTGGCGGGCACCGGGTGAAAGAGCAGCGACCGCTGCGCGAAGAACAGGACGCCGCAGATGCCGGCGTAGATCGCGACGAGCACCCTGCCCACGACGATCGCAGCACGGGCCAGCGGACGCCGACTAACGGCCGCGGGTGGCGGTGCGCACGAGGGCTCGGGCGGACTGTTCGGCCTGGAGTCTGGCATCGATCGCCTCGTCCCCCGTCGCCTTCGAGGCCGTGATCCGCTCGAGGTCGGCACGGGCCGACTGGGCGTCGAGCTTCTCGGCCGGAATGGCCCGCTGGGTGATCACGGTCACGGCGTCGTGTGCCACCTCGACGAAACCGCCGTCCACGAACAGTCGGCGGGTCGCGTCGGCCGGCCCCCCCTGCTCTCCCACGATCCGCACCTCGCCGGCACCGAGCCGCCCGATGAACGGCGCGTGCCCGTGGCCCACGCCGCGCAGGCCGTCGAACAGCGGGAGGATCACCGATCGTGCCCGTGTGTCGAGGCTCGTCTGTTCGGGCGTGACGACCACGCACCGGATCGGTCCGGCCTGCTTCGTGTCTGCCATGGAAGTGCGATTCCGTCAGCGGTTGGGGCGGAGGTGCGTCAGGCCTTGGCGGCCATCTTCTTGGCCTGTTCCTCGGCCTGCTCGATCGGCCCGACGTACATGAATGCCTGCTCTGGCAGATGATCCCACTTGCCGTCGGCGATCTCCTCGAAGGAGCGGATCGTGTCGGCGAGGCTCGTGATCTCGCCGGGCTTGCCGGTGAACACCTCGGCCACGAGGAACGGCTGGGAGAGGAACCGCTCCATGCGGCGGGCCCGGTGCACGACGAGCTTGTCCTCTTCCGAGAGCTCGTCCACGCCGAGGATGGCGATGATGTCCTGGAGTTCGCGGTACCGCTGGAGCGTCCGCTGCACGCGGCGGGCGATCTTGTAGTGCCGCTCACCCACGTACTGCGGGTCCAGGATTCGACTGGAGGACGCCAGCGGATCGACCGCGGGGTAGATGCCCTTCTCGGAGATCGACCGCTCGAGGTAGAGGAAGGCGTCGAGGTTGCCGAACGCGGTTGCCGGGGCGGGGTCGGTCGGGTCGTCGGCGGGGACGTACACCGCCTGCACGCTCGTGATGGCGCCCTTCGACGTGGACGTGATCCGTTCCTGGAGCGCGCCCATCTCCGTGGCGAGCGTCGGCTGGTAGCCCACGGCGCTCGGCATGCGGCCGAGCAGCGCGCTCACCTCGCTGCCCGCCTGCGAGAAGCGGAAGATGTTGTCCACGAACAGGAGCGTGTCGGCGCCGGTCGTGTCGCGGAAGAACTCGGCCATCGTGAGGGCCGAGAGCGCCACGCGGAGACGGGCTCCCGGCGGCTCGTTCATCTGGCCGAACACCATGCACGTCTGCTCGATGACGCTCCGGCCCGTGTCGCCGATCTTGGCCTCCTGCATCTCGAGCCACAGGTCGGTGCCCTCGCGGGTCCGCTCGCCGACGCCGGCGAACACCGAGTAGCCGCCGTGGGCACTGGCGATACGCGCGATGAGCTCGGTGAGGATGACCGTCTTGCCGAGACCGGCACCGCCGAAGAGGCCGGCCTTGCCGCCGCGGACGAACGGCGTGAGCAGGTCGATCACCTTGATGCCCGTCTCGAAGAGCTCGGTGCGGGTCGAGAGGTCGGTGACCGGTGGCGGGTCGCGGTGGATCGACCAGCGCTCCTGCGTCTCGACCACGCCACGTCCGTCGATCGGCTCGCCGAGCAGGTTGAACACGCGGCCCAGCGTGGCCTTGCCGACGGGCACGCTCACCGGGGCCCCGGTGTCGACGACCTTCTCGCCGCGGATCAGGCCGTCGGTCGAGCCGAGGGCCACGCAGCGCACCTTGCCGCCGCCGAGATGCTGCTGCACCTCGCCCACGAGATGGAGATCGACGCCCTTGGTGTCGCTGTCGATGCGGACGGCGTTGTAGATGCCGGGGATCGAGTCCTCGGGAAACTCCACGTCGAACGTCGAACCGATGACCTGCGTGATCCTGCCGTTTGCCATGATCGTCTGAAACCTCTGCGGGTGGTGATGTGTCAGGTGTGTTGAGGTGAGTCGTGTCGTTGGTTGATCGGGTTCCGGCGTTCTGCGGCCTCTGGCCCGCAGCAACGACGGGCATGTGCGTCCCAGGCCTGTCAGCGCTCCACTATTTCTTGAGCGCCTCGACGCCTCCGAGGATCTCCATGATCTCGCCCGTGATCTGCGACTGCCGGGCGCGGTTGTATTGACGGGAGAGGCTCTTGATGAGACTGCCGGCGTTCTCGGTGGCCGCCTTCATGGCCACCATCCGCGCCACCTGCTCGCTCACGGCGGCATCGAGGAAGCACTTGAAGAGCCGTGACAGGAAACTCGCCGGCAGGATCTCCTCGAGGATGCTCGCCGCCGAGGGCTGGAAGTCGTACTCGTCGGAGGCCAGCTTCGTCGCCCGGCTGGCGTCAGCCGCCTGCGGAGGCGCGAGCGGCAGCAGCATCTCCGTGGTCGCTTCCTGCTTGGCGATCGACGTGAACCGCGTGTAGACCACGTCGAGGCGGTCGATCTCGCCCGCCGAGTAGGCCGCGAGGTAGGCCTGGCCGATCGGGGCCACGGCGGCGAACTCGGGCTTGTCCTCGAAGGTCGTGTAGCGATCGGCGAGATCCACGCCGCGGAACCGCAGGGCCGAGATGCCCCGCTTGCCCGACACCGCCACGTGCGTCGCCACCTGCTCGCTCTTCCACTGGCCGAGGAGGGCCACCGCCTGACGGACGACGTTCGAGTTGTAGCCGCCGCACAGCCCGCGGTTGCCGGTGAGCACGAGCACGGCCGTCCGCTTCGTGGGCCGGATTTCGAGCAGCGGATGGGCCACGTCGGCCCCCACGCTGGCGATGTTCTCGAGGATCTTGGCCAGGTGCTTGGTGTAGTCGCGCGCGGCGATCGAGCGGTCCATCGCCTTCTTGAACCGCGCGGTGGCGATGAGCTCCATCGTCCGCGTGATCTTGCGGATGTTCTTCACCGACTTGCGGCGGCGATCGAGTGCCCTGGCTTTTGCCATCGTGTGCGACCTTCAGCGTGCGACGCTTGGGGACTCCCGTATGCCTACTTCGCGCCGGCCGTCTGACGGGCCGACCCCGCCGCTGCGGCCCGCTGCCGCTTGAACTCGGCGATCGCCGCCTCGAGCTGCCGCTCACTCTCGCCGTCGAGTTCCTTCGACGACTCGATGCGGGCCCGCAGTTCGGGCACCTGATCGCGGACGAAGGTCAGGAAGCCCTTTTCCCAGTCGGCGACCTCCTCGCGCTTCACGGAGTCGAGATGGCCGCGGGTGCCGGCGTAGATCGAGAGCACCTGATCGACCATGTCCATCGGGGCGTACTGCCCCTGCTTGAGCAGCTCGACCATCCGATAGCCGCGGTCGAGCCGCTGCTGCGTGGCGGCGTCGAGATCGGTGCCGAGTTGGGCGAAGGCCTCGAGTTCGCGGAAGCTCGCGAGGTCGAGACGCAGGCCGCCGGCCACCTTCTTCATCGCCTTCGTCTGGGCGGCACCACCCACGCGCGACACCGAGATGCCGGCGTTCATGGCGGGCCGCTGACCGGCGAAGAACAGGTCGGGCTGGAGGTAGATCTGGCCGTCGGTGATCGAGATCACGTTGGTGGGAATGTAGGCCGAGACCTCGCCCTCGAGGGTCTCGATGATCGGCAGGCTCGTGAGCGACCCGCCGCCGAGTTCCTTGGAGAGCTTGGCCGACCGCTCGAGGAGTCGGCTGTGGGCGTAGAACACGTCGCCCGGGTAGGCCTCGCGTCCCGGCGGACGCCGCATGAGCAGCGAGAGCTGGCGGTAGGCGGTGGCCTGCTTCGAGAGATCGTCGTACACGATCAGCGCGTGCTGGCCGTTGTACATGAAGTGCTCGGCCATCGCCGTGCCCGAGTAGGGGGCGATGTACTGCAGCGGCGCCGCGGTGCTCGCGCCCGCCACGATCACGGTGGTGTAGTCCATCGCGCCGTACTTGCGGAGCGTGTCGATGGCCACGGCGACCGACGAGTCCTTCTGGCCCACGGCCACATAGAAGCACTTCACGCCGCTGTTCTTCTGGTTGATGATCGCGTCGAGGCCGATCGCGGTCTTGCCGGTCTTGCGGTCGCCGATGATGAGCTCGCGCTGGCCGCGGCCGATCGGCGTCATCGCGTCCACCGCCTTGATGCCCGTCTGGAGCGGCTCGCGGACCGGCGAGCGCTCGGCCACGCCGGGAGCGAGCGTTTCGACCGGGCGACGGAGGTCGGTGACGACCGGGCCCTTGCCGTCGAGCGGGCTGCCGAGCGGATCGAGCACGCGGCCGATGACCGCGTCGCCCACCGGCACCGAGAGCAGCCGGCCCGTGCTCTTCACCTCGTCACCTTCGGTGACCTTGAGGTAGTCGCCGAGAATGATCACGCCGACCGAGTTTTCCTCGAGGTTGAAGGCGAGTCCGGTGATGCCGCCGGGAAACTCGACCATTTCGCCGGCCATCACGCCGGACAGGCCCCACACGCGGGCGATGCCGTCGCCGACCTCGAGCACGCGGCCGACTTCTCGGACGTCGATGCCCGACTCGTAGCGGGAGATCTCTTCGCGGAGGACGGATGCGATTTCGTCGGTCAGGTGCGCCATGAATACTCCCCGTTCTGGATGGCCTGGATGTTGCGTTGGTGGAGACGGCCGCCGAGCCGGTTGAGGCTCGTGGCGACCGACTGGTCGTAGATGGTGTCGCCGATCCGCACGACGAGCCCGCCGATGATCGACGGATCGACTGTGAAGGTCGGTGTGAGGGGCGAGTTCACGGCCCGCTCGATCTCCGCGACGACGCGGCCGCGCGCGGTGTCGTCGAGCGGCACTGCAGTGGTGAATGTCGCCTGCTTGCGGCCGTCCCGCTCGTCGGCCAGACGTTCGGCTGCGGTGACCACCGCGCCGAGCATGCCCAGCCGGCCGTGGCGGGCGAGGACGTGGAGGGCGTTGACGCTCGTGGGCCGGAGGCGGCCCTTCGCCACCTTGTCGATCACGGCCGCCTTCTCCTCCGCCGGCACCTTCGGCGACGCGAACACCGCGGCGGCCTGAGGCACCTTCGGCAGCACCTCACGGGCGAGGCCGCCGAGTTCCGCGAGCACTTCGCGTCGGCAGCCCGCGGCGTCGGCCGCCTCGACGACGGCCTGCGCGTAGATCTTCGCGATGCGATCGACGGCGATGTCGACGTGGCCGGCGGCGGGGTTGTGGTCGCTCATGACGGAGAGGATGAGGGCGATGGGTGGTCAGTTGAGGCTCGGGGCCTTCGACATGCTGGCGACCGAGTCACGCACGAGCCGGGCCTGGTCGTCCTGGCCGAGCTTCTCGCGAAGGAACTTCCCCGCGACTTCGACGGCGAGGTGGCCGGCCTTCTCGGCGATTTGGGCGAGGGCGTCGTCCTTGGCGAGCTGGATGTCGCGGGTGGCACGGAGCCGCTCGTCCTCGGCGGCCTTGCGGGCCTCGGCCACGATCGACTGACGGGTCGCGTCGGCGTCGCGGCGGGCCTCGTCGAGCATCGCCTTCACCTCCTCGGAGGCCTCGGCGAGGCGGCGCTCGTAGGAGGCGAGCATCCGCCGGGCCTCGTCATTGGCGGCCTTCGTCTCGGCGATCTGACGGGCGATCCCCTCCTCGCGCTTCTCGAGGCCCTGCATGATCGGCTTCCAGGCGAACTTGGTCAGCAGGGCCATGAGGGCGAGGAACACGGCGAACGACCACACGGCGAGATCGGTCTGGAACCAGGCCGGGCTCTCAAAGTCCTTCTGCGCGACACCATGAGGCGGGTTATGGCCGATCTCCGGAGCGTGGCCGTGGTCGCCATGGTCATCCGCCGCGCGAGCGACAGCGGGGGTGAACGGAGCGGCGACATCAACGACCGACAGGACGGTGGCGATGGCGACCGCCAGCAGAGCGGACGCGACGAACCGGGCTCGACGAGGATTGTTCGGACTCACGGAAAGGCTCCGTAAAAAAGTGGTGTCCGGGATCACGCGGCCGGGGCGGACGAACGCGGAAGGGGTGCAGCCCCCACCCGACGTGCGACCGAACGGCCGTCCGGCCGCGGTGACGGGACGGGAACGCATCGGTTCCCGTCCCGTCCCGGGACGAACGCTGACGACGGCCACGCTCGGGTGGAGCGGACCGCCGCTCGAACGCGGCTCAGGCCTTGTTCGAGCAGATGAACAGCGCGTAGAAGGTGAAGCCTTCGATGAGGGCGGCGGCGATGATCATCGCCGTCTGGATGCTGCCGGCCACTTCGGGCTGACGCGACATGCCCTCGTAGGCCGCCGACGCCAGTTTGCTGATGCCGTAGGCGGCACCGATGACGACGAGCCCGACGCTGAAGGCGGAGGTGAGATCAATGAGCGACCGACCGGCCGCGACGGCCTCCTGGGCGCTGGCCATGTCGGCGCAGAGAACGGTGACCGCGACGGCGGCGATGGCGGCGAGCGTGCGGGTCGAGAACAGGGATCGGATCATCACTGGATCAAACTCCTTGGCGAAACGAGGGACCGGACGGATGCCCGGATGATGGTTGACTGAAGACGACGAACGGAAGATTCGAGTGTGCGGGCGGGGCAAACCCTGCGGGGGTCGCCGCGACGATGTTCTAGGGATTTTCTCGTAATTTTGAAGGGCAATCGCTCGGCGACCCGGATTTCCAGGCCACGGTCGAATCAGTGCTGGTGGACGGCGGCTCCGATGAAGAGCGCCGACAGGAACGTGAAGATGTAGGCCTGCAGGAAGGCCACGAACAGTTCCAACACACTGAACAGCGTACAACTCACGACACTGATGCCCGTGACCGTGGCCCACATCCCCATCGAGTAGGTGGCCGCGGTGGTGATCAGGCCCATGATGCCGAGAAGCACGAGATGTCCCGCCACCATGTTGGCCAGAAGCCGCACGGCGAGGATCAGATGCTTGATGCACAGGCCGAGCATTTCGATCGCGAAGATCATCGGCTTGAGGATGATCGCCAGCACGAGCGGCAGATCCATCGACGGCACCTGGTTCGCGAAGAACCCAAGGACGCCGAACTTGAGCATGCCCGCCACGACCACCGTCAGGAATGTGACGCCGGCGAGGGCCAGCGTGACCGAGAACGACGCGGTGGGCGAACCGGCCCACGGCACCATGCCGAGGAGGTTGCATCCCAGCACGAAGAAAAAGAGCGTCAGGAGGAGCGGCACGAAGCGGTCGCCGTCATGGACCTCGCGATGCACCGCCACCGCCGGCCCGCCGGCACCCGCGAGGGCCGGGCCACCGTGGTGGGCGTCGTGCCCGTGTCCCTCGTGGTCGGCCTGGGCGTGATGACCGTCATGGCCGTGGTCATCGTGGCCATGATCGTGGCTGTCGATCGCAGGCCGGGCGATCTGGTCGCGGACGAACAGAATCATCGCCTCGAACAGATTTGCGAACGCTCCCTTTGGCGCTTCGCCGCTGCCGAGCCGCCGCGCCAGCCGAGAGAACACGAGCAGCAGGATGCCGGCCAGCAGCAGTTCGAGCACCATGTACTTCGAGATGCAGAACCCCGACTTCTTCTCGTAAAGGCTGTCGAGCGTGCCGAACGGCTGGGGGATGAGGATCTTCCCGTCCATCGCATGGTTGAACTCGGCGACGTCGGTGATGTCGGGCCTTCCGTCACGGAGGAACTGCGGCACCTCATCGAGCGTCTTCCAGTTCTGCCGCCAAAGGCCCTTGGGAACCTCGAAGAAAAAGGCGTCCTTGAGGTGGTAGATCGGATTGTGCACGGACATCGGGGCTGACTTCTCTTGCGCGAACGGGCCGGCGGTGCGGTGGATGGGTTCCACCGGGGCCGAGAGTGTGGGCCACGCGGCCCCGCGGCGTCAATTCGCCGTCGTCCCGTCCGCGGGCCGACGGTCTCGCCGCGCCTCCATGATGGTTCCGGCGACGTCGACGGCAAGCGCCAGGAGATAAAACGCCACGAGCAGACCCCCCGCCCCGGCATCCCGCAGGTCGCGGCCCCCCGCCTGGAGCCAGGCCAGCGCGATCAGGGCGGGAAACAGCCGCAGCCCGCTCGCTGCCAACCCCATGGCGACCCGGGCGGAGGGCGTCGTCGCCGGAAGAAGCGACACCACGCTGGACGCGACCACGCCCGTGGCACACGCGCCGGCCGCGAACACGACCGCCCGGATCCGATCGGCCCCACGATCGCCGCTGGCCAGCGCCACGATCACGGCGACGATCAGGGCCACGGTCGAGGCGACTGCGGCGGCGAAGGGCCTTCGGCGGCCGCGGTTCAAAGCGGTCATCGGCGCCGCTCCCGCTCGCCGGCCAGTCGCACGATCGAGACGATCCCTGCCGCGAAGCCGAGCACCAGGCCGGTCGGCCCGAGGACCGTCGTGCCGAGCCGATGATCGAGCCAGCTACCGCCCGCCGCGGGCAGGGCCATCGTGATGCCGATCACCGTGATGCGGGAGACCCACGTCAGAGCCTCGCCGATCGGGGAACGGCCTGTGTCGCGCGCCATGCGGGGAGGATACCCCGGCGGCTGCGCACGCGTCGCCACCTCCGGTACGGTCGCCGTATTCGACCGGAAACACGCGCCGAGGCTATCGTGACGGCTCCGCGCAGGAGCCTTGACCGTGTCATCCCGCAAGCACCGCCGCCGTCGCAGGTCCAGGCATCGCCACCTCGCCGACTCGATCGCCTCGGCCACGGAGCACCGTGGGCATCCCACGGATCTGCGGCTCATCGCCTGCGACGGTTCCACGGTCCACGAAGCGACGGTGCTTCGCGCCGACGAACTCACGATCGCCCGCGAGAAGTGGCCGGTGATCTGGCTCGACGTGGCGGGCTTCGAGGACTTGGCGACGATCCGCATGATCGGCCAGGTGTTCCAAATCGGCGAGCTCGCGCTCGAGGACGCCGTCACCCCGGACGAGCGGCCGAAGGTCGAGGTGTTCGGCCATCAGCTGCTCGTCTCGGTGCGCATGGCCCGGTTCGACGGCGATGCGATCGTGACCGATCCGATGACGATCTTTCTCGGTGACCGCTACGTGATCACGTTTCACGATCGGGCGGTGCCGGACGGATTCGAGGGCGTCCGGGGCCGCATCCGGGACGGCCGCACCCGGCTCGGTCATCTCGGCGCCGACCACCTCTGTGCCCTCCTCCTCGATGCCGTGATCGACAACTATTTTCCGGTGCTGGAGCGGTTCGGCGACCGGCTCGAGGCCATCGAGGAGGAGGCGCTCGAGTCGCCCAACCGGGAGTTGCTCGGCCGGATCCACGATGTCCGCACCGACTTGATGGCCCTCCGACGGTCCCTGTGGCCGACCCGCGACGTGCTCCACGCCCTCGGCCGGGAGCCGACCGCCTTCGTGGGCGACCATGCCCGCCAGCACTTTCGTGACACGTACGACCACACGATGGAACTGCTCGACCTCACCGAGGGCTACCGCGAGATCGGGAGCGACCTCCGCGACATCTATCTGGCGAGCATCAATAACCGTATGAACGACGTCATGAAGGTGCTGACGGTGATCGCCACGCTGTTCATGCCGCTGACGTTCATCACCGGTTTCTACGGGATGAACTTCAACACCGCGTCGCCATGGAACATGCCGCTGCTCAACTACCGCTATGGCGAACTCGTGGCGATCGCGGTGATGGTGCTGACCACGGCCGGGATGGTTGTGTTCTTCTGGCGGCGCGGGTGGCTCAAGCGCTGGCACTGACTACACGCGAAACACGAGCCTCCGGCTCGTTTTCGCTTGGCGGGCCTCCGCCCGCTCACGAGAGCGTCGCATCCATGCGACGCAGTTTGGGGGTGGTACAGGCCAAGCGGGCTTCCTCTGGCCGTTCCCGAGGGCATCGCATCCGTGCGAGGCGGTCGTGGGTGCGGTGGGGCGTTTGGCTGGTCGAGTGCCGCTGGTCCGTGGACGACGGCGGTCAGGCGCGGCCGAGCAGGAACGATGTTCGCAGGACGCCCTTGCCCTTCACGTTCACGTCGCCGCGATCGGCGAAGAGGAACGCGTCTCCGAGCAACGCTCGGGTGGCAGGCGAGACGTGGATCCGAGAAGGTTCGCCGTGCGACTCCATGCGGCTGGCGAGATTGACCGTGTCGCCCCACAGGTCGTACGAGAACTTCTGCCGTCCGATCACGCCGGCCACCACCGGCCCCGAATGCATGCCGATCCGCAGTTCCATCGCCAGGCCTCGCTCCCGCATCACGTCGCGGAAGGCTTCCAGCATGCCCAGGGCCATCGTCGCCATCACCTGCGCGTGGTCGTCGCGACGCACGGGCACGCCCGCCACGGCCATGTAGGCGTCGCCGATCGTCTTGATCTTCTCGACATGGAGGTCGTTGGCGAGCCGGTCGAACGTCGAAAAGATGTCGTCGAGCAGGCCCACGATGTGCCGCGGATCGACCTTCTCCGCGAACTCCGTGAAGCCGGCGAGGTCCGCGAAGAGTACCGTCACCGAGGCGAAGTTCTCGGCGATCGTGGCCTCGCCGTTCTTGAGTCGCTCGGCGATGGTGTGGGGGAGAATGTTGAGCAACAGTCGCTCCGACTTCTCCCGCTCGATCTCGAGGGCGGCGAAGGCGGCGTTGCGCTCGATCAGCCGACGGTAGGCCTCGGAATGCACGCGGATGCGGGCGATGAGTTCCACCTGGTCGGGGAGCTTCACGAGATAGTCGCTGGCACCGGCCTCGAGGAGGCGGGCCTTCACGACCGGTTCCTCGCGCGCCGAGAGCACGATGACCGGCACCTCGGCGGTCGCCGCATTGGCCCGGAAGCGCCCGACCATGTCGAGCCCATCGACCCCGGGCATGATGAGATCCTGGAGGATGACCGTGGGGCGGAAGCGTTCCGCGGTGTCCACGGCCGACTCCCAGTCGCGGCAGTACTCGAAGGCGATATCGGCCTGGCCGGCGAGCAGTCGCCGAACGGCCTCGCCGATCATGGCCTGATCATCGACGAGAAGCACGCGATGGCGAGCGGAATCCATTAGGGAGTCGGGCTTGCCCGTCAGGCCGCCGCCGCGTGAGGCCGAAACCGTGACATTGAACGAGAGAACCTCGGCATCACGGGCTTGCCCGCAAGCCCCCCGGCGCGTAAGGGAAAAACTGGGGAACTAGGATTCGAACCTAGACTAACTGGTTCAGAGCCAGTCGTGCTACCGTTACACCATTCCCCATCGCGTTCACTCCGGGAGCGACGCCGACGGCAGCGACGAAGATTACCGCCGCGCGACCGCAACGGCAATTGCGGCCGGGCGACCCCGCCGGTCGTTCGCGATCGCCACGTTCCGAACACCGCACCCGCAGCACACCAACCCCTCGAATCACGTGCCCTCCCTCGCTCTCCATGTCGCCGGCCGCCGGCCGACACGATTCACGCTCGCCATCGGCCGCAGCGTGATCGGTCGGCATCCCGGGTGCGACATCGTCCTCGATGTGGGGGCGGTGAGCCGCCAGCACGCCGCGGTCACCGTCTCGCCGGAGGGGACGGTCGTCGAGGACCTGCAGAGTCGCAACGGCACGCTTGTCAACGGTGAGCCCGTCACGGCGCCGCGACCGTTGGACGACGGCGACGAGCTCATGATCTGCGGTCAGCGGCTGGTCTTCTCGGAGGACGCCACGCGACGGTCGCGCACCGGCGAGGCTGCTGCCGACACCGGCGCCCTCGACGACGGATTCGTGGACGGTTTGGCGACCGGTGTGATCGTGTCGCAGATCGACATCCCGCGGCTGACCGCCGACGGCCCCATCGGCCAGCACGCCGAAGCCAAACTCCGCGCGCTGATCGGACTCAATCGGGCGATCGGCGCCTCGCTCGCGCTTCACGAGGTGCTGCCGCGACTGCTCGACGGTCTCCTCGACGTCTTTCCGCAGGCGGAACGCGGATTCGTGTTTCTCGCCGAGCCGAAGGGCTTGGTATTGCGATCGCGGCGGCTCAAGCCGGGCGCGGAGGAGGATCCCGGACCGTTGCGGCTGAGCAAGTCGCTGATCACCAATGTGGCGGAATCGCGTCGGGCCGTCCTCTCGGCCGACACGGCCAGCGACAGCCGCTTCAACGCCAACCAGAGCATCGTGGACTGTCGGATTCGTTCGGTGATGTGCGTGCCGATGGTGTGCGGAGACGGCGGGCTGTTGGGTGTGGTCCAGGTTGATTCGCGGGACGTTCGCTCGGGCTTCTCCGTCGCCGATCTGGACGTCCTCGCCGGGGTCGCCGGGCAGGCTTCGCAGGCGATCGAACAGGCTCTGGCCCATGACGAGCGGGTCGAGCGGGAGCAGCTCGATCGCGACCTTCAACTTGCCCGTCGGGTTCAGCAGGGGCTTCTCCCGTCGCGGCCGCCCGATGTCCCCGGGTACGAGATATTCGACCACTATGCCTCGGCCCGCCACGTCGGCGGCGACTTCTTCGCCTACGTTCCCCTCGCCAACAACCGTCTGGCGGTCGTCCTCGCCGACGTCTCTGGAAAGGGCGTCTCCGCGGCGCTGCTCATGGCCGCGCTGTCGGCGGACGTGCGCTACTGCCTGGCGAGCGAGCGGGATCTCGTGAGAGCCGTCGCCCAGATCAACGAGAGTTTCCTGCGCGGCGGCTGGGACGACCGGTTTGCGACGCTGGTCGTCGCCGTGCTCGATCCGTCGCGGGATGCGGTCACGATCTGCAATGCGGGGCACCTGCCCGTGTTCCTTCGCGAAGCCGCGGGGGGCGTGCGGGCCGTCGCCGCCGACCTTGGCTGCCTTCCCTTGGGCATGGCCGGCGGCAGCGACTTCCGGTCCTGCGAAGTCAGCCTCGAACCGGGCGACTCCCTCGTGTTCTTCACCGACGGCATCAGCGAGGCGCTCGACGACGATCAGGAATGCTATGGGTTCGAACGGTTGGAGTGCGTGCTCGCTGCGCCGGCCACCGGCCCTGTGGACATCGGCCAACGCATCCTCGCCGACGTCGAACGGCACGCGGGTGGGCAGTCGCAGAGCGACGACATCTGCCTCATCTGCATCGGCCGCACGGCCGAGCCTGCGGAGGCGGAACATTCTGCCCAGAGGCCGGGGCCCGCACGCGACGGCGACGGGATGCAGGCCGGGCACTGAGCCGCCGATACGAAACCATGGATGGGTGCAATGCGGCGGGATGGCCCGCGGCGTGGAGATCCGTGGGAACGGGGGCAATCGACCATGAGTTTCTTTCAGTGGGTGCGCGAGGGCGTGCGGCAGGCGGTCGTTCTGGGACTCGCCGACGCGATCGACGACGTCGGCACACGGAGCCGCGACGAGGATCTCGGTGCCACGCTCGCGCAGACGCTGCGTGACCGGCTCGCGGTGACGAAGGAGGCCTCGCCCGTGATCGAATCGGCCGTGGCGACGGCCGCTCCGGCGGGACGCCGACGCCTGGGGAGGTCGATCGAGGGTCTGCGGAAGTCTGCCTGACCACACGTCAGGCGGGCTCCGCCGCGGGAATCGGCAGGTCGATCTCGATCGTCGTTCCGCGTCCCGGTGCCGACTCGATCCGAGCCTCGGCGCCGGCCAATCGGCCGCGCTGCCGGATGCCCTCGAGCCCGAAACGCTGCTCAGGCACGCGCGACGGGTCGAAGCCGCGTCCGTCATCCGCGACGACGACGTGCACGGTCTCCGCGCGTCGTTCGACGCACACCCGGACTCGTCGCGCGGCGGCATGCCGACGGGTGTTCGACAGCGACTCCTGTACGATGCGGAAGATCGTCGTCTCGAGCGGGGCGGGCAGCCGCCCGCCGGGAAGGTCGTAGGTGAACTCGACCGTGGCGATCTCCGAGCGGGCGTCGGCGACCAGCGATTCGATGGCCTCGACGATCCCGAGCTCGTCGAGCGCGGGGGGACGCAAGCCGGAGATGAGCCGACGCGACTCGGCTGCCGCCGCCCGCAAGAGCCGCACGCCCTCGACCAGTTCACGGGGCTCGTTTCCCTGCTGTGCGTGCAGGTGGGCCTCCAGGTGCATGATGGCGCCGGCGAGGTACTGCGCGAGTCCGTCGTGGATCTCGTAGGAGACGAGTTGCCGCTCCTTCTCCTGGATCTCGAGGAGCCGCCGAAGCACGCTCCGCTCCCGTCTGAGTGCCTGCTCCGTGTTCTTGAGCGGGCGGATGTTCTCACAGCACATCAGGACCGCCACGATCCGGCCGTCCCGGCGCAGTGGCGCCATCCGCAGGGCGAAGAAGCTGAGGTCGCCGTCGAGCCGCCGCACGGTGGTTTCGAGCGTGCGCAGCTCGCCGTCGTCGAGCACCCGACGCATCGTCGCTTCGAGGGCCGCGGACGACTCCGGTGTCGTGAACCGAACGAGACTGTGCCCGACGATCTGATCGATGCTGAACCCGTCATCGACACGGTTACACGCCCGGATGATGCCCGCGCGGTCGACGACGGTGATGTACTCGCCGGAACTTCTCCAGAAGGTGCCCCACAGTTCGGCGGAATCCTGAAGCACCGCCGCGACGGCGTCGTCCATGGGAGCGGCAACCGAAGCCGCGACGTTCGGGGCCGGCTCGGCCTGTGGAGGGTGTTGCTTCCTCGCCACGTCAGATGGACCTCGGCTTCGGGATGCGGCCGCCACCCGGGCGGCCTTTCCGGCCACGGGGGCCGCCGGACCTCGCGCGGCCCTCGCGGAGCGATGCGATGTCGTCGCGAATCCGCGCGGCCCTCTCGAAGTCGAGTTCGGCGGCGGCCTGCATCATGTCCGCCTCGAGCTGCTCGACGAGCTCGGCCGAGCGCCGGCGGGCGTCGTCCGTGGCGCCGACGGCCTCGAACGCCACCGCCCGCGATGCCGCCTCGGCCTCGATGCCGGCCCGGATCTCCTTGCGGATGGTTTCCGGCGTGATGCCGTGCTCGAGGTTGTAGGCCTCCTGAAGCGCCCGCCGCCGCCGCGTTTCGTCCACGGCCTGCTGCATCGACTCGGTGACGGTGTCGGCATAGAGGATCACGCGGGCATCGACGTTCCGGGCCGAACGGCCGATCGTCTGCATGAGCGACGTCTCGCTCCGCAGGAATCCCTCCTTGTCGGCGTCGAGGATCGCCACGAGGGAGACCTCGGGGAGGTCGAGGCCCTCGCGGAGCAGGTTCACGCCCACGAGCACGTCGAACTTCCCCTCCCGCAGCTCCTTGAGCAGTTCCACCCGTTCGAAGGCGTCGAGCTCGCTGTGGAGCCAGCGGCAGCGGACCGAGCGCTCCTGGAAGTAGGTGGTGAGATCCTCGGCCAGCTTCTTCGTGAGCGTGGTCACGAGCACCCGCTGGCCCGCGGCCACGACCTTGTCGATCTCGCCGGAGAGGTGCACCACCTGCTGCTTCGCCGGCACGATCTCGATCACGGGATCGAGCAGACCCGTCGGCCGGATCACCTGCTCCACCACCTCGCCGCCGGTCCGGGCCAGCTCCCACGGCCCGGGCGTCGCCGACACGAACACCGTCTGGTGGAGCCGCTTCTCCCACTCGTCGAACATGAGCGGCCGGTTATCGAGGGCGCTGGGCAACCGGAAGCCGTGGTCCACGAGCGTCATCTTCCGGCTCCGGTCGCCGGCGTACATGCCGCGCACCTGCGGCACGGTGACATGGGACTCGTCCACGAAGAACAGGAAGTCGTCGGGGAAGTAGTTGAACAGCGTGCCCGGCGTGCTGCCCGGGGCGCGGCCCGAGAGCGGCCGCGAGTAGTTCTCGATGCCGGGGCAGAACCCGGCCTCCAGCATCATCTCGATATCGAACCGCGTGCGGGCGTTGAGACGCTGGGCCTCGAGAAGCTTGCCCTGGCTCTTGAGCTCCTCGAGCCGCTGCTCGAGTTCGGCCTTGATCGTCCCCACCGCCGCCTTGATGCGGTCCTCGGGCATGACGAAGTGCCGGGCCGGGTAGAAGTAGACCTCCGGCTTCTTTTCGGCCACCTCGCCGCTCGTGGGATGGATGATCGCGATCGACTCGATCGTGTCGCCCCACAGTTCCACCCGCACCGCGAGCTCGTCGTAGGGCGGCCAGATGTCGATCGAATCGCCACGCACGCGGAACTTCCCGCGGTCGAGGGCCACGTCGGTGCGCTCGTAGTGGACCGACACGAGCCGCTCGAGCAGGTGATCACGGGAGACGGTCATGCCGTCGGCCAGGCGGATCACCATCGCCCGGTAGTCGTCGGGCGAACCGAGGCCGTAGATGCACGACACGCTCGCCACCACCACGACGTCGCGCCGGCTCACGAGGGCGCTGGTGGCCGCGAGCCGCAGGCGGTCGATCTCCTTGTTGATCGCGGCATCCTTCTCGATGTAGATGTCGCGCTGCGGGATGTAGGCCTCGGGCTGGTAGTAGTCGTAGTAGCTGACGAAATAGTGGACGGCGTTGCGCGGGAAGAAGTCGCGGAACTCGGCGTAGAGCTGGGCCGCGAGCGTCTTGTTGTGTGAGAGCACGAGCGTGGGCCGCCCGACGCGGGCGATGACGTTGGCCATCGTGAACGTCTTGCCCGATCCGGTCACGCCCATGAGCACCTGCGAGGCTCGCCCCTCGGCGATGCCGCGGACGAGCGCGTCGATCGCGGCGGGCTGGTCGCCGGCCGGCTCGTAGGGGGCTACGAGGTCGAACACGCCGGGCTCGAGGGAGGTTGTCGTGGATGTCATCGGGACTTCCCGGAAGCGGTGATCGGCCGCAGGTGGGGGCGGATCGCCTCGAGCGTGGCAGGCCCGACGTCCGGCACGTCGTGAAGGGCTTCGATGCTCGAAAACGGCCCGTGCTCGCGACGGTGGTCGACGATGCGCCGTGCCGTGGCCGGCCCGATGCCGGGAAGCTGGGCCAGCTCGTCGGCGCCCGCCGTGTTGACGTTCACGGTGAAGCGTCCCGTGGCCGCCGGGGGCGTGTCGTGATGGACGAGGCCTCCCCACGGCCCTCCCTGGGCCACGAACCAGATCGCCATGGCCGCAAGCGCCAGCGCGACGGCGGCGGCGATGACCGCGAGGCTACGGTCGGTGGCGGGCGGCGAGTCGGGGGACGGCGTCGGCATGACGTGGCCAAGGAGCCGGACGTGTCGGGCGAGACCCCTGTTAGGATAGGCGATTCCGTGCCCGAGGTTCGGCGTGGCACGGAAGCCCCATGCGAGTGCGTCATGCCCCTCCTCGACACCGTCCGTGCCCCCGGTTTCGTTCAGCTCGCCTGGGATGCCGAACTCGCCGACCACGTCGCCAGGCTCGCGACGGGCTGGTTCTACGAGGATCTGGGGCACGAGTGCGACTGGACGAGCATCGGGCTGATCGCGGCGGATGCGCGCAGCGAACTGTCGGTGGTGGCCCGCCGGCCGGGCGTGATCGCCGGGCTGCCCGCGGCGGCGATCGTGGCCGCGGTGGCCGACCCCGGGAACTCCCTGCAGCCGCTCGTCGCCGACGGCGCGACCGTCGCGGCCGGGGACGTCGTGGCGACGTTGGCAGGCACCACCCGCGGCGTGCTCGTGGCCGAGCGCACGGTGCTCAACCTCCTCGGCCGACTGTCGGGCATCGCGACGGCGACACGCCGGCTCGTCGATGCGGTGTCGGGTACGGCGTGCCGGGTGTACGACACCCGCAAGACCGTGCCCGGCTGGCGGCTGCTCGACAAGTACGCCGTGCGCGCGGGGGGCGGCTGGAATCACCGGCTCGGCCTCTACGACGCGATCCTCATCAAGGACAACCACCTGGCTGCGGTGGCCGCCGAGGGAATGTCGGCGGCCGATGCCGTTCGCACGAGCCGCGCGTTCGTCGCCAAGACGTTCCCCCCGGCTCGCTCTTCGGCGATGGTGGTGGAGGTGGAGATCGATTCGCCGGGGCAGATCGAGGCCGTGCTGGCCGCAGGGCCGGACATCGTGCTCCTCGACAACATGTCGGTGGAGGAACTCGCCTCGTGCGTCGCCACGCGTGATCGGATCGCCCCGGGCGTGGTGCTCGAGGCGTCGGGTGGCATTCGCCCCGATACGGTCGCAGCCATCGCCGGCACCGGCGTCGATCGCGTCAGCACCGGTTGGCCGACGCACGACGCGCCGTGGCTCGACGTGGCGCTCGATTGGCGATGACACTCCACGAGCGCGTCGCTGGCGTCAAAACGACCGCCCGGCCGGACGCGTGAGCCAGCAACTGCCAGAAGGGCGTTGCTGGCGCGATGTTCAGACCCCGAGCAGCCGATTCCGCTTCGTGCGGCGCTCGGCACGCAGCCGGGCCCGACGCTTCGTCTCACTCGGCTTCTCGAAGAACTCGCGGCGACGCATCTCCTTCTTGATGCCACTCCGCTCAACGAGTTTGCGGAAGCGACGCACCGCCTCCTGGATGCTCTCGCGCTCACGAACCGTCAACTTGACCATGCCAACTCCGAACGATGGATCGACCGCCGGGGCGGACCTCGCCCTTCAGCGCAGTCCATCAGGATAGCGGACCATTCCCCGGGCGTCCATCGCGGCTCCGGCGGGCGGCCGCCACGCCCGTGGTTTCGGCGGCCCCACCGCGATCGTTTGTCGCCCGGGCGGCCCCCCGGCACAATCCCCACGTCGCCAGCGCCTCCCCCGGCCGCACCCCGTGCGGATGATCGCCCGATGGCCCCCGTGCCGCTCGTGTCACCGTGGCTCTTCGCGGCCGTCTCCGACCCCGAGTCGTGGGTGGCGATCGCCGATCTGCGTCATGAGTTCATCGCGGCCCTCGTCGCCGTCGTGGTCGTGGTGCTGACGCTGCCGCCGGGCCGCCGCCGACTCGCGTTCTGGCCGTGCGTCCTCGTCGCGGCCGCGCCGCTGCCGTTCGCCGCGGCCCTCGTGCTTCCGGCGCGTACGCCCGCCCACGACGTGGCCGTCGCCACCGTCCGCTTCTTCCTTCTCGCGGCCCTCCTCCAGGCGATCCTTCTCGCGGTGGTCGTGTGCGTGTGGGAGCGCGTCGCCTGGCCCGTGTCCCGGATCTTTCTCGACGTGTTCCGCTGGGTCATGTTGGCCGCGGCGCTCGTCGTCGTCCTGTACGAGGCGGGCGTCAACGCAGGCAATCTGTTCACGGGATCGGCCCTCGTGACCGCCGCCCTCGGCTTCGCGCTCAAGGACACGCTCGGCAACGTGTTCTCGGGGCTCGCGATCCACGCCGAGCATCCCTTCGACGTGGGTGACTGGATCCAGTACGACACGAATCCGGCGCACATTGGCCGCGTGGTCGAGGTGAACTGGCGGGCCACGAAGGTCCTTACGCTCGACGAGGCCTACGTCATCATCCCCAACGGACAACTCGCCCAGGCCTCGATCCGCAACTTCACGAAGCCCGATCTCTGGTCTCGCCGATCCATCTATGTGGTGACGCCGTACCATGTGCCGCCGCAGCGGGTGCAGGCGATCATCCTCGAGGCGATCAAGGGAAGTTTCGGCGTGCTCGAGCATCCGGCGCCCTCCGTGGTGACGAACGACTTCAAGGAGCGGGGCGTCGAGCACTGGGTGCGGCTGTTCACGACCGAGTTCGACAAGCGCGACCGGGTCGACGGCATGGCACGCGACCGCATCTGGTACGCCCTCGCCCGCCACGGCATCGAGATTCCGGTGACGACCCACGCGGTTCGGCTCACCGAGCTGCCGGCGCCGGTCCCCGAGCCCCCAGGGGCCGAGGTTGACCGCCGCGCCGTCTGTCTCGAACGGATCGGCATGCTCGATTCGCTCGACCGCGACCAGGTGCGGAACCTCGCGGCCTCCAATCCCGAGCGGATGTACGCGGCCGGCGAGCAGGTCGTGCGGCAGGGAGCCTCCGGTGACAGCATGTTCGTGATCCTGTCGGGCCGTGTGGAGGTGACGACCCGCGAGGGAGACCTGCCCCCGCTGCGGCTTGCGGTGCTCGGCCCTGGCGACTACTTCGGCGAGATGTCGCTGATGACGGGGGCGGCGCGGGTCGCCACCGTGACCACGCTCGAGGAGACGCGGCTGCTCGAGATCTGCAAGGATTCGTTCGGCCGCATCCTCGCGGCCCGGCCGGAACTCGTCGAAGAGATCGGCGCGGCCCTGAGGAAGCGACTCGCCGAGCGGTTTCGGGCGATCGCCGGACAGGAGCCGACGGTGGAACAGGGGCCTGATATCTTTCGTAGAATCCGCGACTTTTTCGCGATGTGACCCGCCTCCGTCCGGAGCCAACCGCCCCCATGCGCGTCGAACTGCTTGCCTCCAGCATTCCGCCATCGGATTCCCAGTTCCTCGTGTCGTTCCTCGTCAACGACACCGTGGCGGTGGACGCCGGTTCGCTGGGGCTGCTCACCGATCTCGGGCGCCAGGAGCGGGTGCGGCACGTGTTTCTCACGCACGAGCACCTCGACCACGTCGCCACGCTCCCGATCTTCCTGGAGAACGTCTACGCGCCCGGTCCCGACTGCGTGGAAATCCTCGCCCTGCCCGAGGTGCTCGACTTCATCCACGGCGACATCTTCAACGGCCGCGTGTGGCCTGACTTCTTCGCCCTCTCCACGGGGGAGGACCGCTTCGTCCGCGGCACGCCGCTCGTGCCGCTCGAGCCCGTCACGCGTGCGGGACTCACGGTCACGCCCGTGCCCGTGGCCCACTGCGTCGACACGCTCGGCCTCGTCGTCGACGACGGCCGCGCGGCCGTGGCATTTCCGTCCGACACCGGCCCCACGGATGAGCTGTGGCGGCATCTGGCGGCGGTGCCGCGGCTCGATGCCGTGTTTCTCGAAGTCAGCTTTCCGAACGCCTACGCCGATCTCGCCGCCGCGACGGGCCACCAGTGCACCGCCACGTTCGCCCGGGAAATCCAGAAGCTCGACCGCGACGTCCGCTGGATCGTGGTCCACCGCAAGGCCCGCTTCGCCGCGGAGATCGCCCGCGAGCTTGCGGCCCTCGGCCTGCCGAACGTCGAACTCGTGAAGCCGGGATTCACCTAC
>Ga0233425_10002635_pt1 | contig 34644 bp, 31 predicted proteins | sample Watercolumn_Towu_2_FD_181712 | JGI IMG/M metagenome (GOLD analysis project Ga0233425, IMG submission 181712) | Freshwater microbial communities from Lake Towuti, South Sulawesi, Indonesia - Watercolumn_Towuti2014_140_MG | ecosystem: Environmental > Aquatic > Freshwater > Lake | place...
TTTGGCAAGTTCGGGCCTCATATGAGGAAAATGGATAGCCGACCAAAACAAAAAGAGTGCGACAAACCGGAATTTTCAATATAATGGAATCAATGTTTGGTTTTGGACTTTTTCTACAGACTCGTTAGGTGATAAAATAGAAATATGCATATTCATACACTAAACAAGTGGCAACATAGTCACGATTTTATTGTTATCCACGAAAAGGGTGAAAAGCGGACTAAACAAGTTTTCGCACTTACGGCGATAACAATGATTGCTGAAATTATTGCGGGCTCTATTTTTGGCTCGATGGCTCTTCTTGCTGATGGTTGGCACATGGGAACCCATGCAGCAGCCTTTATCATAACCATATTTGCATATCGTTACACAAAGAAACATTCACAGGATAAACGATTTTCCTTCGGGACAGGTAAAGTATCAGTCTTAGGAGGTTTCGCAAGCGCTGTTGCACTCGCAGTTGTTGCTCTTGGTATGGCTATCGAATCATTTCAACGCTTTATTAATCCATTGGTAATCCAATTTAATGAAGCAATTGTTGTAGCTGTATTCGGATTGGTCATTAATATCATTTGTGCCGTTTTATTATATGGAGATCGTGGTCATGATTTTGAGCATGACCATACTCATCAGAACCATAATGATCACAATCTGAGAGCCGCATATCTTCATGTTTTGGCTGATGCTTTGACGTCGATATTAGCGATTATTGCTTTGACGTTCGGAAAATCTTTCGGATGGAACTGGCTTGATTCATTGATGGGTATTGTGGGCGCATTACTGATTACACGATGGTCATATGGCTTACTTAAAGATACAAGCTCAATCTTATTGGACAGAAACATTGCTTACGAAACAACGAAGGATATTATCAATACTATTGAATCTGATTCCGATAACCGAGTTGCTGATATTCACATTTGGAAAGTAGGCCCTGCCGATTATGCAGCTTTAGTATCATTAGTTACACACTTTCCAAAAGATTCTGAACATTATAAACAATTACTAAGAAACTTTAGAGAGCTTTCTCATGTAACTATAGAAGTGAATCAATGTTACGAGGAACCTTGTATAAAAAACACCTAACAACGCGCTGCAGTGAAATCGAACCATACGGCGCTGTTTGGGCAGGTTAGAGTTTGAGATTTGCGAATCGGTTATTTGTCTTGGTGAAGTCATTCAGCGGTTCGATTCACTGAGCGCCGCATTAGCCCTATAAAAACAACTCTATTACCTAATATAAGTATTGTCATGATTTATCAGTAATACGTATACTACACGTATAAAGAAGGGAGCATTTCAATGCAAAAAAATTGACCATAACTGTAGATGAGGAAGTCTATGCAGGGCTTCATAAGACAATTGGGCCCCGCAAAATCAGCAAATTTGTTGAGAAACTGGTTCGGCCACACGTAGTTCGCCCAAACCTTGAATTGGCATACTCTCAAATGGCAAAGGACAAAAAGCGAGAAGCAGAAGCCCTGGATTGGGCCGAGACAACTCTCAAGGACATAACTCATGAAAAGAGGTGATGTCTGGTGGGTTAATTTTGATCCCTCGGTCGGCGGAGATATCAGGAATAAACGTCCTGCCGTAATAGTTAGCAACGATGCATCAAACAAGTTCCTTAATCGGGTTCAGGTTGTTCCTCTTACAAGCAAGACAGATCGTCTGTATCCCAGCGAAGCACTTGTCATATTTAACAGCAACGAAAGCAAGGCCATGGCTGATCAACTTGCTACGGTAAGCAAGTTGCGATTATTCAAACGTGCGGGCGTGCTTTCAGAAGAATATATGCTCAGAATAAACGAGGCCATCAAAATACAATTAGACATTTATTAAAGAGGGGAACAGGAAGATTTTACAGTTGATGTGGTCTTACTTATGAACTTCTTAGTAATTTCTGCAGAGGGAGAACCGTATTGAAGCGGTTTGTTATCATTTTTGTTTTTTTCATCATCCTGCAAACAGTCCAGGTCTTTTCCGTATACGCCGCAGCGCCCCGGCGGATTGTCTCCCTTGCGCCCAACCTGACTGAAATTCTCTTCGCACTCGGGCTTGGAGACAGGGTTGCCGGAGTTACCACATTCTGCGACTATCCTGAAGAGGCCAGAAAAAAACCAAAAGTCGGCGGGATGTCAAATCCATCACTTGAAGCAGTCATTTCACTGAAGCCGGATGTCGTTATATTGACAACAGACGGAAATCAAAAGGAATCCGAAGAACGGCTTCGTTCCCTTCACATACCCACTTATGTCTTCAGGGCAAGGAGAATCTCCGAACTGCCTCAGGGCATCCGGGACATCGGTTCAGCCCTTGGAGCAAAAGAGCAGGCAGAGATTCTTGCGGCGCAAATTGAAAAGGCAATGAAGGACTTCAGGCCGGCAGGCAGGAACGCTGGAGCAAAAAAGGCCATCTTCATTATCTGGCCTGAGCCGCTGATTGCAGCCGGACCGGAAACAGAGATAGACGATGCGATGGGCATCGCCGGATTGAATAACATAGCGTCAGGCGCCGTGACTTCATATCCGAAGTATTCCATTGAGGAAATCATCCGTCAGGCACCGGATATAATCATTATCGGCAAGGGGCATAATGATGTCAGAAAAAAGTCATCAGGCCTTCTTTCCCGCCTGAAGAATGTCCCTGCAGTGATAAACAACAGAATCTGCTATGTAAGCGATAACCTTTACAGGCTTGGCCCCCGGGTTATCAGCGGCATGAAGGAATTATCGGGATGTCTCAGATAGCCGGCAAACGGGCAGTCATATTACTCATTCTCTTCCTCGCAGGGACAGCAGCCATATTTCTTGTCTCAGTCTTCGCCGCGCCTAAGATGATTAATCCCTTCACGGTTGATCCGGTTGAAAAGGACATCATTTATTCCATCCGGCTTCCGCGTGTTATTATTTCAATGCTGATGGGCATGGCTCTCGGGGCTTCCGGCGCCGTCCTCCAGGGTATGCTGAGGAATCCCCTCGCTGACCCGTATATACTTGGCATCTCAAGCGGGGCATCATTGGCAGCAACTCTCGGCCTCCTGCCAGGCGTTTATTTTCTTGGAGGACTCACCATACCGGCTGCGGCGTTCATCGGGGCCTCCGTTGTCAGTATAATTGTCGGAATATCCGGATGGAAGGAAGGAAGGCTATGGCCTGAACGTCTGCTCCTCGCCGGGGTAGGACTAAGCTTCCTGTTTCACGCAATCCTCATGTTCCTGATAAGCATCTCAACCAACGAAGGTCTGAGAAGGACCGTCTTCTGGATGTTCGGAGATCTTTCTATTGCTGACTGGCCTCTGATTCCCTATGGTTCGGTGTTTATTGGAGCCGGTCTCTGGATTGCCTGCTCACGGGCGCGGGCCCTCAATGCACTGATGCTGGGAGATGAACTCGCACACAGCCTTGGTTTTTCTGTCCGGAGGGAGCGACTGCTTCTGTTTATATCCATCGCCCTGATGACAGCGGCATCGGTATCTCTCGGAGGCATCATCGGTTTCATTGGCCTTCTTGTGCCTCACATAACCAGGTTCATCACAGGTGCTGACAACAGGGTTCTCATTCCCACATCAGCCATCGCAGGAGGAGCATTCCTTTGCCTTGCCGATCTTATCGGGAGATCAATCCTGCTGCCCTCCGAAATCCCTTCCGGCATTATTACCGCCCTCATTGGTTCCCCGTATTTTCTGTATCTCCTAAGGAGGAAAGATGTCCTCAGCGTCTGATTTTCCTATTCTTGAGATAAAGAATGCCGTGTTCGGATATGCCAAAGGGAAAGCGCTTATCAACAGCCTTTCCTTCTCTGTAGGCAATGGAGAATTCATCGGACTGCTCGGGGCCAACGGCTCCGGGAAATCAACCATTCTCAAGCTTGCGGCAGGAATATTATCGCCGTCAGGCGGGCAGATACTTTTATGGAACAAACCCCTTAAATCCTATAAAAACCGTGACAGGGCAAAGCTGATCTGTTATCTTCCGCAGGTTCTTGATATCAATGTGCCGTTCAGGGTGCGGGACCTTGTAAGCATGGGGCTGTATCCATATGATATACTTCCTGGGATAACAGTTGACTCTGCGATAGAAATGGTCGGGCTTTCGGCAAATAAGGATTCCTATTTGACAAATCTGAGCGGCGGGGAAAGGAGAAGGGCTTTCATAGCAATGACCCTTGTCCAGGACGCGGGGCTGCTCCTCCTTGATGAACCGCTTGCCAATCTTGACATAAAGTATCAGGCAGAGATTATCCGGCTGCTCAGGGAGCTGAAGGACAGAAAAAACATAACCATGCTTATGGCCCTGCATGACATCAATCTTGCGCTGCGATTTGAAAAGATCATATTGATAAAAGAAGGAAACGTGCTCGGTTTCGGCAAACCCGAAAAGGTGCTGACAAGTGAATTGCTGCACGAGGCGTTCGGCATCAGCATGGATATACGCAAAGACGAATTGAGAGGAACAACGATAAGCTATGGCAATGAGTTCTGAACAAGGCATAAACAGATACCGGCTCGCTGAAAGGTTAAAAGTCCCGGGCAGGGATATCATTGATTTCAGTAATCCCGTAAATCCGCTGGGCACTTCAAAAAAGATCAAGTCAGAATTGAGGAAACACCTCAAATACCTGCTTTATTATCCTGACCCGCAAACAAAGCGGCTGAGAGAACAGATCGCCAGTTATCACGGAATCGACCCTGAGATGATACTGTGCGGAAACGGCTCGACTGAGATTATTTCCCTGCTCGTCAGGGCAATCAATCCATCAAGGGGCCTTTTCCAGTCCCCATCATCTCCGGAATATGAAAAAGCGTTCATGCTGAACAGTCCATATACGGAAAACGGTCATCAGCAGAATACTGTCGCAGGCGCACGGATAGTATACGCAACCCTTCATGAGGATACGGGATTTGAAATAAATCCTGATGAATACATTCACTTAATGTCAGGGAAAGGATCTCCTGATACCCTTCGCAATATGGCTTTTCTCAGCAATCCAAATAATCTCACCGGAAGAATCCTGAGCAGGGATTCAGTACTCAGGATAGCTGAAGCGGCAATAAGGCTTGGATGGCATCTCGTTGTTGATGAGGCATTTATTGATTTCTGCGCGGGAAGCGACGCATCGGTTCTGTGTGACGTCAGAGAAAATCCGAATCTCATCGTCCTGAGAACCTTCTCTCACTTTCACGCGCTTGCCGGGCTGCGGCTGGGATATGGAGTTTTTTCACCTGAACTTGCCGCAAAAATAAAGAAGCACATGAATTCCTGCAACGTTAACAGCCTCGCTCAAAGGGCGGCTATCATTGCGCTGAAAGACTCGAAATACCGTGAGGAAACAGCCAAAATCATGAAAGAAGAAAAACTTTTTCTGGAAAAGAAACTGAAAAAACTGGAGATGCCTTTTTTCCCGTCAGATGCAAATTACTATCTCCTGAAAACACCTGATGCGCGCGCAATATACCGGTCACTTCAGAAAAAAGGCATACTGTTATGCGATTGCTCGGATTTTGCCGGATGTGGCAGCGCGTATTTGCGCATCGCGGTGAAATCCCATAAAGAAAACGCCTTTCTGATGAGGGAACTCGAAAGTATGCTGAAACCCTCCCCTACTGATACACCATAGACGCCACCTTGACTGTCAGATCCCCGAGCATGTTCGTATAGCTTCCGAGTTCGTTGTCGTACCATCCGTATATGACGGCCTGGGTTATCGGGATTTCCAGGTTTGCCGGAAGCTGCTTCAGAACTTCTGCCGGCAAAGTTGAAAACTTTGAAAGGTCAAGAGTCGCAAAGGCAGTACGTGTGTGCGTCTCATGCCCCTCAATGATGGAGGCAGGACCGAAGTGCCCGATAATATCGGATGACACGTTCTGTTCCTCGGTATATTTTATATATCCTCTTTTTTCCTTGTTTTGAGCGTCACGATAAATCCCGTTGATAAGGTTCCTGTTGATGGTCGGTTCCCCGATCTCGTCAGAAAAGGTTACTACAAGAATAATCAGGGAGCCTGAAGACGTAGGAATCCGCACGGACTCCGCGCTGAACCCAATCTGGTTCATTTCAGGAATCACAAGGCCGAGGGTCTGCGCGGCACCGGTGGTAGTCAGAATAATGTTGTTCATTATGCTCCGGTTTTTGCGGAGGTCTGTAGCTCCGGCACCCGGCAGCCTGTCAAGGACTTGCTGTGTCCCTGTCGACGCGTGCACTGTCGCCATGGACGCGTTGAGAATCTTTTTCACGCCGAAGTAGTCCAGAAGAGGCTTTATCATATAGGCAAGGCAGGTCGTAGTACAGGAAGCCGCGGAAACAATCCGGTGTTTCGCGTGTTCATACATCTCTTCATTGATCCCGATGACAATAGTTTTCGCGTCATCCGGCATGGCAATACCTTTTTCCTTGATCTTGAAAGGCGCTGAAACAATGACCTTTTCCGCTCCGCCTTCGAGATGCCCCCTTACAGAGCCTTCCCTTGCATCAGGCAATGCTGCAGGGTCCTTGAATTTGCCTGTCGCTTCAACCACAACCTTCACACCGTAATCCCCCCATGGTATGTTAGCCGGGTTGCGTGTCTCACGGAGGATGGTCACAGGAATCCCATCTATAAGCATGGTCCCTTTTGCTTCATTAATGCTGCTAATAACCCTCTCCCCCCTGTATCCGAAAAGATATTGCTGAAGCAGGCCATATGTTGAATCCTTTTCAATATAGAGAGCGATATCTTCCAGTCCTGTGCCGACCTTCCTTCCGATATTAACAACAACACCCGAAAAGTATTTCCGTCCGATATGGTTCCAGAGAGACAGTTTTCCGATTCTTCCAAACCCGTTGATGCCAAGCATTGGCTTGCTGCCTGAAATCATAGTTACTCCCCCTGCTCCTGCCATGGTCTTTCCCTCCTTGTCCCTGCGGGATTTATCAAATTATTACGGTTCTTCAACCAGTCGAAAAACAGCCCAGCTGTCATCTGACAAAAAGACTCAATCCAACCTATTATGACAGGACGCTGATAACCTGTATGTCATGTACGCCCGCATACACCAGTCCGTTCCTGCCGTCTATGCTCAGATAATCTCCAACCCTGATTGTCTTCCTGTTCAGGGTGCATTTCTTTTCAATCTCCCAGACAAACAGCTTGCTGCATCCGACAACACATGTCTTGCCAAGCCTGTTTGCCACAATGGCGGCATGTGAAGTCGAACCGCCAAGAGCAGTCAGAATTCCTTCAGCAGCGGAAATATGCGGGATGTCGTCAGGTACAGTGTCTGCCCGTATAAGTATAAGGGGAGTTGCCGGGTCGCTCTTCCGGAACTCCTGGATGTCGTCAAGGTCAAACACCACCCTTCCGCTCAAAGCCCCTCCGCCTACTCCGATACCACGCGAAAGGTAATTCGCGGTCAACTCCGGAGACGGTACAAAAGCGATGAAGCTCTCCTTTCTGATGATAGACATATCGCGCGCCTGAAGGACATAAAGATTTACGCTTTCTTTACCATCAAAGGTAAACTCGATTTCCTGTGCCCCCCATTTCCTGTCATAAATCAACTCTTTCGAAGTCTTCAGCAGTTTATCGTAAATCTCCGGATAAGCCTCTTCAAGGGTAGTTTCCTGTGTTCTTTCTTCGGTATCCCTCTGCTCATTAGAAATCGGCAGGGTCTTAACAAGGCCTGAAACTACGTCCTCCCCCTGTGCCCCTATGGTGAAATCACCCCACAGCATAACCCTGTCCCCCAATTCCTTGGGATTCCGGGTAAATAGGACCCCGGTGCCTGAATCCGTATCCAGATTGCCATAGACCATTGTCTGGACAATAACAGCCGTGCCCCAGCTGTCGGAAATTCCGAGTATTTCACGGTAGGTCTTCGCCCTTCTTGAAAACCATGATTCAAAGACCTCTGCAACAGTAATCTCCAGCTGTTTCTGCGGGTCATCAGGGACAACAATGCCGTTTTCCGTAACGGTGTTCCTGTATGCAAGCGCCACGTCCTTCATCTGCTCGGGCCTGAACTGAATCTTTTTGTCAACATTATACTTCTTTTTAAAAGACCTCATGATATGGTCAAACTTGTTGCGCTCTATTCCAAACGACATCCCCCAGCACTGGAGGAATCTGCGGTAGCAGTCCCAGGCAAACCAGGGCTTATCGGTCTGCTTTATCATTCCCTGGACAATTTCTTCATTTATACCAACATTAAGAAACGAGTTCATCATGCCCGGCATGGAAATCGCGGCGCCGCTTCTCACAGAAACAAGCAGCGGATTTCCGGGATCGCCGTATCCCTTGCCGGTCATCTTTTCAAGGTCCTTCATCTGCAGCCGGATCTCTTCATCAAGATGCTCTGCAGCATATTTAAACTTCCGTATGGTAGGCAGGCATCTGAATACCTCTGTGGTAATAATAAAGCCCGGAGGAACAGAGACGTCAAGCAGTGACAGCTTTACCAGGTTATATCCCTTATTGCCAAGATGAATCCTGTCGTCAGTAGACATATTCGGTGAATGGAGTCCGGAGATAGCCTTCTTCTGGTCATAACTCATGAGCAGGTCAAGATTCTGGACATCGAGGACCTCTGACTGTTCATAAAGGGTCTTCAGTATCCTGCTGATAAATGAATCCAGCTGCTGCAGACCGAAAGAAGTAGCGACAACTTCCCTGAGAAAAAGTTCTGAAACCGTATTTATGAATTCAGATTCGCTGTAATGCTTCCCTTGTTCGATATATTTTGGCTCTATGTTCTGTATCCCTGTCTGAAGGATAATATCCCTGAGATTGTTTTTATGGAGGCCGCTGTAGTAGGTATTGAGGATATCCTGCAACGCCTCAGAGAGCCCGCGGAAAATGTCAATATATTGCGAGAAGGAAAATCTTCTCACCTCAAGGGCAACCAGAAGAAGTTCAAGAGTGGTTTCAAGCCTGTTTGAAAAAACCCCGTCCAGTTGCAGCGCATGTGAGAACAGACTGACGTACTTCTTTATCTGAAACAGGGAAGCCCTTGTAACAAAGTTCAGATTGAAGGAACTGATCAGCTCCTCGAAAAGAGTATTCGCAAGGCTTTCCAGACGGAAGGACAATGAAACCGCGTCGAATTTTCTCTCATGGTATGAACCGGTAATGGACGGGATGCCGGCGGCAATGTGCCTCTTTCTGAAAAGATACTCAAGCGGTTCATAATGCTCAGGAGAAAGAACGATCTCCTTCAACAGGCCAAGATAACCCAGAATGCCTTCGAGCTTCCTGAAGGGATTCCCTTCCTGCAGCAGGGCAATAAGCTCGTCCGTATTCGGAAGCCCGAGGCTCGGGGCATATTTCAACTGTTCGATAATGTCATAGGCATCCAGTTTATACTTTTTGTTGAGCTGCTGATAAAACCTGATTGCGAGACATGCCCGTTTACTCTCACGCTCTGACACACCTTCGACCCTGCCAACCAGCTTTACAATCTCATCCTCCGTGAGACCAAGCAGTTCTTTCACATCATTGATAACCGTATCCCTGAAAATTGAACTATAAATCCTGTTAAGATCGTCGATAAAGGGACCGGCTGTCTCTATCCTGTTGTAAACCTCATCGGCAAGAAAACGCTTTAAAGGTGTCTTGTCAAGAGTGCGCCAGAACCTGATAACCTCTTCTATGAAATCCACCACCCGGGCACTGCTTTCCACATGACTCTGCTTGCGCAGGAAATGAACAAGGATATCAGCCCTTCCAGTCATCTCATCCATCTCAGTCGATACCTGACGGAGCTTTCCTTCGGCATTGATATCACTGAAATAAACAGGGAACACCTTGCAAAGCTGCTTCACAAGATGATAGGCAGGCCGGATATCGCTGTTTAGCAGCCGGGTTATATCCTTTTGAAACAGATCGGTATCGCTTATATGCACCGATGAAAGCTTGAGGTTAATGATAAGGGCCGATATCAGGGATTTTGACCACTTCGGATCGTTCTCTATAAGTTCAAGCCAGACACGGATGTTCTTCAGATGCGCCCTGTTTGACCTCACCTGCCATTCAAGGGTGGTCCCCTCTATACGGGGGTACTGAAATCCCATGGAAATAATCTTTCTGATGAACCACTCCACGAGTTTGCTGTCACCAAGCGCGTATATCGCGTTCCCGATGTTCTGAATGCAGTACAACACTGTCTCGGGATATTTCTTAAGACCGACCTTAAGCGTCTCAAGCGCCCCGGCAAGCATCTCCTTCCTTTGCTCTGGAGACTCATCCCTGATCATCGAGTTAACCGTGCGGTTTATTTCCCTCAATGTGCTCTCATGTATAGCGGAAAGGCCATCTATTTCTATAATCCTCAGGAGATACAGCATGAGAATCCGGAGGTTCTTCTGAACGCCTTCAGTCTTTGACAAAGTCCTTACAAGGTCCTCATAGAACTTTACCAGCTGCATATATCCTGGAAACTGCAGGAGATTTTCCAGAAGCTGATACTGCTTATTGTTTTCTTCAGCCTCACTCAGGTGAAGTATCAGTCCCCGCAGATTTGGATGGGAAACAGGATAAAACAGTTCCTCAAGCTTTCTGACCTCATCTTCAGTAAAAGCATGTCCGGCCTTGCTGACAAACCAGGCGGACGGGTCCTCCTCTCCAAGCCAGTATTCATAGGTGCTAAGGAGGGCCCTGGAGATAAGCGCATTCACTTTCACCGGATCAAAACCTGCAACACCGCGCTCCAGAATAATCCTGCCGATCTTCATCACCTGATGGGGGTTGCTTATCAGGAAATAAAACGTTTTCTCAGGCAAATCCAGAAGCCGGATAAAACTGCTTTGCAGAATCGCGTTGTATTTCGTGATGTCGCGGTCACCGTCAAGCAGTATCTTTTCAAGATAGACAAGCAGGCTGTCTATCGCCTCCTGCCGGACAAAAAGCTCCGGGGAATCCACTGCGTCCATGAATATGTTTGCCAGCAGTTCAATCGCGCCGATTCCCTGTTCATGGTGATCATGCAGGTAGAAATTTTTCAGGGCATACGCGCGGACTTCTTTAACAATGTTTCCCCATTTCTTCGGTTCGCTGCCGAGTTCCTTTATAAGGGGCTCTGTTGTCTGAAGAATACCGGGATAGTCCTGGACAATGTCTTTCAGGATATTGTATTTCGAGGATGTATCAGACTGAGTTTCAGGCATCTTCTTTCCCCCTTTTTTCACCTATTATATATCCAATTGATGTATCAGTTACAACCTTATGTTGATATGGTTCTCCGCGGATATGATATTATTGGAATATGAAAAATAAAGAAGATTCCGCCTCCCGCGGAAAAGATTTCGATAAAAGTTTGCTGCCGTGAAGGTCTGCGAGATATTTACCAGCATTCAGGGTGAATCAAGCTATGCCGGCCTGCCATGCACATTCATTCGTATAACAGGCTGCAACCTCAGATGCTCCTACTGCGACACGCAGTATGCATATGAAAACGGCAGGGAATATTCAACAGATGAGATTATCGGCAAAGTCAGGATGTCCGGAATAAATCTTGTTGAAGTTACCGGAGGGGAACCGCTGCTTCACATGGAAGTATTTGCACTGATAACACAGCTCTGCAACGAAGGATTCACTGTTCTTATAGAGACAAACGGATCAGTCAGTATCCGGGATGTTGACAGCAGGGCGGTAATCATCCTTGATATCAAAACACCGGGAAGCGGCATGAGTGAAAAAATGGATTTCTCAAATCTTGACTTGATAAAACAGTCTGACGAGGTGAAGTTTGTCATTACCGGAAGGACTGATTATGAATGGTCATTTGATATCATGAAGGGGCATGGATTATTCAAAAAATGCGGGCTTCTCGTTGCGCCGGCATATGGTATTCTCCATCCCGCCCAACTGGTGAAATGGATGATCGAAGACAGGCTTGACGCACGCCTGAACCTGCAAATTCACAAGTATATACAGGGTTCTCCCGATTATCCCATACGGTGAACGCGCCGTATTTATGCTATAATCACCTTCACATTAAACCTGAAGCTTCAGAGAAGGGGGGAGAACCCTACAATGGAATACAGAAAACCGTACAATTTCCTTTCAATTGAAAATACCGTCCTTGTCCTAATCGACATACAGGAAAAACTGTTCCCCTGGATGCACAGGAAAGAAGATCTTCTTAACAACCTCCTTAAACTCATCCGGTGCACAAAAATTCTTGGCATACCTGTTATCTGGAATGAGCAGAACCCCGCGGGAATCGGGCCAACCATTCCTGAAATTGCCGGACTTTTACCCGGGATGGAGCCGCTGACAAAGATGAGCTTTAACTGCTGCGGGAACGAAGCCTTTCTGGCGGAACTTAAATCCCTTAACCGCAGACAGGTGCTGATTTCCGGCATAGAAACCCATGTATGCGTCTATCAGACAACCATGGAGCTTCTAAATCTTGGATATGAGGTTCAGGTTGTTTCAGATACCGTCTCTTCACGCACCCCTGAAAACAGGCAGATCGGCCTTGAGAAAGTAAAAAGCGCAGGGGCGGGGCTGACAGGCACTGAAACCGCGGTTTTCGAACTCCTTAAGGCTGCCGGGAGTCCGCAGTTTAAGGAAATTCTGAAAATAATAAAATAACACTGCGCACTGAAATGACAGCAGAATATCCGGTAAAGGTTTACAAGCGTATATCCCGCCAAAAAGGGAAACCAGCAGCGGATTCGCACATCTCTTGCCTTGTAAAATTTCAGGTGTTCCTGCGCGACAGGCCCGGCTCTCTTGCTGACTTCGCCTCGCTGATCGCGGCCTGCAGCGGCAACATCAGTTTTTTCCATTATGACCGTTCTATTGACAGCAACCGTGTGGTCGTTGAAATCCAGATGTCCGGGCAAAAAGACATCCAAAACCTTGTCTCTGCTGTTGCCGCAAAGCAATATACCTTTGATAAAAAAGGCGGGCAAAGGGATGAGATAAGGATAACCGCACAGGAGAATGTCCTTGAAATAAAGGCTCGCCTTGAAAACAGGCCCGGGACACTTGCCTCATTCGCGCAGCTGTTCAAAAAACACCATGCCAATGTTATTTATCTTTTTTACGACGAGGACATTGACAAGGAATCCGCGAACATTGCCCTTGCCGCAAAAAATTCCGGAGAAATTGACAACCTCCTTCATGCTATAAACAAAAAGGGCTACCACTACCGTGTCGTCTACCGCGGGTCAGACCGGAAGGAGATTGACCATATAATCGGGCTTAACCTTATTGAGAAGTTTTTTATCAGTCTGCGCAGGCTGCTGACAGACAGCGAACTCGACGAAGTCAAGGCTATCGTGAAATCCTCTCAGGGACTGACCGGCGACCTGGTGAAATTTTATTCGGAAGCCGGCAACAACCTCGAGGCTATTGATGTTTTTGAACAGGTGCTCACCCTTGCGTCGCTCGCGCGGAACAAGACAGGAGGGAATTTTTCAGCAGGGGAAATGCCTCCGCTTGATCTGGGAGATAATGTTCAGCTTTTCGGCTTCCGCCTGCCAACTAGCGAAAATGTCTATGTTTTCAGGCACGGCAATGAACTAACCATGATTGATACCGGCTACGGCGTCTACTATAAAGATTTCAGGAAATTGCTGGAGTCGAAGTCGCTTGACCCTGCTTCTGTCAGAAGGATATTCGTTACACACGCGGATGCCGACCACGCCGGGATGACCGGCTACTTTGCGCACGACTATGGCACCGAAGTTTTTATGCACCCGGGAAGCAGGCATGTTATAAAGCATAATAATCGTTCGTACGGAACCCCGGGCAAGCTGTCAAACCTGAATAAATACTATACAAGGCTGGTTAACCGGTTTACCGAATGCAGGTTTCCTGAAAAGCTGCGCTGTTTTTCCACATCTGCCGCAGGAAACGCCGGGGACTTTCCTGTCACAGACACCTTTAAAATAGGCAATCTGTTGTTTGAAGTTATAGAAAGCCGCGGAGGACATATACCGGGGAACGTCTTTTTTCTTAACCGGGAACATGGATTACTGTTCACCGCCGATTACCTGCTGAATATTGGCAGCCTCTCCGCAACCGACAAACAGACCCTTAATGTTTACAAATACCTTCTTGTCAGTCCGAACAGCAACAGTGAGGTATTCAGGGACGAAATGAAAGCGCTGAAAAGTCTACTTGCAGACCTTAATGCAAACCTGAAAAAGGCAGGCAGGACTGCAATCGTCTTTCCCGGGCACGGAGAGTACTACCCGTTCAAATAGGAATTATCCCGGCTGCTGTTATCAAGACTTACGTCATCTTTTTATGACACTTTAGGGTATAATAATAAATCATTTAAGCGTGCCCCCTTAGCTCAGTCGGATAGAGCACAGGTTTCCTAAACCTGGTGTCGCAGGTTCAATTCCTGCAGGGGGTACCATATTTCCCTTAATTCATTATTGCAAAAAAAGCCTTAACAGGATAATATTTATTCCATGCATCAAGGAGTAATCATCGCAAACCCTCACGTCAAACCCGACCATGGTGATTACATTGTCCTCAAAAACGCCGAGGACGAGGCAGTCTTCAAACAGTTGAAGAAATACGGCAAGGCAAGGATTCTCCACCCCCTGAACCCGAACTATCCGGATATCCTATCCGCAAGGCGAAGGATAAGCTCGGAGGAGCGAAGGCATGTACTTGCTGAGAGTAAATTATCGGTTCTGCTGAGAAGAAAAGTCAATATAGGTACTGAATGGGAGTGTAGTACCTAATTATTATGCACTGTACCTATTTATTCTTCCAGCGGGCATCCGGGCCCCGGCCAAGACATTCAAGCCTGTCTGCCTCCCTCTCCTGGCGCAATATTCTACGGATTAGGTCAATTCCAACTGCTGGACAGCGTTCCTGCAAATCCTTGACGGAAAACTCGCCTTTCATGCCACGAATAGCATCCAGCACAGTTGCTGTTTTAGCCCCCTTTGCGGTTGAGACCAACCCGACACGCTGCTCAAACTCCTTATAAGCAGACAGCAGCATTACACCGAGGAAATACTCCCACCATGGCAGCAGAGAGTGTTGGCCTTCATGCCATCCTTGGGATGATTGGTAGAGTGTATCGTAATAGCTTTCTTTTGTACGCTCGATGATCTGCTCAAGACTTATAAAGCGGCCAACTTCATACCCAGCCCGGTATAAAAGCAAAAGGGTCAGCAGCCGTGCCATTCTCCCATTTCCGTCGCGAAAAGGATGTATGCACAAAAAGTCGAGAACATATGTTGGGATCAGAAACAGAGGTTCAACAGTACCGGAATCCCAGATTGTATTAAAGCGGTCATGAAGGTCCCTCATTGCATCGGGAGTTGCATATGCCGGGACCGGCCTGAATCTGACAATTTTGCTTCCATCCGGGTGTGTTTCTGTAATTTCATTGTCAACCGGTTTCCAGGCACCTCCTTCGCCGGTCACAAACTGGTAAAGGTCCCTGTGTAACTGCAAGACCATCCCGGTAGTAAAGGGGATATTCTGGTGATTGTTATGAATTGTATTAAGCACATCACGATAACCGGCGATTTCCTGTTCAGACCTGTTTCGAGGAGTTGTCTTATCTGCAACTATTTCTTTGATCCTCTCAAGTGGTGCCGTTATGCCCTCAATACGGTTTGAAGATTCAGTGCTTTGGATTATTGCTGTTTTACGTAAGGTTTCAAGAATCTGTGGGGCTTGTTCCTTGAACAAGTCCTGTTTTCCTTTGTATTCTCCAATAAGGCGAACAGTTTTGATTAACCCTTGCGTAACCGGCTGACGTTCAATAAAACCTTCTGTAAATGAATTCATGGAATTAATTTTATACTAAACCACACCTATTTTTCAGCTTATGTATTCAATCAGGGTGGGTGGAGCGAAGGCATATGCTTGCCTCTGGCATGGGTTTGAAGTTGTAGTGCAGCGAAGACTTGAAACGTACCCTTGCTATGCCTGGATGTTCTGTGCGCAGCAAAGGATCATGAAGGCATTATATGCAAGGGGCATAATCCCGAACGCTTTCGGGACAAGCGTAATGCCTGAGCAATGGGGGCTCCAGATAAATCTTGTGCCTGTCTATGACTCGCAGAGTGTATGGCGGGCGGGTAACAGGCACACCTCAGGATTTTTGTCTGTTCTTTATTTCTTTTACTATACTCTTAACGGTGAAATCTTTTAACCACTTGTGTCTTTCTTTTGTATAGTCACCGATCCCACCCTCGTACTGCTGGAGAAAACGGACCATTCCTATGGGGCCCAGAGCCTTTGCCAAAGCCTGTAATCCTACCTTCCTTAGATCGGTAGGGTTCAATGTTTGAGTGCTCATTTTTCAATCACCTCCATTAACCATCTCAAAGGGTTTTCCACCCTCACTTTTAGGGTCTCTTTACACTGCAATGCCTTACGCAAGAATGCATCATCTGTTGTTAATAAAACATCTGCTTTGCCTTTTTCTGCACAGGCAATATGCAGAGCATCAAAGGGTTTAAAAGATAAATTCTCAAACTCTACTGCCCGTCTTTCTATATTTTCATCAACACCGATATGGGATTGCAACATGGCAGACAGAATAGCAACCTTCTGTCTTTTATCTTTATCGGGTATCTTAGAAATCTCAATACCGATGACGTCGCTGTTTAGTAAACGCCAGCCTTTAGCCTTGCTGTAATTAAGGATAGAGAGAACCGCTTCTGATTCAAGACGTACCCTATCTTGCGTCTGGTCATCAAATGGTCTGTTCAAACAGCAAACATCAAGATAAATTCTCATAAGTAGTTTTATCTTATCATACAACCAGCTTTTTTGTGATAATCAGAGATGCTGGGAGGTTTCTTAGAATACGTCGATGGTACGACTTCAGAAATTTCTATGAACAAGCTTACGTGAAAAAATCGTGAAACAAATATATCGGAAACAATAGAAAACCATATAACTACAAATAAACAAAAACCGGCTTAAATCCTTGCTGTACAGAGCAGAGCATTTGCTGGTATTTTCAAGCACTTGCAAAGTCCATCGGTTAGGTTTCCTAAACCTTGTTCCGCAGGTTCAATTCCTGCAGGGGGTACCATATTCTTCTGTTAGTTTTCAATAGCTTTTCCCGGATGGTAAAAAGGCCCTTCGGCCTTCACATCCTTCAACGTGAAAGAATCGTGAAATTGGGCGTCATTTTTTACGTCCAATCTGTCCAGGATCTCCACTCCGTCCCTGATTGAGACCGGCAGACTCGCGGGCATGCTTGAGCACTACTCCGATTTTGAACTGTTCATAGCCCTCGTCATACCCTTCGGCAAAACTTCTGTCCCTCTTTTTTCTTTCATGAATGTATTTCTTCAGGTCACTCATTTCTTCAACCTCCAGGAGTTTTTTATCTCAGTAAACGGAAGGGTTATTCTGAATGTTGATATGACTGCAGAGAGAACGGGTTACGCTGTTAACCGACCTTTTCCATTAGCCATTCTTTGATGAGCAGGTCTTCGCTTTTGTGGAGTCTCTTTGCCTTGCTTTTGATTTTTTTGAAAAGCTCCATGTCGAGCCCGACATATTTCTTTTTCTGCAACTTGAATCTGATGTCTGTTACCTCTTTCACATCCTCAGACTCGAAAATATCGTGCTCGTCGAAATAATCACTCGCCTCTAAAATGGTCATTTCCTTATGTTTACTTTTTTTCATATCTCTTGCGCTCCCGGGTGTTCATATCCCTTGCTGTAATAATCAGGGCTTTATTGCCAAGCTTCCTGATAAAAAATACTGATAAATATCTGCCGCTTTCTGTTCTGCCGAGGGCGTTGTATAAATCTTCTCCCTCGACTCTACCGCTTTCTCTTCTGAAAATCCTACAGTTGCCTGTTAAAATTTCTTCAACTTCTTGAGGAAGGACGCCGTGTTTCCATGCGATTTTTTCTACTATAGTATCCAACCATATTATATCATCAATGACGAATGACAGATCGTCCTCCAAGTTTTCCGACTTCCAATTTGTTTCCCATTATACCATAGACACCTTGAACTGATTTTTTAGGGAAATAACCCAACGTGAAAAATCGTGAAACGAATATATCGGAAACAATAGAAAACCATATAACTACAAATAAACAAAAACCGGCTTAAATCCTTGCTGTACAGAGCATTTGCTGGTATTTTCAAGCACTTGTAAAGTCCCACGGTTAGGTTTCCTAAACCTGGTGTCGCAGGTTCAATTCCTGCAGGGGGTACCATCCTTTACCTTAATTCATTATTGCAAAAAAAGCCTTAACAGGATAATATTTATTCCATGCATCAAGGAGTAATCATCGTAAACCCTCACGTCAAACCCGACCATGGTGATTACATTGTCCTCAAAAACGCCGAGGACGAGGCAGTCTTCAAACAGTTGAAGAAATACGGCAAGGCAAGGATTCTCCACCCCCTGAACCCGAACTATCCGGATATCGAGCTTTCAGATAAACATCAATATAGAGTGATCGGGAAGGTTGTGGAGAAGAAGAAGAGGTATTAGGAGTAAGAATATATAAAACAACTTAAAATTCAATTTAGTTTTATATAAATGAAAAAAGGACTCCAATCATATCAAGTATTCGAAGATATCCCCGAATTACTCTTTAAGAATCTTCAAGTCATAGCTTGTGCGGGTGCAGGGAAGACCGAATTTGTTTCTAAGCGTATTGCCTATCTGATAAGTAAAAATATTATTAAACCAGAGAATGTTGTCGCATTCACATTCACTGAGCGTGCTGCTGAAGAATTAAAATTTCGCATTCGTCAGCGTATTAGGGAATTAATAGGCCATCAGCCCGATGTTGGCGATATGTATGTTGGAACAATCCATAGTTTCTGCTTCAAACTTCTTCAAGAATTTGTTCCAAAATATCGAGTTTATGATGTTCTCAACGAAGGGAAAAGATATGCATTTGTGAGTTCTCTTAAAAGAGAACTGAATTTCAACGTATTGTTGCCTTCATTAAAAAAGCGCTCAGAAAAACCATATGGAAGAACTGAAGAAAGTTGGGTCTGGACTACATTTCTTCGTGGTGTCGACATCGTCAGAGAAGAGATGCTTGAAGTTGATGACGTTTCGGGATCCAATTCCTTCATTGAGGCTTTTAAGATATATGAAGACATTCTTGAAAAAAAGCGTTTCCTTGATTTCAGCAGTATGATGAGTATTGCAGTACGAGAACTAAAAAAAGACAAGGAGTTGCTTGAAGACGTCAGAAAAAAATATACATATATTACTGTCGATGAATATCAGGATATAAATCCTATTCAAGAGGAACTTATTCGCCTTCTTGCAGGAGATGCTGGGAATTTATGTGTTGTTGGTGATGATGATCAGTCTATTTACCAGTGGAGAGGGTCTTCTACGGAGAACATAATAAAATTTACTAAGCGCTATAAGAATGTATATACCTATCCCCTGCCTAAGAACTATCGCTCAACAAAGCTGATAGTTGACTGTGCAAATGGTGTAATAACAAATAATGATCCGAAGCGTTTACCAAAGACTATGGAGAGCGCAGGCGCCTCCGGGGATAAAGGAGATATTTTCAAATTAGTTTTAGACCATCAGTTCGATGAAGTCAAATTTGTTGTTGATAAGATAAAAGACTTGATAGGCACGGAAATTATTGATTCTGACGGGAAAAAACGGGGCATTACTTATTCTGATATAGCAATTTTTTTTAGGTCTGTTAAATATGACGGCGGGCCGTATCTGGAGGCACTTGAAGAGGCCGGAATCCCTGTTGCCGTCAATGGGATTGGTGGGCTCTTTGAATCTGAAGAGGCAGACATCATCTTTGAGATATTTTCTTACCTCGGCGATTTCAACAAGATATGGGATTATAAGGCTAAAGAAGGGTATGTTCCGGAGCTTACATCAATTTATGATAGGGCTAAAGATTCGTTCATAATCCCCTCAAGGTCACAGTTTGTCAAAGTTTTTGAAGCTTTAAAGGCAGACTTAAAATCAAAGCGACGCCTGTCCTTTCAGGGACTCTATGCAGATGTCCTTTCAATTCTTGGCCTTCGGAATGAATCTCTTCACGAGGACGAAGATGAGGTAATGCTCTATAACTTAGGTAGAATCAGCCAAGCAATCACTGATTATGAGGCGACGCGAACATATTGCACATATAAAGATATAGAGCGCTTCTGTTGGTTTATAAAACACTATGCAGAAGGGGCGTATGACGCAGGTGCTGGAGATGATCCAACTCTTGCCCTGAATGCTGTCCAGGTGATGACCTTACATAGCACAAAAGGCCTTGGCTTTCCGATTGTTTTTATGCCTTATAGTGTTGAAAAGAGCCCGAGAGAAACAGATCCTGGATACCTCAATCCGAAGACTTTTAATTTCAAGAGATATCATGGGAGTGAAGAAGACGAGAGAAGACTTTTCTATGTTGGAATGACAAGGGCAAAGAAGTTTCTTTTTATATCTTATCCAAAACTTTGCAAACAAAGGGCTTATAGAGAGCCCTCTAAGTTTTTCTCGGAAGTGCCTGACAAGCTATGTATAATAAAGTTGATTGCTGATCCATCAAAAAGAAATAAACTGAGGCCTGAGCCTTCCAATGAAAATATTCAATTCCCAACCAGTTACAGTGAATTAAGCGACTACATAAGATGCGGGTATGACTATAAGCTCAGATATATTTATAATTTCAATCCTGAACTCGTCCAGGCCCTCGGCTATGGAAGACAAGTTCATAATATTATCAACATGCTCCACAAAAAAGCCCAGAAGACAGGTAAGATTCCACCAATTGAAGAAGCCAGAGATATTGCAGATAAACACTTCTTTCTTAGGTATGCTGCCGAGGAGCAGACCGAAACGCTCAAGAAAGGCGCTGTAAGAAGCGTGCAGAATTACATAAAACTTTGGAAAGAAGATTTTAGTCTCACAGTAAAAACTGAGCGGGCATTTGAATATGATGTAGAGAACGCCTTGATTTCAGGTTCAATAGACCTCTTGAAACGTGAGCACTCCTCGGAAGATGTTCTGGAGATTATAGATTTTAAGACTGGAAAAAGAAAGACTCAGTCTGAGGACGAATCCCACCTTCAGGCGCAGCTATATACTCTCGCGGCAAGAGATGCTCTGGCTTTAGATGTTAAAAAGGCGTACATCCATTATCTGGATGCAAGCTCAAAACCGGAGAGAGTTGAGGTCTTAACTACACCGAAACAGCTTGAATATGCCAAAAAGACTATTATTCATGCAGTCAATGGAATAACCTCACGCAGATTTAAAAGGGATGCAAGAAGTATCAGGGTCTGCAATGATTGTGACTTTAAGAACTTTTGCCCAAAAATAAAGAAATGATCAAAGAAAAGAAGTCATACGAAGGACATAGGAGCCGGCTGAGAGAACGCTTCGCAAAAGCCGGATTTGAAGGGCTTCATGATTATGAAATCCTTGAGCTGCTCCTTGCTTATGCGATACCAAGAAAGGACACTAAACTTGTTGCAAAGAATCTTATTGCAAAATTTGAGACCATTAAAAAAGTTTTCGATACTCCAGTTGAAAAATTAAAAGAAGTAGACGGGATGGGAGAAAATTCAGCGCTGTTCATAAAGGTTCTGAGAGCAACGATCTCCGAGTATTTTAAAGACACCGCAAAAGAGCGAAAGGGCTTTAAAACGCTTGGGGAGCTTGTCAATTATCTTAGAGCTGTCATTGGTGGAGATGGAAACGAAATCGTCCATGCCCTCTATCTCAACAGCAAAAATGAGTTATTGCATTCGGAAAACCTTGGAGAAGGGACAGTATCGGAGGCAGTCGCATTCCCCAGGAAGATCGTTGAAGGAGCGTTAAGGCATAATGCAACGTCTGTTATTCTCGCACACAATCATCCGGGGGGTTTACCTGAGCCATCGGATAATGATAACATGCTCACGGACAATGTGAAAAAGGCATTGATGACTGTTAATATAAGCCTTCAGGAGCATGTGATAATCTCTGATGACGGATTTTACAGTTATAAAAGGAGTGGATATTTTGAGAACTAAGGATAAGAATGATGGCAAAAGAAAATAATAATAGCATCCCGACAGGTCTTTACTGGCAAGGGAAGAGAACAGAAGTCGAGCGAATTTCCTTGCCTTTTCAGACTATTGAAACCATCAACGAAAGTAGGGCAACGAGAGAGAAAGAAAAAGATACGCTTCTCAAGGGAATGCAGGAGAAGAAAGACACTTCCTGGTATAACCGCCTCATCTGGGGTGATAACAAGTACGTAATGTCATCCTTGATTAGTGATTTTGCTGGAAAGATAGACCTGATTTATATTGATCCTCCGTTTGCTACAGGAGCAGATTTTAGCATGAAAGCTGAAGTGGGTGATGTAGAATGGCTTAAAGAAGCTTCGGCAATAGAAGAAAAAGCTTATCGTGATACTTGGGGTAAAGGCTTAGACTCATACCTGCAGATGATTTTCGAGCGCTTTGTTTTAATGAACGATCTACTTAGTGAAGATGGTCTAATTTGGGTACATCTGGATGATTACGCAGGCCATTACGTGAAAATAATAATGGATGAAATATTTGGAAAGGCTAATTTTATTAACCAAATTATCTGGTATTATCCCGATAATTTTCAGGGTAATGTTAATCGATATGCAGATAATCATAATTTTATTCTTGTGTATGGAAAAACAGACAAAATTAAAATCAATCGCGTGAAGATCCCTTTAGAGAAGCCTGTTTTGAGAGATAAACGTATATGGGATAAAGAGAAGCAAAAAATTGTGGCTGCAAGAGACAAAGATGGGAAGATTATTTATGAGGAATATACTGATAAATATGCAGACAATGTATGGACAATTGGTCAAAGTGCAGTGTCAAAGGAGAAGTCTGGAGAGTTTTTAGGTTATCCTACTCAAAAGCCTGAAGAATTATTGAGGAGAGTAATTCTATCTCATCCAAGAGAGGACATCTTGGTGGCTGATTTTTTCTGTGGTTCAGGCACTACCGGTGCTGTGGCCGAGAAGTTAGGCAGGAGATGGATTATGTCTGACATCGGCAGATTTGCAATCCATGTTACAAGGAAAAGGCTGCTTGGAATTGAAGGCTGCAAGCCTTTTGTTGTGCAAAATCTCGGCAAGTATGAAAGACAATACTGGCAGGGAGTTACTTTCGCAAATAGAAAGGATGAGCAAAAGCCGATTTACGAATACATCAAATTCATTCTTGAGCTTTATCATGCTGAACCCTTAACTGGTTGCCTCTGGATTCACGGCAAGATGGGAAAAAATCTTGTCCATGTGGGTGCTGTTGATGCACCTGTAACCCTTTCAGATATTGAATCTGCCGTTGATGAATGTAAGAAGATGAAACAAACTGCTTTGGATATCCTCGGATGGGAGTGGGAGATGGGGCTGCATGATGTGGTTCAGGAGATTGCAAAGGCTAAGGGAGTTAAGCTCTCTCTGAAATATATTCCGCGCGAGGTTATGGACGCTCGTGCTGTTGCTGCCGGAGATATCACTTTCTATGAGCTTGCCTATCTTGAGGTAGACGTCTCACAGAATAAACACGGAGAATTTGTTGTTGCTCTAAAAGACTTCGTAATCCCAAATCATGACCTCATTCCCGATGAAGTTCGCTCAAAGATAAAGAAGTGGTCGGACTACATAGATTACTGGTCAATAGACTGGGACTTCAATAATGACACGTTCCATAACATGTGGCAGTCCTACAGGACAAGGAAGGACAGGACACTTGATTTGAAGTCAGACCCTCATCTCTACGAGAAAAAGGGTAACCATCAGATAATGATCAAAGTAATTGACATCTTCGGCAATGATACAACACGGCTTGTCGAGGTCACATCCTGATGGCTAAGAAAGCGAAACCTACAAAAAAAGAAACAATCATCACTCTGGAACAAAAGCTCCCGGAGGTTCCAAACCGCAGCCCATATGAACTTCCTGAGATGCACCTAATCAAAGACGGCAAGGGCGGTTATGTGATAGTGCCCGAGAGAAGGCCGAGCAAGACACTGCTTGTAAATCAAATTCGGCAGGAAGTTAATGTATGGAGAGAAAAAGAATATCCGGGTGTCTCTGAAACCACGAAGAGGCTTCTTGAATGGTGGTTTGAAGAAAGCCATTCTCTTGATAGCGAAGATTTCAATTTCTATTTCTGCCAGCGGGAAGCAATAGAGACCATAATCTATCTCTATGAAAATAAAGGGTTACGGGATAATGCAGAGCTTGCGGTCAAATACATGGACCCTAAGGCATACAGTAATGATCTCTTTACCGAAAGAAAAAAAATTGTGGAGACTGCAAGAAGCGAAAGAATACTAACACGTGTAGTTCCTGAAACAGGACAAGTGGCTCAGCAGGAACTTCCACCGCCCGATCTAACCCGCTATGCAATCAAGATGGCGACCGGTTCCGGCAAAACCTTTGTTATGGCGCTCGCTACTGTCTGGTCATATTTTCATAGGAGATTTGAGAGGGAATCTGCTCTAAGCAAGACATTTCTTGTTATAGCGCCAAATGTAATTGTCTTTGAACGATTAAGGCTGGATTTTGAGAATGGCTTAATCTTTACGAAATATTCCATGATACCGCCGGAATGGAAGCATGAATGGCAAATGACCTGCATCATGCGAGGGGAATCAAGAAAGTCCTCTACAGACGCAACCTTGTATCTCACCAATATACATCAGCTTTATGAAGATAGAGATGACGGGGACGGAGCAAATCCAGTTGAGCGCCTGCTTGGAGCAAAACCAAAGGCTGAAACGGGCTCATGGGAAGAAGATATCATCGAAAGAGTGAAAAAACATGATGACCTTCTTATCATGAATGACGAGGCTCATCACGTCCATGATACAGATCTCGTATGGTATCAGGTTATTCTGGGTCTGCATGAAGATATAAAATTAAAACGCAAACATGGCTTGTCGCTAAATCTTGATTTCTCTGCAACGCCAAAAGACCAGAATGGAACTTTTTTCCCATGGATTATATGTGATTATCCTCTTGCTCAGGCAATCGAAGACAGAATTGTTAAAGCCCCTCTTATAGTTCATCAAACCGATAAGGCAGACCCTGAGAAATATACCCGTGCAAGCGTTGCCTATGCTGAATGGATAAACATCGCCATCAGCAGATGGAAAGAGCATAATGAGGCTTATGGCAAGGTCAGCAAAAAGCCAGTCTTATTCATAATGGCTGAAAATACAAAGGATGCGGATGATATTTATGCCTATTTGCAGGGACTGAATGAATTTAAAGGCAAGCACAGTCTTCTTATCCATACTGACAAGACAGGCGAAATATCCAAAAAAGATTTAGAGACTGCACGCGAAGCTGCACGCTCAATAGACCTCTATGATAACAAAATAAGAGCTGTTATAAGCGTAATGATGCTTAGAGAAGGATGGGATGTTCAGAATGTTTCTGTGATTCTCGGCCTGCGCCCCTTCACCGCAAAGGCAAATATTTTGCCGGAACAGGCGGTAGGTAGAGGCCTGAGATTGATGCGAGGTATAGGTCCTGATTATATACAGATAGTTGAGATCATCGGAACGCAGAAATTCGAGGAATTCGTTAAAGGGCTCGAAGTCGAGGGAGTTGGTGTCGGTGTAACAAATACACCGCCTCCTCTCGGCGTCCATGTCTATCCTATGAAGGTAAAGGCTGAGTATGACATAGAACTTCCGATTCTCACGCCATCACATACAAGGGAATTTAAAGGGCTTGAATCATTTGATGTTTCTAAATTGCAAGCCAACCCTCTAAAGCTGACAATTAAAGATGGTGTTGAAAAGAAGGTAGAACTTATAGAGACTGTGACCCAGAAGAAAGTTGGACAGAAGCAGGTCGAGATCGAGGTCGGCTATCCTGAAAGTCATGTAATCCTTCAGAACATTACAAATAGGGTAATGAAAGAGGCACGGCTTGAAGGCCAGTTTTCCGTGATTTATCCGCACGTAAAGAAATATATTAGCGATGTCTTTTTCGGTAAATCGGTTGACATTGACCATGAATCAATCAGAAGGCAGCTATGCGATTCAAGTGTTGTAAGTGAAATCATTTCCATCCTTGCATCTGCGATAGGAAAGTGTTGTGTTAGCAAGGCAAAGCCTGAGATGAAAGCTGAACCGTTAAGACTTATGGAGATAGACGGCTTTTACTGGCGTCGTGATTGGACAGAATTAGATAAGACAGTTTTCAATGTTACCCCTTGCTATAACGACTTTGAGAAGAATTTCGCGACTTTCTTAGATAAAGCAAACGATATTAATAAATTTGCAAAACTCGCAGAGTCATATACTCGCTTCTGCATCGAATATCTTAGTGCCCGTGGCGCGATAAGATATTACTACCCGGATTTTGTGGCAGAGCAAACACTGAAAACCGGAGATACCTGTATGTGGATCATTGAGACAAAAGGCTGGGAAGATAAAGATGTTCCTTTTAAAGATGCGAGAGCTAAAGACTGGTGTAAAACAGTGAACGAATTAACGGGTCAGCAGTGGAAATATACTAAAGTGGGCTATGATATTTTTAACAGTTCGAAGTATAGGACGCTTGATGAGTTGGTGGGTTCTATTAAGGCCTTATCGGAAAAAGGATTGCTTATATAGAGATTTTGTAAAACAACCATGATTTTTAAGTGGAGGACAAAATGGCAGTAAGAAAAAAGAAGCACCGGCAGAGGTTTTGTCAATAGGTGTGTAAAAAGCATTTAGGCGGCCATCCTTTCCAGCATCTTTGACTCTTGTTTTGCAACTCCGTCGATAAACACTTTTCCACTGCAAACATCTGGCAACAGCCAATGACCTTTTAACGTGCGAAAGTTCTTCTCCTCGACCTGGAGCAGCTTCCATATCATTGCCGCGGCATTCTGTACCTTTTTGAATCGTTTCGCCGCATCGGTTCTCAGTCTCACTGAGCTGAAAGGGGATTCAACCACATTCGTTGTGCGAAGGTGCGGCCAGTATTCCTTAGGAAATGAGTAGAAGGTGATCATTCTATCCCAGTCGGCCAGGAGTTTATCTGTCGCCTTCGAATAATGCTGCCGGTAGTGTGAAACGAATAAGTCCCGACGGCGTTCACACTCTGCAAGAGTTTCGGCATAGGGGACACGTGTGATCTGTTCTGAGGCCTCGGCGCGCATTCTCTTTCTGAAGTATTTCGATATATTTCCTGTAGTCTCTTTCATTTTAAAAATATCCTGGAGATTATTACCCATTGTTAATATGTGATAGACATATTCTTTTGGTGCTATCCTTGCTGTCCTTGGCATATCTGAGATCTATCACATTTCATCTCTACTGTCAAAAAATTAGAACCGTCCCCTTTTCTGCTTTTTCCGGGACATTGTGAATTCTCACCGAACAAGCTGGTTCAACTGGAACATGGGCAGCAGCACTGCCAGCACAATGAATCCAACAATGAGTCCCATAATCAGAATCATCAGGGGCTCAAGGAAAGCGAGGGCCTTCTGCACTCTCCTGCCGAATTCTTCCTCATAAGAGTCAGCAGCCCTGTTCAAAACCTCCGGAAGCATTCCGCCCTTCTCCCCTGTTGATATCAGTTGCAGAAGGACAGGCGGGAATCCGGAAAGGGACGCGGAAAGGCGTCCTCCCTCCGCCACCAGCTTCGAAGCCTCCATAACCCGATCCTCAAGCACACAGTTTCCGACAGACCTTGCGGCAAGGTCAAGCGCCCCGAGTATTGGCAGTCCGCCGTCAAGGAGAAATCCGAGAGTGCGGGAAAACCGAGCGAAATAAAGGGTCTGCACAATATTTCCAGGCGCCTTCATAAGCAGTCTGTCGAAAAGAATCCTGCGTTCCTTCAGAAGCTTCTGAATTACCAACGCGAAGGCAATAATTAATCCGAGGAGAACCCACCAGTAGAACCGGAACAGGTTGCTTATCTGAATCAGCACTACGGTTATAAACGGCAGGGCATTCTTTGTATCTTCAAAAATCTTCACTATTTTAGGGATGACAAAGACAAACAGGAACGAAAGTACAATTACCCCGACGCAGACAATAAAAAAAGGATATATCGTTGCCATTGCAACCTTTGCCCTGATCGCGGCACGGCTCTCAAGGAAATCGGCAAGTTTGATGAGCACCCTGTCAAGCGTCCCGCTCATTTCACCGGCAGCGACCATATTCCGGTAGAATTCCGGGAAGACATTCTGATGCTCTTCAAGCGAACGTGCCAGGCTTGCCCCTCCTGAAACCCTTTCCCTTACATTGATCAGTATGCCCTTCCAGTCCCCGTGATTTTCTTCAGAGAGCGATCTGAGCGCCTCCATAAGCGGAACACCGGAGGAAAGCAGCAGCGAAAGCTGTCTTGTTATTGCCGGAAGCATTGAAGCGTCGGTCTTCCGATGGAAAAACTTCTTTTGAAATAAAACGGACTCGCTTACTTCCTTCGGGAAAAACCCTGACTCCCTTACCTTTGCCAGGGCATCCTTCAGGCCATCGGCCTCAACCGTACCGGCAGCCTCGGAACCATCCTGCTTATAGCCTTTGTACTTAAAGATTGGCATATTAATTAAAATAAATGGTTCATTCGTAAAAAGCTGAAAGAGTCATAATGCTCGATGGATTCCCGCTAAAAACCTGCGGGAATGACACCCACAAGAATATACAAAATATTACAAAATCCTTAATGAAGCAAATTTCATTTTTTGCATCTTACAATTCCATTGCTTCTTTCTGCGTCACCCGCAGGACCTCTTCAACCGTCGTAATTCCAGATAAAACCTTCTCAAATCCGTCAGACCTTAATGTGCGCATTCCCTTTGCCATCGCAATGCTCCTTATACTCTGGGCATCCTTTCTTTCAGTGATGGCATGACGTATATCCTCATCAATGACAAGGAGTTCAAAGATGCCTGTCCTTCCAAGATACCCCTTTCCAATGCACGCATCACATCCTTTCCCCCGGTATAAAACAATACCGTCCGGGACGGATTGCAAACGGGAAGCAGCAGTTGGGAAATATTTCAATTCCTCTTCGGATGGCCTGTATGTTTCCTTGCACTCAGGGCAAATGACCCTGACGAGTCTCTGCGCAAGGATGCCTGTCAGCGACGAAGCTACAAGGAAAGGTTCCACTCCCATATCAAGGAGCCTTGTAAGCGCAGACGGCGCGTCATTGGTATGGAGGGTGCTTAATACGAGATGCCCGGTAAGCGAAGCCTGGATGGCAATCTCTACGGTTTCAAAATCACGAATCTCCCCTACCATGATAACATCAGGGTCCTGCCTGAGGATTGACCTCAGCCCTGACGCAAAGTTAAGCCCGATCTTCGGGTTTACATGTATCTGGCCAACACCCTTCAGTTGATATTCAACAGGGTCTTCAACCGTTATGATGTTCTTTTCCTCTGAATGTATTCTGTTCAGCGCGGCATAGAGCGTAGTGGTTTTTCCGCTACCTGTCGGGCCTGTTACGAGGAGTATCCCGGTTGTCCTCTTGAGGAGATCTTCAAGGCGAGCCTCGTCCTCTTTGTTGAGCCCGACCTCCCAAACCCCCAAAAGCCCCTGCTTTCTGTCGAGCAGGCGAAGGACGGCCCTCTCACCGAATGTTGTAGGTATTATGGAGACCCTGATGTCAATATCACGTCCGCCGATGAGCAGGCGTATCCTCCCGTCCTGAGGAAGTCTTTTCTCCCCTATATCCAGATTAGCCATAATCTTGACCCTGCTGATAAGGGCGTCCTGTATGATCTTCGGAGGGGTCAGCACCCTGTGAAGTATCCCGTCCACCCTCATTCTGACATCAATTTCTTTTTCATATGGTTCTATATGGATATCACTTGCACGTTCCTTGACCGCCTGCTGAAGAAGGGCGTTGAGGAGTCTGATGATTGGAGCCTCCTCTGTCAGTTCAAGGATATCTTTTGGTTTTTCAAATACCGTTGCAACTGCTGAAAGATCTTCACCGGCAATGTTGTCCATTACCTCTTCAGCAGATCCCACCTTGCCGTAAAACCTGTTAATCGCGTCGAGGACTGCGCCGGACGATGCGCTGAAAGAAAGCGGCAGCAAGCCGAAATGCTTTGACAACTCACGCAGCGCGAGAATGCCTCTCTCATCGGCAACCACGGCCTCAAGGTATCCTTCTCTTCGTCTCAGAGGCATGATGAGGTTCCCCTTTGCGAACGCAAGAGGGACCTCTCTGACGAGCGAAAGCTCGATATCTTCGTCTTTTATGGTTTCGATGGTTTCCACATCATCATTTTACACTTTTGAAGGAGTTAAAGCTATAAGTGCACTTGAATATATGGCTGGTTTCTTTTTATGGCGCTATCACCACTCTCATACTTGTGAAGAATGCCCAGCAAAATTGTCATGGAACTGCTTTTTGTCCTATTCATTTCGAAGTTCCTTGGCATAAGTAATAAGGGCACAAGTCTCTCTTTCCATCCCGATTGTCCAGATGAATTCAAGCCCTCTTTTTCTCAAACAAATAGCCGGACACATATTTGTGAATGATGCTGGATATGAGTGTTTGGTAAGGAATGCCCTCCTGTGCAGCAATTACCTGTATCTGGTCCAAATCCTTGGATGACATCCGTATGTTGATTCTTTTGTCTTTTTGAAGCGTATTTCTCGCATATTCACGGAGCTTTGTTATTTCCTTTTTTTGGTTTTTAACAGTCCGCCATTCTCCACGTTCATATGATTCCAAAATCTCTTTCTCTTCGGTATCTAATAGCACTTTTTTCATTTTATAACCTCACATGTTTCTTTGTAGCTTTTCTGCTGGGAATTATGGTTTTCAAAATAATTCCCTCTTCTTCCTGTATATAAGGAACGAGATAAACGCAATCATCAATCCTGACTATCGCAATTTTCTGACCCGGATACCTGTCTTGATTTGGATGTTCAATTGTTTCGATAACATCTTCCCGTTCCATCAGTATTACGACTTCTTCAAAACAAACTCCCCTGTTCTGGTTCAGCCATTCATTCTTTTCATTATCCCATCTAAAAACTTTCACGATATATAATTACTACAATGTGTGCCTTTTGTCAATAAATGTGCTCGGCTTAAAGCTGAGCTTACGAACTGTCCGCTGCGGGCATATCATTTGGAGCGCATTTTCTGGAATAAAATGCGAACTGACACAAGAAAAAATCAATTATGCAGGCTGTGCATCCCGTATTTCTGCTGTTTCCTATCCGACCTTCACCATGAGCAACGACAGAGGGAATGCTTCAATATATTTCCTTCCCGGTTCCCCCCTTGTTTTACCGGGCTTTTTTCATCCTGTAATTGGGTTCCGCGTATTCAATTTCCGGCTTCTTCAATAATTCCTCTACCGCTTCTTCAACACTTTGTTCCTTTTTGAGTTTTATGTGATAGACCTTTATGTTTTCAATAAACTTGATTACGGACGCCCCTTCTCCGTCAAATATAGCCGCTATCCGTTCATCAGTTACTCCTTCCTTGAATTTGATAAACAGTTCTCCTTCCACATATTGTCTTTCAGCTTTGGCGAATTCCATTTCCTTGGCTCCGGCAATATTGGCAAGAGTTGCGTCTTCTTTCACGATATGCGGGGTAAGAAATACGAGAAGGTTGGTTTTGGTCTTTGATTTGCTTTTTGATTTAAAGAGCCATCCGAGGAGAGGTATATCCCCCAGCAGCGGGACTTTAGTAATTGTCTCCTCTTCTTTTTCCTGCATTAGGCCCCCGATAACCACAGTCTGCCGGTCCTTTGCGGCAACAGACGTCTTTGTCGAACGCTTGGTCGTTGTGGGGCCAACGCTTATAGTAATGTTCTCGGATTCCTGTTTCACGGACGATATCTCCTGATAGATATCAAGTTTTACATAGTCACCTTCGGTTATCTGCGGGGTAATCTTCAGGGTTATTCCGACATCCTTTCTCTCTATTGAGGTGAACATGGAGAGTGTCCGTGTCGGGTCCGACTCTCTCTTTGTAATAAAAGGCACGTTCTCGCCCACAACAATCTCCGCTTCCTTGTTGTCTGATGTCAGTATCTGCGGGGTTGAAAGCACATTCACAATATCCTTGAATTCATTAAGATTAAACAGGGCGGCAAATCCCGGCACTGTAATATCAGCGGTTGTTCCGTCAGCTCCGGTTATAGGGACTGACAGGTAATTGCCCATGCCGCCGATCGTCAGTCCTGAAAGGCCCCGCACAATTGACTGTACGGATGAGGAATCGATGGACCCGACGCCTCCGATGACCACAGGCTCCCCATTATGTCTCCCGATCGCCCTCCACTTTGTGCCAAGTTCCCTCAGTTTATCCATGGACGCCTCGACAATCATTGCCTCTACAAACACCTGTTTCCTGCGCTTGTCAAGCTGTTTTATCACCTGAACGAGATTCTGATAGTCCGCCGGCGACGCGACAACCACAAGGGCATTGGATGATTTATCCGGGGTAATACTGATTCCGCCTGCTGCCTCAAACGGGCTGACCGGCTGGGTTCCCGGCGCGGCAGCAGTAGCCTGCCGGGTGCTCTGCGCCGACTTCATAATCCCTTCAAGCACCTTTGCCATCTCGGTTGCGTCAGCGTTCTCAAGAAAATAGACGTTAATTCTTCCCTGTGCCTCAGGAGATGGGATATCAAGGAGCTTTATAAGGGCTCTCATTGAATCCCTCGCGCCCTTGTCCCCAAAGATAACTACTGCATTGAGCCTCTGATCGGAAACCGCCTTTGACTCCTCTGACTGCACCGGCTGACCTGATACCGCGCGAATCCTCCCGCGTCCGAGCCCCTCATTCAGAATACGGGCAATCACCTCAGCACTCGAAAACTTCAGTATTACAATTTCCGGCTCCTCGCGCACAGAAGGCTGATCAATGGCTTCAATAATTGAGATAATCTTTTCCATATTAAGGCCGGAATCAATCACCAGAAGGAGATTTCCCGGACCGAATGTGGAAATATGTCCATCCCGCGATATAACCGGCTGGAGAAATTTCAGAGCGTCGTCCGAAGAAATCTGTGTCAGGGGAATCAGCCGCGCGATATAACTCTCGTTGACCGGCTGTTTCTTGGTGCTAAGAGACATCCCGCGCTGTTTCGCTTCCGCAGCCGGGACTATCTTGTAGGCGTCGATGCCTGAAGATACCACTGTGAACCCCTTCAACTCCAGAACCGAGGTAAAAAGGCTGTAAGCATCATCAACTGACAGTTTTGAAGGAGCAATAATAGTGATTTTGCCTTTTACCCTTTCGTCGAAGATGAAATTCTTTTTGGTAATCTCACTGATGAATTTGGTAACAGTTGAGAGTTCAACATCAATAAAGTTAAACGTAACCCTTTCGGATTTCTTTGTCTCTGCAAAAGCGGCGCCGCATAAAGAAATGAACACTGCAATCAATAAAACACTGAAGGTTCTCAGCAGCAAAAATCTGTAAGACTTCATATCTGTATCCCCCAATTCACCATCTGAAAGTTTATTTCAACTGATATGTCATCGTCATCTTGGCGCCTGACCGGATGATGTCAAGCTGCACCCTGTCCATCCCCCTGAGCGCGGTAAAGGCCTGAAGCGCGGCCTCAGGTTTTGAGATATTATACTCGTTTATCCGCAGAAGGATATCTCCATTCTGAAGGCCAAGGTTCTGGTAAATCCCGCCCGGTTTGAGCTCCTTCAGGACAAACCCTTCCTGTCTGCCGTCCACTACATTCGGAAGGAGCCGCGCATCGGTCATGATCTGGTTCGGATTTTCTATCGCATTCTGTACCCGCTTCTGATCAACCGCATATGTTTTTTCGCCTGTTCTGCGCGCAAAAGCCTGCTGGGTTGGCTCATTTTCCTTAAACTCTTTGACTGCGGCCAGTTCAGCCAATACAACCTCAACACTCTTTCCTCCTGAACTCAGGAATACCTTTTCCTTTTCAATCCTTCTGAGAACCCCTGCGCCAAAAACCTGATTTCCTGTTTTGAAGACTTCCTGATTCCCTGCCTTGTCCATAAAGACCGCATAACTGTAACTGCCCGGACCCGCCACAGTCCCAATCAGAGTCACCTCGGTAACACGCGGAGATTCGGAAGAAACAGCGGAAAGCTGCTTCAATTCACCTCCCGGGAACCCGAAAGGATTATGCCCGAGAATTCCCGAGTATTCCTGAAGGGTATGGGTCGCCATTTCCTGTTTTTTTGTTTCGGATTTTACGGATGTTTCCTTTGTACCAAATGAAACTGATACGATATCCCTTGATAACAAAAGGACGGCAAAAACAAGAAGGGCGCCTGCGATGTAGGGGAAAAGCACGCTTAGGGGTTTCAGCAGGAAAGGAATAACTGTTTTGTTCATCTCGAAACCGGTGGGTGCGCTATAAATCTTTGCATATCAAATCGCTTATCCTTCCGAAGTTTTATAAAAAGCATACCAGAAGGAATTTCTGTATGTCAAAGAAGTCAGGCGTCAGATTATGGCAGGGTACCGTCCTGAGGTGTAATATCTACCCAGTCAATCAGTATATGCCCGTTAATACCTGTTCCTTTTCCGCCGCCGCTGCCCCTTACAACACTTATCAAGGTCCCATGGTTATCGGTTGCGGCCTTTTCGCTGAAGAGATCAACCGTACCGCCATTGCCGTTCTTTGCCGCGCCTTTGGCGTTCCCGCCATTTGCTGAAACAGAACCTGAATTGGTCACACGGTTTCCCGCGTACATGATAATGTCGCCGACATTGCCGCCGCTCGCGCCTGTACCGCTTCCGTTT
>Ga0233425_10002636_pt1 | contig 34635 bp, 22 predicted proteins | sample Watercolumn_Towu_2_FD_181712 | JGI IMG/M metagenome (GOLD analysis project Ga0233425, IMG submission 181712) | Freshwater microbial communities from Lake Towuti, South Sulawesi, Indonesia - Watercolumn_Towuti2014_140_MG | ecosystem: Environmental > Aquatic > Freshwater > Lake | place...
GGCTGGCCGAGCGCGGGACGGCCGTCTACTGGGCCGGCGGTGAAGTCGATCCGCCCGACGCCTGGCCATCGGCCGTCACCCTGCCGGAGAACGTGCATCTCTTCCCGCGCGGCCGGGTGGATGAGTTCGTGCATCTGCACGACGGCTCGCCGTTGCTGCGTCTAGCCGGCACGAGCCGCGAGAAGCAGCGGCCGATCCGCGCGAACGATTTCACGCCCGACGCGGGCGGACTCTACTCCGTGGCCGTTGTTCACGGTGCGGCCGACGCGGCGGCACTCCAGTCCCGCGGCATCCACTACTGGGCGTTGGGCGGCCGGCACGAACGCGGCACGATCCTCAGCGGCCCGCACCTGGCCCACTATCCGGGCATGCCGCAAGGCCGCTGCCCCGACGATGCCGGCATCCACGGCTGCACGCTGGTGCAGGTCGACGAGCAACGCCAGTCGCGGACCAGCCTGATCCCGACCGACGCCCTACGCTGGCTCAGCGAGCGCGTGGTCTTTGACGAAACCACAACACGCAACGACCTGGAAACGCGGCTCCGCGAACGCATGCACGCGCTGCTGGAGAACGCACCGCGGCTGGATCTGATGGTTTCGTGGACGCTGGCCGGCTGCGGGCCGCTTCTGACGCAACTGCGTCGCGGCGGGTTGTCGGCCGAGTTGCTCGGGTGGCTGCGGAACGAGTACGGATTCCGCCGTCCGGCCGCATGGAGCGTGACGATCGAAGTCGAATGTGCGGCCCCGCTTCCGCCCGAATGGTACGAGCAAGAGACGATCCGCGGCGATTTCCTTCGCACGATTCGCCAACTCGAACTGGCCGACGACGAGCCGCTCGACTTGGAATCCTTCGTGGCGGAAAAGCACCTGGCCGGCACGCTGGCCGCGGCCGTGGCGATTGCCGACAAGCCGGCCCGCCAGCGGGTGTTGCGCGAGGCGGCGCTCTTGGGTGTCGATCTACTCAGCGGAGAGGAGCCCAAAACGTGAGACTGACGAATCTTCGCGTCGACGGTTACGGTGTTTGGTCCGGTCTCCAGGTCGAGGGTTTCGGCGATGGTTTGAGTGTCCTCTACGGGCCGAACGAGGCCGGCAAGTCGACCTTGCTGCAATTCGTCCGCTCGATGCTCTACGGCTTTACGCCCGCACGGCGGCGATACTTTCCGCCGCAACACGGCGGGAGGCCCGGCGGCGAAGTCGCAGTCGCCGGCCCCAACGGCCGCTACCAGCTCGCCCGACACGACGATTCCAGCGGCCAATCACCCAACGGCGAGCAACTCGTGCTCTCTGCCGCCGACGGCACGCGCCAGGGCGAGCACTTCGTCAAAGTGCTGTTGTCGAACGTCGACGAGACGATCTTCAACAACGTCTTCGCCGTAGGCCTGCGCGAAATGCAGGAACTTGGCACCCTGAGCGACACCGAGGCCGCCGCGCTGCTCTACAATCTGACCGTCGGGCTCGACCGCATCTCGCTCATCGAGGTGATGCGCGAACTCGAAACCTCGCGGAACCGCATCCTCGACCGCGACGGCAAGCCCTGCCAGGTCGTGCAGTTGACGGCCCAGCGCGAGAAACTCCGCGCGGAGATCGACGAGTTGGCGGCCGTCAGCCGCCGCTACGGGCACCTGGCCGCCGAGCGGAGCGAACTCGACCGCGAACTGGCGCGTCTCGAGGAAGAACGCAACCGCACGGAACATCAGGCCCGCGTTGTGGAACTGGCCATTACGCTCCGCGAGCGGTGGCTGCACCGTAAGGGGCTCGAGGATCAGTTGACCGTGCTCGGTTCGCCGCAGGCCATGCCGCCGGGCGTGGTTGAGCGGTTCGACGGACTGGTCGGCCGCCTGCAGAAGCGGCAGCAAGAGGCCCAGCAGTTGCAGTCGCAGGCCGAGCAGACCCGCGCCGAGGCAGCCGGCCTGGCGGTCAACGACGCCCTGTGGCGTCAGGCCGCACGGATCGAGGCGTTACAGGAACAGGATACGTGGCTGACCGGCCTCCAGAATCAGGTCGATGAACTGGAACTGGAAATCGCCGAATTAGAGTCGAGCCTCGGCGACGAGCATAAACGCCTGGGCCTCGGCGACGGAAAGCAAAGTGCATTGCCGGTTGTGTCGCCTCGCACACTGGCCACGCTCCGCGCGCCGGCCAAGGCGGTCCGCGGCACGCGCGATCGGCTTCGCGAGGAGCAAGCCGCGGTCGCCACGGCCGAAGAGACGGTACAGACGCTCACCAAGCAGATCGACGCCGGCTTGGCCGCCCGCGGTCAGCAAGACCTCGGCGCCGCGATGGACCGCGCGGGCAATCTGGTCGGGCAGTTGCGGCGCCGCGTGCAGATCGACGAGCGGCTCGATCAGATGAGCCGCTACCAGACCGAACTAGAGGACCAAAGCCGCAGCCTGCTCGAGCGGCAGTTGCTGCCGCTGCCGGTGCTGGCCGGCCTGGGCGCAGTCTTCGTGATCGGCGTAATGTTGATCCTCGTGGCCGTCTTCCGGCCGGGCTCGGTCGCCGGGGCATTCGGCTGGGCGCTGGCCGTGCTGGGGCTGGCCGGCGCCGCGGCGGCGGCGTTGGGCAAGATCCTCCTGGAGCGCTCGAACGCCCGGCAACTCGACGCCTGCCAAAAGCAGCTTACCATGCTGCAAACGCAGATCCAGCAGACAAAACAGGACCGCGACGCCCTCGATGCGCAGCTTCCCCGCGGGGGCGGACCGATCCCGAGCCGCCTGCAATCGGCCGAACAGGAACTGGCGTCGCTCGAAGAACTGGTGCCGCTGGATACGCGCCGCACGGCTGCCCGCCAAGAGGGCGAAGCCGCGGGCCGGCGGGCCGTTCAGGCCGAGGCCGAGTTGACGGCCGCGCGCCGCCGCTGGCGCGATGGGCTGAAGGGCATCGGGCTCCCCGGCAATCTCGTGCCCAAGCAAGTCCGGCACATCGTTCAGCGCTGCGAGCACATCGCCCAGACGCAGCGCCGGCTAGTCCATCGCCGCGAAGAACTTTCCCAGCGCCGCCGCGAACTCGACGCCCTGGCCGGGCGCATCGCGCAGCTCGGCAGCGACGCCGGCGTGACGTTCGTCTCGAAACAGCCGTGCGAACGGCTGCGGGAACTTGGCGCAGGGCTCGGCCGCGAGGAAGCCGTCGTCGCGCGCCGCGACGAACTGCGCCGCCAATCGCGGCGGATCCGCCGCAAGCTGGTCAGATTCGACGAGAGCATCGGCCGGCTGAAACACTGCGTCCGCGAGGTGCTTTTCGAGGCCGGCGCCCGCAGCGAACAGGAGTTCCGTCATCGCATATTGCAGGCCACGCGGGCCGAAGGGCTGCTTAAGGAACGCGATGCCTTGGACCGCGAGATCGCCGCGGCCATCGGTGGACATTGCCCAGCCGACGCTGTGCGCGAACAAATCGAAGGCCCGGGCGCGGAACACGTCGAGATCCGCCGCAGCCAGTTGCGCGACCGCTTGGCCGCCTTGCAGCAACAAGTCCGCCAACGGCTGGAGCAGCGCGGCCAACTGGCCGAACAACTCCGTGCGCTGAGCGACGACCGGCAACTGGCGCTCAAGCAACTGGAACTCGGCACGGTCGAAAAGCGGCTGGAAGAGGCCGTGCGACGCTGGCAGGTGCTGGCCGTCACCGCGCAGACGCTCGACGACGTGCGGACCAGCTACGAGAAAGACCGGCAGCCGGAGACGCTTCGCGAGGCGTCGGGCTATCTCGACCGCATGACCGATGGCCGCTACCGCCGCGTTTGGACGCCGTTGGGCGAAAACGTCCTCCGCGTGGACGACGCCGACGGGCACTCGCTGCCGGTCGAGTCGCTCAGCCGCGGCACGCGCGAGCAGTTGTTCCTCAGCCTGCGGTTGGCAATTTGTGCGGTGTACGCCCGCCGCGGGGCCGCGCTGCCGTTGGTGCTCGACGACGTGCTCGTGAATTTCGACGCCAGCCGCGCGAAGGCAGCGGCCACCGTGCTCCGCGATTTCGCCGCGGCCGGCCACCAGGTGCTGGTCTTCACCTGTCACGAACACCTGATGAAACTCTTCGCCTCGCTCAAGGTGCCGGTTGGCACGCTGCCCGACCATCATCAGGAGAACCTGCCGGTCATCGTCCTTTCGCAGCCGGCCGAAAAACTGCCGCGCGCGAAGAAAACACCCGCCGCGCCGCGAAAGCCGGTCAAGATCAAGGAGCCGGAGCCCGAAGAAGAAGAGGAACTGCTCGACGATGAACCGGAGCCCCTCGAAGAACCCGAGCCCGAAGAGCGTCCGGCCCGGCGGCCTGCGGCGAAGAAGGCCAAACCGCCCGCCAGGCCCAAGAAGTCCAAGCAGAAAGGCGTATTCGACGCCGACTTCTTCGACTCTGACGACGAGGAACAGGACAGGGCCGAAGAGGAGGAAGCGGTCGAGCCGGAGTTCGAGGTCGAGGACATCGACTTCTTCAGCGACGAAGAGGATGAAGACGACGATCTCGACGAGGAGGACGACGAGGACTTCGACGGCGAGGATTTCGACGAGGACTCAGCGGACGACGGTTCCGCCGAAGCGGCTTGAGGCGTCATAGGACGGCCTTTCGTGGCCGTCACTTCGTCTCCAACGCCTGCCGCACGAGTTCCGGCAGGCATTTCACGGGCACGGAGCCGAGGTTGAGCACGGCCTCGTGGTAGCGGGCCAGGTCGAAGCGGTCGCCCAACTCGCGCTGGACGCTCTGCCGCAGGCGGTACATGGCCATGCGGCCGACGAAGTAGGTGGAAAGCTGGCAGGAACTCTGCTTGGCGCGGATCACCTTCAGCCGGGCCTCGCCTTCCGACTGGAACGCCCGGTCGCGCAGCAGGTGCATCGCCTCGTCGTCGGTCATCGCCGTGCAGTGCATCTTGTGGTCGAGGATCGCGTTGGCGACCGCGCGGAGATAGAACTTCAGTTGCGTTAGCCGCAGTGCCAAGTCGCCCTTGCCGTAGCCCTGATCGAGCATCGTCTGCTCGGTGTAGACGGCCCAGCCTTCGATGTACACACCCGAGCCCAGCACGCGGCGCACGAGCGACGGATTGCGGTTGGCATACTCCAACTGCACGTAATGGCCCGGATAGGCCTCGTGGATCGTGAGTATTTGCAGCATGTGGCTGTTATACTCCTCCAGGAAGCTCTTCACGCGCTTTGCGTCCCAGTCCTTGGGCGGCGGGCTGACGGCGTAGAAGCCCACCGCCTTCGTGTCCAGCGGCGGGGCCGAGTTCATGTAGGCCGTCGAATTGCCCCGTTGAAACTCGGGCATCTCGATAATCTGGCAGCGGTCGGGATCGGGCAGCCGCAGGATGTTGTTTTCGGCGATGAACCGCTTCACGTCGGCCACGGTCGCCCGCGCGTCGCGCGTGAGGTTCTCCGGATTGCCGTGCTCCTGGGCCACGGCGCCGAGCACCGCGGCAATAGTCGCGTGGCGGCCCTCTTCATCGTCTGGCGGGAGCGGCTTCTTCGGAAAGTAGCGGCCCCAAAGCTGCCTGGCGATGACGTACATGTCCCGCTCGACGCGCACGAACTCGGCTTCGGCGTCGGCCAGCACCTGGTCGGCCGTCAGCCCGGCGTCGAGTTCCATTTCCAGCTTCTTGGCGAACCGTTCCTTGCCCAGCCGCCAATCGCCGTTGGCCCGCGGCAGTAGATCCTTCTCAAGGAACTGCTGGTAGTCTTTCAGCGCGGCGACGACGGGCTTGGCGGCCGCGCGCATCGCGTCGGTCTGCTCCGTCTTGCCGGCGATCTCGAAGATCTCGCTTTCGTAGAAGGCGATGGCCCCGCGGTTCTGGCGGATAGCCGTCTCTGTGGCCACGCGGGATGGGTTGCGGAGGTTCTCCCGCGCGGCGGCCAGCACCTTGGGAATCTGCTTCATGCGCGCGATGCAGTTGGCGACGTTCTTCTCCTTCGGCAGCGTCGATTGCGTGAGCAACAGGAAGGTACTGTCGCTGACGTAGTTGTTGTACGTCCGCGGGTCTTCCTCGAAGGGATGCGTGTTTTCGGCCGCCCACAGGGTCTTGGTCAACTCGTGCCGCAGGATGTCGTAGTCGATCTTCCCGGCGGGCGAGAGCTTCTCGTAATCGATCTGTTTGGGCAGGTTATCGAGCGTCCGCCGGGCGTGCTCGACCCAGCCCTTGCGCGCGGCCGGCGAAAGGTCGTCCAGCAGATGGTCGAAGCGATGGTCGCCTAGCTGCGTGGCCTCCATCGGCCGCATCGCGAAACCTTCGTCGAGGTATGTCTTGAAGAAGGAGGTCAGCGCGGCGTCGGCATCTTGGCCACAACATGCAGACAACCCACAACCCAAGAGCCACACGGCCGACAAGCCAAACACCGTCGCGAAGCGATTCATGATCATTCCTTCTACATCGTCAGAAGTTCAGGACACACAGACAACAATACACCACGGAGACACGGAGAACGCGGAAGCAGACGACAACTCTGTCGGACGACGGCAAGCGCAGGAAGGAAAAAGGAAAAGGGGGAAAACATGCAACCGGCCAGTGACGTTCTATTGTACCCGATTTCCTTCTCCATGTCTTCCGTACCTCCGTGGTGAACTTGCGTTCCCCTGTCGCGCCGCTGCTACCGTTCCGCCCGCGCTTCGCGGACGGCCTGCTCGGGCAACTCCTTGCGGTAGGCGTCGCGATACAAGCCGATTTCACCGAACGGGATTACCTTGAAGCCGCTTTTCAGCACGGCCGCATCAGGTCTAATCGCAAAGTCGCCGCGGGCGGCGTCGGCAAAGCCTGGATCGTCGGCCGTGACCAGGTTGTCGGCCGTCCGGTTTCGCCCCTTGTTGTCGTTCCGCAGGAGTTGTTTGCAGCGCAGAACGACGTTTCGTGCGATCGTGTTGATGTTGCAGCCCTCGTTGAGTTTCGCCAGGTCCGGGTATCGCTGGAGATAGAGTTGCCGATCGATTTCCGGAGAGTCGAGCGACTTGCCGACGAATTGCAGCCAGCGGTCTTCGCCCCAGGGCGAGAAACTGACAGCCGCCATGCAGTCGGCGAAGACGTTGTTTTCGATCGTGTTGTCCTTGCCGCCGTGGATTTGTACGCCGCCGAAGCCGTGCTTGCCGGCCGAGCAGCGGAAGAAGACGTTGCCGTGGATCGTCACGCCGCAGATCGCGTCGTCGAGCCGGATACCGGCCTGGCCGCAGGGCGGTCCCTTCTCGGGCTCGCGCCAGTTGCCGATGTGGTGCCAATAGTTGTAGCGATAGACGTTGCCGCGGAAGGTCGGGTTGCCCCACATGTCGGCCCCGCCCTGGTCGTCCGACTCGGTGACCGCGCGGAAGATCTCGTTGAACTCGACCGTGTGATCGTTGCCGCCCAGGCGAATCGCGCTGCTGCGGATGTCGTGCAACAAGTTGTGGGCGATGCGGTTGCCCGCGCCGCTCATAACCACGGCCGGCGTGTAGGTGTGGTCGATGCGCGACAGGTCGTGGATGCGGCAGTTCTCGACGAAATGCCCGCCGGGCGCGAGCGTCTTGCGGTCGCCGCCGGAGGCGACAATGCCGCCGCGGCCCAGCGAACGGATGTCGCACGAGAGGACACCGTGCCGCGTGCCGCCGTGGATTGCAATGCCGTCGCCGGCGAAGCGGTCGATCGTGCAGCCGGCCAGCAGGCACCGCTCGCCGCCGCGGATGTGGATGGCGTCACCCGCACCGAGCGTCCAGCGGAACCCCTGGAGCGCGACGTGCGAGACGTTGTCGAGTTCGATCGCCGGCGTTTCTGTGCGGGAGACCTCGATGGTCGCCTTGGCCGGATCACTCGGCGGATAGAAGTAGAGGATGCCGGCCGTGCGGTCGAGATACCACTCGCCCGGCGCGTCGATTTCCGAGAGCAGGTTGACCGCGTAGAACCGCTGCCCCTTGCGGTAGCCGTAGGTGTGGAACGGCGGCGCGAGCGCAATCTCGCGTTTCTCGGCGTCGATCGACGCCACGCGCTCGTACGAATCGGCCCAGTCCCAGAACCAATAGCCGTAGAGCAGGATGTCCTTGTCGTCCTTCCAACGCTTCGGGCGGTCGGTGTCGCAGGTGAAGCGGCCCGTCTTGCTGCCGGCGATACCGTGAATCCTGTGGCCGTCGTTCACGGCGACGTCGACGATGCGGACGTAGCCATCGTTCGGCCAGCGGGCCAGCGGCATGGCCTGGCCGTTGAAGAACAGCTCCATCGTCGGATGCGTCTTGAAGCCCAGGCCGCTGGCGAAGCCGCCGAGGCGCAGCGGTTTGAACTCCTTGATGCCGTTGGCCTTGAGATCGACCTGGAAGACCTTGCCGCGGGCTTCTTCGGGTAGGCGCGCGAGAATCGCCGCATCGCGGACCGGCTGGAAGCCCTTGATCTGCAAACCGCCGCTGAAGACGGGCGTCGAACCTGGGGCTGCGCGGTAGGTGATCGGCGCGTCGGCCGTGCCCGAGTCGTCGCGGCCGAGCTTGAAGGTCTGCGCCCCGCTGTATTCGCCGCCGGCGACCTCCACGGCGACGCCACCCTTGGGCAGTCCGCCGCCGCGCTTCATGTTGCGGATTTCCTCCCGCGCCCGCTCGATCGATCCGAACGGCCGGTCCTTTGTGCCCGGATTGGCGTCAGTGCCGGTCGTTGCGACATAGAACACCACGGCCGGCGCGGGCGGTTTGGGCAACGCAGTGCGGCCTGCCGGCGCGGAATCGGCACCCTCCAAGATGGTAGCGAACTCCGAAAGGAAGGCGACGGCAAGCCAGACTCCAATAGTCCGAAGCATCATGGTTCGTCCTTTGCTGTTGTTGAACGCAGAAGCGTCATTCTTGCCTTGCGCGACAGCGGATGTCAATCATGCGCGGCAGACGCCGCAAGAAGTCAAGGATACCGGGTGTGGTTTGTAGCGACGTATGGAACAGGCTATACTTCGCATCGGTGGTGTCCTGCATTCTACGGAGTATTTCACGTATGGCTGCCTGCATCTTCGTCGCCGACAACTGGCACGCATCTCCCGCGAACCCCGGAGAGCGCGGAGTCATATTGGAGAATGACGGCTATTACTGGTTCCTGTACCGGTACTTCGAGGGTGCGAACCTCAACCACCAATCAGAGTTGATTGACCTGTACGGAGGCGATGAAATCGACGGCTACCAGTTGCACCGCCTGGAAACAGAACTCCGAACAGCACTTGAAGATGTTTGCCGTAAACCGGAACGCTGGCGAGTACTCACCGGCTGGAGGAACGAGGCTGCAATTGAGAACGAGGTATGGCATGAAGTTGAGCGAGACAAGATGGTGCTTCTGATTCAAGCATTGCTGTGGCTCGTTGAGTTTGCCAAGGATCGCCACCTGAAGCTGATTTGCTCGGGCGATTAGATCTGCGGCCCTTCCGGGATTCGGATGGGTCGTAGCATCTATCTACGTCCCGGCGAGAATAGGCCCTAACTGCCACAACAGGTACGTTGTCGGAGCAAGATGCGGAACAGAGAAGAGGCATCATACTCCACTCAAGGCGGAGTATCATGCTTCTTCTCTGTTCGTGTTCCATTGACGTGAACGGCTTTGCGCAAGGCAATGCTCAATGACATCACCTCGAGTCCATCTGTAAGTGGGTGAACAAGAATCGCGTGCGCTGGATATTTCACCGGACGGGTCACGGTCGCACCCTCACTCCGCGGACGAACTCGTTGCTCTTCACGTCGCCCGGCTTGAGCGGCTTGCCGTTGACGACCACGTCTTGAAATGCCACGTTCTCGACCGCGTGTTCGGCATCGAAACCCTTGAGTTCCACGCGGAGCGGGTCGGCCGCGGCGAGGATGTTCTTGAAGGTCACGTCGCGGATATGTCCGCGCTCCGCGTCGCGGGTCCAGACGGCCTTGTCGATCCACAGCGAGATCAATCGCGGCGACTGTTCGATGCGGATGTCCTCGAACCGCACGTTGCTCACCTTCGCGGCGTCGCAGTGGTACACGCGGAGCGTCCACTCGCGGCCCAGGTCGTGGATCACGTCGCAATTCGTAAAGAGCACGTCGTCGACGTCCTCGCGCAATTCGGCGCCGATGCTCAGCGCGTGCGCCACTTCGTTCCACAGCACGCAGTTCTTCACCACAATGCGGCCGGTCGGCCCCTGCCCCTTGTCCGACTTGACGACGACCAAATCGTCGAGCGTGCGGATGAAGCAGCCCTGCACGGTCACGTCGCGGCTGTTGCAGATGTCGATGCCGTCGGAGTTCGCCCGATAGCCGAGCAGCTTGAGATTGCTGATTGTCACGCGCTCCGAGCGGCGGACCGGAATGGTCCACGTGCTCGCATCGCGGAGGATCACACCTTCGAGTGTGATGTCGCTGCCTTGCACGTAAACCAGGTGGCGGGCGTGCGTGGTCGAGCGGCTGCCATCGATAATGCCGCGCCCGCGGAGCGTGATGTTCTTCCCCTTCAGCCGGAACGTCGGCTCGTAGTTCTTCAACCCGCTGTAACCGCTGATGTGGAACTTCTCGGTAGGCAAGATCACGCCCCGAACGACCGCGCCGCCGGCCACGTAGACCGTCTTGTTGTCGCCCACCTCCAGGCTGCCGACCTCGTGAACGCCCGGGCCGAAGTAGACGACGTTCGGATCCTTAGGCGACGGCCGGTCCGTCTCGGGCGGATTGGCGAACAGATGCAAGGCGCCGGTCCAGTTGCCGTTGATTTCGATGGCCAGATGTCGCGGCTCGTTCAAGCTGAGCGCGATCTGCTTTCCCTCGACCGTGGGCCGAATCTGGAACGACGCCGGCAGCACCTTGGCCGACGCGACCGCCTCGGGGCACGTCACTACGATCTTCACCGGCCCTTGCATGTCGAAGTACGCGAACGAGGCCCGGTCGAAATAGTCGGCCGACTTGGCCTTGTCGTCCATCGCCTTCCACCGCCGCGCGGGTTCGGCCGGGGCGACCTTGGCGGCGTAGACAGGGACTTCTTGTCCCTCCACCCGCATCGCAAAATCCTTCGACAGTTCCTCGCCGGCCGGGGCGGGATAGACGGTCACACTGCCGGCACCCGCCGCGTCTGCCTGCCATGTACCAACCAGACAACCGATGCCCGAAATAAGGGTCCAAGAGAACCGGAACGGTTGCATGTCGTTCTCCTTCAATTTCGCGTGCCGCTGTACCTTTCAAACCGGGGGGGTACTCATGCGACAGCGGGTACACTCCATCGTGGGGGCTGTCACACGTCCCCTTTGTTGTTAGAATAGCAAAGAACCCTGGGGCGGACCACGCATGGTGTCTGGCCGGCTGTCTTGGGCATCAGGCGAGGACTATTCAATGCCAATTCCACAAAACCACGTCGCACAGGTCGCCGCTTTTCTCAGCAGCGGCTCGGGAACCCCCAAGGAGAAACTCAGCACCGGCGGCAAGATGTTGTGGGCGGCCACGGTATTGGCCGGCGATTGGACGCCGGAGCTGCTGGCCAAGGCCCGCAAGGCGATCGGCGTCCTGACGCAAGGCAACAAGATCGAGGTCACCGTCGCTCGCATGGACGAAGCCGCCGCCGCCAAGTGCCTCAAGCAGTTCACCAAGGAAGTCACGGACCTGGCCGACGAGATCCTACAGGCCAGAAGCCGAAAACGCGCCGCGAGCGCATAGCACCGGATCTCCTTGTGCTCTAATCGCTCCGCCCATCCGCCTTGCCCGTGTCGCGGCGCGCGAACTCGGCCAGGTCTTCGCGGGCACGGTCGGCCAGGGGGTGGGCTGCGGCCGCGTAGACCCGCTGGCGAAGACGCAGGAACGACCGTTCCCACGGCACGTTCGGCTCCATCGCTTCGATGCATTCGGCCGCGGTATCGACGCTCACAACGGTCGCCACGAAGCACACGTCGCGGCGGCGCGCGTCTTCGAGGTAGCCCAACGCAAACGGCTCGCGCAGGGCCGCGACGAGCGCCGGGCCTTGGCGAGGGTCGAGTTTGGCCGTGAGCACGGCCGCGGCCAACGCGACATCCATCACATCGACCAGCGGCCAGGGATCGGTCCGCAGCCCCTCGAACGCCAACGCGAACGGCGCGACGGCCTCGGCATACCGCTCCTCCCGCCAATACAAGATGCCGAGGATCGCCGCGGCCTCGGTGGGCTGGATCGCAAGCAGTCGCTCGACGAGCGGCAACGCCCGGCCGTCGCCAAGCTGCGCGTACGCCAGTCCGAGCAAGGCAAGCTCCGTCGCGGTCGTCGCCTGGTGCGGCTGCGATTGCCACGCCGCGGTCATGCCCCGCCAATCGCCGGCCGCGTAGCGTTCCAACGCCCGCCGGTACGCTTGCTGGTCCGACGAGAGGTTCGCCTGCGGCGGCAGCTTGTGCTCCAACACCAGGTACATGGCCCAGCGCTGACGCTCGACAGAATCCCAATCCACGGCGTGTCGCCCTTCGCTCCGCGAAAGGCGACTATAGTCGTCCTCGACCAGCGGCGGCCGATGGGCGCCGGTCGCCGCGGCCGCTTCGCGCAACTCGTGGATGGCAAACCCGCCGCGGCGGCCCAGCGAGCGGGCGAAGCCGTATTCCAGCACGTTGCGGTCGTCGGTGTTGCACGCGGCCGCTGCGGACGCGTACTCGGCCATCAGACGCGGGCCGGCCACGTAATGCGCCAGAAGACCTTCGAGGTCCTGCGCCCGCCACGTGTCGGCCAGCGCCGTGCGGTAGGGGTGTTGTGCGATCCGTTCTCGCAGTGCAGCAGCCGAGTGCCGCAGCGGCTCCATCGACGCCAGCAGCAACATGTCGTTGTTGCCGGTCTGCCACACCTCGACCTCGGCGTAGACCGACAGCAGCGTGGCAAACACGGTCTGCACGCTCTGCTCGTCGATCTCGTAGCCTTGCAGCCACTGCAGGAACAGTCCACCCTCGGCAAGTCGGTCCCGCGCGGCCAGGTAGAACTCGCGGGTGAACAGGCCGGCGATGCCGCTGCGGTACGGGTTGGAGGGTTCGGAGACGATCAGGTCGTAACGCCCTGGCGAGGTGAGCAACACCTCGCGCGCGTCGTTGTAGATGCGGCGGACCTTGGGGTGATTGAGTACGTCGTGATTCCCCCGGCTGCAGCGGCGTGCCATCTCATCGAGCGCCGGTTCGATCTCCACGCAATCGACGCGATCCATCGTCGGGACTTCGGCCAGCCAACCGGCCGTCTCGCCGGTGCCCAGGCCGACCACGAGCGCGGTCTTCGGCTCGCCGTGCAGCATCGCCCCAGTAAGGCCGAGCATGATCTGCGTGCCGGCGTCGGCCACGGCATTGCCGTCGGACTTGCCGTTGACGATGAAGGCCAGCCCGTGCTGCACGGCGATGGCCACGCCCGCCTCAACGCCTTCGGCCTCCCACACCATCTTCCGCCGCTCGGCGTGCTGCCAACTCCGCAGGGCGTTCGTGCCGGCGGCGGGCATGCGCGAGCGGCCGGCGCCGATGCCGCTGTGCCGCCAGACAGCGGTCGGCCCCGGCAGAAACACGAGCACTGCGGCGGCGATGATCGTGCCGGCCGGCAGCAGTATGGCGGCGGCACTGCGTCCATTGCCGCGAAATTGCACGACGAGCAATACGATGCTCAACGCGGCCAGCAGGACGACCGCCGCCCGCCATGCGCCGGGCGCGGTCAAGAGCGGCAGCAGGCCGAAGCCGCCGGCCAGCGAACCGAGGATCGCGCCTACGGTATTCCAGGCGGCGGCCAGGCCGATCTGCCGGCCGACGCGCGACTGGCCGCGACCCAAGAGCGCGATCAACAGCGGGAATTGCAGCCCGCTTATCAGTGCCGCGGGCAACACCACGACGCCGGCCACGGCCGCCCAGCCCAACACTTCGCCCGCGAACCCGGCGGCGTTGGCGTCGTGCAGCCGCGCGGCCCAAAGAGCCAGACGGTCGCCGAGCGCCAGCGGTACTGCCATGAGCGCGGCCTCCAATCCGCACGTGAAGGCCAAGCCGCCAAGCGTTGCGCGCAGACGGCCGAATAGTAGTGCATACGCCGCGCCGCCCAATGCGATCCCCAATAGGGCCACGGCCAGGATCAGGCCGAAGGTGAATGTGCTTCCGCCCAGCAGCGGCCCCAACATCCGATACCAGACCAACTCCATCAGGAAGAACGCGAACCCAACGATACCCGCGGCCGTATAGACGAGCCCGGCCGGAGCGCTCGTAGAGCAGGCATCTTGCCTGCTGTCCTTTGTTGAGCAGACATCTTGCTTGCTCTTCCTAGCGGGTGAGGCGCCTGCACCACAACGCCGCGACAACCGCCACGCACCGGCCGACACCAGCAGGTTAATCAGACATGCCAGCCACAACGTGGTCCGCGTGCCGAAGGTTTCCAGGGCAAAGAACGTGCTCAGCACCGCGCCGGCCACGGCCCCCAAGGTGTTCGCGCCGTAGAGCACCGCCGTGCGTCGCCGCCGCGAATCGGCGTCTGTCGTCACGGCCCGTGCCGCCGCGGGCAAGGTTCCGCCCATCACCACGGTCGGCAGTCCGAGCACCAGCGCCGAAAGAACGAGCCGTAGCGCGGTCGCCCCGTAGAAGCTCAGCGCCGATTGTCCGCCGGTGGCGATGTAGATTCCGCGAATCAGGTCGATCAGCAGCGGACTGACGGCCGCGCCCAACGCAACCGAGAGTTCCAGCAGGGCGTAGAACGCCAGCGGATTCCGCCGCCGGTCGGCCCGTCCGCCCAGCACGGCGTTGCCCAGCCCCAAACCGCCCATGAAAATCGCCAGTACGGCCGCCGAGGCCGCCGTCGACGCCCCGAACACCAGCCGCAACTCCCGGAACCACGCCACCTGGAACACCAGCGCGCAGAGGCCCGAGAGGAACAGCAGCCCGGCGATGCGTGCTAGGTGTGGTTTCATTGGGAATCGGTCGAACGTTTTCCGCACAACTGCCGAGTCACTCCTCGAATTCCAACAGCGAAGCCACGTATGCGCGACATTCGTCGGGATCGTTCTTGTAGAGTTCCTCCAAGTCCTCGCGATCTTGGTCGTTCAAATACACGAGCCGTGGAGTGGGAGAGCTACCAGCTTCGCCGCCCCGGCCCACGCAGAGCGGCCCGAAGCGGAAGTATCGGCGCGTGTGAGAGTCGACCCGCCGCCACTGATGCTCACACGGCGTGCCGTACCTGGCTTGCATCCATTCCGAAAGCCGCGTTTGCCTGGTGCGTGTCTCACGTTCGACGTTACAGTCACCGTACAGATGTCTGGTTTCCTGGTTGTACTGACGAAGTCCGCAGCGAGTGCAAACAGATGCCTCCGATTGGACTTCCTCGTTGGTTGGCAGACAGGGAATGAGGAGCCCTACCACAAGAACGGCAACAGCGAAAACGCCGAGAATCCAGTACGTGCGACGACGGCAGGGGGTCAATGTTGTCTCTCGATGCGAGGGACACCGCTCGGAGTGCCGACCATTCTAACGGACGCCGACTTGGCGCACAAGAATATGAGGAAGGGAACCTATGCGGATACGAACTCCGTCCGGGCCAGCAATCACGATCACAAGCGGGTGCCGATCGAAGACCGCGGAGTCGATCATTGGACGAGTTGGAAAGCGCCATCGACAAAGCGGCCCAAGCTCCGCGTCCCGTCCTCATCCACCCGAACCAAGAGGCCCGGCTGGTCGGGCGCCGATTCGTAGTGCGGGAATGGCAACGAGTTGAGGTACTGGGCCACTCGCTTTCGGCCCTCTTCCGAATCCACCGACGCGAGGCACTCGGACACCGGTCGCCTGACATCCCGACTCATGCCGTCATCCTAGCATTCTGTCCCCTGGCAGCAAGGTGCGTGGGCTTCCAACCTTCTCATCAAGCCCCCCGGCACGCCGCCCTCCCCCTTCCCTCCCTCGCCCTTCCCTCCTCCATGCAACCACCCAGTCGAGCGGTGCCCTCGCTGTTCACGTTGCATTTTCCGCCCTTGACACCCCTCCCCTGTGGCCTAGAGTTGCACAGAAGCCACACCCGGTGGTTCCTAGGCAACGGTGTTGCCCCCGCGGGTGCGGCATGGGCAACGCGAGATGCGGCGTGAACGCAACAGACCAACGCGCAGCGGTCGAGCAAGTCCGCGTGCTGCTGATCGAGGACGACTCGATCGACGCGCGCACTGTCGCCATGATGCTCAGCCAGGCGCGGGGCGCGATGGAGGTCCGCCGCGGGCTGTTCAGCGTTACGGCCGTCGATACGCTCGCGCCGGCCTTGGAACTGCTCTCGCGCGACACGTTCGGCGTCATCCTTCTCGATCTGCAACTTCCCGACTCCGACGGCCTACAAACGCTGGCCGACGTGCGGGCCGTGGCTACCACCACGCCGATCATTGTGCTGACGGGCTTCGACGACGAGGGCCTGGCCCTCCGCGCGATCCAGCAAGGGGCCCAGGATTATCTTACGAAGGACGACCTCGACCGCCGCATGTTGATCCGCACGATCCGCTACGCCATCGAGCGCAAGCGGAGCGAGGCGCAACTCGACCGCATCAACCGCGAGCTGGACGAGTTCGCCTACCTCGCCTCGCACGACCTCAAGGAACCGCTCCGCGGCATCAAGGCCTACTGCGACATCCTGCTCGAAGACTATGGCGGCAAGCTCGACGAACCCGGCCAGCAGCGGCTGGTGAAACTCGGCGACTTGTGCCACCGGCTGGAAAACCTCATCAGCGATCTGTTGACCTACTGCCGTTTGGGCGGCGTGCGCCCGGCGGCCACCGGCATCGAGTTGGGCGAGGTCGTCGACGAGGTGTTGGAAACGCTCGGGCCGAGCATCGAACGCCGCGGCGCGACCGTGCAGGTCGAGGGTCGCCTGCCGACCGCCACCGGCGACCCCATGCTCATCGGCATCGCGCTAAGCAACTTGGTGGCCAACGGGCTGAAGTTCAACCAAAGCCCGCAGCCACGTGTCGAGATCGGCTGCCTGCCGACGCAACCGCCCACGCTGTTCGTCCGCGACAACGGCATCGGCATCCCGCCGGAGCACCACGAGTCGATCTTCACCATCTTCCGCCGGCTCCACGCGCGGCACCAATACGAAGGGACCGGCGTGGGCCTGTCGATCGTGCAGAAGATCGTGCAATCGCACGGCGGGCGGATTTGGCTCGAATCGCAACCCGGCGCGGGCACGACGTTCTACTTTACGCTGGCCCCCGCCGACGAGAAACCGGCCCCCGAAGCCGGCCCGCGCGCGCCGCATTGGATCGAGCACGCCGATGTAGGACGGAGCTTCCGCTCCATCCCGATCGCGCAGTCGTAGGACGGAGCTTCCGCTCCGTCCGAATTGGACGCAGCAGAAGCTGCGTCCTACGACGCCGGCTTCAACTCCCCGCCTTCCACGCCCCCGCGCCATAGGCGGCCGCCTTCTGGGTCCGCGGGCGGAAGTCGTTCTTCTGCGGGTCGGTCAACCGCGGATCGATGCCGTAGACGCCGCCGGTCTCGGCCGCCGGCAGTTGCGGCTTGCTGGCCGCCGGCCGATCCTCGCAGTACCACCAGTTGTCGGCGAAGGTGAACGACTCGGGCTTCGTGTTCGGGCCGATGTTTACGAACGCCGCCACGTCAGCGCGGCGGAAGACAATCAGGTTGTGCTCGTAGCGGCCGTTGCGGCAGGGGACGAAACCCGGGGCCGTCGTTTCTTGGAGGATTCGCATCACCCACTTCGCGGGCCGGTAGAAGGTGTTGTAACGCACGACCGCGCCGTCGACGCCCACGAAGGCGACCGGGGCCTGGCAGCCGACGAACGTGCAGCCCTCGACCGTGATGTCCTTGGCTTCATACAGCGCGCCTTTGGGGCGGAAGAACGCCAGGCCCGTCGAGCCGCCGATCTGCACGCCGCGGTCGGCCGCATTGAGAAACGTGCAGCGGCGGATGGTGATCTGGCTCGATCCGCCCTTGCACTGCGGGCCGGTATTCATCGAGTAGCCGGCCTTGCCAACGAAGCGGCAATTCTCGATCAATCCGCGGTGGCAGCCGACCATGTCGGGCGCCTGGCCGCCCCAACCTTCGAGGTGGCAATCGCGGACGACGAAATCGGTGACGCCGGAGAGCTTGATCGCGTCGTGATTCCCCTTGGGCCCTACGTCGGTGACGCGGATCTTCTCGAACACCAGGTGGTGTACCGGGCGATCAAGCACGCCGCCGTCGTCGGCGTTGATGCCGTTGCTCGATTGCCCGCGCACGGCGATGTTCCGCAGCGTCACGTACTGGCACGCGCTGAGGTGCCAGGCCTGGGCCCCGCCCTCGAACAGCGGCGGGCTGTTTTCGTCGGCCCCCTCGATAACGATCGGCGCGGCCGCGGTGCCGGCCAGTCTTGCCACGTACATCCCCGGGCGGTAGTGGCCGGCAGCGACCTGGATGCGGTCGCCCGGTTGGGCCGCGCGCACGGCCGCTTGCAAGGCGTCGTCGGTCGTCACTTTGACGATTCGCTCGGCGGAAACGGCGGCGGTCGCAAGTGACAGCATCACGATCGATGTCAAGCAGGCGTGTTGCATGGGAGGAACTCCTTTAGTAGATCCTGCCTGCCGGGCAGGACTTGCACGGCCAATCCGCGTTATGCGCCGACGAAGTCCCGTCCGGCAGACGGAACCTACTACGGATATTGCCAAGGCCTCGCCAGTTCTCTACACTCGCGGCAGTGTAGCACACGGGGAGTCGCATGGAAACAACGCTCACGGACAAGGCGGTAATCCTCGCCCGCGGCTTAGGCACGCGGATGCGACGGCCGGGCGCGGCGACGCTCGATCCGCAGCAGGCCGCCGCTGCGGATACGGGCGTGAAGGCCATGATCCCGGTGGGCCGACCGTTCCTCGACTACGTGCTTTCAGCCCTGGCCGACGCGGGCGTGCGCCGCGCGTGCCTGATCGTCGGCCCGGAGCACGGGGCGATTCGCGACTACTACACGCGGCAGGTGACGCCGCGGCGGCTGACGATCGACTTCGCCGTGCAACCAGAACCGTGCGGCACCGCCGATGCCGTAGCGGCCGCCGAAGCGTTCGCCGGCGGCGACGGCTTCCTGGTCGTCAACTCCGACAACTACTATCCGGTCGAGGCGCTGCGTGCGCTCTGTCAGCAAAGCGGCGCCGCGGCGGCGCTCTTCGATTGGCAGAGCTTGCTCGAAGGCGGCAATATCCCGGAGGAACGGTTGCGGCGGTTCGCCGTGGCGCGGATCGACGACCGCGGCTTTCTGCGCGGGCTGATCGAAAAACCCGATGAAGCAACGTGGGCGTCGCTGCCGCGGCCGCTGTGGATCAGCATGAACTGCTGGCGGTTCACCGCGGCGGTCTTCGCGGCCTGCCGCGCGATCGGCCCGTCGCCGCGCGGCGAGTTGGAGTTGCCCGTCGCCGTACACCACGCGATCAACGTGCTTGGCCAGCCGTTCCGCGCGCTTTTGATCCGCGCGCCCGTGCTCGACCTGACCAGCCGCGACGACATCGCCGCCGTGGCCGCCCGGTTGGCCGGAAAGGAGGTGTCGCTGTGATCGATTTTCCCGACCGCGAGTGTCACGGCGACCCGAAGAAACTGATGCGGCTCTTGGCCGACAGAGACCGCCTAGCCGGGGCCTTGGCCGAAATGGGCTTGAGTAGCAATGCTGCCGGGCAGAAGGCGGGACTGTTCGGTGCTGCGGCCGCCGCGCTGCGGGCCGTCGGGGCCCGTCCGCGCGCAGGGGACGTTTCGGCCTACTTCGTGCCCGGGCGGATCGAGGTGCTCGGCAAGCACACCGACTATGCGGGCGGACGCAGCATGGTGGCTGCGGCCGAGCGAGGATTCTGCGTCGTGGTCTGGCCGCGCGCGGACTTGCAGGTCAACGTGACCGATGCAATGCGCGGCGAAACAGCGTCGTTCCGGCTCGATCCTGAATTGACGCCGCGGGCGGATCACTGGTCGAACTACCCGATGACGGTCGCGAGGCGGATTGCACGGAACTTTCCTGAGGCGCGGCACGGGGCCGACATCGCCTTTGCCAGCGATGTACCGCCAGCGGCCGGCATGAGCAGCTCCAGCGCGATGGTCGTGGCGGTGTTTTCCGCGCTGGCCGACGCAAACCGCCTCTGGGCGCTGCCGGAACACCGCGCGATGTTCGACGATCCGCTGCAACTGGCCGGATACCTGGGTTGCATCGAGAATGGGCAGAGCTTCGGTTCGCTCGCGGGCGACCGCGGCGTGGGCACGTTCGGCGGCAGCGAGGACCACACGGCCATGCTCTGCGCCGAACCGGGGAAGATTAGCCAATTCGCCTATTGTCCCGTCAGGCTCGAGCAGGCTGCGCCGGTGCCGGCCGATTACACGTTTGCTATCGGCTCAAGCGGTGTGGTGGCCGAAAAGAGCGGCGCCGCGCGAGAGAAGTACAATCGGGCATCGCGGTTCACTTCGACACTCGTGGAACTCTGGCGTCACGAAACCGGCCGCGACGATCGGACGTTGGCTGCCGCGCTGGGTAGCTCGCCCGACGCGCCAGCGCGATTGCGGCAGTTTATCGCCGCATTGAAGCCCGACGCGCCAGCGAGGGAAGGGCCGCGTTCTTCCCTCGCTTGCGCGTCGGGCTTCAATAATGCTGCCGTGGAGTTCGACGCGGCTGCGCTCCTGAATCGCCTGGAGCACTTCATCATCGAGAACGAAGAGATCGTCCCGGCCGCCGGCCGCGCGCTGGGCAACGGCGACATATCTGCGTTCGGCCGGCTGGTCGATCGTTCGCAGCAAGCGGCCGCGGAACTGCTGGGCAACCAGGTGCCCGAGACGATCTACCTGGCGGCCAGCGCCCGACGCTTGGGGGCCGCGGCCGCCTCGGCGTTCGGGGCCGGATTCGGCGGCAGCGTCTGGGCGCTAATGAAGAAGTCCGACGCCGACGTCTTTCTGGCGGCATGGGCCGCCGACTACCGCCGGCACTTCCCGCAGCACGCCGACGCCGCCACCTTCTTCGCCACCGCCGCCGGCCCCGCGCGGTTCCGGGTGTGTTGAACCGCATGGCACCCGGTGTCCCGCGAGCGACTACAATTCCCACCCCTTCCGATACTCGCGGACGAGGTACTTGTTCGCATCGGGGGCGTTGGTGATCTTCATGGCGGCAGAGTCGAAGACGACTTTCTTCCCAGCCCGCAGGGCGACGGTCCCTAGGTTCACGGCGTCGGTGATGGCCGCAGCGTTAAGGAAGTTGCCGAGCGATGGTTCGCCGCCACGGCAGGCCTCGATCCATGAGCCGGCTCGCCCGCCGGGCTTCTTGGCGCCGCCCTTGTCTGCCGGGGCTGCCTCCAGTCGCAGCGGTTCGCGTTTTCCCTTGGCGAAGAGTTGCGGCGATTGCCCATTGAAGCCAGCCATGATCGACCCTTGCTCGCCGACGAACAGGATCCCCTCGATGGCCATCTCGACGTTCTGCGCCTCCAACTCCGCCGGCAGCCGCGGCTTCATGCCCCCGTCGTACCAGAACAAGTCGAGCGCCGGCCCGCTCTCGCGCGCGGCAAACTTGAAGCGGATGTTGCACGCCGTCGGGTAGGCGAAATCGTTCCGCACCGTCCGGCTCACGCAGTCGTCGATCGTGCAGGTGTGCGTCTGCCACGCCTCGGCGCTCAGCGGCGAGCCGAGCCCGAGCGCGACGAACACCGGCCACAGGCTGTAGATGCCCATGTCGGCCATCGAGCCGCCGCCGAACTCGTACCAGCCGCGAAAGACCGCGTGCGTGTAGTGCGGCGAATACGGCCGGTCGAGCGCGGGCCCGAGCCACAAATCCCAATCGAGCCCCTTGGGGACGGGCGGCCGATCCTTGGGAATCTCGGTGTATTGCGGCCAGACCGGGCGGTTCGTCCAGTTATGCACTTCGCGGAGCGGACCGATGACGCCAGAGTTGACCTGCTCGGCGATCGCGGCGTTGCCCGCGCCGGCGCCGTAGGCCAACAGATGCGTGGCGACCTTCGTCTTGCGGGCCGTTTCGACGACCAGCCGACCTTCGTGCATGCGGTTGGCCAGCGGCTTGTGGACCGCCACGTGCTTGCCCTTCTTCATCGCCGCGATGGCGATGGTCGCGTGCAAATGGTCGGGCGTCATGATCTTCACGGCGTCGAAGTCCTTTTCCTTGTCGAACAGCTCGCGGAAGTCGGCGTACACCGCACACGACTTGAACTTCTGGCCGCCGCGCTGGTTTGCGTAGTAGGTGTCGATCACTTCGCGGCCTACCTCGCGCCCGCCCGGACAGCCGCTCTGCCCCTCGCGCCAAGACGGTTTGCCGAGGTACTGCCGGATGCGGTTGCGGATGCTGTTCTTGCCCCACTCGACGTAATCGTGGCTGTCGGCGTTCGGGTCGCAGACGGCGACGATCTGCACGCGCGGATCGTCTAAGAGGCCGCCGAGTTCGGAGAAACTCTGCGTGCCCATGCCGATATGGGCCAACGCGATCTTCTCGCTCGGCGCGACCTGGCCAGCCCCGCCCAGGACGTGCCGCGGCACGATGGCCACGGCGCCCAGTGCCGCGGCCGAACCGATGAAACGACGGCGACTAAAGTCGGAACGCATGGCAAACCTCCTGCGCGGAATGGGTAGGTTTTAGGTAGGCGGGACGACGAAGGAATCGCTGGCAGCCGTCCATCGTAACGTGGGAAGAGCGCCCGGTCCAGCAGGCGAAGGGAGAATTGCAGATTGGCCACTGCAAATCGATAACTGCAAACTTGAAATCCGCAATTTGCAATGACCAATTTGCAATCATCCGCAACGGCGCGCGCCACCTACTTTCTCTGCGGAGGCGCGAGCCCCGCAATCGTCAGCGTCGAAACCTTGTTCCCCTGTCGCAGGTCGAGCACGCGGATCAGGTGGTTGTTCGTGTCGGCGATGTAGAGCTTGCCGGCGGCGGCCGTGATGCCGGCGGGTTCGGCAAAGGCGGGCGGATCGTCGCTGCGGCCCGCCTTGCCCACGCCGGCCAGCGTGCGGGTCGTGCCGTCGGCCGGGTCGATCGCCTTGACCTTGTGGTTGTACGTGTCGGCGATGTAGAGCTTCCCCTCGTAATAGACAATACCCAGCGCGTGTTGTAGACGGACGTCGCGGCCTCGGCCGTCGACGTCGCCATAGGTGAATAACCGCGCGCTGGGCAAGTGCGATGTGCCCACCACCGTCCGCACGTCCTTCTTCGGGTCGAAGGGGACGGCGCGGATCGAACTCCCCTCGGCGTCGGCCACGTAAAGCCAGTGGCCGTCGGAGGCCAGGCCGCTGGGTTGGGCGAAGGACGAGAAGCCCTCTTGATACGGTTTCTTCGGCACAAGCGGGCCGTCGACAATGTCTTCGCGGCCGTTGCCCGCGTAGACGCCGATGCCTGAGCCGTCGCCGCGCATGCGCCAGATCTGGTGCGGCCCGGCCATCGCGATGTACAGATCGCCCGCGTGCAGCCACAACGCCCACGGGCTGTTGAGCGCCGTGCGCGGCGGCTGCTCCAGGCGACCGAAGGGCGGCACTTCGCGCCGCTGCTGCCCCGTACCGGCGATGGTCGTTACCGTCTGCTTCGCCAGATTGACCTTGCGGATCAAGTGGTTGCTCGTGTCGGCCACATAGAGCGTCTGGCCGTCGAGCACCATACCTTGCGGCTGGTTGAACTCGGCGGTGGCGAAGGTGCCGTCGGTGCGGCCCGTTGCGCCGGAGCCGATGGTGGCGATCAATGTGCCGTCAAGCCGGGCGACGACGATGCGGTTGTGATTGCTGTCGGCGATGAACAGCCGTCGGCCCGGCTCGTCGGCCAGAATCTTGCCCGGAAACCGCAGCGGCGTCTGCTGCACGCGCGCGGCCGCCAGATCAAGTTTCAACGGCTTCTCGTCCAACAGGCCCTTCTTGCGGTAATAGGGCAACGCCCCGCGCAGCAGATTGTCTATTTCCTCGAACGTCGTCTCGCCGCTCCTGCCCCACACGGCGAACCCCTCGGGGTCGATCAGCACGAACGTGGGCCACGCCCGCACCGAGAAGGCGTTCCAGATCGTGAAGTCGGCGTCGTTGACCACCGGGTGTTCGAGCTTGTAGCGGAGCACGGCCTCGGTGATGTTCTGCGTGTCCTTCTCGTTCTGGAACTTGGCCGAATGAACGCCAATCACTACCAGTTCCTTGGGATACGCGGCCTCGAGTTTCTTCAACTCGGGAATCACGTGCATGCAGTTGATGCAGCCCAGCGTCCAGAAATCCAGCAGCACGAACTTGCCGCGGAGGGCGGCGATTTCGATGGGCGCGGCCGTGTTGATCCACTTCAGCCCATCCGGAAACGGCTGCACCTTCAACCGCCGGGCGAACGGCAATTCAGCGGCCCCCGCCGCTTGAATCACGGCCGCGCTGACACAGAACCCCACTATCAACGCGCCCAACATCGCCCCGTAGATCCCTCCGTGAGATCGTTTCATTCCGGTACCTCGCCGCCTTTTGGAGTGCGGCGATTCATCGCCGCCTTGCTGCGGTAAGATCGCCTCACTGCCATACTCATCACGCTCCGCGTGATGATCTGTCCCTCACGCGGAGCGTGAGGAGTACGTTGGAAAGCGTTCCGCCCTCCGAAAGCGGCGCGACCATACTGCGCACGGTGCCCTCGCCGCACTCCAAAGGGCCGGCCATCATGCGCAACCACGCGGTTACTGCCGGTGAACTCTACGCACCCGCCACGTGGCAGTCAAGAGATGCCGTGTATCCGTGTCCTCAAGCCCTGCAGACCTTGACCGTCATCGCAGAGCGGTCGTCGGGATCGCAGCGCGAGTAGTCCGCGTGCAGGAACGAGAATGCACTCGGGTAGACAAGGGGCGTTGAATATTCCCTCGCCGTACCGTATCCTGTGTGTGGAGTCTGGAGTGGACCGGACGGCCGCCGGCCGATGTCCCGGGAGCCGCCATATCGGCTCGTACCGGGTGCGGCGGGAGGAAAGTCCGGGCACCGCAGGACACGGTGATGGGTAACGCCCACCGGCCGCAAGGTCCGGGAAAGTGCAACAGAAAGCAGACCGCCGTGCGGAAGTTGCGCCCAGAGCATTGCTTTGGAAGGCTACCACGCGGTAAGGGTGAAACGGTGAGGTAAGAGCTCACCAGCAGGCCGGGCGACCGGCCTGGCTAGGCAAACCCCACCAGATGCAAGGTCAAACAGGGAGCAGACGGGCCGCCAGGACGGTTTCGGCCGTCTTGGCGCCGTCGCGGGTTGGTCCGGCCCGCTATCGACTTCCGGGTAGACCGCTGGAGGCGGCGGGCAACCGCCGTCCTAGAGAAATGGCCGTCGCCTGCGCGGCACACGCCGCGCAGGGACAGAACCCGGCTTACAGGTCCGCTCCAGACTCCCTTCATGTTGGGGCGGCAGTTGCACTGTCGCCCGGGGGTGGCAGTGCAACTGCCACCCCAACATCACGTAGGACGGGCGATCCTAAATTTCCGCCGGCACGAACTGGTTGTCGATCATCAGCAGCAGCTTGGAAATGCACAGCTTGTTCATGCTGGTTTGGTGCTCGTGGGCCTCGACCCGCAGGGTTTCGTGCAGGCTCTTGGGCAGTCGCACGGTGATCACCCGAGTGGGCTCGGCGTCGTTCGACTCCAGCGGCCCCTTCTCCCGCAGCTTGGTCAGCATCCGCTGGATCTCCTCGTAGGCTTCCGTTTCCTCAAACTCCTTCATCGCATCGAGGCCAGGGAAGGTGCGGCGGACGAGGCCGTGCAGACCGAGGACTTCCCGGTAGAATGAGACCCAGTCGGGGCTAGTCGAGTAGAGCGAGGCGGCGACTTGCTTGATTTCGTGTTGTTTCTCGGCCGTGATCATCGTGAACTCCTTCCAACGCTTCGGGTGTGGACTGCGACCGTCTACCTCCGTGGTAACGATCTGGCCGAATGGTCGGAAGAAGTCAAGCGCAGCACAGAAGTCATTGCATTGACAGCACTTACGTCAATGCCTGTGCCGTGCCCTGAAAATAGGCACGCCAGCGCAGCAAATAGGCAGACCCGTGGTTGCCTAAGATCTGTGCAGTGGCCGGATTATTGTTTCCTAAAGTGTCCACCCTGCAACAGCCGATATCAGTCGATTCGCGCGAGACGAAGCGTGCTCCAGCGGCCTCCCGATCTTCCCAATCAGCCGGGAACACGGATTCTCACTAATCCCGAGTAATGAACCGGACGAAAGACACGAGAGAACTCGGCTGGCAGAATCTCAGGGGCTTTGTCCTTTCTTCCAGTCCATACTTGGGGATTAGTGGAGATTAGTGTTCCAGTTCGTGGCGAGCAGAGGCTGTCTGAACCTCAAGGGTTGTTGAAACAAATCGGGGTGGCAGTACAACTGCCACCCCAACGAGTTCGCAAAGGATCGACGCCGTCAGCGGCGCGGCCTGGCCCTACTTCTTCTTCGCAGCCAGTTCGGCGGCGGTCTTGTCGAAGTACTCGACGCACTGGGCGATCTCCGGCACGGAGTTGTCCCAGTTGTGCTCGTACTCGATCGAGAAGACGGCTTTGACGCCCTGCCGGAGAATTTCCGTCAAGATGGCCTTCATGTCGGCCTTGCCGGTCCCCCACGGCACGTCGTGGCCGCCGCCCATCTGGTTCAGGTCTTTCAGGTGGAAGGAAATGATCCGGCCTTCGAGCTTCTTGAGGCACTCGACGGGAATCAGGCCGGACCGCATCCAGTGACCCGTATCGGCACAGGCGCCGATCCGCTTGCTCCGCCCCTTGCACTGCTCCAGCACGGTGTCGGGATTCCAGTAGCGTGATGCCTTGGGATGGTTGTGCAGGGCGACGTTGATGCCGTACTCTTCGACCAGCTTGTTGATCTCGTCGAACTCCTTGAAATCGGGTTCGGAAACGAGGGTTTCGATGCCCATGTCCTTGGCGAACTCAAAATCTCCCTTTCCGCAACCGCCGACGCCGAAATTGACTAGCTTGACGCCGCAATCGGCCAACTTCTTCTTGACTTCCTTGCGTTGATCGGCCGACAGCCCGCCGCCCATGCCGGCGTTGATGTCCTTGCTGATCTTCTGGCCGGGATAGGCCTCGATGACCTTCAAGCCCAGCGAGGCGTTCTTGTCGACCGCCTCGAAGAAGGTGAAACGATTGAAGCTATAGGCCTGGCAGCCGAGGCGCCAGCCCAGCTTCTCGGCGTTAGGCGCGCCGTTGGCAACCGGGGCGGCCCAGCAGCGGACGCCCGCAAAGCCCGTCAATCCTGCGCCGGCCGCAACGGCCGCGGCGGTTTTGAGAAAATCACGACGTTGTACGCTCTTCTTCATGGCAGTGATTCCTATCGAGGTGTTGGCTTCCGCCGCGTGAGGCGGATCATGCCCGAGGGGGGATTACTCAGAGAGTCATTATAGATGCGGAAGCGGGGTGCAGCAAGAATTTGGAACCTCGGAACGGGGACAGGGCCGATCAGTTCTTCAAAGTGTGATGCTCGCTGGGGTGACAGTTGTACTGCCACCCCGAGAATCGCCGGCAATTCAGGGGCGGCAGTACAACTGCCACCCCAACGTCGCGGAAAACTGATCGGCCCTGCGTTCCATGGTCGGCAAATTGACGCCCCCCGCCGGATAGGTTACAATGAAGACTCGGCATCGGGGCCGATTCTCCTCTGTCGGGCAGTCGCTCCTGGCCCCGTGTCCGCACGACATCCGTGGTAAGGGAACCTTTCTCGGGATGCGGGAGTCGTTAGATAGTCCCTGGAAACGCGCGGAGCAGTCCGCCGAGGACCGATGGGTGACACCGCCTCCAAGACGCGAAGCATCCCGTTGACGCCGGGCGCGGGCGATGTGGAGAAACCGCGCTCCGACCGCACGCTGCCCGGCAACGGCGGGCCCCTGCCGGTCCGCGACGACCAGCCGACCATCATTACCGGACGGCAGCCGCTGCCGGCGCCGGCCGCTACCTCGGACTCGGCCTATCGCATTCTGCAAGGCCGTATCATGCCCGGCGACCGGCTCGAACACTTCGAGTTGGTCGAGTACGTTGGCGGCGGGGGGATGGGCCGCGTGTTCCGCGCGCTCGACACCCGCTTGGCCCGCCCCGTGGCCCTGAAGATCCTTGCCCCCGATCAGGCGGTCGATCAGGAGACCCGCCTGCGGTTCCAGAACGAGGCCCAATCGGCCGCTCGGCTCGATCACGAGAACATCGCGCGGGTGTTTCACGTGGGCGAGGACCGGGGTCTGCACTACATCGTTTTCGAGTACATCGAGGGGATCAACATCCGGGCGCTCGTCGAGCAGAAGGGGCCGCTGTCGCTGGAAGAGGCGGTCAACTACACGCTGCAGATCGCCGAGGCGTTGGCTCATGCGGCCGGCCGCGACGTGGTGCATCGCGACATCAAGCCCTCGAACGTGCTGATCGCGGCCGAGGGGCGCGTGAAGCTGATCGACATGGGCTTGGCCCGGCTGCGGCAGGCCGATCCGGCGGTCGCCGATCTGACGGCCAGCGGCGTCACGCTGGGCACGTTCGACTACATTTCGCCCGAGCAGGCCCGCGATCCGCGGAATGCCGACGTGCGGAGCGACATCTATTCGCTGGGCTGCACGTTCTTCTATATGCTTTCCGGCCGGCCGCCGTTCCCGGAAGGGACGGTGCTGCAGAAGCTGTTGCAGCACCAGGGCGATCAGCCGCCCGACGTGCATCAGTTCCGCCCGGACCTGCCCGACGAGGTGACGCGCGTGCTCCGCAAGATGTTGGCCAAGGATCCGCGGCACCGCTACGCGAATCCGGCGGAGTTGGTCGACGACCTGCTGACGCTGGCCGAACAAGTCGGCCTGCCGCTGGTCGGCCTGGGCGGCAAGTTGTGGCTCGGACGGCGGCGGATTCCCGCGTTCTCGTGGCGGCGCCACTTGCCGTGGGTCATACCCGCGGCCGCGCTGCTGTGCATTGTCCTGTTGCTCGACCTGGTGTGGTCGCTGGAGGCCCGCCGCGACGACCGGCTTCCGCCGTCGCTGATCGGCGCGCCCGAGGGTGAAGGCAGCGGCCAGTCACCGCCAGAGGATTACTCGACGCAGCCACCGGATCGCCGCGACGACGGGGCCGGCCGGAAAACCGAGGATCGTCGGGGCGAGGGCGTGCTGCCTGCGGGAAACGGCGGCGACAGCCGCGCGCCGAGTGGACTCGGCACGGACCTGAGCCCCGCAGGCGCCGGCTTTGGCTCGAAATACTGGGACGGAACGCGCACGATCCGCACGGCCACCGAGGGACTGAATCTGGAAACGCTGCACGGCGGCGCGCCGGTAGACGGCGGCAGCGGCTTGGGACCGACGTTGACCGACTACCCGGGCCTGAAACGGCTGCCCGGGGAGCCCGCCTCGTTGCGCGTCGGCGGCGCGCCGGGCGCGACGAAACGCACCGGTCTGCTCGTAGTGGAAGAGAAACCGGCGGGCGAGAACCACTTCTCCTCGCTGGCGGCGGCGTGCGCGGCGGCCGTCAACGGCGATATCATCGAGCTCTGCTACAACGGCCCGCGCAAAGAACGGCCCATTTCCTTGGCGAACCTGCACGTGACGATCCGCGCCGGCAAGGGATTTCAGCCGGTAGTTCTCTTCCAGCCGACGGAGCGGGATCCCTACAGCGGTTCTTGCAGCCTGTTTCACCTGACCTCGGGACGATTGACACTGCGGGGCATCGGCTTCGAGTTGCGGGTGTCGCAGGAAACTGCCGCCACCAGTTGGTCGTTGGTGGAGATCCGCGGCCCGCAGACCGTGCGCGGCGAGAAGTGCATACTGACCATCTGTAACGCCGACGAACAGAAGGACGTCGTCTTCTTTCGCACGCGGCCCACCGTGGAAGGCGAGCCGGCCGCGGGTGAGGCCGCCACAGCCGCACGGGCGACGAACATCGAACTGCGCGATTGCCTCGCGCGAGGCGATGCCGTCCTGCTCCACGTCGAGAAGCTGCAGCCTACGCAACTCGTCTGGGAAAACGGGCTCCTGGTCACCGCACAACAACTCTTGACCGCCGACGGCGGCAACGATGTGCCGCGGCCCGGCGACATGTTGGGCGTCGATCTGCGGCACGTCACGGCGGTGGTCCGCGGTGGACTGTGCCGCCTGATCGACGAATCCCGCGCGCCGCAGCAACTCGCAACGCAGTTTCGCTGCTACGATTGCATCATTCTGGGGACGGCGGCCGAACCGTTGATCGCCCAGGAGGGAACGGCCGAGATCGACGTGCTCCGCCGCCGTTTCACCTGGAATGGCGAGCGGAACTTCTACCAGGGGTTCGATCAGTTCTGGATCATCGACGACGCCGACGCCGAGACCCCGCTGGAGCAACGCGACTTCACAGCGTGGCAGGCCTATTGGACCGCACAGGGCGAGCAGCGGCCCAGCACCGAACCGGTCGTGTGGAGGAAGCTACCCGATCCGGAACGTCCGCTCTGTGCCCACACGGCCGAGGACTATCAACTGGACAAGACGGTCGACAATCCGGCAATCAACGCGGTAAACGACAGCGGCTATGCTGGTTTCCTCTCCGAGAACCTGCCGCCCGCCCCGCCCACGTCAACGTCCACCGAGAAGCCGGCGACCAAGACGCCGCCCGCCGACCTTCCGCCCGCCGAAAAGACGGCGCCGGGCAAGACGGCCACCGAGGCCGCCACGGCAGTCGATTGAGCGGCCTTTCTTGCACGGGTCTCCGCCGGCGGGCCATATTGGGGGCGGATTCGGCCGACGCGGCGCCGGACCTCCGGGAGTGGCCGGCCGTGGCCTTCGACGGCGCGAACTTCCTGGTCGTCTGGCAGGATTTCCGCAGCGGCAAGCACTACGGCATCTACGCCGCGCGAGTGACACCGGCGGGCAAGGTTCTCGACGCCGAGGGACTGCCGCTCGACGTCGAGGACGCAGCCAACCGTGTCGCGCCCGACGCCCCGCGGTTCGCCGAACCGAGATGTAGCGTGTTGGCCGGCACCGCGCGGGCCGATCAGGCCGTCGCCAACTCCGCGCTGGTCGCCGGCCCCGGCGGCGATATGTTGCTGTTCTGGGAGCACGACGAGTCGGCCGAGCGGCAGGTCATCACGGGGCGAATGCTCTCTCGTTGACCGCGTCACTCGTACCGGGGGATCGCCGTTAACGCCCGGCACAAGTGTAGGGGTTAAACGCGGGATACTTGTGCCGGGTGCGCGGATGTGGCATCATACGTGCCGACGTGCCCCATCGACCTTCCTACCTCAACCATCCCACCGCAAAGGAGTCACGCGATGTCGACCAAGCACACCCGGCGTAGTTTCCTCAAGTACAGTGCGACCGCAGCCGGCGCAGCAGCGGCGTGGCCCACGCCCTTCGTGGTGGCGGCGCCCGGTGACAAGCTGGGCGTGGCCGTGATCGGCTGCGGCGGTATGGGCGGCGGCAACCCGGGCATCGCCGCCAACGAGCGGTTCGTCGCCATGTGCGACGTCGACGAAAAGTACATCGCCGAGGCTGCCAAGCGCATCCAAGACAAGGTGCCCAATCCAAAGATCTACTACGACTACCGGAAGATGATCGAGGAGTGCCAGAAGGCTATTGACGTGGTGCTGATCGCCACGCCCGACCACCATCACGCCCCGGCGGCGATCCGCGCGATGAACCTCGGCAAACACGCCTTCGTGCAAAAACCGCTGGCACACAACATCCGCGAGTGCTATGAGCTAGCCCGCGTTGCCCGGGAGAAGAAGGTGCTCACGGGCATGGGCAACCAGGGCTACTACGGCGAGGGCATCCGCCGCGTGGTCGAGTACATCCGCGCCGGCGCGATCGGCAACGTGCAGGAGGCGCACGCGATCCTCGGCCGCAACTTCGGCGGCAGCGGCGGACGCCCGGCGGGCAAACCAGTGCCCGCCGGCCTGCACTGGGACGAGTGGCTCGGCCCGGCGCCCTACCGCGACTACCACGACGGCCTGCACCCGTTCAATTGGCGGTCGTGGCGGGACTTCGGCACAGGCACGATCGGCGACATGGCCTGCCACAACCTCTCCACGCTCTTCTGGGCACTGAAGATCGGCGAAGTGAAGAAGTATACCGTCGAGTGCCTGAACACCAAGGGGGGCAGCGAGGAGATGTATCCGCAAGACAACGTCGTACGCTGGGACATGCCCGCGCGCGGCGACATGCCGCCGGTCAAGATCTTCGCCTACGACCACGGCGGGTTGATGCCCGAGGTGATGAAGGACGCGCAGAAGAAGTACGAGCGGAACTTCGGCGAGTATACGCTGTTCGTCGGCGACAAGGGCCTGATGGGTAGCGACGGCTACATCCTGCCGCAGTCGAAGCACCAGGAAACGCCGCAGCCGCCCAAGACGCTGCCGCGCGCCCACGGCGGGCCGGTCGACGACCTGTTCCATTGCATCCGCAATGGCGGCACGCCCTGCTCGAACTTCGCTGACGACGCCGGCCCGCTGACGGCCTTCTCGCTGACCGCACACTTGGCGATGTTCGCCGGCGTGGGCAAGAACGTCGAGTGGGATGTCGAGAAGATGCAATGCACGAACATCCCCGACATCAACCGCCTCGTCCGCCGCGAGTACCGTAAGGGATGGGAAGTGTAAGCACGGCGTGCCTCGCTTTCGAGCATGTTGGGGCAGCAGTTGCACTGCCGCCCCAGTTCCGTATCCTGGCTCCGTGTCCTCCGTGCCTCCGTGGTGCGTCACCTCGCCCGCAGCTTCAGCAGCCACACCGTCGCCGGCGGCAGCGCGACGGCGACGCAGCACTCGCCGGCCGGCGACTCGGTTTGCTGCACGCGCGTCAGGTCGCGTTTCTCGTCCAGCAGCAAGACGTCGCAGACCGTTGGGCCTTTCCACGGCAAATCGGCGAGCATCAGCGCAACGTCGGTCTTGGGTGCGGCGTAGTTGCTCAGGAGTACCACGACTTCACTTCTGTCGGCGTTGATGCCCGCACAGGCCGCCACGCCCGCGGGCAACTTACTGCCGATCGGCAGCCGCAGGGAGGCGTCGCTGAGCGACTTGAACGCCTTCAGGGCGTAGAAGTTCTTCTTCGGTACGCCGTAGCCGTTGAACGCCCCGAAGCCTTGGTGATCGGCCGAGTAGTAGTTGCCCACGTCCAGCGGCGCGTCCTGCAACAGCAGCAGCGTGGCAGCGGTGAAGGCCGCGCCCTGCGGGCCGCCGACCCGCTCGAACCACCGCTGCCGCACCGCGCCGTCCTTGCTGAGCATCGGCATCCAGTCGTTGTCCGGCAGGAAGTTCCATTCGTTCAGATGACTTTCGGTGCGGGCGAAGCCGCGATCGTCGAGCACCTTCCGCATGGCCTTGGCCCGCTCGACGACGGCCCGCGGATCGTTCGTGTAGATGTGCCAGGAGAAGAAGTCCAACGGGGCGGAATCCTGCTTGCAGTGTTCGAGGAACTTGACGACGAACTCGCCCGGCTCGAAGCGGCCGTCCTTGACGCTACCGGTATAGCCCACGGCCGGGCCGCCCACCATCAACTTCGGGAAGCGGGTCTTTATCGCCTTAGCAACCGTGCTGTAGAGGCGGAAATACTGCTCGTCGTCGCCGGTCCACATGGCGGGCCGGTTCTCGGGCTCGTTCCAGATTTCCCAGTAGCGGATGTTGTACTGGAAGCCGTTGGCCCAACGCTCGTTGTAGTGCGAGATAATGCCCGTGCAGATCGCTGCCCACTGTTGCGGATCGGCCGGCGGGTGGACGTGGTACTTCTTCTTCGAGTGCTCGATGCTCTCGCCCAGGCGGTAGACGACGTTCGAGCCCGCGGCGAAGATCGGCCGCAGGTAGTCGTCGCTGCGGTCGAAGCGGTAGCTTTCGGGCCGCGTGGCGTCAGCGCGGAAGTCGGGAAACACCGCATGAACATCTACCACGTCGCCGTTGGGCCAATTGCAGTCGTGCAGCCGCACCAGCGGCGGGGCCATCTGCCGGAAGAAGTCCGACAGGTCGAGCGTTTCGCCGCAGCACAGCGGCCCGCTATTGACCCCGTGCAGCGGCCGGATCTTGCCCGCCTCCCGCCCCACGTCGATCCGCAATTCGGCAGCGGGGACGACGTGAAGTAGTCCGACGAGCAGATACGCGATTGACAAGACCGACAATCCGAGGCGGTGGCCCATGATCGAAACCTCCGCCGACTATTCTAATTGCCGGATGGCCCCAACGAAAGAACGGGAGCCAATAGGATGGCGTCCGCTAGTCAGTGAGCCATCCCAGAAAGCTCTTCTTCTTGTGCTCGGTCCCGTCGAAGTTGAGCGGGGGCTCTCCACGCTTGATGCGATCCAGATTCGGATTGTTGAAACCATAACCTTCCAGCCAAAGGTCATTCAAGTGTTCCTTCATCGGATCGCGCTTCTTCGCACACCCGGACAGAATCGCGAGTGCCAGAACGGCCAAGATCCATGTGTTCCGCATGTCGACGGCCCCGATTGGCAGGCTTCGGGTGGTGTCCCGCTGTGGGAGGGGATATATACCGTAACCCTCATGTCGAGGCAAGGCCGATCTTGACACGAGCCGCGCGCAGTGGGCCCCCAGAATCCGCCGGCACAGGCGGATACCCCTTCAGAATGTGATCCGCTGCACGGGTGCGTTAACACGGCCGCGCTTCTTCGAACCACCGCGGCAGCAATGCGAGCCACTGGACGATGGCCAGCGAGTTGTTCAGGCCGATCACGCCGTTCATGTTGCCCAGGCCGAGGGCGGCCTTGTTGAGGCATTCCAGCAAGCGGGTCTTGTCGAACAGGCCGAGTTCCTCGCAGTTCGATTGACGGACGATCTTCTCCAAGTGCGGCAGGTTTCGCGCCAGGCCCGTAAAGTAGACCGAGTTGTAATGCGTCTTGCTGCGGCGGTTGCGGATGTTCTCGGGCAGCACGTCGCGCATGGCCTCGGCCAAGAGCATCTTCTGG
>Ga0233425_10002637_pt1 | contig 34633 bp, 38 predicted proteins | sample Watercolumn_Towu_2_FD_181712 | JGI IMG/M metagenome (GOLD analysis project Ga0233425, IMG submission 181712) | Freshwater microbial communities from Lake Towuti, South Sulawesi, Indonesia - Watercolumn_Towuti2014_140_MG | ecosystem: Environmental > Aquatic > Freshwater > Lake | place...
TAAGCCTTGAAGAATAGGATGACCAAAACGATGATGGCTAATATATTTATGTCAATTCTGTAGATTAGATTCATCTTGTCTTGCTCAGTCAAATTCAACTCTTGACTATTATTAGGCGGCTAACGGCTGGCGTTAGTGGTTGGCGGGCGGGCTGGGAAAATGTTTGAGAGCAGAGAAAACCCGAAGCCAGAAAAATGCTTGTAAATCGCGCAGAATCCCGCCAATCCACTGCACGCTTTGTTGGGCAGGTTTTACCATGATTTCGTGCGATGCTCAATGATAAGACCAAAGGATTTTGCCTCATCCACCTATTGTTCTGTGTGTTCAGTAACCAATGTGTCGAGCAACTCGTCAGGGTGGTTCACGCCCAATGTGTGTCCTTCGTTGGGGAAGAATCTGGCATGGGTATTAGGTATTGTTTTGGCTTGGATGCGCCCCTGTTCGACAGGAACAATCCTATCTTGTTCTCCGTGCCAAACATGAACGGGCATGGAAATTTCCTGCAACGCAAAACCCCATGGGCGCGCTTCAAGCATAAGATCATGAGACACGCCAAGAACGCCCTGACGAAATGCCTCCACAGGGATGGATTCAAATGCCTGTTTTACGTCCGGTCGAGCGACAGTCATCTTGTCAGGCTCAGAACTATTGAAGTATGAGATGATGATGGATGGATTCTTGACCATATCGCGGGCAACCTTCCAAAATACTAAGCGGAATAACCAAGGAGCCTTGTTTGCGAGGGTATACATTTGCCGGTCATCTTTGCTCCAGGTTTCTTTTGAGCCAGGCAAATCGTACGGGCAATTGCCGCTGAGGATGAATGCAATTGTCAACCGATTAGCAATTTTCCACGCACAGGCCGCAGCGTATTTGCCACCGCTGGAGACTCCCAGCACAGCAAAGCGACTAAGCCCCAATCTATTCGCGAACTCAATCACAATATCAGGCCAACTGGCGATTGTGTAAGGCTTGAAATCGGAAAGTCCAAAACCGGGACGGTCGGGGGCAATGATGCGGGCATGATGTCTAGATGCGGCTTCGTCGAATGCCGGTCGGTTATTGTCCAGCCTCGAACCGGGGCAGCCGTGGAAGTAAAGAACAGGCTTGCCTTGCGGGTCACCGTATTCGGCGTAACCGAGGAAACTTCCATCACTCAGTTTGATTCGATTATCGGTTTTAATAGCCATAATTGTCATCCTTCGCAATTGTAACTAATTTTCTCTCCGAAAAAAACGGCCTGTTTGCTGTGCTCTGCCCAACGGAATGGCTCAGGCGCAGCGGCGGGATGGCAAGACACTGCCGCGATTATCTCACACTTCTACCAAGCCGACTCGTACCCGCAGCGGCGAAGCCGCTGTCGCCTGGAGCCGGTGTTGGGCGCATTTCTCTCATTGAGATTCTCTTCAGGAAACAGACATGTGTTTTGATTGCACTAACGGACAAATGCATTAGGGCGTCGAATCTATAACACATCGAATAGGAATTGCATCATTCGGATGTATTCCTGCTTTTGTAATGGAGGCGCTACCATTACTCAATTCTATGGCGTAAACTTCGTAAAAACCCTGAGCTGAGGAGGTTCTATAGAAGCAGGCTTCGCCGAGACCAATGTATTCCCCTGTAAAATCAAGGAAACCCGCAGGTAATGCACTAAAGTTACTTTCATTTGTTGCGCCTATATTGGGGCTTGACCAATAATGGTCACTGGCATCTTTCATTTTTCCACCAGCAACAGCCTTGCCTCCCAAATAAGTGATTAGTTGTTGCCACTCAGCATAACTTGGAATGTGCCACCCTGTGGGGCAAATGCCTGATGCACTCTCTTTCTTTGAGCGGTTCATGGCCACATCCCAAGTATACAATCGCCCATATATTTTGCAGTTTTCTTCGTCGTTATCGTAACAATATCCTGTGATAGGATTTCCATCGGGGTCGCTAGTAACATTCAAGTTAGCTGCCATCCACCATTGATCGCCGAATTGGATAATTGGGTACACATTACCATCAGCATCGGTAATTGCCCCTGGGACGGAGGTTGAAGATAATTGTGTTGGGGTTTCAGATGGCTTAGGAATAGCAGTATCATCTAATGGTGTAGGAGCAGATGTATCGGTAAATGCAGCAGTTTCAGTAGGCGGCACAAGAGTGCTTGTTAGCGTTGTCTGTGTGGTTGATGATGCAATTAATCTCTCAGTCGTAGTGACGATAACGGTTTCATCTGTTTGTAAGCTTGGTTCTTCACTGCTACAGCTAACAACCAGAACAAAAAGAATTACAACTGAAATGTAAATATTGTATTGGCTAAACATATTTTTTCCTTTTGCAAATCCCTATCTCTTGTTTTCCCGGCATATCAGGGTTTACAAGAAGAAAAGGTTCTGCAGAGGGGTTTGTCCATAGCATTTATTCGCAATATTGTCATTTCCGGCCGCCCAACGGATGGGCTCAGCGGCGGGAGCGGAGCGACCGTCCGCTGGATGCCGTTGTTGGGCAGCCCACTACCTGAGACCCGCCCAGAGTGTGCTTCACTCAATTGCCCCCTTGCCCCGGCTTTCGGCGGTGTCACTTGCCTCATGGCCTGCACTTTCGCCCCAATCGATTCTTCGTGTGCGATATTCAGCATAATCGGGCACCAGCCGATGATATTCGCCGTCCATCAGGGGCGAGGAGATTATGAAATCCGCCGATGCCCGATTGCAGGCAATCGGAATATTCCAGACCACCGCCATGCGTAACAGGGCTTTGACATCGGGGTCATGCGGCAGGGGTTCGAGGGGGTCCCAAAAGAAGATCAGGAAGTCGATCTCGTTGTCCACAATCTTGGCGCCGATTTGCTGATCGCCGCCTAGCGGGCCGCTTTGGAGATGATGGATTTCAAGTCCCAATTCGCGTTCTAGCGTTGCCCCGGTGGTGCCGGTGGCGTAGACGACATGATGGGCTAAGAGGTCGCGGTTGAATTTAGCCCATTCCAAGAGGTCTCGTTTCTTGTTGTCATGGGCAACGAGGGCGATCTTCTTGTTGGGGTTCATGGTGATACGTCGGTGGATCATGCAGCTTCTTGAATCCTTTCGCTAGACGAAACGGGCTGGACGTTTCGGGGCTGCCCAACACGGGTTATGCGGCGGCAGGATAACGGCTTTTGGACAGTCTTTGCGCTTGATTAAGTCCTAAATCATTTCGGACGTTATGCGGTGCTTTATGAGAATGCCTCCCAGTCATGGATCGATCTCATACCACCCGCAATCAGCCTGTCATCATTATAGCAACATCAAAGAGATGATGCAATTCAAAATAATCAGGGAAAAAGGAGCGGCGGCCGGGAGGCCGCCGCTGTCATACTATTTCCGCTGGTTCTGCACGTAGATCGCGACGGCCTGGCGCATGAACTCCGCCAGCTGCGGATGCATCTGGTCGAAGTTGGCCTTGAAGCGCGGGTCCTGGTTGTACAGCTCGCTCAGCCCGACCAGCTGCTCCAGGTCCGGGGTCCAGAAGCAGTTCATGTGCTCGCGCCAGCGGGCGACGCAGGCCTGGGCCTGCGGGCTGGCCGCGCCTGCGGGCATGGCCGCGATCAGGTCGGTATAGATGCGGCCGCCTTCGTCCAGGATGGCCTGCTTCTTCTCCGCCGAATAGGACTTCCACCTGCGGTTGGATTCCCGCACGGTCCCGGGATCGTACATCTTCTCCGCTTCGCGGGCGTACTCTTCCTGCTGTTCTTCGCTGAAGGCGGCAAAGAGCTGTTTCCCGCTCATGTTTCGTTCTCCTTTCAAATGTGCGATCGTGTCGTCGACGGTCTGCAGCAGCCGGCCCAGGCGCTGCGATTGCTGCTGCAGGGCCCGGCGGTGTCCCTCCAATGCCTCGAGGACGTCGAAATCCGGGCGGGAGAGGATCCCGGCGATCGCCTCCAGCGGCAGGCCCAGTTCCCGATAGAACAGGATCTGCTGCAAACGCAGGAGCGAGTCCTGCCGGTAGGTGCGGTAGCCGTTGGCGCCCACGGTCTCCGGCTTGAGCAGGCCGATCTGGTCGAAATAATGCAGGGTCCGGGAGCTGACCCCGGCCAGGGTGGCGAGCTGCTTGACGGTGTACGACATGGCCCCAGTTTAAACCCTGACGCAGCGTTAATGTCAAGGGCGGAACGGGGCGATTTTCTCCCGGGTATAATACCGGTATGCACGTCTTGTATGAGGATGCGAAGCTGATGGTGGTCGATAAACCCGCCGGCCTGGCGACCGTGGGCGGAGGCTGGGAGCCCGGCCAGGCCTCCCTGATCGAGCAGCTGCGTTCAGAGCATGGCCCGCTCTGGGCCGTCCACCGCCTGGACCGGGTGACCAGCGGCGTGGTGGTCTTTGCGCGCACGGCGGAGGTCCAGCGGGCGCTGAGCATGCTCTTCGAAAGCCGGGCCGTGACCAAGGCCTACCACGCCCTGGTCCACGGCGAACCCGCCTGGGAACAGCACACCGCCCGCCACCCGCTGCACGCCGACGTGGGTCACTCCCACCGCACCGCCGTGGACCCGCGCCGCGGCAAACCGTCCGAGACGGGATTCCGCGTGCTCGAGCGCTTCGGCGAAGCCTGCCTGCTCGAGGCCCTGCCGCACACCGGGCGGACGCACCAGGTGCGCGCCCATGCCGCCGCGCTGGGATACCCGCTGCTGGGGGATGGTTTGTACGGCGCCCCGCCCACGGAGCGGATCGGGCGCCCGGCCCTGCACGCAGTCCGCCTGGCGTTCGTTTTGGAGGATGAGGAGTTCGAGTTCATCGCCCCCCACCCGGACGACTTCCGGGAGGCGCTGGAAACGCTGCGAGCCGGTCCCTGAGACCGGCTCGTAGTATTTAATTAAGCGCAATCGTGGTTTTACGGGACGATCCGGCGCGCTTCCATGTAGAAGCGCTTCTCGTACGCCTCGCCCATCGAGAAGGTCTTGCGCGGCAGGGCCCCGTCCAGGATGACCGTCTTGAACAGGTCCGACTTGTCCATGCCGGGGACGTAGAACCCGACGCTGCCCGCCTGCGCGCCCAGCCGGCAGACCACGTCGCTGCCGTGGACGTAATCGATCTTGTCCGCGCCGCCCTCGCCCAGGAACTCGTCCAGGAAGGCCTGCAGTGTGCCGACCGGCAGGTTGGATGCCGGCCGCTCGATCTCGATCACGCCAAAGCTGACCCAGCCGCCGTCGCCGACCACACCGAGCAGGTGTTTGGACGGGTGTCCCTGGTCGACGCGGGCGATCATCTCCTCCGCGCTGTCGACGTGCTCCAGGCGGATGCGGCCCTTGAAGTACTGCTGCAGGGCGGCAAGGATGTTCTTGCGCAGGCCGAAGAGCACGCGGTGGATGGGCTCGAACTCCAGCCCCTCGTCGTGCACGTTCTCGATCTCGACCAGCGCGTAGCGCGCTGGGTGCTCGAGGCCGACCTCGGGCTTCATCCGCTCCCAGACCGCCTTGGCGGTGGCCAGGGAATGGTTGCCGTCGCCCATGGCGAAGAGCAGCACCGGGCTGTCCTGCTTCAGGCTATATTTGGCGGCGAAGGACTGCGGGTCGGCCAGGGCGCGCAGCGCGGCGATCACCTGCTGTTCCTGCCCGGCGCCGAGGGCGCAGCCGCTCAGATGGCCGGAGCCCTGCATCAACTCGAAATCGTAGAGCTTCTCCATCCCGGAGGCGGCCGCGGCCAGCGGTTCGAGCACCGTGCGCCCGGGATCGTCGATCAGCACCAGGATGTGCGGCAGCTCCAGTTCGGCGCCGGTGCGGATCTTCATGCGCGGGGGCAGCCGTTCGACGATCGTGCCCTCCGTGGCGCGGATCAGGCTGGTCGAGCCCCTGGTGAAATCGTAGCGTTCCAGGTCCAGACAGAGCATCAGGCCGCGGCGCGTTTTCCCTGCCACGCTGCGCTCGACGTAGATCAGGCCTTCGTGCGGCTGCAGGATGCGGGACTCGACGTAGGAACGCATCGTTTCCTGGATCGACTTGATGCGCGCCTCCTCGCCCGGCTTTTCCAGGTAGACCTCGGGCAGGATCAGGCGATAGGTCGAGGGGGCATTCCCGACCAGCTTCTCGACCTCCTGCCAGTATTCCGGCTGGGAGGTGAACTGGTCGCAGGCGATGACCGCCCATTTGCTCAGGTCCGTGCCCTGTTTGGGCAGGAGGACGCGCGGGATCTGAATACCGAGTTCGTCATAGGTTTTCATGGCTTCATCCGCGGCGGCGGCCCACGGGCCGTCGCCTGTGTTGGTCATTTCCTGGCGAACTCGATCAGCTTCTCGGCCACTTCCGCCCCGACCCGTCCCTGGGCTTCGCGCGTCGCCGCGCCGATGTGCGGGGAGCAGACCACGTTCTCATGCTTGGCCAGCGCCCAGTCCGTGGGCGGTTCCTCGCCGAAGACGTCCAGGGCCGCGCCGGCCACCTTGCCGCTGTTGAGCGCCTCCAGCAGCGCCTGCTCGTTGACGATGCCGCCGCGGGCGCAGTTGACGATGCGCACGCCGTCCTTCATCTTGGCGAACTGGGCCGCGCCGAGCATGTCGGCGGAGTCCTTGGTCTTGGGCAGGTGCAGGCTGAGGTAGTCCGCTTTCGCCAGCACCTCGTCCAGGCCGGTCAGGCCGACGCTGTCGGCTTCCTTGACATACGGATCGTAGGCGATCACGGTCATGCCCAGGGCGGCGGCGCGGCGGGCGACCTCTTTGCCGATGTTGCCGATGCCGATCAGGCCGAGGGTCTTGCCGCCGATCTCGTCGCCCTCGAAGGCCTTCTTCTCCCACTTCCCGGCTTTCATCGTGGCGGAAGCCTTGTACAGGCTGCGGGCGAGCATGAACATGTAGCCGATGGCCAGTTCGGCGACCGATGCGGAGGAAGCCCTGGGCGTGTTCATCACCGTGATGCCCTTCGAGCGGGCATACTCGGCGTCGATCGTATCCAGCCCCACGCCGCCGCGCACGATCACCTTCAGGTCCGGGCAGACATCGATCAACGGCTGGCGGATCTTGGTCCGCGAGCGGACGACACAGCCGTCATAGTTCGGCAGCACATTGGGCAGTTCTTCCGGGGTGATCTCGAAATTCGTATCCACCGTCAGGCCGGCGGCGCGCATCTTCTCGATGGCGTCCATCTCGGTCTTGTCGCATACCAGGATCTTCATCTCGTTCCTCCTTGTTCTCCTAGGGAATTAAAAACAGGAACAACGGACCCGCGGGCCGTTTGCCCTGTTTGTGGATCGGATCGCTTTCACGAAATCATTCTATCATGCACGGAAAGGATGTCAACTGATTTCTCTCATGCCCGGAGTATGCCGATTGTTAGTGTGTGAAATCCGCCGGGTGGGCTATAATCGAAATGTAAGACAATCCTGCCTTTCCTTTTTCCCCTTCCAGGAGTGAATGATGACAGAACCGAAACGCGTGCACAATTTCAATCCCGGACCGGCGGTGCTGCCGATCGAGGTGCTCAAGCAGGCCCAGGCGGAACTGCTCGATTTCCATGGCACCGGCATGTCGGTGATGGAGATCAGCCACCGCTCGAAGGACTTCGAGGCCATCGTCGCCGAAGCCCAGGCGGACCTGCGCGAGCTGCTCGGCATCCCGGCGGATTACAAGATCCTCTTCCTGCAGGGCGGCGCCAGCCTGCAGTTCGCCATGCTGCCGATGAACTTCCGCCCGGCAGGCGCTTCGGCCGATTACATCGTCACCGGCACCTGGAGCAAGAAGGCCTTCAAGGAATCCCAGAAGCTGGGCACCGCCAGGGCAGCCGCCAACCTGGAGGCGGACAACTTCAACCGCCTGCCGACCCAGGCCGAGCTCAAACTCGACCCGCAGGCCGCCTACCTGCACTTCACCTCCAACGAGACCATCCACGGCGTGGAATACTTCACCGAACCGGTCCCGCCGGCGGGCGTTCCCCTCATCTGCGACGCCTCCTCCGATTTCATCAGCCATCCCATTGACGTATCGAAATACGCAATGCTCTACGCCGGCGCGCAGAAGAACGCCGGCCCGGCGGGCGTGGTGGTGGCGATCATCCGCGATGACATGCTGGAGAAGGTCCCGGCCAATTTGCCCAACCTGCTGGATTACAAGGCCCTGGCGGAGGAGAATTCCCTGCTCAACACCCCGCCCTGCTGGTCGATCTACATCGTCGGCCTGGTGCTGAAGTGGGTCAAGGGCCTGGGCGGGCTGCAGGCGATCCAGGAACGCAACCAGACCAAGGCCGGCATGGTCTACGCGGCCATCGACGAGAGCGGCGGTTTCTACCGCGGCCACGCCAAAGCCGACCGCTCGCTGATGAACATCAGCTTCCGCCTGCCGTCCGAGGCGCTCGAGGAGCAGTTCGCCGCCGAGTCGAAGAAGGCCGGCCTGATCGGCCTCAAGGGCCACCGCTCGGTGGGCGGGATGCGCGCCTCGCTCTACAATGCCCTGTCCTTGGAAGCCGCCGAAGACCTGGTCAAATTCATGAAAGAGTTCCAGCAGAAGAACGGCTGAGCCGGTCCGGCACGATTTGAGTGATATAATGTCGCCGCCTTTGGCAAGAGGCGGCGACATTCTTATGTTGAGCGTTTCCGAAGCCCTTGAAAGCATCCTGAAGGAATTCCAGCCGGTCGAGGCGGAGAGCGTCCCACTCGAACTCTCGAGCGGGCGCGTGCTGGCGGAGGACATCGCCGCCGGCCACCCGCTGCCCCTGTTCGACAACTCCTCCGTGGACGGCTTCGCCCTGCTCGCCGGCGACGCCAGCCCGGGCCGCGCCCTGCGCGTGGTGGACGACCTGCGCGCCGGGGACGTCGGCCGGAAGACCCTCCGTTCCGGCGAATGCGCCCGCATCATGACCGGGGCGGCCCTGCCTCCCGGCGCGGACGCGGTCATCATGGTGGAGGATACGGATTTCAACGAGCGCGCTCCCGGCAGCCGCGCCCCCGAACGGGTCACCCTCAATAAAGCAATCGAACCCGGCGAGAACGTCCGCCGGCGCGGCATGGACGTGCAGGCCGGGGAAACGCTGCTGCGGGCCGGCAGCCGGCTGCGCGCCCAGGACGCCGGCCTGCTGGCGATGCTCGGCATCGGCAGGGCCCCGGTCCGCCGCAAACCGCGCCTGGCGCTGCTCTCCTCCGGCAACGAACTGCTGCCGCCGGGTGCACCGCCCGAGCCCGGCAGGGTCTGGGACGCGAACAGCACCGTGCTGGGCAGCCTGGCGGAAGAGGCCGGCATGCAGCTGATCCGCCTGGGGGTCGCCGCGGACGACGAAGCCGATGTCCGCGCCCGGCTGGAGCGGGCCGTGCAGGCGCAGGCGGACGTGATCGTCTCCTCGGCCGGGGTCAGCGTGGGCGCGTTCGATTTTGTGAAGACCGTCATCGAGCAGCAGGGCGAGCTGGATTTCTGGAAGGTCGACATGCGTCCGGGGAAACCGCTCGCTTTCGGCCGCTACCGCTCGATCCCCTTTTTCGGTCTACCCGGCAATCCGGTCTCGGCCTTCATCGGCTTCGAGGTCTTTGTGCGGCCGGCGCTGGACAAGTTGAGCGGCGCGCCGTTCGAGCCCCGTCCGAGGCGCAGGGCGCGCCTGCTGGAGGAGGTGCGCTCGGATGGACGCGAATCCTACCTGCGCGCCATTGCCGGGGTCGAGCGAGGCGAACTGGTCGTGTGCCTGACGGGTCACCAGGGCTCGGGAAATCTGCTCTCCCTTGTTCAGTCAAATGCTTTACTGATTTTGCCCTCTGGGGTAAAATCCGTGCCTGCTCATTCCGAAGTGGACATCTGGACCCTCTCATGAAACAGTCTTCCGGGAAAACAACCAAGCCGTTCGACCGCAGCCTGCGCCTGGCCAGCATCGTCCTGGCCGTTCTCGGCGCCGCCGATTCGCTCTATCTGTTGATCCTGAAATATTCCCACAACGATAAAATGTGCCTGGGCAGCGGGGATTGTTCGACCGTCAATCTAAGCTCGTACTCCGAGATCTACGGGATCCCGATCTCCCTGCTCGGCCTGCTGGCCTATCTGGTCCTGGTGGCCATCCTGGCCCTGGAACCCCGCCTGCAGATCCTGCGCGAGAACGGCGCCCTGGCGGCGTTCGGGATCGGCCTGGCCGGCGTGGGCTACTCGGCCTACCTGACCTATGTCGAACTGTACGTCATCCATGCCGTCTGTCCGTTCTGCGTGTTCTCGGCGGTCGCCATGACCTTGATCTTCATTCTGGCCATCATCCGGCTGGTGAAACAAACCGCATCCTAGGAGGAAATGAATGCCCCGCATACGCTGTCACTACGCTGATTGTGTGTTCCTGGACGATGGCTACTGTGGCGCTGCGGCTGTCGAGCTCGACGCCGACACCGGCTGCGCCACCTACTCCCCGACCGAGGAAGCTGCAAGCGGCGACGAGGAATGGGAGGAGGAGAACGAGGAATGGGAGGAGGAAGAGGGCGAGGAGGAAGATGACGAGCTGTGGGACGAGGATGAGGACGAGTTTTAGCCCCCTCCAAACATCTGAATCGGGAACAGGATGGCCTGCGCCATCCTGTTTTTTTTGTCAGCGCTCCATCAGCGCGTACAGGAGGATGCCCGCCGCGACGGCCAGGTTGAGCGAGCTTGCCCGGCCGCGCATCGGCAGCGAGACCACCCGGTCGCAGGCAGCCAGATGCTCCGGCTGCAGGCCCTTCTGTTCGCTGCCGAGCAGCAGGACGAACGGCTGCGGGAAGGCCGCGGCCTGGCGGTAGTCCAGGCTGGCATGCGCCGACGAACCGATCAGGGTCTGTCCGCCTGCCTTCGCCCAGCCCAGGAAGGCCTCGAAACTGCACTGGACGACGGGCTTCCAGAAGAGCGTCCCCATGCTCGCACGGACGCAGGTGGGGTGATAGGGGTCCGTCCCGCCCTCGAGCAGGAAGAGCGCCTGCGCGCCGGCGGCATCCATGCTGCGCAGGATCGCGCCGACATTGCCCGGATCCTGGGGGGAGACGCAGGCGACACAGTAACGGTCCCGGGCCGGGTCCAGCTCGTCCAGGCGCAGGTGCCGCTGGCGGACCAGCGCCAGCACGCCCTGCGGATTCTCCTTGTCGGTCAACTCCGGGAAAAGGCTGCCCGCAACCGCCGCCAGCCGCACGCCGCGCTCCTCCAGGGTGGCGGTCAGCGTGCGCGCATATTCGCTGGTCAGCAGGTCGGGAGCGTAGGCGACCAGTTCCAGCTCCCAGCCGGCCTCGACCGCCTCGCCCACGTGGTGGATGCCCTCGACCAGGAACAGGCCGCTCTCGCGGCGCTGCCTGGGCTGGCGCAGGGCGCGGATCTGCTTGACAAGCGGGTTGGCGTGACTGGTGATCGTTTCCGGCATGCGGGTATTGTACATCAAAGTCGGGTGCGGTCCGGACCCGTGCAGGGTCGATCGGGCAGCCAGCCACCGGATCGAAAGTATTCGGACTGGAATGGTACAATTCTGCCCAACCCGGAAAGGTGGAGGCATGGACGCAAAAACACAACGGTATTACACGCTGGCGTTATGGCTCGGCTGGTTCACCGTCCTGTACAACCTGCTCGAGGGCGTGGTCTCGGTGCTCTTCGGCCTCCAGGACGAGACCCTGACCCTGTTCGGCTTCGGGATCGATTCGTTCATCGAGGTGCTCTCCGGCATCGGCATCGTGGCGATGGTGCTGCGCATGCGTGCCCGGCCGGATTCGGAACGCTCGCGCTTCGAGCGCTCCGCCCTGCGCATCACCGGGACCAGTTTCTACCTGCTGTCTGCCGGGCTGGGTGTCACGGCGGTCTACAACCTGATCGTCGGGCACCGCCCCGGGACCACCGTTCCCGGGATCGTCATCGCCCTGGTCTCGATCGCCGCGATGGCAGCGCTGGTCACCGCCAAACGGCGCGTGGGGCGTGCGCTCAATTCCGCGCCGATCCTGGCCGACGCGAACTGCACGCTGGTCTGCATCTATATGTCGATCACCTTGCTCGTTTCCAGCCTGATCTATCAAACGACCGGCTTTGCCATCGTCGACAGCCTGGGCGCGCTGGTGCTGATCTACTATTCGTTCAACGAGGGAGGCGAGGCCTTCGAAAAGGCGCGCAATGCCAGCGAGGGCAATTGCGGGTGAGGCGTGAACAGACCGGCCGGCAGGCTGGCCGGATTTCAGGTAGAATCGGGAGGATGAAAGTTCTGCGCTGGGCCACCCTGTGTCTCTTGCTGCTCGCTGCGGGCTGCCAGCCGGCACGCGCCACGGTCCACATCCTCGAGGACGGGGAGACGGTCACGCTGCGGACGACGCAGCGCCTGCCGGAGGCACTGCTGCGCGAGGCCGGGATCAGCCTGGGCAGCCAGGATCGGCTGCTCTATCTCGGGACGGCGGTCCCGCTGGACACGCCCCTGCCGGATGCGCCCGTCTACACCCTGCTGGTCAGGCGGGCGGTCAGCGTGACGGTCCAGGCGCCCCAGGGAGAAAGCCGGATCCAGTCCTCGGCCCGAACCGTGGGGGAGGCCCTTACCGAGGCAGGCTACACAATGCACGGCAGCGACCGGATCGATCCACCGGCCGGTACGCCGCTGCTGGCAGGCATGACCATTCATTATCGACCGGCCAGGGAACTCACGATCCGCGTGGACGGCGCCGAGATCCCGCTGCTGAGCAGCGCCGAAACGGTGGGACGCGCCCTGGCGGAAGCCGGGCTGCCCCTGCAGGCTCTCGACTACAGCCTGCCCCCGGAGGGCGATCCCGTCCCGGAGGACGGGCGCATCCGCATCGTCCGGGTGGAGGAAGCGATCAGCCTGACGCTGAAGGACATCCCCTATGCCACGCGCACCGAACTGTCCGCCGACCTGGAGATCGACCAGCGGGCGCTGCTGCAAAGCGGCGAACCCGGCCTGGCGGCCGCCCGGACGCGCATGCGCGTGGAGGACGGAGCCCAGGTTTCGCTGCAGGTCGAGGACGAGACCATCATCCGCCCGCCCCAGGACCGTCTGCTCGGCATCGGCACCAAGATCGTCATCCGCACCGCCAGCGTGGACGGCGTGACCTTCGAGTACTGGCGCGCGATCCAGGTCTACGCCACCTACTACGTCCCCTGCGATGCGAACAACGTCTGCCTCTACGGCACCTCGATCGGGACGCGCGTGCGCCGGGGTTCGGTCGCCATGGTCTATCCCTGGTTCCTGCTCTTCGCCCACGAGCCGGTCTATGTGCCCGGCTACGGATTCGGGATCATCGAGGACACCAACGGGGCGAACACCAGCGCCTATTGGGGCACGTACTGGATCGACGTGGGCTACGCGCAGGACGACCCGGTCGATTGGGTCAACGGATACGTGACCCTGTATTTCCTGACCCCGGTGGCGGCCAACGTGGCCGACACCTACATCCTTCCATGAGCGCACCTGCCCTGCCCCCGCTCAACGTCCCGGCCCTGCTGCGCCAGCACAACCTGCGTCCCAGCAAGGGCCTGGGACAGAACTACCTGGTGGACGAAGCCAGCCTGCAGAAGATCACGGCCGCCGCCGGGTTGGGCCCCAGCGACACCGTGCTGGAGATCGGCCCGGGACTGGGCAGCCTGACCCGGCACCTGGCGCGTGCGGCTGGCAGGGTGATCGCCGTCGAGCTGGACCGCAAGCTGATCCCCGTTCTCGAGAACGTCCTGGCCGGTTTCAAGAACGTCGAGCTGATCCAGGGCGACATTCTCGAACTGGACCTGCACACGGCGATCCGCGTCGATGGCTACCGGGTCGTCGCCAACCTCCCCTACTACATCACCTCGGCCGTCATCCGCCGCCTGCTCGAGCATGGCCCGCGCCCGGCCTGCCTGGTGCTGACCGTCCAGCGCGAGGTGGCCGAACGCATCTGCGCCGGCCCCGGGGAGATGAGCCTGCTGGCGCTCAGCGTGCAACTCTATGGCCGTCCGGGGATCGCCGGACACATTCCGGCCGGCGCCTTCTATCCCCCGCCCAAGGTGGACTCCGCCATCCTGAAGATCGACATGCATCCCGAAGCGCTGCTCCCGGCGGGGCGCATCGAGCGCTTCTTTCAATACGCCAAAGCCGGGTTCTCCCAGAAACGCAAGACCCTGCGCAATTCCCTTGCGGGCGGCCTGCGCATCCCGGCGGAAAAGGCCAGCCGCCTGTTGACGGAGGCCGGCATCGACCCGCAGCGCCGGGCGGAAACGTTGTCCTTGCAGGAATGGGGAAGATTGGTCGAACAGGAAGACAGAGCCGGTTGACCTGGATCAACCGGCTCATTTCTTTTATTTCGTTCTTTTCCGCCGCAGGTCGTGATTGCTCCACAGCACCTGCCAGACCCGGAACGCGGCTTCGACCTGGATGCGGAAGGACATTTTCGACCTGCCCCAGCGCCGGTCGGCGAAATGGATCGGGACCTCCCCGATCCGCAGGCCGACCGCGTGGGCCAGGTAGGCCATCTCGACCAGGAAGATGTAGCCTCCCGAGCGGACCCGTTCGAGCGGCATCGACTGCAGGGCGGCGGTGCGCCACAGGCGGTAGCCGGTGGTCACGTCCCGGATCGGCAGGCTGAGGATCGTGCGGGCGTAGAAGTTGGCCCAGGCGGACAGCGCTTTGCGCCAGACGGGCCAGCGCTCATCCGTGCTGCCGCCGGGCGTATAGCGGGAGCCGAGCACCAGGTCGCACGTCTCGAGCCGCCCGGCCATGGCCACCAGCCGGGCGGGATCGTGGGAGAAGTCCGCGTCCATCTGCCCGATCGCGTCCACGCCGCGGTCCAGGAGGATGCGGAACCCCTCCAGATACGCGGAGGAGAGGCCGAGTTTTCCGGTGCGGTGCAGGACCCGGACCCGACCCGGATGCCCGGCGGCAAGCTCGTCTGCGGCCGCGCCGGTCCCGTCCGGGCTGTTGTCGTCGACGACCAGCACCTCCAGGTCCAGGGGCAGGCCGAACAAAGCGGTGACCAGCCTGGGCAGGTTCTCCGCCTCGTTATAGGTGGGAATGATGACGGCGATGCGAATAGGGGACCTCGGGCGAATGGATTTCGTGAAACGCGATCCCGGCGGCTCTGCACCCGACCCGGGATCGCATCTTCTCAAGAATTAGGCAGGAACCCTTCTCAGGCGACGGGTTCCTTCTGGATGACGAACTCGCACACAGTGTCCCCGACCGCGCAGCACTTGGATTCGTTGACACGAAATTCCAGGCCGCCGGAGACCCAGGTCAACATGGCCTGCAGCAACCCGGTCGAAATATAGCAGACCGGCTTGTCGGCGCCCTTGCGGGTCCAGCAGATCGGACAGCGGTGGATCGTCCAGATGTAGGCATCGTCGGTCTCGTCGACGGTCGAATGCTGGTCGGTGATCTGCGAGAAGATCTTCGCCACCGCCGGCAGGCCGATGCGGATCTTTGCCTGGAGCGGCAGGACCTTGAAGGCCAGGTCGCCGACACCGGCCAGGGCGCCAAAGCTGCGCAGGCCCTCGTTAAAGGTCGCCCGCCCGGCGCGCAGCGCCAGGCCGCGGCCGCCGCGTGGACCGTACATCTCTTCCAGGGCCACGTGGATGGCAGTGAAATCAGCGAAGTCGAATTCCTTCTCGAGATTGTCGGGAGGATACTGGTCGATCAGGTTGCTCAGGCCAGCCAGGTTGAGGATGGCATTGAGACCGTTCTTCCCCATCACCTCTTCGTAGGCTTCCAGGGAAATTCGAGCGAATTTATTGGCGTAAAACAGCCCGCTTTTCGGAATTAGCTCCATAGGTCTCCGCCGCCTAGATCAATTTCGTCAAATCTTCTGCTGCTCTGCGCATATCGAGCAGGATCAGGCCCAGCTTGGCCTGTTCACGGGCAAGGGCCGTCAAGACCGCTTCCTGGCCGACCGACATCAGGACGACATAGCCTTTTTCGCCTTTAATATAGACCTGTTCCAGGGAACCCCGCCCCAGTTCGTTGGCAATTCGCTCGCCAAGGGATAACATCGCTGCGGACATCGCCGAGACACGATCTTCCTCCACACCCTGCGGAAGAGCGGAAGCGATGCTCAACCCGTCCACGCTGACGACAGCCGAGGCTTCAGTGTCCGGTGAAGAGGCCTGCAGTTCGCGCAGGCGGTCCACCATTAATTGGGTACGGCTTTTGGTCAAACTTCCCTCCTTCTCCAGAAGGACCTGCAAAATGATCTTCAGCTAATGTAGCACAGGCCCCATGATGTGTCAAGTTGCACACTCGCACGGCTCCCACATTTTTATTAACAGAATAGTTAATGGACATGCTATAATTCTGCAACACAGAAGGGCCCCCCGCTTTGAAAAACATCCTACTGCTCCTCCCGATCCTGTTTTCGGTATTCCAGAGCGTACCCGCCCCGGACGCCGTGCCGGCCAGTCCAGTCCTCCAGACCGGGACAGAACCCGCGGCCGGCAGTGTCGTCTGCGTGCCGGGGATCTACGCCACCCCCCCGGACGATTGCCTGCCCCTTGGGCCCTCGGCCCATATCGCCAGGCAGATCGAAGCCGGCATCCCGTACCCGCAAACTGCGCTTCCTGCCTTCACCCCGCCCGCCAGCCTCAACCAGGTTCCGTATCAGTATTTCAAGGTCAACGACTCCGGGATCTCGCTCTTCAATTCCCTGGACGCGGCGATCTCGAACCAGGGGCCGGCGCGCAGCCTCGCTCCGGGCATTCTGTATGTCTCCTATACCGGCCGTGCGGATACAGACCAGGGCATTTTCTACCAGCTGCGCTCCGGTCTCTGGATCCGCGCCGATGGAGCCCGCCTCGGCTTGTCGGCCTTCCAGGGCCTGCAGTTCAGTTCCCAACCGGAATATTCGTTCGGCTGGGTCCTGGGCGAAATCCGCTCCCGGACCGCGCCCGGCTTCAGCGCCCCCGAGACCGGGCGAACCTGGTACCGGTACAACGTCGTCCAGGTCTATGCCATCCAGGAAGCCGAAGGCAACACCTGGCTGCTGATCGGCCCGGATGAATGGCTGGATTACCGGCATGTTGCCCGCGTGGACCCGAAGAACTCCCCGCCGGAAAGCATCCCGTCCAGCCGCTGGATCGAGGTCAATCTCGACGAACAAACCCTGGCCGTCTACCAGGATAACCGGCTGGTCTTCGCGACGGTCGTCGCCAGCGGCGTGGAACCGTTCTGGACCCGGCCCGGCATTTTCCAGATCTATAAAAAAAAGGACACCGAAACGATGAGCGGTGCGACCGCCGCCGACCGCTCGGATTACTATTATCTCGAGGATGTTCCCTGGACGATGTATTACGACGAGGCACGCGCATTCCACGGAGCCTACTGGCACAACAGCTTTGGATACCCGCGCAGCCACGGCTGCGTGAACCTGTCGCTTGGCGATTCGCACTGGTTGTTCGATTGGGCCGCGGTCGGCGACTATGTCTATGTCTACGATCCATCCGGCCGGACCCCGACGGATCCGAGCCTGTTCGGATCGGGTGCGCCTTGACGCCTGAAAAGGCGTATGGTATATTTGCGCCCGCTACGGTCCCGTGGTGTAGTGGTTTAACATGCGGCCCTGTCAAGGCCGAGACCGCGGGTTCGAATCCCGTCGGGACCGCCAAAAAGATCAACCCTTAAGCCGGTTGATTTTTTTATATCCCCATTCCCGATATCGAATATAATTAAACTTATGATCGATAACGATGGCGAGGCACGATGAGCAAATTCTCCGAGCTGCGCGAACAATTCCTGCTGGCCGAAGCCCGAAGAGGCTTATCCCGAAGAAGCGTTGAACTCTACCGCGGCGATCTGGCACGCTTCGAAACCTGGTTCGCACAGACGAACGGCGAATCCCCCGACCCGATCTCCGTTCTGCGCAGCGACATTCGCGGCTGGCAGGAGGAGATGCAGGACACGTTCCGGCCGGCGACCATCAACCGGCGCCTGACCGCCTTGCGGCAATTTTATCGCTGGGCAGAGCGGCACGGCTTGATCAGCAGAGATCCGGCCGGTCAGGTCCGGGGCGTCCCGCTCGCCGATCCAGGCGAGGAACCCTGTGCAGCCAGATTACCGCAGGCGGTACTGGAAAGGATCCTGCAGGACGTGCGCCGGCAGGGGGATGCGCGCGACCGGGCCATGCTGGAAGTGCTTTTCGATACCGGGCTGCGTCCGCGGGAGGTCTGCGCCCTGACGGTGAGCGACTACCGCCGCGAGGCCGGCAATGCCTGGCTGCAGGTCAAGACAGGCACCCGCGCGCGCCAAATCCAGCTGGCGGTTCGCGTCCGCGTGGCATTGGATGAATACCTGGAGACCCGGGTCGGCGCGCCGGGATCGAGCCCCCTGTTCCTCAGCCGGAGAAAGAAATCCATCACCCCTTTCGTCCTGTGGCACAGGCTCAAACAGTATGCCAGCCAGAGCGGGGTCCGGGAGATCAATCCACAGGCCATCCGCCGATCCGCGATCCATTCCTTTCTCAAACGCTCCAACGTCGACTTGCTGACCGCCTCCATGCGCTTTGGACAGACGGATCTCAACCGGCTGGCAAAGACTCTCGCCCCCGCGGATAAGATGAAAACCGGGAAAGGGGAGGCATGATCGGATGGAAAAAACCGAAGCGCTGATCGACAAGCTCAGGACGGTCCGCCACTTCCAGAAATTGACCACGAAGGACCTGTTCACGATCGTCACCTCCGGGTCGGTCCACCGCCACGCGGCCGGAATGGCGATATACGATGAAGCCACCCCGGGAGCGGGCATGTTCGTCCTGATCCAGGGCAAGGTCCATCTGTGCAAATACGGGCCGCAGGGACAGGCGACGATCATGTCCGTGATCGAACCGGTGATCATGTTCAACGAGATCACCGTGCTGGATGGAGGCCCCAATCCGGCCACAGCGGTTGCCGTGAAGGATTGTCTGGTCTGGCAGATCTTGCCTGAGTCCTTTCAAGCCCTCCTGCAACAGATCCCGCAGGTGGGCTTGAGCCTGCTGCGGGTCCTGGCCACGCGCAACCGCCAATTGATCAGCCATTACGAGGATCTGTCGTTCCGCTCGGTCATCGCCCGCACCGCCAAGTTGATCCTGGACCTGAGCGGTTACGGCCGCCATCCGATCCTGCGGCGGGATTGCGGCATCGAAGAGATGGCCCGTCGGATCGCCTCGGTCCCAGAGGCGATCAGCCGTTCGTTGAACATCATTAAAGGCAGGGGGCTGATCCAGGTGGACCGCAGGGAGATCCGCGTGCTCGAAGTGGAAAAACTCACCGACCTGGCCCAGATCGGCCCAGGCATGCAGTAACACGGGAGCCGGATCGACGATCCGGCTCCCGTCTTGTTTTCCTGGCACTGGCAGCGCTCAATGCGGTTCGATGCTGGCCGCCGCTCCCGGCTCCGCCTTCGGAAGGAAACGGGCCTGTCTGCCGATCCTGGCCTGCAGCAAAAGGAAGCTGGAGGAGGAAAGCAGGCAGAGCAAACCGCCTCCATACCAGAGGTAGTTGGGGTTGAGATGGTCCAGGACCAGACCGGCCAGCACCGGTCCGACGATCGCCGGAATGCCATAGGACAGACCATACACGGCCATGTAGCGGCCGCGCATATCCTCGGGGGCAAAATTGGCTGCCAGGGCCTGGCTGGTGGGCATGTTGATCATCTCCCCCACGGTGATGATGACGACTGCCAGCACGAACAACCAGTAGGCGCTGACAAAACCGAACATGCTGAAACCGATCATGTAAAAGATCGTCCCGAAGGCCATCATCACGAACGGGGGGCGTTTCTTGATCACGCGCGTCGTCCAGAACTGGAAGAAGATCACCACGATCGCGCTGGAGGTCAACAGAAATCCGTACCCGCGCGGGTCGATGCCGTGCGTATCGCGTAAGTAGACGGACAGGGAATTGTACATCTGCTGATAGATCATCCCCATCAACATCATCGCAAAGGTGAAGGCCAGGAAGGCCAGATCCTTGAGCACCTTGCCGTATCCGATGAAGGTCTTGAGGATCCCCTCGGAATGAGCGCTTGCCCCAGCCGCATGTTCCGGCTTGGTTTCCGAGATCAGGAAATAGAACAGGACCGCCACGATACAGCTGATGACGGCATCGATAATGAACAACATGAAATAGGATTCTCCAGCCACGAGCCCGCCGATGGTCGGCCCGATGATCCAGGCCAGGTTCGCAATGACGCGCATGATCCCAAATCCCTCGTTGCGCTTGTCCTCCGGAAGGACGTCGGCGATCATCGCCTGGTGTGCGGGACCGGCGATCTCGCCAAGCAGCCCGATCACCATGGCCAACGGATAAAGCAGGGCAAACTGATTGACCAGGCCCAGGCTGAGGGTGGAGAGTGCGCTGAAAACCAGGCCGAACAGGATCAGCTTGCGCCGGCCGAAGCGGTCGGTCAGGGCCCCGCCGAACATGGCGCCGATCATGCCGAAGATCGAGAACATGCCCAGGATCATCCCGGCTTCGGTCATCCCGACGCCGAACTTACCGGTGATATACAGGGAAAAGAACGGGAAGAGCATCGTACCGCCAATGCGGTCGATGAACATCACGCCGACGATGATCCAGAATTTGCGGGGAAATTCAGAAATGGTTTTCTTGATGTTCATCGTAAATTTCCTGAACATGGCAAAAATCCTCTCTTGAAAGAGAATGCGAAAGGGGTCGACGCAGAAAAGCGAGTATACCCGAGATTCCGGTTCGTTTTTCCAGCCCTGGAACCGTCCGGACTCAAGACCCTTCGACCAGCCGGGACAATCCCTCCCGATTGGTGAGCACAAATTCCGTGCGGGTGACATGGATCAGATCCCGGTCCGCAAAGCGGTACAACGCCCGGCAGACCATCTCGCGGGTCGTCCCCACACGGGAAGCCATTTCGTCCAGGGTCAGGGATCGTTCCAGGACCGGCTCCCCGGCGATATCGAAATGCTCCAGCAGCAATCTTGCCAGGCGGCCGGATACAGGCAGGAAAGCCAGTTCCTCGACGATCGCACTGGCCCGCTGCATGCGCTGGATCATCAGACGGCAGAGTTCCCAGCCCATCCGCCCATTTTGGTGGAAGAGCGGTTCGATCTTCTCCCTTGACCAGAGAAACACCCGGGCCGCTTCGTGCGCCTCCAGCGTCGCGAGCAAAGGACCTCCATCCTGGAAGAAAGCCGGTCCCCAGAACACTTCTCCGGCGCGGAAGGTCGTCACGAGCAGACTGCGGCCTTCGCTCGAGATCTTGGTCGCGTCCAGCTCGCCTTCCGCGACCAGGAACAGGTATGGCCACATCTCCCCTTGCAGGGCCAGGGTCTCGCCCTTCTGCAAAGTCCGGAATTGGGCCATGCCGGCAAGCAGGTCGCGTGTCGCATCGTCCAGGGAGGAGAAGAGCGCATGTCGGCGCAGGAAGTTGGCGAGGTCGGTCATACGGATATTATAGTCCAAGGGGGTTTGCCTTAAGGCAAAGACTCGCAGAGATCCTTGTGCTACATTTCACACATGAGACCACACCACCCCATCCCATCCTTCCTGTTCGGGCTGGGCATGATCCTGATCCTGGCTGCCTGCGGAGAACAGGAGAATCCCTGCCGCTTCGCGTTGGCCTCCACGCCGGTCACCCTGTCCGGTCCCGCCCAGGATCAACCGCTGCCGGTGCTGGATCCCCTGGCAACCCCGACCGGCATCGAGATCAAGAACCGGACCGTACTTTTCGACCGTGTCATTCAGGGACCGCTTTGCAACGACCGCTGGTCGGGAACCGTTTACGTGACCTGCGATGTGCAGGTCTATCCCTGGAGCGAACATCCGACCTTCCTGCAGAATTGCGCTCTGGAGATCGAACCCGATACCGTGGTGTATGTCGCGGCGCACAACGATACCGCTTACTATAACGGCTGTTCGTGTCACACCGGCGAGATCGCCGAACCTTGAGAAAAAAGGAGAATAGAGAATGAAAGATCGGAACCAACTTGGTGGCTGGCTGGCCAGCCTGGCGGCGGTGATCGGCATCGTCGGGCACATCTACCTGTTCCTGAACTGGTACCAGGTCGGGATGCATACGCCATCGGCCGAGCCTGGCTGCGAGATCCTGCTCAAGTACATCCACCCGGCCATGGCAGATTTCGGCATGCTGGCCGGGGCGCTCTTCGCAGTGAGCGCATACGGCTTCTTCACGAAGAGGGGCTGGGCCTTCTTCCTGTCCGTGATTGCCCTGGTGCTTGCGCTGCTGGGCAGCTGGTTCATCAACGTTCCCTACATGGCCGCGGACCTGCCGCCCATCTACTTCCCGCTCTTCTGGCCGTATGTGATCCTGTATTTCCTTTTCCTGCGCCTGGTCGGCCGGATCCCTTGGAGCCAGACCCTGCTGGCGCTCTTCACCGGTATTGCCTACATCTTCTGCTGGATGAACGGCGTCTCCTCGACAAGCCGGATCATCACCCACGGCGACCCGATCTTCGTGCTCGTCCAGATCCTGCACTGGGTGGCCATGCTCGGCTGGGCTGTCGTCACGGTCGGGATCATCCTCAAACCGCGGGAATGGATGCGTGTTCTCGGTTTGGTGGCTGGGGTGACCGAACTGACCGTCGGCATCCCGCTGGCCGTCGTCACCGCCCAGCAGCTGGGGCGCTTCTCCCTGTTCGCCCTGGGACCGATCGCCTGCCTGGGCTTGATCGTCGTCTTCGTCTGGCCTGGTCTGTTCAAGCGCTGGACACAATCGCCGGATTGACGTTCAGCCGATCCGGATTTTCCAGCCACGCGTCCCTGAGGCGCGTGGCTGTTTGTTTGTGACCTATATCACAGCGGCGATTCCGCAAGAATGGCATAATGCAACCACGCCATCCGAATGGCGAATACCCGTTTTTTCACTCGAGGAGGACTCCATGAATCACCCGACCATTTTCGACGTCATCGTGCTTCTGTTGACCGGCGCCACCGCCGCCTACCTTCTCTTCCGCTTCTGGAAACGCTGGAGCCGGGAGAAGAAAGCCTATGTCTGGTACTACATGCTGGGCTTTCTGGTACTGCTCGTTTCCGGCGTCCTGCTGATCCTGCTGGGTTACGACATCCTCGGAACCCCGTTCGTCCTGACCGTCGCCAGCCTGATCCCGCTGGGCATCTCGATGGGTATCGCCGAGCAGTATTACCCCCAGTGGAAGAAGCTCTTCAAGTGGTTCGCCACGCTCGGCTTCCTGGCGATCGCAGTCTCCTCCTTCGCCGGAATCGAATTGATGCGCAAGATCTCCGTCCCGCTCTTTCACGGCGTGGCCGGTCTGGTCATCTTCCTGGGCCCGATCCTCGCCAACAAGTACGGCAAGGGCAGGAAGGCGGCCAAAGGCTTCTGGTGGGTGGGTGTCGGCGGCGCGCTGATCGGCATCGGCGGCATCGCCCTGGCCTTCCTGACCGCCGGCAAGCCCCTGCTGGGCATCTTCACCGCTGAGCTGGTCTTCAATATCCTCTCCCCGCTGCTCCTGCTGATGACGCTGGCCTTCACCTGGGGCTTCGTCAAGGACATCAAGAACTGAGGTCGCAAACGCCATCCCCGGGAACCGAATTCCGGGGATGGTCCATATTGACAAAAGTCAATGACTTTTCTATCCAATCATGATATCGTAAGGGCATCATTCGTGCATTTCGTCACAAGGAGATGAACATGCAGTTCATCAAAGACCGCTTCAATTTCCTCTTCAGATCCACCAAGGGCTTGATCCTGGTGGCCATCGCCATGATCGGCCTGGAAACAGCTGTCTTCGGCATGCTTTCCGGACCGATGGCCGAGATGGGTGTACGCGATTTCATGGTCCGCGCCCTCAAAATGGACATCGTCCAGGCCGAGCGTGAAGGCCGGATCGTCATCCTGTACCATTCCATCGCCATGGCCATCGTGGCCATCGAAACCTACATGATCACCAGCCTGGTACGCATGAAGGAATTCTTCCGGCAGACCGTGCGGGTCCTGGTGACCGTCGGGTACCTGCTGGCGATGATCTTCGGCATGGGCTTTGCCTACTGGGGACACAACTGGGCTTTGCACGGTCTGTATATCAGCGGTCTATGTTTGATCTTTTTTGCCGGCGTGCTGCTCGTGATCGCCCTCTGGCCCTGGAACCAGGAATACCGCCAGGCGGACAAGTCCTACGCGCGCCTGAGATCCGGCCTGGACCTGGAACGCACCGCCTTCTTCGCCACCGCCCTGACCACGGTCATCTCAGCCCTCTTCGGTGCCATTCCCGGTTCGTATTTCGGCAACGGCTTCGAGACCTTCCTGGCCGAGAACATTATTCGCCTGCCCGAGAAGACCACGATGGAGTATTCGATCATCGGGCACCTGCACATCATGCTGGCCCTGATCGCCATTATGATCACCCTGATCGTCGGGCGCTGGATGGATTTCAAAGGCATCCTGCACAAGATCGCCATGCCCTTCATCATCCTCGGCACGATCGTGCTCAACCTGGGCGTGTGGGGCGTGGTCACCCCGCTCGAGCCGGTCGCCCACATGATCATCTACATGGGCGCCACGCCCGCCATGCTGGGGGCGCTGTTCCTGGTGATCCATTCGTGGGACAAGCTGATCCGGACGGGCACGGCCGGGATCGCCAAACCATCCGGCTGGCAAAAATTCAAGGCCCTGGTGGACGATCCGCTGCGCTTCGGTCCGTTCTGGCAGATGGTCTTCATGAACTTCACCGTCTCCGGGATCGGCATCTTCTACGCCGTGCGTCTGGACGAGATCTTCCGCATGTGGGCCCACCGTGACGAGCGCATCGAGTTGACCGGGCACTGGCACGTCCTCTCGGCCATCGTCGCCACGATCATCCTGCTCTACTACGGAGACATGATCGGCCTGAAGGGCAGGCTGCGCAGGCTGTACGGCTGGGGCATCATCCTCCTGTCCGATCTGGCTTTTGCTTCCGTCACGCTCTTCGAGATCAAACGCCTCTTCGTCAGCGAGGCCGAGCAGCAGCCGCTGGTCAATACGCTCATGCTGCTGATGGATTTCGGACTGGGCATGCTGCTCGTCGTCCTGGCCATGGTCCTGATCTGGCGCCTGCTCGACCTGTTCAAGAAGAAAGGCCGCTGGAGCGAGGAAGTACAGCATGAACTCTCCGAGGAGGTGACCAAATGAAACGCAGCACCCTCTTCACCCTGATTTTGCTCGCCGCTTTCCTGGCCGCCTGTGCGCCGGTCGACCTGAACGCTCCCATTCCGGTCTACGAGACCGGCGTGGATGCGAACGCCTGGGCGACGATCCCGGCCGGGACGTTCTTCCACGGGCAGTCCGCCGAAGTCGAAGCGATCGTCTATGAGTACGAGATCATGGTCACCGACGTGACCGTGGCCCAGTATGTCGAATTCCTGAACGCGGGTCTGGCGGACGGCAGCCTGACCCTGGAAGGCTCCCGTGTGGTCGCCTTTTATCCCGGCGACGAATTCCGCGGGGTCAAGCACGAGCTGGAGATCCGGGCCGGGGATCAGATCGTGGTCCCGACCGACGATCCGGCTTCCCGCTTCGTTTTTGACGGCACGGCCTTCTCGGTCCTGCCCGGCTGGGAAGATCATCCGGTCACGAACGTCTCCTGGTTCGGCGCCTGGTCGTACTGCGGGTATTACGGCTTCCGCCTGCCGGCCGAGCTCGAATGGGAGAAGGCTGCCCGCGGCAGCCAGGACGACCGTCCCTTCCCCTGGGGAAATGAGATCGCACGCAGCAACGCCAATTATTATGCCAGCCGCGACCCCTTTGAGGACATGGGTTCCTTCGGCTCACGCACCAGCCCGGTCGGTTTCTACAACGGAAAGACCTACGATGGGTATGAAACCCTGGACTCGGCCAGCCCCTACGGGCTGTACGACATGGCCGGCAACGTCTGGCAGTGGGTCGGCGACATCCTCCCCGGCTTCAGCGACCGCCTGATGCGCGGCGGTTCCCGCGGCAGCTACGACATGGACCTGCGCGTCTGGGTTCGCAACAGCGCCCCGCCGATGTACTACAGCCCGAGCGTCGGATTCCGCTGCATTCGAATTCCGTAATACCAGGGGGCACGATTGGTGCCCCCAAACAACGATCCTCTGAATCATCTTTTTGGAGTATCATCGGCGCATCTTCGCCTGGAGTACGTGAATACAAGATGAAACTTACCGCTTCCCTGATCCGAACCAAGTTCAAGCTCTACTGGCCGCTGACCAAGTCGCTCCAGACCGCTCTGCTGCTCTCCACCGGACTGGCCGGGTATATGACCGCCCGCTGCCCGGTCATGCACTGGTACGATTTTCTGGGCCTGGCCGTCAGCCTGTTCCTGGCGATCGCCGGCAGCACGATCCTCAACATGTGGTACGACCGCGACATCGATGCGGTCATGAACCGCACCCACCACCGCCCGCTGGCGGACGGGCGCGTCTCCCACGGCGAGGCCCTGCGCCTGGGGCTGATCCTGAGCCTCCTGGGCGTCGCACTGGCGGTGCTCATGTCGCCGCTGTACGGCTTGATCGTGTTTGCCGGCCTGTTCTTCGATGTGGTCGTCTACACGCTGTGGCTCAAGCGCCGTACCTGCTGGAGCATCGTCTGGGGCGGGATCTCGGGCGGCATGCCGATCCTGGCCGGCCGCGCCTTCGGTACCGGCTCGATCGACGGGATCGGCCTCTTGCTGGCGTTCGCCGTGCTCTTCTGGATCCCGACCCACATCCTGACCTTTTCGATGCGTTATTTCGACGATTATCAGGCGGCCCGCATCCCTACCTTCCCATCCACCTACGGGTTCCATGCCACGCGCGTGACGATCGCGGTCTCGAGCGTGCTGGCTGCCATCTCGATCGCCATGGCCGGGGTCCTGATCGGTGTCCAATGGGGCTTTGTGCGCCTGTTGACGGTCCTCTCCGCCGGGCTGTTCCTGCTGGCCGTGGCAAGCGTCTTCCGACCGACCGAACGGGTCAACTTTGGCCTGTTCAAATACGCCTCCCTGTACATGCTCAGTGCGATGATCCTGCTGTCCCTATGAAGATCTCCGTCCTGGACCGTGTCCTGCTGTTGGCGACCGGGCTGCTGGCAGCCTGGCAGGTGGCTGTGGGCATCGTCGGCGCCGATACCCTGCCGATGATCGCCTATACCGTCAGCTTCGGCGTTCTCCTGGTTGCCTGCCTGTTGCTGATCATTCTCGGCCTGGATGTCCTCGAAAGTCCCATCGTCGTCATCGTATCGACCATCATCCCGCTCGGCCTCTCGCTGGGGCTGGTCTGGGAACACCTGCCGGCGTATCGGATCGCGTACCTGGTCTTTGCCATTGCCGGTTTCCTGGCGATCGTCATCACCCGGTTGGTCCCCAGGCGGAACAGGCTTCCGGTCATCCTCCTGGCCTCGATCCACGGAGTGGCGGGAATGACGATCTTCCTGCTTCCGATCCTGTGGGCAATCAACGGCAGGGCAACGCCGGGTTTCTCCCTGGTCGGAATCGGTGGCGCTCTGATCGGCATCGGCGGATTGTTGTTGTCTTTCCTTAAAACTGGAAAGCCCATCCTGTCCCGGGCGACCATCCTGAAGATCCTGCCCGCTCTTCTTCTGCTGATGACCGCGGCGTTTGTGGCCGGGTTCATCCTGGCATAGCCCGTTCGTGACTTTTGTCACAGCAATCTCTCGGCAAGACTCGCATACTGAAAGAAACCAGTAAAAGGAGAAAACAATGAGAAACAAGTGGTGGGCCAGGTTGCTGCGCATCGTCGGGATCGTCTTCATGAGCCTGACGGCCGCCTTCACCCTGATGGGCGGCGCCGGCACGACCTGCGTTGCGCTCAATCCGACCGGCTTCGAAGGCAAGTTCGCCGGGATCGCACCCTTCCAGTGGTTGTGGGTCCTGTTCGTGCTGATCGGGATCGCGGCCGGCATCCTGGGCGTGCGCGCCGTGGTCCTGCTGATCAAGGGCACAAAGAACGCCTACCGTGCCGCCCTGATCGCCCTGCTGCTCGGTACGGGGATCAACGCCATTCACATGTTCGCCTCGCGCGCCCTGCGCGGCGGGTCGATGCCGGTGGATGGGGTTCTTTACACGAATGTGCTGACCCTGGTCATCTTCCTGCTCTTCCGCATCCCGGGAGTGTGGCAAGGCGTCGCCTATGAGAAGCCGGCCGGCGAGAAGAAGACCGGCAAGCAGGCGGCTGCGATCGCCCTGGCTGCGGTCGGGATGCTTGCCCTGACGATCCAGTTCCTGATGGCCCCCACCCATACCATCGGCGGGGTCAACTATGCTGACGTCTGGCACACGACCCTGACCGCGCTCGGTCTGGCTTCGATCCTGATTGGCATCGTCACTGCGCTGTACACGGAGTACGCCTCCCTGCGCCGGACCGCCGTCGAGATCCGCTGATCATCCCTGGCTGCCTGACCGCCCTCCCTGCCGCATCGCAGGGAGGGTTTTTGTTTTCCCCATTGCCATCTCTACCAGCTTCCTTTACACTTGGACCAACATTCCGTGGAGGCGACCATGACCATCGTGTCCATTTTCCTTGCGCTGCTCCCCATCCTGATCGTGCTCGTCCTGCTGCTCTGGCGGAAAATCGCCGCCGACCTGGCCGGCTTGATCGGCTGGAGCGTGGCATTGCTGACCGCATTCCTGTTCTTCAAGACCCCCCTGGTCGTCCTGGCCAAAGCCAGCCTGGCTGGTGTGGTGGCCTCGTTCCCGATCACGCTGATGGTGGCCGCCTCCCTGCTGCAGGTCTTCTTGCTGGCCGAGACGGGTGCGCTGGCGCGCATTGTCACCCTGATCAAGACGATCGCTCCGGGGAATCAGGTCGTGCAGATCATGATCGTCAACGTCGGCTTCGGGACGCTGCTGGCGGCCCTGGGAGCGACCCCGGTCTCGATCCTGCCGCCGATCATGCTGGCGCTCGGATATTCGTCCTTCGTCTCCATTGCCCTGCCTGCACTGGGATATGACGCGCTGTGTACGTATGCCCTGCTAGGTGTTCCGGTGGTTGTTTTTTCCGGTTTCGTCGGCCAGCCGGTCGAGGCGGTCGGGGGCTATTTTTCCCGCTTCATGCCGGTGATCAGCACCTGCATCGCCCTCGGCATGCTGTGGATCGTCGGGCGCTGGAAACTGGTCTGGCGCGGGCTGCTGCCCGCCCTGCTTTCCGGCGTCACCGCCGGCGCCATCGCCATCGGCATGAACGCCCTGCGCCTCGTTCCGCTGACCGGCGTGGCTGCCGGGCTGGGTGTCGTTCTCGTCATGCTGCTCTACTTACTGGCTACGCGCAAACCGCTCTGGGATCGCTCAAAGCTCGGCGAGGAAGACCTGGTGGTCGAAAAACGCATCCCGCTTGGATTGGCCCTCTCCCCCTGGCTGCTGCTGGTCCTGTTCGCGGTGCTGGTTAATCTGCCGGCGCTGCCTTTTTACGAGCTGACCTTCAAAACGCTGGCGATGCCGCTCGAGATCATTCCCGGAGCCCCCGAAAAGGTGCGCCTGTTCTGGCAGGCGTATTTCTGGATCCTGGTGTCGACCCTGCTGGCCCTGCCCTTCCTCAAACCGACCGGCTCGCAGTTGAAGGCCGCATTCGGCAAGTGGACCCGGCGCGCGCCGCGCCCGATGCTGGCCTCGGCCGTCTTCTTCGCCCTGGCTTACCTGATGAACCATTCCGGGAAATCCGCTGACTGGACCCTGGCCGATCCGAACAACAACATGATCGCCGTCCTGGCGAACGCGGCGTCCGGCGCCTTCGGACAGCTCTACCCGCTGGCCGCTCCCTACCTGGGTTTGCTGGCCGGCTTTGTCAGCGGCTCGGAAGCCTCGGCCATCGCCATGCTGACCCCGCTGCATCTTTCAACCGCCGAAAAGATCGGCGCGGTCGGGCTGCTCGTGGCGGCCGTCAGCGGGATCGGCGGCGGGCTGGCCTCGGTCATCTCCCCGGCAAAGCTGCAGAATGCCGCCGCGGCGATCGGCAAGATCGGGGAAGAATCGTCCGTCCTGCGGGTGACCTTCGTGATCTCCCTGGTCATCACCGCCGTGGCGGCAGGCATGGCCATGCTGTGGGCGTTCTGAGTGGCATCAAGGCGCGAGCACACAGCCTTCATCCACCTGCGGGATCAAACGCATGCGATCGATTAAAAAGCCAGCCTCAACGGGGATCAACTCGACTCGATATATTGTGATCGCATCCTGTGACGATGCGGCCTGTCCACGCGCATGGATCGAGAGGACTGCGTTTGTCGTCCTGTCCGAACAGGTGTAGATATCATATTCAGTCTGGAGCGGCCACCAGTATTCCTGAAAATAGGACAGATCACACCCATTGACCGGACTGCATTGTGCCTGATTGGAGAGCAGAGCCCAGGGCTGGGCGAGGTCCAGCGCCGTCTCGGCCTGGTTGATGAGCGTAAAGTACTCCCGGGTGATCGCAACGGGATCCACATCCAGCGTCTCCACGGCAGCGGTTTCGGTACCGGGCACGGTCCCGGTCGTCCCGTCGCATGCCGCCATGGACGCAGCCCCGAGCACAAGAAGCATGGATATAACCAGAAGATTTCTCGGCATGAGATCACCTCCACCCCAATTATAGTCGCGTGACCGTCATTTTCAACCGCACGGTCACGGCGACTGTCCTGCCTTGACATCCGGGGAATATTATATATAATATGTTTAGTACATACTAAACGTTCAAGGCGATCCCATGTCCTCATCCCTTCCCGAGATAAAAAACGAATTCATCGACGGCATGAGCAGCATGAGCCAGTTCTGGGGCTTTCCGCGCGGCATGGGGGCCCTGTTCGCGGTACTGTACGTGAATCCCGGCCCGCTGTCCCTGGACGAGCTGGTCACCCGCACCGGACTGACCAAGGGCGCGATCAGCACGAATGTGCGCGCCCTGGCCCGCCTGGGCCTGATCCACCCGGTCTCCCGGCTGGCCGACCGCAAGGACTACTACGAAGCCGAAACGGATTTCTACAAGGCGATCCGTTCGATCCTCAAGGAACGCCGCAACAGCGAGTTCGACCGGGCCGTCTCGACGGTCCGGGAAGCGCTGACCGAGCTGGAAACGGCCGGCAGCGACGCGGACGAAGCGGAACGCAGGTTCCTGATCGAAAGGCTGCAGGCCATGCAGTCCTTCTTCGACGCACTGGACAGCCTGACCGCAGCGGTCACACGCCTGGACGGCCTCGGCTTGAATACCGTGCAGAGCGTGCTCAAGATCCTGAAATAGATAGTTCACCCCGCTGGTTCAAACCGAGGCATCCGCCGTCGGGTCCTTTAATGTTGCCAATTGAAAAGGAGTTGCCATGAAAATCGCAGTGACCGGAGCATTCTCGTATTCGGGCAAGTACATCACCCACCGCCTGCTCGCCCAGGGACACGAGGTCATCACCCTGACCGGGCATCCCGACCGCCCCGACCCATTCCAGGGGAAGGTCAAAGCCTATCCGCTGGAATTCGATGAGGCCGCCCTCGCCCGCAGCCTGCGCGGCGTGGAGGTGTTCTACAACACCTACTGGATCCGCTTCGACCGGGGGGACAACACCCAGCCCCGGGCCGTCGCCCACACCCGCACCCTGGTCCGGGCGGCGCAGGCAGCCGGGGTGAAGCGCATGGTGCAGATCAGCATCACCAATCCGTCCGCCGACTCGCATCTGCCCTACTTCTCCGGCAAGGCGGCCAACGAGGCCGCCGTGATCGAAAGCGGCATGGGCTATGCCATCCTGCGCCCGACCGTGCTGTTCGGCAAGGAGGACGTGCTGATCAACAACATCGCCTGGCTGCTGCGCCGCTTCCCCTTCTTCGGGCAGATCGGCGACGGCCAGTACCGGCTCCAGCCGGTCTACGTGGACGACCTGGCCGCGCTGGCCGTGGAAGCAGGCGCTCAAAGCGAGAACCTGATCTGGGATGCGGTCGGCCCGGACATCTTCACCTTCGACGAATTGGTCCGCCTGGTCGGCGAGAGCATCGGCCGGCCGCGGCCCATCCTGCACCTGCCGCCGCGGCTGGCGCTGGCTGCAGCCCGGGCGATCAGCCTGTTCGTCCGCGACGTGGTCCTGACCCCAGAGGAAGTCGATGGCCTGATGGCCGGCCTGCTGGTCTCGCCGGACGCCCCGCGCGGCCGGACCCATCTGGCGGACTGGCTGCGCGAGAACCGGGAAACGGTCGGCGCCCGTTACGCCTCCGAACTGGCGCGGCATTTCCGCTGATCCGGCTGGCGGCCGCGCAAGAATCGGGTGGCAATCCGCAGCGGAATCGGTACAATAGGCGCATGAACAGCCTGCTTCAACATTCCCTGGATTACCAGTACGTGGAAAAGGCGATCCACTTCCTCGAAGACAACCGCCTGCGCCAGCCCGAGCTGGCCGAGGTCGCCGCGCACGTGGGACTGAGCGAATATCATTTCCAGCGCGTCTTCACCCGCTGGGCCGGGATCAGCCCGAAACGTTTCCTGCAGTTCCTGACCAAGGAGAACGCGAAACTGCTCCTGACCCGGGAGAGCGTCCTGCACGCAGCGTACGAGGCCGGCCTGTCGTCCCCCGGCCGCCTGCATGACCTGCTCATCCAGACCGAGGCGGTCACCCCCGGCGAATACAAATCCGGAGGCACGGGGCTGGAGATCGCCTACGGCTTCCACCCGACACCGTTCGGGGAATGCCTGCTTGGAATCACCGAGCGCGGCATCTGTTTTCTCGGTTTCGTGCTCGAAGACCGGGCGGCCGCGCTGGAGGAAATGCGCCAAAACTGGCCCCATGCCAGCCTGAAGGAGATCCCCTCCCGGACCGGATCCGTGGCAGCCGCGATCTTCGGCGGCCAAAGTTCCGCCCCGCTGACCCTGCACCTGCGCGGCACGAATTTCCAGATCAAGGTCTGGGAGGCACTCCTGCACCTGCCCCCGGGCGGTGTGACCACCTACCAGAGGCTGGCGGATCGGACCGGTGCGCCGCAGGCCGCCCGGGCCGTGGGCAACGCCGTGGGTCACAACCCGGTCGCCTACCTGATCCCGTGCCACCGCGTGCTGCGCGAGACGGGCAGCTTCGGCCGGTACCGCTACGGTGCGGCACGCAAGAAAGCCATTCTGCTGTACGAAGCCGGCCGCGGGTGAACGCCAACTAACAGAACTCTAATCTATACTTGATAGAATCGCTCCTGTTTATCGGCCAAACAGGAGCGATTGTCATGAAAAACACATTTACGCCCACAGCCATCCCCGCATCCGAGATCACCCCGAAGGAGCTCTACCTTTCCCGCCGGGACTGGTTGAAGACCGCCGGCATCGTCACAGCCGCCTCCCTGCTGGCGGCCTGCGGGGTCGCACCGGCCACGACCGGCGCCGGGGGCAATCCCACAGCCCAGACCGCCACGCAAGCGCCGGACGTCCCCAACACCTACGACCAGATCACCACCTACAACAACTACTACGAATTCAGCACCGACAAGCAGGCGGTCAACCCCCTTTCGGCCGATTTCCAGGCTTCCCCCTGGGCGGTCGAGGTCGGCGGCCTGGTGCACAATCCGAAGACCTATGCACTCGAGGACCTGCTACAGATCGAAACGGTCGAGCGCGTCTACCGCCTGCGCTGCGTCGAAGCCTGGAGCATGGTCATCCCCTGGAACGGGTTCGAGCTGAACCGGCTGCTGGCGGAGGTCGAACCGATGACCAGCGCGAAGTATGTCAAGTTCACCACCCTGCTCGACCCGGAACAATTCCCCGGCCAGCAGAGCCCGTTCTACCCGTGGCCGTATACGGAGGGCTTGCGCCTGGACGAGGCCCTGCACCCCCTGACTCTGATCGCAACCGGCCTGTATGGCGAGGCGCTCCCCAACCCCAACGGCGCGCCGCTGCGTCTGGTGGTGCCCTGGAAGTACGGCTTCAAATCCATCAAGGCGATCGTGCGCATCGACCTGACCGAGGAGCAGCCCGCCACCCTGTGGAACACGATCGCCCCGAACGAGTACGGCTTTTACTCGAACGTCAATCCCGAGGTCGATCACCCGCGCTGGAGCCAGCGCACCGAGCGCCGCATCGGCGAAACCGGTCGCCGCGACACGCTGCCGTTCAACGGCTATTCAGAGGAAGTGGCCTCGCTCTACACCGGCATGGATCTGCGGGTCAATTATTGACCGGGCAATATGGGAATGAAAACGCGTTTCCCCTGGCTGCGCATCCTGGTCCACCTGCTGGGCCTGCTGCCGCTGGTCCGCATCGGGCTGGCCGCGCTGACCGGCGGCTTGAGCATCAACCCGATCCAGGACATCGAGCAGCGCCTGGGACGCGCCGCGCTGTACTTCCTGGTCGCCACCCTGGCGGTCACGCCGCTGACCACCCTGACCGGCTGGAAGAGCCTGCCCCGGCGGCGGCGCGCCCTCGGCCTGTACGCCTCCCTGTACGCCAGCCTGCATTTCTTCACCTTTTCGGTCGTCGACTACGGCTTCGACCTGCCCGAGATCCTGCGCCTGATCGGGGAAAAGCCCTACATCCTGGTCGGCTTCACCACCGGGCTGCTGCTCCTGCCCCTGGCGGTGACCTCCTTCGACTATTTCATGTGCACGATGGGCAGGCGCTGGAAGCGGCTGCACCGGCTGATCTATCCCGCCGGCCTGCTGGTCATCCTGCACTACGCCTGGGCGGTGAAAGGCAACCTGCTGACGCTGCGCGGCGACATCCTCCAGCCGCTGCTGTGGGGCCTGCTGGTCGTGCTCCTGTTGGTCCTGCGTCTTCCCGCCGTGCGCGCCCGGGTCAGCCGGTCGCGACAGGCGTTGGCGGCCCGCGTCTCCCGCTCCGCTTGAAACAGGGGCGGGATTTCCGTCGCCCAACACGCCGAGAGCGGCGTGTTTTTTTATCT
>Ga0233425_10002638_pt1 | contig 34629 bp, 33 predicted proteins | sample Watercolumn_Towu_2_FD_181712 | JGI IMG/M metagenome (GOLD analysis project Ga0233425, IMG submission 181712) | Freshwater microbial communities from Lake Towuti, South Sulawesi, Indonesia - Watercolumn_Towuti2014_140_MG | ecosystem: Environmental > Aquatic > Freshwater > Lake | place...
CCGGCGAGCTCCATTTCCAGCAGGCCGTCCTGATCGCCTATCTTGGGCAGAGCGAAGCTCCTCATCTCCATCTTTTCGGGGGTGATCAGGACCATCGCGTTACAAGTCGTCTTCATGGTGATACCTCCCATCCCTCAGGCGGCGCGGAACCGGTCCAGACTATCCTTGGCGATGAAGGCGCGCTGCATCTCTGAGGTACCCCAGGCGAGTTGGGCGAACCGGCCGTCGCGGTAGAGGCGCTCCACGGCGGCGCCTTTGAGATAGCCATGCCCGCCGTGGACCTGCATCGCCAGATCCGCGATCCTTCCCGCCGCCTCGCTGGTGAAGAGCTTCGCGCAGGAGGCGAGAACCGGGGCCTCCGGATCCCTCTGCTCCATCGCCCAGGCGGCCCTGAGGGTCATCATCCGGCCGAGGTCATTGAGCGTGAACATGATCGCGAGCTTCGCCCCGACCCCTTCGAACAGGCCGATCGGTTTGCCGAAGGCCTTCTTCGCCTTCGCGTGGCGCGTCGATTCCTCCATGCAGGCCGTGCCGACTCCTACGCCGAGGACCGAGAGGGCAAGCTTCATCTCCTCCAGGAGGGCCTTCACAGAGCCCCACCCGGCACCGGCACCTCCGCCAAGTATGGCTTCATCGGTCACCGCGCAGTTCTCCATGCGGATCCCGGCGGTCGGCGCGCCGCGGAGGCCCATCGTCTCCGCCGGTTTCCCGATCCTGAGACCCTCGGCAAACCGGTCGACGAGAAAAAGGGTCATCCCCCGTTCCAGGCCCGCCGCACGGTCGGTCCAGGCGAGGACCAGAAAGAGATCGGCGAGCGGCGCGTTCGTGACCAGATCTTTTTCACCGTTGAGGATCCAACGATCATCCCGCTTTTCAGCGCTTGTGGCCATCCCTCCCAGGTCCGATCCCGCCTCCGCCTCCGTAGAGGCAAAGGCACCGATGGCTTCGCCCGCGGCGAGGAGCGGGAGATACCGCTGTAACTGCGCATCCGTGCCGAAGAGCTTTACGGCCCTTCCGAATGCGATCGCCGATGAGACGACCGCGATGTAGGTCGAGGGGCAGACCCGGGCGAGTTCTTCGCCGGCAACGCAGGTCCCGAGCAGGTCTCCACCCAGCAGGAGATTGATAAAGCCCTTGCAGGCAAGTTTTTTTACGTTGGCCTTTATCCGTACGGCGGCCTCATCCGGAGGGGCCTCGTCGAAGCAGGCGGCGCTGGGCGCAATTGCCTCGCGACAAAACGCTCCCATCTCGGACTGCAAGCCCCTATGCGCATCGGAGAGTTCGTAATTCATCGCACCTTCTCCTTCTAAAAAACATATTCAACAATCTGGAGACTGTGACCCCCTCCGTGCATTGGAGATTTTTCGGGGCACCCTTCCCCCATAGCGAAGCACCCGCCGGGAAAACTGTCCGAGCGCCTTCGGGCGCGAGTTTTTCCCCGGCCTCACATCATCATGAACCTGGCAACGATCATCCGCATGATGTCCGATGTGCCCCCGCCCAGCTGCCCGAGCTTTGCATCGCGCAGGATCCGCTCCACGGGATATTCGTGAATGTAGCCGTACCCGCCGAAGAGGTCCACCCCTTCCGACGCCGTTTCGAACCCCCGGTCGCCCACATACATCTTGTTCACTGCGGCGGTAAGCGGGTTGAGCGCCACCCCGCTGTCCTTGGAAGCGGCGATCCGGTAAATGGCGAGCCGGGCGGCCTCGATATAGACCTTCATGTCGGCGATCCGGTTCTGGATCGACTGGAACTCCCGGATCGGCCGGTTGAAGGCATGCCGCTGATTTGCGTAGCGGGCGCAGTTCTCCAGCATGAAGGTATGGCCGCCGAGGAAAGGGGCGATCAGCGTGCTCCGGTCCCACTCCACGCCCCCCAGCGCGATCAGCCAGCCGTTCCCCTCACCCCCCAGGCAGTTTTCGACCGGGACCTCGCAGTCTTCTAAGAATACCTCGGAAGTTGCCGATGCCCGGCAGCCCATCTTGTGCATCGGCTTTCCTGTGGAGATCCCCGGGAAACCCCGCTCCACGATGAAGGCCGTGATCCCCTTGTGCTTCTTCGCTTTGTCCAGGGTGGCGAAGATGATGAACACCTCGGCGAGGGGGGCGTTGGTGATAAAGGTCTTCGATCCCTTGAGGATGTATTTGTCCTCTTTGCGGACGGCCGTGGTCGTCAGCGCCGCGGCGTCGGAGCCGCACCCCGGTTCGGTGAGCCCCATGCAGCCGATCCATTCGCCGGTGGCGAGTTTCGGCAGATACTTCTCCTTCTGGGCCTCGGTACCGTGCTGGAGGATGTTGGCCGCGGCAAGGTAGGTGTGCGCCCCCCAGGCGAGGATGTGGCCGCCGTCGACGCCGGCATGACCGACCGCTTCGCCAGCCAGGCAGCAGGTGACGATGTCAGCCCCTGCCCCGCCGTACTTCTCAGGTACGGGAAGGCCGAGTAGCCCCATCTCGCCGAATTTTTGCCAGATCTCGAAGCTGAATTCCCCCTTCAGGTCCGCCTCCTCGCTCAAGGGGGCGATTTGGCTCTTCGCAAACCGGTAGACGCTCTCTCTGAACATCCGCTGTTCTTCGCTGATTGAGAAATCCATAGCCGGCTCCCTTACCGATATTCAAACATGAACCAGCCCCAGCCGCGCCCGGCACTCCTCGATTGTGGCCACCCGCCGTCCCTGATCGCAGACCATTCTGGCGGCCTTCTCCACAAGCTCGCCGTTGCTTTTGGCCATCGTCCCGGGCGCTACGTAGAAATTGTCTTCGAGCCCCACCCGGATATTCCCGCCCAGGGCGATCCCTGCCGCCACCATCCGCCACTGGTCGTCGCTGATCCCGATGACCTCCCAGTCGCTCGCGGGGGGAAGAAGGCGGGCCTGTTGGACAAGAGCCTCCACCGTTGGCGGGATGCCGCCGAGGACTCCCATGATGAGGCTGTACTGATACGGCGGCGCGAGGAGTCCCATGTCGACGAGGGGGAAGCTGTTACCGATATGGCCCGAATCGAAACACTCCATCTCCGGCTTGACGCTGCATTCCTTCATCGCCGTGACCAGGGCGATGATCTCGACAAAGGGGTTGGGGAAGACAAAGTCGAAGACAAATTTCTTTTTTGCCGGATTGTACTTGGCGTAGTTCATCGAGCCCATGTTCAGCGCGGCGATGGCGGGTTTGATCGCCGTCACCGGGGCGATCTTCGTCTCCACGGGGATGCCGATCGCACCGGTGGAGAAGTTGATGATGATCGGGCAGGCTTCCTTCACCGCGTCGTGGATATTTTTGTAATCGGCCACCTCGTACGAAGGAGTCCCGTCGGGTCTGCGCGCGTGGATGTGGACGACGGCGGCCCCGGCCTCCCAGGCCCGCTTCGCCTCGGCGGCATATTCCTCCGGGGTGTAGGGGATCGCCGGACACTGGGCGCGGTTGGCCACCACCCCGGAGAGAGCGCAGGTGATCATGCAGGGGCGTTCGAAATCGAAATTGTCCCTGATCCAGAGCGATGCCATCACTGCCTCCTTCCGATTTTCTCACAGGATCTTATTTTTCATTCAGGAAAGACCCTTCACTCACCTGCGTATCCGTTTGTCCCAGCCGCCCGCGACGGCTTCACGCTCATAGAAATCGCGCACCTCGCGATGTTCCACTTTTTAATATTTGATGTGCAAGCGATCTGTGACTTGCACCAGTTTCTGATCCAGTGTCCAGACAGGCACACCAGTCAATACAGCAGATACAATAAGATGAAAATCCACGAAGCCCATCCCTTTGCCCATGAAACGGTTATTCTCTATAAATGACAGTACTTCGTCATGTTCGGCTTCGATGCTCATCGGCAGCAATTGCAAAAACGAAAGGATGACTGCCCTATCCTTGAGATTCCCGCAGGCAAGTTCCCCTACAATTAATGGGTGGCATAACACCTTCCCATCATTGAGCAGGTCCGCGAGCCGTGCATTGCCAGCTCTCAAATGTGAAACCCAAACCGATGTGTCCACAAGAACCATTTCTTATAATGCCCCTCTTCTTCTTGGTATCGCTTCCAACTGCTTTTGAGTCCCACCGAGCTTTGCAAGCCTCTTACCGCTTTCTCTGGCAATAAGAGCCTCAAGCCCAAGCTTAACGAGGGCGGTTTTTCCCTTGATTCCAGTCATTTTAGAAGCTTTTTCCATCAGGTTATCTTCGATATTCAAAGTTGTTCGCATAACTTCACCTCTCAAGAATTATGATGCCTGAGTATGTATCATCTATGCATATCTGTCAAGACAGTAACATGCCTACTTCTCGATTCTCCTATCTGCCGTGAAAGAGGGGTTTTCGTTTTTCGAGAAAAGCGGCGATCCCTTCGGTTGCGTCCTCGGTGGCGGCGACCCGGCCCAATGCCTCGCAGAGGTGGTCGAGCGCCTCTTCAAAGGGGAGATCGGCCATTTCGTAAAAGGCCTTTTTCCCCATCGCGATCCCGAGCGGGCTCTTCTCGGCCAACCCCCGGAGTACATCCTCAACCGCTTCGTCGAGTTTTTGCGGCGGAACCGCCCGGGTGATGAGGCCGATCTCCTCGGCCTCGGGGGCGGGAATGCGCCTTCCCGTGAGGACCATCTCGATCGCCTTTTTCCGTCCCACGTGGCGGTAGATCAGTGCCCCGATCATCATCGGGAAGATCCCGACGTTGACCTCGGGTGTGGAAAACCAGGCATCCTCCCGTGCGATGACGATATCGCAGGCGAGCATGAAACCCATCCCGCCGGCGAGGCAGGGGCCATTCACCCGGGCGACCATGGGCTTGCCCATCCGGGCCATCTTTTTCAGGAGCAGGGCATAACGGCGCGCCCCCGTCGTGACGTCCCCGCCACCCGAAAGGGCCGAGGCCAGGTCGGCCCCGCTGCAGAAGGCCTTCTCGCCGGCGCCGGTGAAGCAGAGGGCGCGAATCGCCGGGTCCGCCTCGGCCTCCTCCAGACGGTCCATGATCTCTCCCATTATCTCCTGGCTGATGGCGTTGCGCCGCGCCTCCCGGTTGATCGTCAGCCGGGCCGTCTCCCCTTTGATCTCGTATAGAAGTTCAGGCTCCATGTGGCTCCTCCTCGACCCGTTCGATCTCCATAAGGATTGTTCCCGGCATCACCTGGGCGCCCACGACGGTATGAATCTTTGTCACCAACCCCCGATAGGGCGCTGTAAGGGTGGTCTCCATCTTCATCGCCGACAGGACGATCAAGGACTGGCCTCTGTTCACCCGCTCGCCCTCGGCCGCCAGGATGCGGATCACCGCGGACGGCATGGGCGGGGTCACCTGCCGGGCTCGATCGTCAGGTCCGCCGCGCCGCCGGGGTCGCTGGTCGATGTCGCGGGCTTCCTCGATCACATAGGTTTCACCCTCGATGAATATCCAGGTCTCGCCGCCCCGAGCCGCCAGGGCGGCCCGGATCGGATGCCCGTCTACATTGAGGAGCCATTCGTTGTCGTTGATCGGGAGCCACCGAAAGCGGTGTTCCCGTCCGTCGATGCGGGCCCTGTGACCCTCGCCCAGGGGGAGGGGATCGATGGTCAGGGATTTCTGTTCCTTGTTGATGAGAAGCGGGAATTCCATTTTTAATCTCCTTACAACGACCAGTTGCCGAGGGTCTCCCAAGGGGATGGAAAATGGTCCCGTTCCTTTCCCGTTCCCGATGGTACGTTCTTGCGGGGGGAGAGCCGCGAAGCCGCGTAGGCCAGGCAGGCGAGATCCGTCCGGCTCAAAGAGGATTTCCAGCCGGCGAAACGTTCATCGATCAGACGGGTATGGGTCTCCCCCTTCCGAAACTCCTCGGAGCGGATCACGTCCAGAAGAAAATCGACCGGGGTTCGGATCCCCAAAACGCAATATTCGCCGAGGGCCCGGACCATCCGCTCGATCGCCCCCGGCCGGTCCCCGGCGTGGACGATCAGTTTGCTCAGGATCGGGTCGTAGGCCGTGGGGACTGTGAACCCGCTATATATCCCCGAGTCGACGCGGACCCCCGGCCCGGACGGCTCCCTGAGGTGGAGGATCTCCCCGGGCGAGGGGAGGAACCCCTGTTCGGGATCTTCGGCGTAGATGCGGCACTCGATGGCATGGCCGCGCGGTCGGATCTCCTCCTGCCTGAAGGAAAGCGGCTCTCCCGCTGCGATCCGGATCTGCTCCCGGACCAGGTCGATGCCGGTGACCATCTCGGTGACCGGATGTTCCACCTGCAGCCGGGTGTTCACCTCGAGAAAATAGAACCGATCTTGGGCGTCCAGCAGAAATTCGACGGTGCCCGCGTTGACGTAGCCGGCCGCGCGGGCGGCGCTGAGCGCCGCTTTCCCCATCGAATCGCGGAGCGCCGGGTTCAGGGCGGGCGAGGGCGACTCCTCGATGATCTTCTGGTGGCGGCGCTGGAGCGAGCATTCGCGCTCGCCGAGGTGGACGATATGGCCGTGGGTATCGGCGAGGATCTGTATTTCCACGTGGCGCGGCCTCTCTATGTATTTTTCCAGGTAGACGGCGCCGCTGCCGAAGGCGCTTTGCGCCTCGCTGGTCGCCTCGTTAAAGGCCTCTTTGAGTTTATCCGCGTCGGAGACAACGCGCATCCCCTTGCCGCCCCCCCCGGCCGCGGCCTTCAGCAGAACCGGGTACCCGATCTTCCGGGCCGCTTCGGCGAGGATGGCCGGATCCGCTTCCGGCTCCATCATCCCGGGGATCACCGGTACGGCCCCCTCGAGCATCAGTCGTCTGGCGGTCGTTTTATCGCCCAGCGACCGGATCACCCCGGCGGGGGGGCCGATGAAGCGAAGCCCCTCTGCCTCGCACCGCTCGGCAAATGCGCCGTTTTCAGCCAGAAAGCCGTAGCCGGGGTGGATCGCCTCAGCGCCGCAAGCCCGGGCGGCGGAGACGATCTTCTCGATGTTCAGGTAGCTCTCCCGCGGTTCCGAAGGGCCGATGGATATCGCCTCGTCGGCGGTTTGGACGTGGAGGGCGCTTCGGTCCGCCTCCGAATAGACGGCCACGGCGGCGATCCCCATCTCCCCGCAGGTCCGCATGATCCGGACGGCGATCTCGCCCCGGTTGGCGATCAGTATCTTCCTGAACATGATCTTACCCCCTACATACGGAACAGCCCGTGGCCCTGGGGGCCGCTGTGGATGGGGCCGTTGAGCGAGGCCGAAATGGCGAGCCCCAGGACGTCCCTCGTTTTCGCCGGGTCGATGATCCCGTCGTCCCAGAGGTTGGCGGTGGAGTAGTAGGCGTTCCCCTCCTTCTCCGCCATCGCGACGATCGGCTCCTTGATCACCGTGACCGCCGCATCGTCGAGGGGAGGCTTCCCTTCCCGGGCGAGCTGATCGTTTTTCACCGAGACGAGCACGTTGGCCGCCTGTTCGCCCCCCATGACGCCGATCTGGGCGTTGGGCCACATCCAGAGGAAGCGCGGCGAGTAGCCCCGGCCGCACATCCCGTAGTTGCCGGCGCCGAAGGAGGCCCCGACGATGACGGTAAACTTGGGGACCGTGGCGGTGGCCACGGCGTTGACCATTTTATGCCCGTCCTTGGTGATCCCGGCCCGTTCGTACTGTCGGCCGACGATGTAGCCGGTGATGTTCTGGAGGAAGACAAGCGGGATGCCGCGCTTGTCGCAGATCTCGATGAACTGCGTTGCCTTCAGGGCGCTGTCGGAGAAGAGGACCCCGTAATTGCCGAGGATCCCCACCGGGTAGCCGTGGATGTAGGCCCAGCCGCAGACGAGGGTGGGCCCATAGAGCGCCTTGAATTCCAGAAATTCGCTGGCGTCGACGATCCGGGCGATCACTTCGCGGATGTCGTAGAGGGTGCTGAGGCTCTTGGGGACGATCCCGTAGAGATCTTTCGGGTTGTAGAGCGGCGGGCGGGGGGGGCGGGTGGTAAGCGTGGATTTGCCCGGGTCGGGGAGCCCTTGAACGATGTCCCGGATGATCTGGAGGGCGTGGGTGTCGTCCTCGGCCCAGTAGTCGGAAACGCCGCTGTCGCGGCAGTGGAGCTCGGCGCCCCCCAATTCATCAGCCGTAACCACCTCGCCCGTGGCGGCCCGCACCAGCGGGGGGCCGCCGAGAAAAATCGCCCCGGTTCCCTTCACGTGGACCACCTCGTCGCTCATCGCCGGAATGTAGGCGGCCCCGGCCGTGCACAGACCCATCACGGCGGTGATCTGCGGGATCCCCATCTTGCTGAGGATCGCCTGGTTGTAGAAGATCCTTCCCCCGTCATCGAGGTCCGGAAAGACCTCGGACTGCAGGGGGAGATAGGCCCCGCCGGAATCGACCAGGTTGATCAGGGGTAGGCGGTTCTCCATGGCGATTGTCTGGCAGCGGAGGGCCTTTTTCACCCCCATCGGGTAGATGGTGCCCCCCTTGATGGTGGGATCGCTGGCCGTCACCAGCACTTCGCGGCCGTGGATGACACCGATGACGAGCACGCTCCCCGCCCCATGGACCCCCTTGTCGTACATGTCGTAAGCGGCGAGCGGCGCGATCTCGAGGACAGGGGTGTTTCTGTCAAGGAGCAGCTCCAGCCGCTTGCGGACGGGCAGCTTGTTCTGCTCGGCCAGCCGGGCCAGGGCCTTCTCCGACCTCACCTCCCGGGCGACCCGGAGCTCCTCGCCGAGACGGGCGACCATCGCCTCCATGCGGCCGTAATTTTCCAGATACTGGGGATCTTGCTTGTCGACTTTGGTTTCGATCGCTTCCATAGGCTGACGACCTCGTAAAAAGTCTTAAACAGTCGCTAAAATATGACGGCTCCGTAAAAGGCCTCAGGAGGATGATATGATTTGACATTCCCTTCGTAACGGATATTGATTGACATGTCAATCGACAATCGGAACAGCTTTTCAAAGAAAAGGAAAAACCGTGTCGCAAATGCAAGGAATCAGGATACTACAAACCGGAGAATCCGATCAAAGGCATGCCCGAACTATTGGTATGGACACTGACAATTTCATGAGGTGAATAGAAATAATACAACCTGCGATTTCAAGGTTTCGATCGTTAATCAGTAATTCTTTGGGATACGGCAGAGTCAAGCCACTGTCTTTAATGAGGGAATCAGCGATTGGAATACTATACATTGTCGGCATATTTGCATCTTCTTCAGCCAGTTATCTTGAACCTGACCGTGGCAAATCGTCCCGTTAATAAACCAACAGTGATATCCTACCTGAAATTCCCATGCCGGACAGTTTTGCCGGATCTCCATCTTACACTTTCGTATTAGCCAGCAGGGTCTTGATTTCTGAACAGACAACTTTTTTGAGGCTAAAAGATAAAGAACCTGACGTTCGGTATGGACGGGGATGTTCCTCCACCCCTGTTCAAAGCTTTGTATTGCCTTAAGAGAAACTCCCAGTAACTGGGCCATTTGGTTCTGCGTTTTTCCGAGATACTGGCGAGCCGATGAAAATTCCTTTTTCTTCACTTGAAATGCTCCTTTCTCTTCCCTTCCATAATACCACAATGTAGGCACATGTAAATAGTTGGTTTTTTTGAAGACGTATATAGCGCTTTAAAAACTTTTCATGAGCACATTTACCTATTGACACCAACAAATATTTGGATTATGCAAAAATGTACCACATTGTGGTATATCCTGGCAAGGGAGAACGAGGCTCAGTTTCTTAGTGTTCTAAGAGCAAAGTTCATTTGGTAGGCACAACTTGCTACAAGGTCTTGTACGGAAAGGCGCTTTGCATATTACCAGTTCAATCAGAACTCCTGATGGTCCAAGAAAGGAGGGCAATGCATCGAAGGGAAGAGTGAGAGGTGAAGAGAAAGCAAAGAGCTCAGCAGGTGATGGGCCACGCGTATGTTTATGAAGAAATCGGTAAATGATCAATTAACAGGACGAGGCGATGAAAGGAATCAGGTTGGCGACGTTCCAAAGCCTCTTCCCAAAAAGGAGGGTTAGAATATGAAATCGAAGATCCAGTTTTTTGTGATGGTGATGTCGTTCGTTGGGATCTCCGTTTCCGTCGACGCGGCCATGCTCTGCTCAAACCCCAGCGGATCGGTGTTTGTTCGCGCACAGTGTAGCGGGAATGAGCAGCAACTCAATCCGATCGCGCTCGGATTGGTAGGGCCTCAAGGACCAGCCGGTCCAACAGGGGCGATCGGACCGATAGGGCCAGCAGGGCCAATGGGAGCAACTGGTTCAGTAGGGCCAATCGGTCCGATAGGGCCTCAAGGACCAGCCGGTCCAATGGGGGCAATCGGGCCGATAGGGCCGGCAGGAGCAGCCGGTCCGACAGGGGCGATCGGACCGATAGGGCCAGCAGGGCCAAAGGGTGACACAGGCCCCGTAGGTCCGGTGGCCAATACCTACATTGTTTATGGAGCGACCGTCGTAACGGCTCAAAATGCTTGGGGGAGCGGTAAAGCCTACTGTAAGCAGGGTGATCGGGTGGTCGGAGGAGGTCATTTATCAGGTTCCCCTCAAGTCTTTGTAGGTGCGAGCTACGCATTCTCACCCGATAACGTTACAGAGACGACACCTCCGGATGGTGTAACGGTCCCCAGAGCTTTTCCAGACTTTGATCAGCCAACACTTGACGGTTGGTATGTCTTGCTCCAGCCTACAACGGTTGGCATCTGGTGGCATGCAATGGCAGTCTGCCAGACGGAAAATTAGCTGTACGGCGTTCGGAATCCTTATTTGTTGACTGGTGAGGACCATAGACGCGCCTGGCCGCGGGGGCGCAAACCAGAGCAGCAAAAACGCCAAGAGCTGGCTGGAGCCGTTCGCACGACCCCGCGAGGTTGAACTGCTTGGGATCACCCAGACCGCTCTGGTTGGTTCGCCCGGTTCTTGCCTACAGACGTGAACATCTTGTGGTCTGCTTTTGCGGTTTGTCTTGCAACGGAATAGCGCTTTAAGCCACATATACCATTGACGCATGTGCAATCCAAGCCGGGGGGAGCCGCAAGGCTCCTCCCACTCTTGTTCATAAAGCCGGGCCGTGTGTTTAAGAAACTTCTTTATCTTCTTTTCAGACATTCAAATCCCTTCCGGGCTTAAGCGATATCCCAGAAAATCAAACCTTTTCTCTGTATGCCCGATAAAGGCCTCGCCCGGTTGCAGTTACAGCCTCGGTTCACCGAACGCCCGGTGTAATATAAATTTCCCGGCTCCTAATCTCTTCCAACAGGGGCACACTGATTGTAGGGACAGATGATCGTGGCCCGAGAGAGGTTCCGGACGAGACCCTGCGATCCGGATGAACCAGCATCGCATAAAATACCTTGACATACCGGACCATTTTCCATATCTCCTATGAACCGAAAATCGGAGAAGGCGTCGTCGGTTTTTCTGGAGCTGTAAAATGGCCGGACCTCTGAAGGGATTGAAAATCATCGATTTCACGACACTCCTGCCTGGGCCGTATGCGACGATGATGCTGGCCGACCTCGGGGCGGATGTGTTGCGGGTCGTCTCCGGATCCCGTCCTGATCTGACGGAGTTCATGCCTCCCTGCGTCGCCGGCACGAACCTCTCCTGCGCAATGGCTACCCTCGGGCGGGGGAAGCGCGCTCTGGCGCTGAATCTCAAGGACCCGCGCGCCGTCACTATTGTCCTGAAGCTGATCGAGAACCACGATATCCTGATCGAACAGTTCCGCCCCGGCGTGATGGCGAGGTTTGGCCTGGACTACGAAACGCTGAAGGCTGTCAAGCCCTCGCTCATCTACTGTTCGCTTACCGGGTACGGTCAAACGGGGCCCTTGAAGAACCGGGCGGGGCACGATATCAACTACCTTGCCCGCTCGGGGATCATGGCCTACTCGGGACGAAAGGCGACCGGCCCTTCGCTCACGGGGATCCAGATTGCCGATGTCGCGTCGGGATCCAACAACGCAGTCATCGGCGTCCTGGCGGCGTTGGTCCACCGGCAGCAGACCGGCGAGGGTCAGCACGTCGACGTCTCGATGACCGACGGGGTGATTGCCTTCAACGCCCTCGCGGGCGCCGCGTTTCTCACCGACGGAAGCGAGGTATGCCGCGAGGAAGGGGTGCTCAACGGCGGCTCGCTCTATGACTTCTATGAAACGAAGGATGGAAAATACATCAGCTTCGGGGGGCTGGAGCCCCAGTTCTTCGCCGCCTTCTGCGAGACGATCGGCCGCCCCGACCTGATACCCGGCGGCGTCGCTCCCCGGGATCTCGACCGCATCAAGGAGGAGGTTCGAGCGATCCTGAGGACAAAGACGCAGGACGAGTGGCTGGCCCGTTTCGCGAAGGTTGACGCCTGCGTGGAACCGGTCCTTCCCCTTCGGGAGGCCCTCCGCGATCCCCAGGTCGAGGCGCGGGGGATGATCGTGGAGGTGGGTCTGCCCGGGGGCGGCAGGATGAAACAGATCGGCCACCCGATCCGTTACTCGGCGACGCAGCCGGAATACCGGTCGGCCGGGGTCGCCGCGGGGACGCATACGCGGGAGATCCTCCGCGAACTTGGGTACGCCGAAAGCGCGATCGACGCATTCGAAACAACGGGGCTGTTTACGTGAGGAAGGAATCGACACCAAAAGGAGGCCGCTGATGGAAACAAAGCCCTGGCACAGGCACTATGACTACAACGTTCCCACCACCATCCGCTACCCGCAAATAGCAGCCCAATCCTTTTTCCAGCTTGCCGCGGGGACCTTCCCGGACAGGCCCGCCACGAACTTCTATGGGACCGAGCTCACCTTTTGGCAGATCAGGGAGCAGATGCTCCGAATGGCCTGTGCCCTGGGAAAGCTCGGGGTGAAGAAGGGCGACCGGGTGGGGCTCCATCTGCCCACCTGCCCCCAGTTCGTCATCTCCTATTTAGCCGCGCTTTCCCTGGGCGCGATCGTGGTGAATTTAAACCCGCTCTCTTCCGTAAGCGAGCTCAGGTCCATCATGGAAACCACGGAAATGGAGACGATCATCACCTTCGATATGGTGCTGCCCCCCATCCGTCCGCTCCTCAAGGAGGCGGGGCTCAAACGGGTGATCGTGACCCGGGTGACCGACTACATCGCGGGTTTCGGCGCGAGCTCCGCCAGGGAACTGGATCTGGAGGAGGGCTGGTGCCACTTTTCTGAGCTTATCGAGGGGACGACCGAAACACGGGTTCCCCGTGTCCCCTTTAGCCCCGCGGACCCGGCGTTGATCCAGTTTACCGGCGGCACCACCGGCGTCCCCAAGGGCGCCCTGCTGACCCATGCCAACGTCGTCGCGGCGACCCTCCAGGCCTCGTTGTGGGGGAGCCCGACTATCGGCATCGTGCCGCCGGACATGCGAAGTGTCCTGAGCGTGCTTCCCTATTTCCATGTTTACGGCAGTATCGTCTGCATGAACTGGGCATTCTTCAACTGCGCCCTCCAGATCCTGGTGCCGCGCTTCGAAATCGACGAGCTCCTGGGGATCATCGGCAACTTCAAAAACATCACCTTCTTTCCGGCTGTTCCCACCCTGATTACCGCGATCATAAACCATCCCAAGGCGGCCGGATTGGGCCTTGATAAACGGCTGGGGCTCCTCAATTCCGGCGCGGCGCCCATGCCGATGGAGCTGATCGAAAAGGTCCAGGGGATGGGGATCTATTTCAGCGAAGGGTATGGACTGAGCGAATCCACCTCGCTGGGTACCGCCAATCCCGTTATAGGGATGAAGAAGGCGGGCAGCATCGGCATCCCCTTCCCTGACAATGATGTGCGCTTGGTCGATGTGGAGAGCGGTGTCGAGGATGTGAAGCCCGGAGATCCGGGCGAGATTATCATGAAAGGTCCGCTCATCATGCAGGGGTACTGGAACAACCCCGCGGAGACCGCGGGCCAGCTCCGGGACGGCTGGCTCCACACCGGCGACATCGCCCAAGCGGATGAGGACGGTTACCTCTTCATTGTGGACCGGAAAAAGGATATGATCATCGCCGGCGGGTTCAACATCTATCCCCGCGAGATCGACGAGGTGCTCTACCAGTGCCCAAAGGTATGCGAGGCGGTTTCCCTTGGAATCCCCGATGAGTACCGGGGGGAAACGGTAAAGGCCTTTGTGGTCCTCAAACCCGGCGAGACCGCCACGGAAGCGGAGATCATCGACTTCTGCAGGCAGAAACTCACCAAATACAAGGTGCCGACGGTGGTGGAATTTAGGGATTCGCTGCCGAAATCCGCCGTCGGAAAGATCCTTCGCAAGATCCTGCGGCAGGAAGAATTGGCGAAGTGAAGTTCCCCGCTCACAAGGTGGGCTTGCGGGATGCGCTCCCGGTCAAAGATGTGACGGGAACGGGCATGATTCAGCAAACCATCCCAGACAGCACGGGCGGGGAAAATGATTTCAAATTTCAATAAGAGGAGATACTGATGGAAAATCGGGAAAGACTTTTGGAGGAGATCTTCGAGACGGCGCTTCAGAACGACATGACCTATTTCGGCTGAACCCAATCCGTTCTTGCAGCTTTGCAGGAAAAATTGCATGTGGGCAGCGCGGAGGTCTTTAAAGCGGGGAGCGCTCTCGCGGGAGGAGTGGCAAGGAAGGGGGAAACGTGCGGGGCGCTTACCGGCGCCATCATGGCTGTTTCTTGCGTCGTCGGGCGGGAGAGACTTGAAGATCGGGATCAATATGCAAAGGCGATGGATGTGGCCGGTCGCGTCTACGACCGGTTCAACGAAGAAATCGGCCAGACGCTTTGTTGGGACATCCATAAAAAACGCCACGGTCAGGTCTATCGTCTTTTCATCCCGGAAGAAAGAACGGCTTTTCACGAGATGGGCGGCCACAGCCGGACGGGATGCCCCGAGGTGTGCGGCATTGCCGCCAGGATCGCCGCCGAGGTCATCCTCGATATCAAGGAAAGAGGGGGGACCTGATGGGCTTTGACAGTGTCTGGCATGCGAGTTACGCCGCCGGTGTTCCACGCGAGATCGATTTCGAGCAGGTGACCATGCCCGAGCTCCTGACGCGCGCGGCCGGGCGCTTTCCCCACGTCGCGGCGCTCGTTTTCATGGGGAAGAAGATCTCCTACCGGGAGCTGGAGGCGCTCGTAAACCGCTTTGCCGTTGGCTTGATGGGGCTCGGGGTGAAGGCGGGAGACAGGATTGCCATGCTCCTGCCCAACATGCCCCAGCTTGTCATCGCCAATTACGCTGCCATGCGGATCGGCGCCGTGGCGGTGCCGATCAACCCACTTGCCGACGAGGAGGAGCTTGCCCGCCAGGTCAACGACTCGGATGCGACGGTTCTGATCACGCTGGACCTCCTCTTCCCAAGGGCCCTCGAGGTGAAGGAAAAAACCGGGATACGTTCGCTCATCGCATGCCATGTGACCGATTATCTCCCTTTCCCCGGGAACAAGCTCCTCCGCTATGCCCACAAGGATCTGTATCGGAAGATAGAGCCCGCGCCCGGGATATACGAATTTCTTTCGCTGCTCGCTGCAACCCCCGATGCAGCGGTGGCAAACAAGGCCCGTTGGGAGCAAACCGGTGTGATACTCTACCCTGGCGGGACGACGGGGGTGGACAAAGGGGTGATGTTGACCCATGCGAACATCGCCTGTAACGCCCAGCAGCTCCGGGCGTGGTTCCCCGAGATGAGGGACGGAAAGGAGAGCGTCCTCGCCGTCTTTCCCTTCTTCCAAGCCTTCGGCTGGACGGGAATGCAGAACCTGTCCATACTCGCCGGTTGGACCGATATCCTCGTCCCTCGTCCGGATCCTCCGGTTGTCGTCGAGATCATGGGGAAAAACAAACCGGCGCTCTTGCCGGCGATGCCCGAATTGTACCACGAGCTCCTGGCGGGGGAAGCATTCCGTAAGATGCCCCTCTCCTCCGTCAAGGCCTTCATTGTCGGTGCGGGGCCCCTGCCGAGCGAAGCAATTCAGCAGCTCAAGACCCTAAGAAATGTTCCGGTCATCCACATCTATGGGGCAACCGAGACCTCTCCGATAGTCACAGCCACCCCGTGGGGCGGTCCGGAGAAACCGGGGACCGTGGGCCTGCCATTGCCCGGTACCGATCTTAAAATCGTGGACAGGGAAACGGGGACTAGAGCGCTTCCGGTCGGCGAGACGGGGGAGGTCTGCGTGCAGGGGCCGCAGGTGATGCAAGGATACTGTAACGCACCCGAAAAGACAAAAGCGGCTATCAGGGAAGGATGGCTCCATACAGGGGACATCGGATTCCTTGACGGGGAAGGCTACCTAACCATCCTGGGAAGGAAGGCGGTCGCCTCGGGATGAACGGCGGTTCGCTTCACCCCGGCGCGATCGACGAACCCGCTCCACCCCTCCGCAGGTCTTCGCGGACTCGTAATCGACATCCCCGACACGCATTGCCTATCAGGAAAAACTCTTCGAATAGAGGAGCTTCGGCAGCCAGAGGCTCAGCCACGGAATGTACGTCGTCAGAAACAGGGCGACCAGACTCATCCAGATAAAGGGCATGAGCCCCGTCACAATCTTTTGCATCGGCGCATGGAAGATGCCCATGGTGACAAACAGATTGAAACCGAAGGGCGGGGTGTACATGCCGATCGAGATGTTCAGGACCAGGATGATCCCGAGGTGGATCGGGTCGACGCCGAGCTGTATGGCAATGGGATAGAAAAGCGGGGTAAGCACCACCAGCGTCGAATTGGGTTCCAGGAACATCCCCGCAATGAGGAACACGATGTTGATCATGAGCAGGACCATGAACTGCGAGGCGCCCATGCCCTTCACCCATTCATTGACCATATCGGGGACCCCCCCCACCGTCAGCAGCCAGACAAAGACCCCCGACGAGGCGATGATGATCATGATCTTGGCCGTGATCAGCCCGGATTCGATGGCCACTTCAAAAAGCTTCTTCAGGGTGATCTCCCTGTAGATGAACAGGGCAACGAAAACGGCGTAAACGGCCGAGACCGCGGAGGCCTCGGTCGGCGTGAAAATTCCCGAATAGATGCCGCCCAGGATCACCACCGGCATCCCCAACGCCCAGGCGGCGGATCGGGTCTGCCGGAGCACGACGCGGAAATCGAATGTATTGGACCGGGGGATGTTCTGCCGGTAGACATGGACGAGGACCCAGACGCCGAAGAGGGCCCCCAGGAGGATCCCCGGGAGAATCCCGCCGATGAAGACCGCCCCCGTGGACGCCCCCGTGATCGCCGAATAGACGATCATCCCGATACTGGGCGGGATCACGCTCGCGATCGCCCCGGTGCAGGTGACCAGGCCCAGCGAGAAGGTTTCGCCGTATCTTTCTTTCACCAGCGGCGGATAGAGGATCGAGCCGATCGCCGCCGTCGTGGCCGCGCTCGACCCGGAGACGGTTCCGAAGATCTCGCAGGAGACGATCGTCGTCATCGCCAGCCCGCCGCGCATCCATCCCACCATCGAGAGTACCCAGTCGACGAGCCGCTGGGACAGACCCCCCGCGCCCATCACCGCGGCGCCGAAGATAAAGAAAGGAATCGCCATCAGGGCGAATTTGTCGATGCTCCCGAACATCTGCGTCGCGATGAGCATGACCGGGGTGTCGGTATAGGCCCAGATGATGATGACCGACGTCGCCACCATCAGGACGAACATCGGGATGTTGAGTATGAGCAATACCAAACCGAGGATACTTAGGGTAGTCAGCATGGCTCTCTAATGCCTCCTCTGGGTGAAAGCGATATCGGAATCGGTGAGAGGGCGCCTGTTCCACTGCCGCCAGGCGGTTTCGATGTACCCGAGGATCATCAGTATGCCCCCCACCGGAAAAGCGCCGTAGATGATCCACATCGGGACGAAGGCGGCCTCGCTCGTCTGGCCGGTTTCGATCACCATCCGGACGATGCCGATGCCGAAGTAAAGAATGGCCACAATCGTTGCAATGCAGAAAAGGTTGATAAGCAACCAGCCTATCCGCTGAAGCTTCTCGGGCCAGAGATTGAAGAAGGCCTCCATGCTGACGTGCGTCCCCTCGCGGGCGACGACGCCGGTACCGACGAAAACCGTCCAGAGCAGGGTGTAGCGCGTCATCTCCTCGGCCCAGATGATGCCGGAATCGAAGACATACCTCAACACCACGTTAAAGAAAAGCAGGAAGGTGGCGCCCGTCATGATGGCTCCCACCAGGATCTTTCCCCACAGCATCACTTGTCGGTTGAATCTGAAGAAGCTCTCCACCAATCCTCCTTGCGGGCCTAGCCCGGACCGGAAGCGCACCCCCCAGCCCCGTCATGGAGACGAGGGGGAGGGGTGCGATAGTAAACGGATCACGTAGCCTATTTTGCGGCCTCGATCGCCGCTTTGAGCTTGTCCATATAGTATCCCGCCTTCTCGCCGCTCGTGGAAACGAACTTATCCCATACCGGCGGGGCGAGCTTCTGGAACTCCTTCCATTCGGCGGGCGTCAGCCTGTAGAGGATATTGCCGTGTTTCTCGAATATCTTGACGGCCTTGGCGTCGTCCTCATCGATCCATTTCGCCTCCTGGTGGGCGATCTCCCGGAAGGCGGCGATCATCTTTTTCTGGATGTCCGCCGGGACCTTGTCCCACCAGAGCTTGCTGACCACCACGATCTCGGGCATAAGGGCGTGGTTGCTGATCGTGATATACTTCTGCACTTCGTAGTATTTCATCTCTTCAATCCGGTAGAGCATGTTCTCCTGGGCCTCGACGGTGCCGAGCTGAAGGGCGTTGTATAGCTCCTTCAGGTCGATCGGGATGGGATTGGCGCCGTAAGAGCGGTACTGCTCGATCAATACCGGAGAGGGCATGACCCGGGCCTTGCGTCCCTTGAAGTCGGCCGGCGTGCGGAGAGGGAAATTCGAGGTGAACTGCTTCCATCCGGCGGTCCAGAAGGCCAGGGTCGCCATCTTGGCCTTTTCCGCCTCCCTGCCCAACTCATCCCCGAACGGCCCCGCCATCACCTTGTAGTACGTGTTGATGTCGGGAAAGAGAAAGGGGAGATCGACGATGGTAATCAACTTATTGAACCCGCCGAAATAGGAGGTCGGGGTGATCGTGCACTCCAGCGAACCCATCTGGATCTGCTCGAACATCGAGCGCGTGGAACCGAGCTGCGAAGAGGGGTACACCTTGACGTCCACCTGGCCGCCTGTGCGCTCCTTGATGAGTTTCGCGAACAGTTCCCCTCCCTTGACCCGGGGGGAACCGGGTTCGTTGCTCAAGCCGATTTTCATTTTGATGGGTTCCGCGGCGAAGGCCCCGCTGCAGACGAACAGAAGAAACGCAAGGATAAACAAGAGACTCGTTCCGGTGTGCAGAAATACGGATTTTTTCATGGTTTGCCTCCTTGATAAAAATTTATCCGATCCGATCCCCGGTATCGCGCGGCGCTTCCCCCAGGACCTCGGGATTGAGCAGGTCCGGCGGGCGTCTCCCCAGGATCATCGCCTCGATATTGTCCACCGTTCGCATGGCCATCTCCTCCCGCGTCTCGACCGCGGCGCTTCCGATGTGGGGGACCACGATGACGTTGGGAAGTTCCAGCAGAGGAGGGAAGGGACCGGGATCGGGATGCGGCAATTCCCGTTCGAAGACGTCCAGTCCGGCCCCTCTGATTCGTTTGTCCTGAAGCGCCGCGGCCAGCGCCTTTTCATCGACGACGGCGCCGCGCGAGGTGTTGATCAGGATCGCGGTCGGTTTCATCAGTGAAAGGAGATGCTTGCCGACCATGCCTTTGCTGTCGGGGGTCAGTGTCGGGGTCAGGGCCACGAAATCGGCCTCCCCGAAAAGATCCTCCGTATCACGCCATTCCACATTCAGACGGGTTTCTTCCGCCGGCGAAAGCCGGGTCCGCTTGTTGTAGATCACGCGCATTCCGGACCCCTGTGCTTTCTTTGCCAGCGACGTTCCGATCTTTCCCAGTCCCACGATCCCCAGTGTCTTGTCATAGAGCCGCGTCCCGAGCATGGCCATCGACTGATACTGCTTCCATTGTCCCTCCCGCAGGACGCGCTCCTGTTCCGGCAGGCGCCAGGCTGTCGTCATCAATAGGGCAAACGTGAATTCCGCCGTCGTTTCGACCAGCATGTTCGGGACGCCCGTCACCAGCACGCCCCTGGCCGTGGCGGTTTTGATGTCCACGAATTTGGGAAAGATGTACATGGCGGCGATGCCTTTGAGGTCGGGGAGCGCGGCATCGATCACGTCCGCTCTATAGGGAATCTCCCCGAGGGCATAGAGATAATTTTTCCCCTTGACCGCCGTCAGCAGTTCTTTGGGACTGATCACGCGATCGAGGTGGGGAAACAGCTCGACCTCCGCCATCCCCTTCAGGCGGGTCAAGGCGACATCCGGGATCGGCTGGGGGATGTAGACTTTCGGAACCATGCGGATCTCCTTAAAATCTCCAATGCGTGCTTCCGGGACATGATTTCCATTCTGTGCAAGTCCTTGTCCTATAGGGATTTCAGACTCACCGGGGCGTTGGTGCGCGCCGATTCCATGGCGGCCCGGACCAGTGCGAGGGCGGCGAGCGCCCCGTCTCCATCGGTCTCCGGTCTACTTCCCGTACGGATACAGTCGGCGAATTCGTCGACTTCCTCAAGGATGGGATCGCCGATCGGCAACGGGACCGTCTCGGGTTCGTCCTTGCCCTTGTCGAAGATCTGCAAACAGGTGTATTTATCGACAACCGACCAGACCTTCAGGTATTCGTCGAAGGGAAGGTTGGGCAGGCTGAGGTTGCAGATGAGGTGGCCGTCGGTCCCGTAAGCCCGAATCCAATTCGCCCTTGGCGATGCATAGGTGGAACCGAGATGCCCCAGGACACCCGACTCGAACTCAAACGTCGTCATCTCCACATCTTCAACGTCCGCCGGAATGTAGAGTTTGCTGAAGAATGAAAACACTCGCCGGATGGGGCCAAAGATGTGGTTCAGCGTATCGGCGTGATGGATCCCCATGGTCATGAGCGCGCCCGCCGGACATCCGGATTCATCGCCGTACCATCGCCATTTGTCGGGGGTCAATTCGAACCCCAGCCTCGCGGAAAAGTTCGACTCCACCAGCACCGGTTTGCCGATGGCGCCCTGGTCGAGAAGCGCTTTCATCTTGCGGAATCCGGCCAGACGGCGCATGTCATGACCGACAAGCAGCGCCACCCCCCCCTCCCGGCACGCCGCGACTATTCTTCTCCCCTCGGACATCGAATTGGCGATCGGCTTTTCCACATAGACATGCCTGCCCTGTTGCGCAGCCGCAACGGCATGTTCGGCGTGGACGACGTTGGGGGTTGTGAGAAGGACCCCCTGGACGTCATTCCTTTTCAGGACATCCTCAAAACTTTTCTCCTGATCACAGCCGTACTTCCTGCAGAAAGCCGCACATTTCTCCGGGGTTCTTGAATAGCAGGTCGCCAGTTCCAATTTGTTGCTCCGCTGGACCGCGTTGGCGATCACGTTAGCCCAGCTTCCGGTCCCGATTAGGGCCACCCGGACCTTCTCCTGCTTGACCATGATTCTCTTCTCCTTCTCATATTTTCAATCGGCCTTGACGAAATCCGACGCCAGCGGCGGAGAGGTGAAAAATTCCACAAAGCGAAACTCGCTCGCGGAGCGGTTGACGGTGGTGTGCTTTTCCCCGGCGGGGATCAGGAGTATATCGCCGGGCTTCACGACGGTCTCTTTCCCTTCGACGATCTCCACCGCTTCGCCGCTGATGGGGATCAGGATCGACTCCCGGTTGTTGTGGAAATGGTAAGGCACCTGGCTTCCGGGGACCAGCAATCCAAACATTCCTCCGAGATTCCTGAACCCGTCGCCGTCCAGTTTAATCTCCGGCCGGTAAGGCTGACCGGGGGTCTGATTCTCGATTTTCAACAGGTCTTCCACTTTGATGATTTTCATGTATTCTCCTTTTACTTGGCGGTGGGTTCTTTCGGTTGCTGAGCCCATATTCTGGCAATCTGCCTTGTTTCGTCTTCCCAGTATTTTGTGAGCTCCTCGTGGTTCATATAGTGCACGACCTCACCCGCCGTTTCAATGGTGTCGACAAATTTCTTATCTGTTGCGGCGCTCTCGAGAACCTCTCTGAGCTTTTTCACCACCGGCGCCGGCGTATCTTTCGGAACCAGAAGGCCGATCCAGGCGTTGTATTCCGCATCCACTCCCAGTTCTTTTACGGTCGGCACTTCGGGGATCGACTTGAGCCTGCGGTCGCTTTGAACCGCGAGCACCCTCAGTTTGTTCCCGCGATAGAGGGGAATCGTGGAAGGACAGAATTGGGTAGTAAAATCGACATGCCCTCCGACCACCGCCGCCAGGGCGGGCGCCCCCCCTTTATGCGGTACGTGCCGGGCTTTAATCCCCGTGGCTCGCATCAGGATTTCAGCGGGGACATGGCTCATTCCATACAGGCCGCCGGAACTGAAAGCGTAGTGGCCGGGTTTCGCTTTACAATCCTTTACGAGATCGTCCAGGGTCTTCCAGGGGCTGTTGGTCGGCACGGAGATCAGGGTCGGGCTGAGGATGTAGGCGCCGATCGGAATGAAATCCTGCCTTGTCGCCAGGGGCTTGCGGCCGTTCACGAGTTCCCATTCAACCGCACAGGTGATGGTGGTGCAGCCCATCATCACCGTGTAGCCATCCGGCGGGGCCTGGGCGCCCGCCACTGTACCGATCATCCCCGCGGCGCCCGGTTTGTTCGCGATCACGACGGGTTTCCCCAACAATTTTTCCGCTGTAACGGCAAAGGCCCGTCCCGGTATATCCAAAAAGCCTCCCGGCGGATAGGGATTGATCAACGTGATCGGCTTGGCCGGATAATCGGCTGCGCGGACCGGGCTTACACCGGGACCGAGGGTCAAGGTCAGCGCCAGCGCCAATACGATAACAAAAGCTTTTGCGCGCATAGGACACCTCCAATCGTCGTGATTGTCGTTTCGCTATAGGAATCATTAAAAGTTGTCAAGGGTAAAAAGGTCCGATACCTAAACCCGGTCGAGCTTTTGCCGTTGACATCGCATAACCGTTGCCATAGTATCACCGGTCGAAACGAACAAGATCCGATGGCAGGAGTGTTGGATGGCGGAGGATGAACAGGGGCGCATCGGCCTGATTGCCGACAGCCACGGGAATCTGGAGGCCACGGGGCAGGCGATCCGACTCCTGAAGGGGCTCGGGGCCGATATCTTGGTCCACCTGGGGGATTTCTGCGACTCGATCCGCCACGATCGGACGGAAGCGATGATCGGTCTTCTTGAAGAGCACAGAGCCCTTGCCGTCAAAGGGAACAACGACTATCTCGTGGAAAGTATGCTGGCAGATGCAAGCCAGTCGCTTGATCCGGAAGGGGAACGTATGCTTGCCTTCCTTCGGAGCGTGCCCGTGGCACGAAGGCTAAACGGCCTCAGTTTTGCCCACTCGCTCCCCCTCGATTCCCTCCGGTCGTTCTACGAACCCATCGACACGGGCGACACGCAGCGGGCGGAACGGCTCTTCGCCGAAACGGCGTTTCAGCTCCACTTCTGCGGCCATTCACACCTCCCGATTATCTTCCGGAAATCGGGCGGCCGCGTAACGCGTGAAGCGGCCCCCCCGCGGGGAAAACGGGTCCTGGGGGCCGCCGGTGATACACCGCGTATGGGAGAAAACATCGGTGCCGAGGATCGTTTCATTATCGTCGTCGGCGCTGCGGACGACGGGGAGTGCGCCCTGTACAACCGGAATACCGGCGAATATGAAAGGCTCAGGATCTTCGGCCGAGAGCGCATCGCTTTGAGCCCCGTCCTGTAAGCGGGGGGGAAAGGATGCGTCAGAAAATGACACTTCCTTATCGGAAAGCCCCGCGCTGCAGGCGGGGAGCTTCAGTGATCGGAGGAAACCATGGCGGAAAAATTCATCGCTCTGAGAAATCTGCACTTTCTTCTTTACGAGCAACTTGATGCGGCGGCGCTGACGAAACATCCCTACTTCGCAGACCACAGCAAAGAAACCTTTGACATGGTTCTGGAGACGGCGATGCGGATGGGGAAGGGGATCCTCTTTCCCGCCCTGTCGGAGATGGACAAAAAGCCTCCCGAGTTCCGGGACGGTCGGGTCTTCGTCCACCCCGTCGTTGCGACGGTCATGAAGGCCTGCGGCGAAGGCGGGTGGATAGGCGCCCAGGCGCCTTATGAGATCGGAGGCCAGCAGATCCCGAACACGATAATGACGGCCTTTCGGGGGATCTTCTCGGCGGCAAACTATTCGGCTTCCGTCTACCCCTTCCTCACCTCCGGCGCGGCCCACCTGATCCTCTCCTTCGGCTCGCCGGAACTGATCGATACCTATGTCCCGAAGATGTTTGCCGGTCGGTGGCAGGGAACGATGGCCCTTACCGAACCGCAGGCGGGCTCTTCCCTCACCGACCTCAAGACCACCGCCACCCCGACGGCCGATGGGTATTACCGCATCAAGGGGCAGAAGATCTTTATCTCCTGCTCCGACTACGAATCGACCGAGAACGTGGTCAACCTGCTCATCGCCCGGATCGACGGGGCGCCCCCCGGGGTCAAGGGGATATCGCTTTTCGTCGTGCCCAAGAAACGCCCGGATTCTTCGGGCGGGCTCACCGGCAATGATGTGACCTGCATCGGGATCTATCACAAATTGGGTTACCGCGGCGCGCCCATCACCCAGCTCGCTTTCGGAGACGGAAACGATTGCCGGGGCTGGTTGGTCGGCGAACCCCACAAGGGGCTCCGCTATATGTTCCAGATGATGAACGAAGCGCGCCTCGACGTGGGAATGGGGGCAGCGGCAATCGCCTCGGCCGCCTATTGCGCCTCCCTGGAATACGCCAGGCAGCGTCCGCAGGGGCGGCCAGTCGCCGGCAAGGACCCATCGGCGCCGCAGGTCCCGATCATCGAACACGCCGATGTAAAGCGGATGCTCCTCTTCCAGCGCGCCGTCGTCGAAGGATCGCTCGCGCTCATTCTGCAATGCGCCCTGTATGTGGATCTTGCCCGGGTCGCCGAAGGGGAAGAAAAGGAGAGATACGAGCTTCTTCTCGACCTCCTCACCCCCGTCGCCAAGAGCTACCCGTCCGAGATGGGGATCCTCTCGGTGAGCCAGGGACTCCAGTGCCTAGGTGGTTACGGTTACTGCGACGAGTTTCCGCTGGAGCAGTACTACCGGGACGTCCGAATCCATCCGATCCACGAGGGGACGACGGGAATCCAGGGAATGGATCTCCTCGGCCGGAAGGTAGTGATGAAAAACGGGAAAACCTTTCTCCTCTTCCTTGCCGAACTGGAGAAGACCATCGCCGCGGCACGGGCGATTTCCGACTGCGCTGCTTCGGCGGAGGCGCTCGCTGCGGCCGCGGAGACGCTCAAAGAAACGACGGCTTCGCTCGCGGGTATGGCGATGAAGGGCGAGACCGAGCTGTTCCTTGCCGACGCGACGCTCTACCTCGATCTCTTTGGGATCGTCGCCGTCGCCTGGCAGTGGCTGCTGCAGGCCGTCACGGCGGCAAAGGCCTTGGCGGCCGGCCCCATTGCGGCCGATATGGATTTCTACCGGGGGAAGATCCATACCTGCCGCTCATTTTTTGCGTACGAGCTGCCCAAGATCAGTGGCCTTGCCGCCCGCCTGAAGTCAAGCGGCGACGGACTTACCGTAACGATGAAGCCGGAGTGGTTCGACTGACCCGCATTCCCCCTTCCGGATGCGAAGAGGGGAAAGAAGGTCGTTCGCACGATATGCCAGACACCCAGCGAAGATAAAAACACTAAAAATATCATATAGTCACAGGCATCGATCGGATCTTTTCCAATCCAGCGAATCTTTTGTTGACATCCCTACAAATATGTATCATAATTTCAGTAACTAAGAGGACCTTTCGGTTGTCATCATTTTCATAACAGGAGCAGATACGATAAAAGATCCATTGCCTGTCGGGATAAAGTTCTAAGGACTGTCTTGGGGGATCGCAATGAGAAGGTGTCCCAAATGCAACTCCTGGAGAGTACAAACCCTGGAACAGGTAGTGAAGTCGAGCCGCTGCCACCATTGCGGGTGGATCGAAATCGATGACATCAAACTGTCTTTACAATCGTTCCCGCCGCGGCGATATCTGCGCCCTCTGCTTCAGTCCGTTTGGGTGTACGTTGTTTTCTCCATTGTCATCCTGGCGGCCGGCTATCTGATTTCCGCAGAGGTGATTACCTCGGCAAAAAACTTTTCCCTTCAGGACGTGGCATCCCTCTTCTCCGAAAAAAGCGAAACAGCGGGAGAAAACAAGGCAGGTGCCGTAACGACGGAAGCGCCTGTCGTTCCTGATACGACGGCCCGGGCAGCGCTGAGTTTACCCGGCGCTTCTTCGGTCCGTTCGGAAAGCGCGCCCTTGCGCCATCCCGAAAAAAATCGTGTGGTAGCCAATAGCAAGAGCAAACTTTATCATCTGCCTGGCATGAAGTACTACGATAAAATACCGAGCGATCGTCGCGTCATTTTCACCTCGGAAGAGGCTGCTCAACAGGCGGGCTACCGGAAGTCCGCCAAGTGAGGCATTTTACCCTTTGCCCTTGCCTCTTGACGGACCCTTTGACTTGGCTTCCCGCGACTCGTCCGCCGATGGTCCGGATTCGGAGGGGAGGGCTTCAGCCTGGATTCCCGCCTCTTCGATGGCGGCGTTGATCGCTATCGTCAGAAAGGAAATCGCCTCGGCAAGCGAACAGTTCTTCGTCGCTTCCAGCCCCAGGGCGATCTTTTGCTGGCGATAGAGGCTGTAGTAGGTCAGCGACCCGCGCTGCTCCCGATGCCGTGTGCGCTTGCCCGAGGTGTTTGTGTTGTTGACCGTAAAATGGAAATCACCGTCGGGGATCCTCTCGTTGGTTCGCTGGGCGACCTGCCTTGCATAGTTTTCCAGATCCAACTTTTGCCCGCTCGGCAGACGGTACAGGGCCGTATCGATGACGTTGGACTGCCCCCATTTGGTTGGATTTCGCTTGCGGGATACCCAGCGTGGGTTGTAGAAATCGTGGCCCTGGTGGAGGTTCAGGACGTAATCGGACTTCCCTATCAGTTGTTTTGCCAAATTGACGAGTTTGGCATCGGGATTCGTACTGCCGGGAGGGAGGTTGAAAAGACGGTTCATATCGCCCCCGAGACCGCATCGTTTTCCCGTTTTGACCGCCGGTCCGTTCAGGCGGGGTACGATGATCAGGTTCCCCTTTTTGAGCTTGACGTCTGTGTACCGCTCCGCCGTCAGGTATCCGGCCGCCTCGTCGCCGTGGATCCCCGCAATGATGAGCAGCGTCGGCCCCTTTTGTCTTCCCTGGATGGTATGGACGGTCAATTCCTGCCGGGTTGCCTGAAAGTAGGTCCTGGCCTGAGGTTCCGCGACCGTTCGTCCCTTCTCGGCGGCCAGATCGTGAAACCTGAAGCAGAGAACGAAGAACACCGCGACGGTTAAAAGGCAGACTCGCCGAAAACAGTCCATCCCGCCGGTCCCTTTTTCAGGTAGAAGATCTTTCTTGTATCGTTCGCGAAGTTGCTGGAGCGGTATATCTGAACAAACCTGACTACGGCGACCTGTCGTTCCCGTTCCTGGGGCAGGACGATAGCCATTTGCTCCATGTTTACCCGAATAAACTTTTTCCCTCGATTCACACGTTCCTTGTGACGTCTGAAGGCCTCAAACTTCATTCCTTCGTTGTTTGTAAAATCTTTTGAGTAATGACTCAGATATTTCCCCGTATTGCCGCTCTCCCATGCCTGCCGCCAGGAATCCATGAAAAGACGGATTTCCTGAAGCAACTCCCGCTGGTTGCTCTCTTTGACGAGAGTGAGCTTATCGACAATGGCGACATGGGTGCCGCTGGGCTTGAGCAGACCGTTGAGTTCCTTTATGCTGTCGTTGGAGACGGCCAGGCAGCCTTTTGTATTCACGAGGTCTCCCGAACCGATAACCTTGCCGCGGCTATGTCCGTGGATCCAGATCCCCGTGCCGTCCTTGCTGTCTTTTCGATCCAGATAGTTGGGATAATTCAGGACAAAGGCCCCTTCCCCATACATCTCGGGAAGAGCGCTCCCCGCCGTATACCGCAGGGTAAAATAGCTCCCCCTCGGCGTGGCATTATCCCCGGCCTTCTGCTTGTCTTTACCGTTCGCCCCGATGATGCAAGGATAGGATTTAATGAGGACAAAACGTTCATCCTGGAATCTGAACAGGTGCAGGAGTTTGCTTTCCTTCTCACCGATCAGCGCGTACTCGCCAGCCGTTGCCCAGACAAGCGGCGCCGGTGTTTCGTCAACCGCTATCTTCAGCTCGGCTGTTTTCGCCGGCGCGGTCGGTTGTTTCGTCTTTTGGTCCCCGGGTTCGTCGGCGGCTTGCCCGGGAACCGCTATGGGCACAGCCGGCAGAACCGCTGCGAGTTGACGCCTCGCCTCCGCCATATGGACCGCGGCCTGTTGCATGTCCGCTCCGCCCAGCGACTCCTGGAGCAGGACCAGGCTCTTGTTGGTCTCCTGGAGAGCTTGCGATATGGTCCTGCTGTTGTTTCTCTCCATTAAAAAAAGGGTCAGAAGAACCACGTTGAAAATAATGAGAATCGCGACCAGAGCGATCCCGGCTTTGATATAGGGATTGCCGGCAGCGTCTTGCTTAATCTTCGGAAAATTTGCTTTATCGATCCACATGGGCAATTTCAATCATGAGTGCATACGTTCAGATGCCAGTACGGCTTCTTCTCACAATGTCAGTGTTTGGTCAAGGGGGAAAAACGGCAGCACCCCGGCCCGCCATGCTTCCGCCGGCGGGGCAGCGCGCTCCGACCGTTACGGCAACGGACCCGTAGCGCACCTGCGCGATCTGGCGGTGATGTTCGCCGGCGATACCGTCCTGCACTCTGCGCGGAGCGCCTCGCCCCCGGCGGACCCCGAACACGGCCGCCTTGCAGCGAGGGTGCTCGTGCTTTTCGGTTTGCGGGGGACCTTTGCCGCCTATCCGGCGGTACCCCTTGTCGCCCTGCCTTACGGGGCGGCCGTCGGGGAACCGCTGTGCACCGCCCCGTGGTGATGAATTCATTCCCCGTTAAACGGAGAATTTCTGCTTCAGAAGACTCAGCCCCTGTTCAAGCAGACCGCCCTGCGGGACCGCTCCATCCGGTGTGAGTCCGTCGATGATCTTGGGCAACAGGGCGGCAAGGCTGTTTGATGCATCCGTGCCATTCATCCCTAACTTTTCGGCAATCTCCCGGATCTTTTCGCTCCCGAACGCATTGGCGATCTGATCGCCCGACACCGGCTGGTTTTCACCCGTGCCGATCCACGAAGACATGACATCGCCGAGACCCTTGTCGTTGAACAGTTGAATCAATCCCCCAAGCCCGCCGAGTTCGGGATTGTTTACGAGGCCCAGAACCTGATCCATGAGGCCCTGCTGGCTCCCTCCGCCAATGAGCTGGCTTCCAACCGCTTTTGTAATCTCATCGAGGAATCCCATAACAACCTCGTTCCTAACGGGTTATTTCTTTGCCGGGGCTTCTTTTTTTGGTTCGCTCTTCTTTGGCTCAGCTTTCTTGGGGGCGTCCTTCACTTCTATGGTTGCCGCTTTCATGGTGTACTCGATGGTCACCTTGGACCCGACTTTCAAATCACCCGTCACCTTGGTCGCCGCATCCTTGGCGATTTCCCACTTGTCGTTGCCCTTCTGCACGATATGTCGCACCTCCTCCAAATGGATGATAAGCCTCATTAATCAAACATTTCTCCTATGGGAAAAGTTTAAGATAAGACCCCCTGGGTGTCAAGGAATAAATGGCTGACGCTTCTTTTCCAGGCGTTCCCGGCGGTGGAGGAGGTCGGCGCGCTCTTCCGGCGAGCGGCTAGCCCAACGTGCGCAGGCGCGCATCGTCAGCGCGAGCGCCCGAGCGAAATCGCGTCGCTTGTGTTCGCACCATTTGGCAAGCTCCACGAGAGCGAAAAGGTCCTCCCCGTCGCGCCGGACCATCTCCTCCCATATCGCAACGGCTTCGGGCCAGCGGCCCCGTCGCTTATGGAGTAGGGAGAGCTCCCGGGCCGCCTCCCTCGCCGTTGCCGGGCAGGCGCTCCCGCTCAGCGGGCCGAGAATCCGGACAGCCTCAACAGGTCGCTCACGGGCCAAAAAAAGCCGTGCCGCCGCGAGACGGTCGCCCTGATGGAATCCGGTTTTTTCAGGGTCGGAATCGATCAGCTCCGCAAGATGGGCGGCAAGGGCCGCGAGCGACAGGATGTCCAGGCGGTTGTGCTCGAACACATCGGCCATCGAGCGGCCGTCGCGTCTCCGGAGCCAGTCGAAATAGCGCTGGGGGATTTCACTGCCGGGGATGTCCCCCTCGCGCTCGAATCCAAGGACCGCCGTTTCCAATGCGCCCAGACGTCGATCGGCGAGGCGGTGGCTCAGAAGACGACGGGCGGGGTGGAGGAGGTCAAGATGGGGCAGTCCGGATAAAGGATCGGGCAGACGGTTCATGATGAAACGGGTGGCGAGAAGCGCGGCGTCGAAGGCCTTGCCGTTGAAGCTTACGAGAAACGCCCTTCCCCGAAGCTGATTCCTAAGATGCAGGAGCATCGCCCGCTCCTCGGCATAATCCCTGGCGAAGAGCTGTTGCGTGACGAATCCGCCGCCTTCAAACCACCCGAGACCGATCAGAAAGGCCACCGTTCCGGTTCCTCCAGCCAATCCGGTTGTTTCCGTATCGAGAAAGAGGGCCCGGCGGTAGTCCGCCCCCCGCAGGGCAGGATCGTTTGCCAGGACAGCCAGCCTGCCCATGTCGAGGTCGGTAATATCACCGATATACCTTGCTCCGTGGCGGTACGAGCCTCCGGCCAAGCGGTTCGAGCAGAAGAACACCCCCGCGTCGTTTGACGCCTCCGTTCCCGGGACCAGCTCTTCCAGCGGTACGCCCCGGCTCCGTCCAGAGCGCAGCCCCGACTGCCCCCGCTCCTCCGGTCTGCGGGACAGGAGTACATCGACGCGCTCCCGCAGGGCCCGGATCTCGTCCGCCCGCGACGCTTCCCTAAGTTTTCTCGCTCCGCCGTCGCTCTGCTTGTCGCCGGTCAGCCGCTCCAAACGGTTCATCAGTTTCATGCCTTCATGATACCATGCTAACGCACAACTTCAACCGCTATTTCTTGGCGGCTTCGTAAAAAATCAAAAAAATCAAATTTTCTTGAAAGTTTGGCGGAACAGCGATAGTGATCTTTACCATGGAACGTTACCAACTGGAGGACATGGAGGTCCTTTTCGATTGTGCCGGGCGGGACGACTGGGGAAAGTTCAGCTTTCCCGTGTGGTACGGCATCCCCGTCAAGGTGAATTGGCGGGGGTATAGCGTTGATTTTAACCTCCGGGGATCCTTGAAAAGGCTTACGGGAAAGATATCGGTATGGCCCGATCCGCAATCGTTGTTGAAAAGAACCGAAGGAAACGACCTCGTCTATTACGGAACCGCCGGTTATGAATCCAGTTACGACCTGATCAAGAACTACTACGTGCCCTTCAATGACGTTTATGATTATGACATCTTCACGGAAAATCCGTTGCGAGGTAATCATGTCCGGCAAGCGCTTGCCGCTTTCGATGAACTCGTAGACACGGCGGGCCGTCTCGCCGCGTCGGCAACCTGCGGGCGGCCGCGGGATTTTCTCAATAAGGTCGCAGTCCGGAACAGGGAAACACTGGCCGAAGAAGCCAGGACCCTGCACCGAATTCTCGGAGCGAATCTGCCGGTGCTTCCGCCCGATACGATCGATGTGGATTATGAAGTCATCCCTCTGATTGTCACCGAAGGGTGTGCGTTTAATTGCCGCTTTTGTTTTTTTAAAGATGCGGGCGACTTTAAGGTGCGAAGCAGGGAAAGTATCATGGACCAGATAAGGGCGGTGAAAGAGTTTTACGGCGCCGATTTAATCAATTACAACGCTGTGGTGCTGGGGCAGAACGATGCCCTGGCGGCGGGGGGCGAACTTCTAATCGGCGCCGCCGAGACGGCCTACGATCGGTTCGATTTGTCCGCCTCGTATCATCGGGGGCGCCCGCGTCTGTATCTCTTCGGAGGTGTCGATTCTTTTCTTGCAGCGGACGATTCCCTGTTTGACGGATTGGAACGTCTGCCCTATTCGACCTCGATCAATGTGGGTTTGGAGTCGCCCGATCAGGAAACGCTGGACTGGCTGGGAAAGCCGCTGCGGGCGGAAAAGGTCAGGGAGGCCTTTCGAAGAATGCAGGAGGTCAACCGCCATCGGCGAAACATTGAGGTAAGCTGTAATTTCGTCTTGGGCGGGGATCTTCCGCCCCAAAATGTGGAAGCGATACGAAGGCTGCTTGCCGAAGAGAAAACGACAAAGGGGAAAGGGGTCGTCTACCTCTCTCCGCTGCTGGGCGCCTCGCGGCGGAGGGAGGTGTTGAGGGAGTTCGGGGCGATCAAGATGGCATCGCCGCTTCCCGTCTTTATCTACCTGGCGCAGAGACTGTGATTTATCCTTACGCGAGAATGATGATCAGGACGGATAAAAGAACCATGATATGGGCGGAAATAAGCCCCCATTTGTGGCGCTGGTAGAATTCGTTTGCCTTCTGAATCCGCTCGAGCCCTCCGCACAATCGTCTGAAACGCTCAAGGCCCGGGTATTTGTCGTTGTCCGAGGCCGAATCGTTTTGAAAGGCAAACATAGGATAAACGGCATAGAGGTGATCCGTCAGGGGGCGAAAAAGGGTATCGATGACAATCCCCCGCCAGGGCTGATAAGCGACGCTTTCGGCATAGGATCTGTTTATGGCATAGGCATGTCCTAAGCTCTGGTAGCCGACTTTCTGTATGAACGGATGGGTTGTTTTTCGACTCGAGCGGATCAAGGCCCCCAAAAGCAGCACCTTCCAGTCCGGATGTTCCAGCAAAAATCGGGTGCATTGCCGGAAATGCTCGGGGTCATACCGGGCAAACACCACATCGTCCTCGAAAATGACGATTCGCTCTGCGCCGGCTTCCAGGCCCTTGCGCAGGCAGGTCATGTGGGATTCGTACATCCCCTGTTCGACGTCGGAAGGATGGCGCTTGACGATGACGAATTCGACTTTTCCCGTCAGTCCTACCCTGGAGAACGCGGCCGCCGCCGCCCGCCGCCGGTCTTGGCGCTCCTCTATGGAGATGCAGTAGATGCGATCAAAAAAATCCCAGACATTGGTCTCTTGCTTCACGATATCCTCGCTCAGGCGCCTTGTCGATATCCCTATAGTATGGGCAATGTCCCCTGTCAAGAAATGACGGATTCAATAGACAACACCCTATCGATTATGGTACAAAAATAGATAAACCGAGTGAAAAAATGTCTATAAAAACTCCGAAATTACCGCCCTGCGACCATCGGCCGAGACCCTATGAGGGACCCCCTCGCGATGAGGTTCTCAGACTGAAGAGCCGCTATCTGACCCCCGCGTCGGTTCCCTTTTATAAAACCCCGCTGATGATCGTCGAGGGGGCGATGCAGTATCTCTTTGACGAGAAAGGGCGTCGCTACCTGGATGCCATCGGCGGCATCGTGACGATCAGCGTCGGGCACTGTCATCCCTATGTGGTGGGGAAGGTGCAGGAGCAAACGCAGCGTCTCCAGCACATCACCTCGATCTACCTCCATCCGAATCCCGCCAGGTATGCCGAGATGCTGGCGGGTAAGCTGCCCGGCGAGCTGAGCGTCTGCTATTTTATGAACTCGGGATCGGAAGCCAACGACATGGCGCTGCTGATGGCCAGGCTCTATACGGGCAGCACCGATGTCATTGCCCTGCAGAACGCCTATCACGGCGGCGGCGCCTCCACGATGCAGCTTACCGCCAACAGCGCCTGGAAGTACAACACCCCCCAACACTTCGGGGTCCATCATGCGGTCAACCCCAACCCCTATCGGGGCCTATGGGGTTACGACGATCCGGATGCCGGAGCAAAGTATGCCGCGGAGATCAAGAACGTGATCGATTATGCTACCCCCGGTCGCGTGGCCGCCTTTATTGCCGAGTCGATCCAGGGGGTAGGCGGCGCCGTCGTCTATCCCGAAGGGTTCCTCAGGAAGGCCTACGAGTACGTCAGGGAGGCGGGCGGGCTCTGCATCGCCGACGAGGTGCAGACCGGCTTCGCACGCACAGGGACCCATTACTGGGGTTTCGAAAACTACGGCGTGATTCCCGATATCGTCACGATGGCCAAGGGGATCGGCAACGGCGTGCCCTTGGCGGCCGTCGTGACGACGCCCGAGATCGCCGCCGTTCTCTCCCGCCGGATTCACTTCAACACCTTTGGCGGTAATCCCGTTTCCTGCGCGGCCGGCATGGCCGTTCTGGAGGTCATCGATCGGGATAACCTCCAGAAGAACGCCTTAGAGAGGGGCCGCGAGCTGATGGAGGGGTACCGGAAGCTGATGGCTCGGCACGAGATTATCGGCGATGTGCGCGGGCGGGGACTGATGACGGGGATCGAGCTGGTGCAGGACCGTCGGACGAAGGAACCGGCCAGGGAGGCATGTCTGCGCATTTTCGAGAGGCTGAAGGATCTCGGACTGCTCGTGGGTAAAGGGGGGCTACATTCCAATACGCTGCGGATCAAGCCTCCGCTGTGCATCACCCGGGAGGATGTCGCGTTTCTTCTGGAAGTCCTCGATCTCGCCATCGGCGAGCTGTAGCGTCCTATCCCGGTTT